>Ga0307414_10000123_pt1 | contig 54909 bp, 80 predicted proteins | sample DK1Ometagenome_FD_203804 | JGI IMG/M metagenome (GOLD analysis project Ga0307414, IMG submission 203804) | Maize rhizosphere microbial communities from greenhouse at UC Davis, California, United States - DK15-O-3 | ecosystem: Host-associated > Plants > Roots > Rhizosphere > Soil | place: USA...
CGCGCCCCTTGAGCAGCCGTGCCAGTACGCCATCGATGGTCAGGTACTCGGGCACACCCGCTGCGAGAGTGAGGGCATTCCCGCCACCAATGCCGAGCGCCGGGCGCCCGAAGCGCAGCGCCTCTTTGGGCCTAAGCCGCACGGCGCATCACCGAGACCAGAGACGATCCTGTGCGAGACAGTGCCCAGAGGGATTCGCCGCTGCCCATCTCGAACGCGAATTTCTCGCCGGCCTCGAGCGGCAGGACATCGGCCGTGGTGAGAGTTGCCGGCGCGGACGTGCTTGCCATGTAGGCCAGCGAAACGCCGCCGCCCTGCACGAGACCGGACACATAGGCCGCGCTATCGTCCAGCCTGACCCACGCGCTTCGGGTGACTGTGTGCGTCGTGGTGCCGGAAGCCATGGCGGTTCTCCTGTCGGTGTTGATTGATCAATACCGCGAATGACCGGCAAGCGGAAGTGCATCCGATTAAAGCGGCGGCAGGAGCCCAAGGGTTACATTTGTGGCTGCAAAGTCACCATGAAAGCGAGCAGCGGCGGCATCGTAAGCGCGGGCAGCGTCCTCGGCGACAGCGAACCGGCCCAAACGATGCTTCACTCCCACCACAACTATTTGCGCGCGAAACGGCTTGCCAGCATTGCGATTTGTGGCGTCGAAATACACACCCTTGAATGGGCAGTTTGCGCCTACCTTTTTGGACTTGTTCCGCGAGTTCTGCATCGGGGTGGCAGACCGCAGGTTCCCTCTGACGTTATTCAACCCATCTCTGTCACGATGGTCGACACGCTCGCCGGGCTGGCTATTCATGATTTCACGGTGCATCAAGGTAGTTTTGCCGCCCCCGTTTCGGTAGGCATAAAAGCCTCGTCCAGCCTTGAGCGGCCTCCATCGATGCGCGTTTATTCTATCGTAGTCCTCATCATCGACAGTAGCGGTGAGCCCGTCGCCCAAATCTATGTGTTTCATTCCCCCTTTATACGCCAACCAGCAAAATGGGAAAAGCCCCGGCATTTGGGGTGCCGGGGCTTATAGGAGGGCCTATCGCGATGTTCAGGAGGGAACAGGCCAGACGCTACGCCTTGTCGGCGCTCTTGTCGTTAGATTTCTTGGCGGCGAACTCTTCAGGCCAACGCCAGTACGGCCCGCGTTCCTCGCGCGGCGCGCCCTGGGGGACGCCGCCGAACTCGATCGGCCGACCCATGCCACCGTCGAGCAGTTCCATGCGCAGGTTCGGCAAGCCCTGAGGATTGAAGCCGATGACATGGAATGCGTTGTCCGTCTGGCCGCCGATCGGCGTGGCAGTCGTGACGATCACGCGGTCGCCGAGTTCGATCTGCTGGCCTTCGGTCTTAGCCGGCTTGTGCAGAGGCTTACCCTTGTTCTCGGCCGCGTTCCGCTGGTCGGCAGTGAGCGTCGCGAAATTGGTCTGGCGCTCGAGCGGCGTCTTACGATCGGTGCCAGACTTGGCCTCGGCCTCGCCGAAAATCTTGGGGTTTTCCTCGACCAGTTCCGACGTCGACTTGCCCTGCTCGGCGCGGCCGGCAGCATCGGCGGTTGCTTGGGCGTTGGGCTCGTTGGCCCCAGCGTTCGAGAGATGGTCGGTCGCAGCGGTGGCGTTGTCGACGCCTTCCTGCTTGTCGGTGGATTTCGTTGTCACGGCGCAATCTCCTGTGTGGTGGAATTTCCGCCTCTACTGGCAGTAGAACGCGGCGCGGGGTTCGAGGTTGCTACTGAGGCCAGGTGATCTTGACGTCGTTGATCGTGAACTCGTGGCCCTTGATGTCGATCGGGCTGGCGAGCAGCATGCGGGTCGAGTCGCAGGCCTTGAGAAATGTGATCAGCTTGCGGGCGTCACGCTCGTCGGCGACCCGGATTTCGACCTTGCCGATGCCGGCGCCGTCGGTGACGAACTTGATGGCGTCGATCGCGCCGTAGAGATGGGTCAGTGCATCAGCCATTGGGCTTCTCCGAAAGCAGTGCCCGCGCCACACCGCCGAAGATGTAATCCTTGGCGCGCTGCTCGACCGGGAGCATGTTGTAATCGATGAAGCAGGGATGCGTCTTGGCGACCGCGTCCTTTTCCGGTCCATACCGCCAGCCGTCGGCTTCCTTCTCGGCGAGCCAGCTTTCATGCGATGCGGAAGGTGAGGCGTTAGGGTTCGCCTGAATGAACTCGACGCCCTTCTCGGCGCTCGACCTCTGCCAGTCCGGCGCATCCTCCCATGCAGGTTGCGAGGTGTCGCCAAGCGCGGCGCAATACGCGCGGTTGGCCTCGTGACAGACGCGGGCAATTTCAGTGATCGACTTCATGGCTTTCGCCTCCTTTGCCGGCGTGATGCCGGTGTTGCCGTAGTTGTTGGGCGGCGCGATCAGGTTGAAGCGCCAGCCGTGGTTCATGTCAGGGCAAGATATAGGATGGCCCACGCCAGGGCCAGAACGACGGCAGAGATGGCCATCATGCCCAAGATCGGCCCGCCAGCATCGTCGCGCCCGGTTCTCGCCCGCGCGTCCTCGACCTCGCGCCAAGTCGGGCGTGGAATGTCGGTGCCGAAGTGGTATTCGCGGCGCACCGGTTGCAGAGCTTGGCCGTATCGCTTGCCCAACGCTGCCGGCGTTTTAGCTGCAGCATCGCGCCGGGCGATATACTCGCGCCGGGCGATCATCTCCTGGCGCTCGGCCTGCAGTTGCTCCTGGCTCTTACCCCAGAGATGCGGGAGGGTCATCACGATTTCACCTCTGGCTGTTCACCGAGGGCAGAACGCAGGGCGAGTATGCTGCCCGCGACAAGCCAGATCGGCAGCGCTACGATTGTTGGAACCGCCACGGCCATGAACACGTACTGCCACCACACGGGCAGGATGAACGCCGCCATCATTATTGGCATCAGCAGGACCATGCCGCCAAAGAATGCGACCGATCCGGCTGCGAACACCCACGCCAAAGCCTTCGTCAGCTTGCTCATGGCTTCCCACCATCTTGGTTGAGGGAGGAACGGGCCTGCTGCCGGTAAATGTCGCGGATGGGTTCGGAAACGCGAGGCCCGAAAAACCCGCCGCCGAACTGCTTCGCGGCTTCTATCTCGCTCTCAAGCTCCTGGATGCGGGCGGCGGCTTCGCGAAGATCGCGGCAATGAGGCTCTATCCGTGGCAATTCCCCATCATCCATAGGCTGTGCATTCCAATCGACGCACATAGCCAGCAACCTCTCCACCAGATCGCCAGCGCTGATTACAGGGGCGGTCATGGCGAAATCCTCCGCAGCTTTTCAGCTTTCCGGGCGCGCTTGGTCTCTGCTGCCGCGACGGCAGGACTGGTAGCGCGGCGCTCGATTGCCAGCGCCCGCTGCTCGCCCTCGTATTCAAGGCGCATGCGCTCGCGCTGGTCTTGGGTCAGCCCGTCACTGTGCAGCAGTCCGGACAGGGCAAGCGCGAGAACTCCGCCCCCGACTAGATAATCCGGGTTCATTCCCTCTCTCCGCTTGTTGGCTGCCGGGAGGCGATGGCTCGGGCGAGGCGACGAGCCGCGGCGGAACTCAATCTGCTTGGACTGGCGGTTCGACGCGGCGATAATGCCGGGGTATCCAGGCCGAGGCGGCGCACCCAATTCCATCCAAGCCACGGTCATTTGCCTGCCTCTTTCTGCCGCAGGCGATACTCGCGCTGCTTGGCTGCCTTGTAGGCTTTCATGTCGTCGATGGACTTCGGTCGGCCGCGACCTGGCCGCAGCGCAGGATTCGGAGGTTCGGGCAGCAGGACATCGGACAAGCCTGCGACGAGTATCGAAACTGGATCGATCGATCCCTGCTTTCGCCAACCGCGCAACACTACATCACCGCCCGCCTTCATTTCCTCGATTTCGTCATCTTCGAGCATTGCCGCAACAGCCAATCGGTCGCGAGCTTTCTGATGTTGTCTGTTCACCAGTCCCTTGATCGAGGTGATCATCCTCGTTTCGAACAACAGGGCTTCCGATGCATCTGTGAAGTCCTCAATGCACACGATCGATGGCCACATCCCATGGTCGCGTAGGTAGTGGATTGCGTCGTATGCCGACGAAGACGGGTCAGAACAATGCTGCGAAAGGCGTCGCTCTAGCTCTTGAGAGGTGCAGCCGACATAAATGATCGATTTTGTGATAGGACTGACGATCCCGTAAACACGCCACATCACACCGGCTCCAGCCGATGTTCGAGCGCGGCCATTGCCAGGCCGACAACGATTGCCTGCGCCTTGGGCACCCCGTTGATGCGATAGGCCGAGATGGTATCGGGGGATTTGCCGAGCCGTTTTGCGGTCTCGGCAGCGCTCCAACCCATGCGCGATTGCCAGTCCTTGAACTGCTTTGGGCTCACAAAAAGCCTCCTTATCCGTATAACTCCGATACCATGCCCGGTACCATCGGATAATTCAAGGCGTATTTCCTAGATCAGCTTTTCATCGTCGCTGCTGATGACGAACTGGAACGCGCCGTCCTTGCCGCCGCCCGCGAGTTCGAGCTTGAGCCCATACTTGCGCGGCTTGATCATGCCGGCGTGGTCTCGATAACCCTGCATCGCCACGCGCCCGGCATGCGGGTCCATCAGGCCCAATTCTACCTGTTCGCGGACGTATCCCATGCGATCGACGTGGCTTTCTGCGCCTTCCTCACGCGCCTGCGTGAGAATGTCCCGAAATTCCGGCACTTCCGCCTGCCACTTGAGGACGGTTTTGTAGTGCGGGTGATCGAGTTTCTGGCAGAAGCGATAGAGCGACCAGCCCTGGGAGACGTGATCCTTGATCTGCTGCGCCCAATACTCGTGATAGATCGTTGGCCTGGCGTCGCGGTGTTTTGCTGTGACCTTTGGCTTACGGATGCGCTTGGGCTTTGAGGTGGTCATTTGTCGTCGCCGTCGGGAGGGAATGGGCTTTCGGATGGGCCGGCGCCGATGACGACGAGCGGCTTTTCCATCTCGAGGAACTGATACGAGGCGACGGCGAGCATGGTGTGAAGCCACCACCAATGCGCGGGTTCGGTGAACTCGTCGGTATCGACCCAGACGCGGACGCTGCCATCGCCTCGGATGGTGACGGTGGCCTGAATTTCGGCCGGCTCGGAGGCGTTCGGCTTGGCGCGGCGCTGGGCGAGGTCGATGACTTGCGGGACGATCTGCTCGGCCTGAGTTGTGGCCGTGGGGCCGAATGTTTGTTCAAGCTCGGCGCGCAGCAGGTGGATTGGCAGAAACGAGTCGGACGCGAGTTCAAGGAATAGATCGCCGCGATGGAAGCGGACAAAACCATCGGGCGACTTCTCGATGGTGACGCCGAACTGGCGGGCAATGGCCTCGTAGTCAGTCATGGCCTCACCCTTTGCTGAACGGCAGGATCAGGCCCGACTTTGGCTCGTTTTTGAACTTGTCGATGGCATGGTCGATGTTGGCCAGCACCATGGCGCGGCGTTCCTGCATGCGGGCTGGGCTGTCACCATTGGCCAGGGTGGCGCCAGCGCAGAAGCCGAGGACGCCAGCGATGTCGTCGGGCGTCATGGGACTCGTGGTGGTGTGGACCATGATGATGGTGCCGATGGCCTGCATCAGACGGACGTGCGATTCGCCGACGGGCGAGTGGGTAATGGTCATGGTCTTGCCTCTTGTGATCCTACCTTACAGGGATGCGATAATCGGCGCAAATCTGGCGGACCTCGCTTTCGTCAATGCCCAGGACGCGGGCGATGTTCAGGGCCGCATTGCCTGCCTTTGCCAGCATCAGGCAGCGCTGATCAATGATGCTTGTCGAGTCGCTTTCCGGCCCTGGTGTAGATGGCTTTGAGGGTGAGCCGGACGTTGCCGGCGTTGTGATAGCGTCCAAAGGCTTGGCGCCCGTCGGCGAGGGTGACGGTGACAGGCGTGGCGACAATGCTTCCGCGACCATTGCCGCCGCCTGTGTGTGTTCGTCCGAAATGGACGGTGCCGGTTTCTCCGGTTTCGGCTTGGAAAGTGCGTCGGGTTTCGTTGATCTTGCCGGTGATGTCGCCCATGGGATTTGCCTCGTTAGGTTGAGATGGTCGGTGTTATTGCGGCTGCCTTTGCCGCCTGTTGGTGAGCCGGTGGCCCGCGTACCTGGCCACTGGCGCAATTCTTCTCGGCGTTGGAGCATGAAACTGATCATAGTTTTCCCCTGTTTATGCACAGCGGGCGATTGTCCTGAAACCCGCAGAAATACAGTCGTTTGCCATCGCTCGACGTGTCGCCGAACGGGGCGCCTTCCCAGCCGCAGACCTCGCAGAAGTGCACTGCTGCCCTCGGCGTGATGGTCTGGCCGTCCTTGACGTAGTCGGTACCGCTGCGCCTGAGAACGGAGGGCATCACCCGACCTTGGCCTTGAACTTGGCGGTCTCAAGCCCCCACGACGTCCAGCCTGGGCGCTGCTGCCGGGCAAACATCTCGAGGTACGGCCCATCGACCAGCGCCTCGATGCGCTCGTATTGCTCATCGGGCTTTCGGCTGTGCTGCCGGCGCGGCGCTTCAATGATCTGTCGGACGCCCTTGCCGATCCGCTTGGGCTTGCCGCGCGTGAACAGCAGGCAGACCTCGCCCTGCTTGCGCGTCCAGTAGCCCAGCGACATCGGGCGGTCGGTGTCAGGCGGGAAGAACCCGAACTGCTTGCCGTCGCCGATCTTGGTCTTGACCCAGATCAGGCCGATAGTCTTGAACGTGAAGCCCCAGGCGGTGCCCAGCGCCAGCGCTTGCTCGAGATGGGCGTCGACCGCCCACATATGCAGCGTCGCATCCTTGGCGGCGCTGGCTGCCACCGGCAGGGCGCACAGATCGTCGAACGTCATCGACTGGTAGGCTTGCACCTTGGCTCGCTGGGGAATGGTCATCTCGCCGTCATAGGTTACGAAATGCCATGGCGGGTCGACGAGGAATGTGGCGAATGGTCCGGCAGGGAGCGGCGTGGTCATGCGTCGTTTCCGATTCCGTCATCGTCGCCCGGCTGCCCGTCAGGCAGTTCCCGCGACTGGTGTGGTTGAAAGCCGAATTGCCGGGCGAGCTCGAGCGAGACGATGTGCTGCTCGTCGATGTTAAGAAACCCGCCCGAAAAGTATGCGTCGTGCTGGCGCAGGCGTTCGCGGCCGGCGACGATGCGCTCGGCCAACTGCTGCTCGGTTAGGCCCGGTTCTTTCTGGCCGACCAGGCTGCGCGCTAACGCCTCTTGGTACGATTCGCGATAGGTGCCGGTGATGTCGTCCCAAACGCCGCTCATGCTGCCGCGCCCGCATCGTATCTGGCCTGGACGCGCTGCCGTGCATCTTCAAAAGTCAGTTGCCCAGGAAACTCTGCTACACGCTCACGCCAATCTCTGCCGACATAGACCGCCACAGTGACGAACTGCTCTGGAATGGTGGTGCGCGCCCAAACCTCTACACGGATCATCCTGATCATTACGCCCCCATTTTCGGCAGCATTGGCAGCGACGGCGCCGGAACGAAACTCTCAAGGAACTTGCGTTCCTCGGCGACGATCTGGGGCGGCAAGGCAGCGACCTCATCCTTGGGCACGTACCAGCCCTGCTTGCCGCGACGCTCTATCACCGGCATGGACCGGCCGCGCTGCCGGCACAGGGCTCGCCACTCGGCGCTATCGAACTCGATGAAATCCGTCTTGTCCCAGAACGCCGCAACGTCGATGCGTTCTTGGGCCTCGCGGACCTCAGTGACGAACGCGGCGACAGACGGTGCAAAATCAGGATTGCGATCCTCGACCTCGCCGCGACGGAACCGCCGAATGGCTTCTTCGATCGCCGGCACGGAATATTCCGCCGTGTCCTCGACGTAAAAGACGATGGCCTCACGCTCGATGGTGCGCGAGCTTTGGAACGTCTTGAACAGCGCGGTCAGTTGATCCGCTATCTTCGCCTTCTCGGATGGCTTGAGCACGATAGAACTCCGCTAAATCGCCGAACGCATCGGCTCCGTGTGGTTTGGCCTGGGCTTGCCGCTGCTGGGCCATGGCGTTGACGACCCACTCCCGCTCGATGCTTTGCCAGCCCTTCTCGATCATGAAGTCGGCCGCCTTGTTCGGCTCATCAAATGATCCGAGTTTTGTCGCCAGCATTTTCGCCGCCTTGGGCGTCATGGGCTTCTTGATCTTGTTCCGGTGGTCGATCACGTCCTGCGCATGTTCTGCGTCGAGGACCATCATCAACTCGCTTTTTGCCGTGGGCTTTTGAGCCGAAGGCTTCCCAGATACCGAAGGAACTGAGGTATCTATGTGGTTGTGGTTGTGGTTGTGGTTTGCATTGCTGGTGCTTTGCCCTTGCATTGCCGCAGCATTTTGCGGCTCTTGTTTTTGTTCGCTTTTTTCCCAACGGGCATTTGCCTTTTTTCTGGCTGCATCGGAAATTTCAACGCGATTTTGCAGTTCCACCGCCACTCGGTTATTCCAGAGACCTCCGTTTTCGGTGGTCACTTTCCCCTCGCCAAGCAGCGTGTCGAGTATCTTCCGATATGTCGCCAAGGGCACACCGCACAGTCTGGCCTGCCGGTTGTCATCTCTTTCGACTGGCTCCATACGTTCGTACATCAGGCAGACGAGCGTGATGTAAACGCCAGTCTCAGCCGCCGACATGCCGCGCGTTCCGCCCAGCCAGTCCGATGGAAAGAAGCGGACCCATGGTCCGTCCGTCGATGCCATCGGTCAGGCCGATGCAGCTTGCGAAACCTGCTGCTGACGATGTTCCTGGCGCAGCACCTTACAGTGGCGAGAAACGGTCATCACCGACAGACCCAGATCGGTCGCACACTCCTGTTGCCGTCCATAAGGGTTGGCCTTGAACCAAGCGTCGATCGCAGACTTTGTCGCCGCTGCCTCGTCACGCTTCACCTGGCCGATGTCATGCTTTGCCATGGCGCTTCCTTTTCTAGATAAGTGAAGGTGACTATACATATGTAATTCTCCCGCGCAACAAAAGAAAAGGCGACCCCCGAAAGGATCGCCAGTTGGCCGCGTAGGGAGAGACGCGGATTTATGGTGTGGGCACTTCACACACATCGTCATCCCGCCCGATAGCCCAGGTCGCAGAGTATTCCGCGATGTCGGCTGCAGGCTGGGGAATGCAGGCATAGATGTTCTGCTCGGCCGACTCGGCTGCCCACATGCAGGCCGCCTGAGTTTGGAATGGCACCGGCATGACGACGGGCTCGCCGCTAAACGCCAGAACCATCCACCAGAAGAACGTTTCGACGCCCATCTCAGGTTTCCGAGAACGAGATGATGTCGGCATGCACAGGCCGCTTGGCCTGCTGAGAGATGCGCAACTGAATGTTGGTGGTGCGCAGGATTTCGCGGGCCTGGGAGGCGATAGCGTCGCCCTGCCCAGGTTCCATCTTACCGTCTTTCACCGCGTTCAAGGTTTCCCAGAGCGCAGTTTTCAGGGTCTTCGCGGTCAAGTCGTTCATAGTCTCGCCTCCGTTTAAGTGCTTTATTCATCGTGCCTTTTTCCAACCGGATTTCATAATCCGACATGCGGGATAGGCACTCGTCCCGTATTTCCATCGCGAGCAGGAAGCACTCGGCAAACTCGCCATATTCCTTCTCGGCCCGGTATTGCTTGTCATATTCCCGCTTCCACGCCTGATATTCTGGACGGCGGCAATACTCAACGTGTCGAGGCATGCGAGCCCTGCGCTTCACAGCCTCTTTGGCCGGATCGTATGTCCGCAGGTGGTATGCCCGCTTTTCGGCCTTGATCTTGTCGGCCAATTCGACGCGACGCTTGGCGTCATATGCCGACTTCTCGGCCTTCCGCTGCTCGACCGTCTTAAGCTTCCGCTTGGCCAATCCGGCGCACTCACGCGAGCAGTAGAGCGGACGCCCAGCAGCGATGGAGCGGTTCACCGCCCCCGCATGCTTGTCGGCTTCCTCCCCGCAATGAGCGCACCGGATCAGCATCGCCGTTACGGAACCTGCGCCGCGTCGCGCTTCGCCTTGGCCTTCTCGGACTGGCTCGGCTTCTTGGGCTTGGCTGCAGGCGCGACCTTGGCGGGCTTCCCCCAACCGTCGTTAAACGTGGCGCCGGGTTCGATCACAGGATCAGGGACAGGCTCGGCCTTGGGCTGGGCAGCATCGAACGCCCGCTGGGTCGCAACCTCGTAGCCGGCCAACCAATCGCGCGTTTCCGCCGAGCCCTCGAGATACGGGTTCGACCCGCGCTCGCCGCCAGCCGAATGCGAATTATACCCAGCCCTCCAGGCATCAGACTTGCCGGCCAGCAGCGCCTCGCCCTCGGCGAGTTCGCGGGCCGTGGCTTCCGCAATCGCCGCCTCGAGGTCGATCTGGGCGCCGCCAGCGTTCGGGTCGGAACGAGGGTTGACGTCCGAATCGGCATCCATCTCGGATTGAGTGCGGCCCTTCTTGGCGGCCTTGTCCTTGGCCCGCTGAATACGAGCCTCGGCGGCAAGCTGTTCTGACGGAAAAAGTTCGCGCTGGCGTGATCCCATGACCTTGATCGTCAGGTCGAAATCGCGACGCCACTCCTTGAGTTCGGCCTGGGTCAAGTCCTTGATGAGCTTGATGGCGGTCGCGTACGCATTTGGGTTCATGCCAAGCGACTTGATCGCTGCCCGGCTTTCCGCTCGACCCTTGTTTTCGGTCTTGGAGCGAAGGTTGCGGGCAGCGTATTCCTGGCCCTGCTTGAACAGCGTGGCCTCGATCTGGGCCTCGGCATCAGGAGGCAGTCGGTCGTCGCTGTTGTCGTTGATAAATTCTTCGGCCATAGCCATTAAACCTCTCCGTTTTTCTCAGTGGCAATCCTGACAGGAAAGCCCATTGCTTCTAGGCATCGAAACTTTAGCGCAGAGTCCGGGCTCATGCCCGCGCTCGGCTTGTGATCGAGCAAGACTGGCACCCATTGGTCGCCCTGCAATTCCTCAAATGCGAAGTCTATATCGGCATGGCCCCAGATGCAGGCGAGGCCGTTGCGCCCGACGGTCAACAGGTCTTTCTTGACCTGGCGCCGCAGGTTGCGGATTTCCCCGGCCTTCTGCCGGAGATGGAGTTTAGCCCAGGTCTGAGCCTCGCCCGAACTGTGAAAATAATCGAAGTCGACACGTCCACAGAATGAGCAGTGCAGCGGCTTGAGCAGCTTGCCCCTGGCATCACGATCGGTATGCCAGCAGCGACACTCGGCGCAGACCCAGACAGGTTTTGCCATGCGGCCGGCGTCGCTGCCGTTGAGCCTACCGATACGGCGCCAAGACTTGTTCATCAGCAGGCGCACCGGAAATATTTAGGCCGTGCCGGGGCCGGTTTCCCGGTATACCGCTCGTAGTGCATGTAGAGTTCGTCGGTCGGCTTCATGTCATATTCGATGTCGGTGCCGAACGAGCCGCCGTATTCCAGCCCCGAAATAAGCTGCTCAAGCGGCGGCCCGTACTCATCATCGGGCGCATACGAGAACAAGCGCTTGGCAAAATCTTCCAGCCAAACGCGCGACTCTTCTTTGGGATCGAAGGTCGATGGCGTCTGCTGCTGGGCCACCAACCCAATCTCGACCGGGGCGAAAGCCGGATGCGCCCACACATGGCGCAGCGACGTGATGGTGCGCGGATAGACCACCAGCCAGAAGCGGTCGCCTGGGAACAGCGCAGCAGCGAGGAACGGGTCGACGATGCCCAGCAGTTCGGTCGCCTTGGTTCCGACAGTGCCGTCAGCCAGGAAGCCGATATGCTGGCCAGGGGCAAGACGCTCGCCGGCCACAACCGGCTCGACGGCCAGATGGATGGCATCGCGACCAGCGTGTTCAGGTATCAGCATGCCAATAGTAGCGACGGCATCGGTGGCCATGGTGCGAGTGTCGGCGGTCTCATTGGTCTTGGTCATGATTGGATTTTCTCCGTTGTATTGAAAGCAGCGGCGGCAGGTTCCGCAACTCACCAGTCACCGCCCCACCGATCGTCGCGATGCGGCGGCTCGACGTCGTTTTCAACGGGCTCGTCGTCCGCATCGATCACCCTGCGCGACCAGAAATAGGCACCAGCCACGATCAGGACGATGGCGATGAAGGCTGTCAGCATCAGGTTCATGGCTCATTCCCCACGGTCAGAGGGATGATGCGCTTGGGTGTCTTGCGCTTGTTGGCATGGTTTTGGGCATACTCGCGGGCGTTCGACAGCGTGTATGCGGTGGTGACGAAAGCCCAATGAGGCCAAAGCCACCAGCGCCAGACCTGAACCGTATAGCGCTCGCCATGCGTTTCGAGCGACAGCACTGCGCGATACCGGCGCGTCACTTCGGCACCTCGCTCGGCACCTGCGCGCCACCCTGCTCGATCTCGATTGCAGCCTGTGACTGCAACGTTCGGCGGGCGGCCGCAGCGCGCTTCTTGAGGTCGCGATGCACCTTGTCGTCAAGGCGGATGCGAATTTCTTTGGTCATGCCTCACTCCTTTCGTGATGCCAAAACCATAGCCGCACATTTTCCGCATGGCAACCGCATTTTTATCATTGACGCACTTATTTGCGGCATGCTTATGTATCGACGGAAAGTTCAGGAGAGCGACCAAATGAGAGCATCAGAAGTTCGTAAGGTTATCCGCGACGAGGCCAGCCTGCTCAACGTGAGTGGGTTTGAAAAGCAAGGTCGGGCGCTGCAGCTTTACGCAGAGACAGCGACCGACGCGGAAATCCTGCGCCTGCGTCAAGTCATCATGGCGGCGTGACCATGACCACCGCCCAGATCAAGAAGCTCGACACCATCATCGGCAAACTGGAAGCGCTGCAACGCGAGGTCGTCGATCCATCCAACGACCTCGGTCGCGCCAAGGCGCTGCTGATGGACGCAATGCGGAAAGCAGGAGCATGACCATGGGCACCCGCATCAACACCACCGTCTGCATCTGGGACAAGGTCCGCAAGGATTGGGTCACTCTGCCGGCGACCATCGACGTCGACTCCGAAATCATCGGGCGCGAACTGGCCGTGAAGGCGTTCAAGAACAAATCGAAGGCATCCAAGCTCGCCGCTGGCGGCGTCGTGCTGACGATCGTAACCCCGAAGGAATGACCATGACCGACGAACAGCAGACCGATAAGTTCTCGTATCAGCAGCTTGAGCAAATGCTTGAGCGCGTTCGCGAGGAGCGCAGCGAGGCTCGGGCAGATCGCGCCGAGGCCATCAAGACCGGCAACGAGTGGCGCGACCTGGCCAACGAACGCAAGACGCTGGTCGAGAACCTGCGCGGCGAGAACAAGGCGCTGATCATCGAGGCCGCCGAGCTTCGCGGCTATATCCGCCGCGTCAACGAACTCGACCCGAAGCGTGTGCGCCAGCAGACGCAGGAACACATCTTTGACCCGAACGGGATCATGGGCAGGGGTCGCAGATGACGAACTCCATCCTCGGCGCCGCCCTGCAGTCCACCACTGGCCTCGCGCTCTACCCTGATGCGATCGACCCGATGGGCATCGACCTGGGCGACGAGTTCGCGCCGAACCCGCACATCACGCGGTCGCGTCCGAGCCCGCTGATGGCCGACGTGCCCGGCGCTGACACAAGCAACTGGTCGAGCGCGCCGCGTCCGACTGTGACGGCCTGGCGCGGAAGCGGCATGGACGCCTATTATTTCGACGCCGACCGTGGGGTCTGGCTACATTGCCTGACCGGGGGGATTTGGAATGGCTAGTCCGATCACGAACGAACAGGCCGCGAAGATCGTGGCGACCAACAAGCGCCTAAGCGACCTGCGCAACAACATGTTCAAACTCGACAAGGCGCAGAGCGTAAGCGTCGCTGCCGAAATCCAGTTCGCTTATGCGGGCGCCTATCAATCGCTGCATACCAAGAACAAGCAGATCATCGACATCGTGCGGCGCGAGCAGGAACAGGCGATTGCTCAGTGCATCCGCGAGTTGAACCAGCTTGGCGCCGAGGTGCCGAAATGCTGACCGTCCCCATCCTCTACCAGATGCAGCACCACCCGCTGCGCTTTGCCGTCGTCGTGCTTATCGTTGTGCTGGTGCCTGTTTGGATATTCGCCTGATGCCTGTAGCCCACGACCACTCGCTAAGTGCCGAGGTCGTCAGGCGTAGGTTTTCCTACGACCCCTTGACCGGCGTGTTCCTGAATAGGCAGTCCGGCCCGCGCCGTGTAATTGGCGCAGTGGCAGGCACCTTGAGGCCGGACGGCTACTGGCAGTTGTGCATCGACGGGCGCCACTACATGGCCCATCGCCTTGCATGGCTCTACATGACGGGGCGTCCCGCGCCGATCCAAGTTGACCACAAAGACCGCGTTAGGTCGAACAACAGATGGGCCAACTTGAAGGCGGTCACGACCGCAGAGAATGCCAACAATACTGGCAAGCGCAGCGGTTCAAAGGTTTATACCGGCGTCACCAAGGCGAAGGGCGGCTGGCGCGCGCAGATAACCGTCGCAGGGAAAGCCATAGACCTCGGCGTTTACGAGACCGAGGAAGAGGCAGGCGATGCCTATGATGAAGCGAAGTATGCGGCGCGACCAATATTTGCGCCGCCGATATAGTCCTTGCGCGGCGCAGAGCGTTGCGCTTGAATGAGCGAAGCCCGGCGAGCGACCAACTCAACCGGGCTTCTAAACCGAGCGGGCTTGGAGCCGCTGGCCATCCACACATAGACCGGATGCTTGCACGATTCCAGCCCTTCACATCGAAGGGGATTTTCTCATGACTGATCAACGCCTGCTCTACAAATATTGGAGGGCTGAACTTGCCTCGCCGGGCTCGCAATCGCGCGACACCGCCGATGGCTATACCGACGGGTTCTGGCGAGCGAATGCTGCTCGTACCAAGACGGACTATCCTGTTGCGATCTGGCATGACGGCGACGACGAGCAGATCAAGGTCGGACGCAAGCAGTTCGCCGGCAACATGCCCGAGGGCAACGACTTCCGCGACGGCACCTGGCAGCATTGCATTGCCGTGACCAAGGAAGTCTATGACGCCGCCGTCGAGACTGGGTTCTGGCCTGATGGCAAGCCTGCCCGCAAGATGTCCGACGAGGAAAAGATGGGGATCGACACCGGCAGCGGCGACAACGCGGCGCCGGTTGAGGAAACGCTGGCCGATCAGATCGCAAGCCTCGCCGACGTCATCAACAAGACCGCCGAGCCATCGACGCAGGAAGAGGCCAACGCCCTTTCGGGCCGGCTCGACAAGATGCGGACGCTGTTGCGACTGGCGGAAGCCGAGCGGGTCAAACTCAAGGAACCGCACCTGCAGGCCGGTCGTGAGATCGACGCGACATGGGCGGCAGTGAAGCAGCCAGGCGAGCAGGCTGGCATTGCCGGCGAGGCGAGGCGCAAGGCGTTTCTGCGCAAAGAGCAGGCGCGGCTAGACGAGGAAGCCCGGCAGGAGCGTCTGCGCAAGCAGGCCGAGATAGACGCCGAGAACGAGCGCATCCGGCTTGAGAACGAGGCGCGCTTTGCCGAGGCCCAGCAGGCAGGCGCAGCAGACGTTGAGCTTGTGCCCGAGGTGCAGGCCCCAGCGACAGTTGTCGAGCCGCCACGGGCCACCGCTGGCAGCGCATTCGGCCGCGCATCTGGGCTCAAGAAGGTGAAGGTAGTCGACGCGATCGATTATCCGGCCCTGACCAAACATTTCCTCGACGTGAACGACGAGGATTTCCGCAACTACCTGATGGACCGGGCCAAGAAAGCGACGCGCGCCAAGGTCACGCTGCCAGGTGTCACCACAAAGGACGAACTGCAATGAGCGGCATCCCTACACCCCCGCCCGAGTTCGAGACATATCCGGTGCTGCCGTTCGTCAAGAACCGCACGTTCACCCTCGACGACTTCAAGCCCCTATTCGATGGCGTCGTGCCGCTGCCGAACTTTGAGCCGCTGCCAATGTGGCAGGTGGCCGGCATGGCAACGTCGTTCTACGGCAAGTTGCACGAAGGCGCATATGCCAAGATCGCGCCGAGCCGTGATCGTTCGTGGAAACGCGCGCTCTACATGCTGACGTGCGGCCAGGGCGGCGGGCTGACCGGCGAGGGATACGTGATCGCCGCCGTCGCTTGGCGCGCAGACGAGTCCAGTGTCGTCACCGGACGATTCGCCCTGTGCAAGCACAAGAAGATTGCCCGCGCCGACGCCAACCCTGATCGCGGCTGGCATCCCGGTCATTGTGAAATATGCGGTCTCGATATGACCGTCGACAGTGGCGACTGACCAATGAAGGTCTCGGATGAAAGACTGGCAGTTCTGCTCGACAGCTACACGTGGCTCGCCCGCAATCCCGCGTTCAGCGGACGAAACGCACGAGCCACGATGGACGCAGAGCATGCCAGCATCATCCGAGAGTTGCAGGAATACCGAGCCCGAGAGGCAGAAGGAAAAACGAAATGAGCGACACGACATCACTGCAGGTTACGCCAAAGGCGCCACTCAAGGGAGGTGGCGCTGTTCTCGCCATCATCCCCCAGGATTTGGACGCGGTATGGCGCATGTCCAAGATGGCGGTCATCGGCAAGATGGCCCCCAAGTCGCTTGTTGAGGGCAAGGACGAGGAAGCCGCCACGGCAGCTTGCGCGATTGCCATCATGGCAGGCGCCGAACTTGGCCTGACGCCGCTGATGGCGCTGCGCTCCTATGCCGTCGTCAATGGGCGCCCGTCGCTTTGGGGCGATGGCCTCAAGGCAGTCGTGCGTCAGTCTGGCAAGTGCGAGTATATCCGCACCGGCTCGGATCAAAAGATGGGCTGGTGCGAGGCGAAGCGGAACGACACGGGCGAGACCAAGCGAGTCGAGTTCACTATGGAACAGGCCAAACTCGCCAAGCTCAACGTCAAGACTGGCCCATGGACGTCGGGTTATGCCGACGTGATGATGGAGCGTCGCGCGACGAACCGCTGCCTCAACGATCTGTTCGCCGACGTCCTGGGTGGCATCGTCGACGCGCAGGAAGCGCAGGACGACGGCCCGATCTATGAGCAGATCGAGGACGCCCGGCCAACCCGCAGCAGCCCGCCCGCACCGCCGCCAGAAGAGGACACAACCGACGTCGAAGAGTTCGACCCGCAGGCGTTCGCCGAGACCATCTATAAGCTCGTCGCCGACGCACCCGACGAGGCGACACTGATCCAGCAGTGGGAAGCCGCCCGCGTCGATGAACTGCTGGCCGACCACGGCGACCATCTCGATTCGCTCTATGACGCGCGCAATGCCCGCCTTGCTGTGTTCAATGGCGATGTCACTGACGAGCCCGTGCCCGAAGGCGGCGAGGCCAAGGACGAGGACGAACCGGGCCTCGACTTTCCGGGTGATCCGAAATGACCGACAAGCCTATCCTGTTCAGCGGGCCTATGGTCCGCGCATTGCTCGCCGGCACCAAGACGCAGACGCGGCGCACCATGAACCCGCAGCCCGAATTGCAGGGCAATGGCCTCTATCATGTCCATAACCGGGCCGGTGGAGTGGTCAATGTTGCCGAGAAGGACGTCGGCGGCCACGCAGTGGATTATCTGCGCATCGCCGTCGGCGACCGGCTCTATGTCCGCGAGCATTGGCGGACGTGGGAGGGTTACGACGCGATAGCGCCTCGCGACCTAACCCCGCCTGTGGGCCTCTTCTGCGAGGCGGATCGTAAGGCAGGCGAGACCGTCGTCGCGGGCAAATTCCGCCAAGGCATGCACATGCCTCGCTGGGCCTCACGGATTACGCTCACCGTCACCGATGTTCGGGTCGAGCGGCTGCAAGGCATCAGCGAGGTCGACGCGCTGGCCGAGGGCATAATCCAACGCGGCATGCTGTACGGGCTGGGCGGTTCCGGCTGGTACGACCCGCCGACATCGGCGGTCGCCGCATATCGCAACTTATGGGAGACGATCAACGGCCCCGGCGCATGGGCGGCCAATCCATGGGTCGCCGCCTACACATTCACCGTCCAGATGGGCAACATCGACAAGGCACCGAAATGACCGAGGCGTTCCCGCTGCAATGGCCGAAGGCACGGCCCCGCACCAAGGCAGGCGACCGCAAGCGCGCGGCGTTCAACAAGAAGCACGTCCCAGCCGGCAAGGCATACACGGTGACGAGCGAACTGTCGGTGCCCGATTCCGTCGGGCGCCTGCAGCGCGAACTCGACCTGATGGGCGCCACGACCTATGTGCTGTCCACCAACCTCGCGCTACGCCTCGACGGGCTGCCGAGGTCCGGCCAAGCCGAGCCAGCAGACCCAGGTGTTGCGCTCTACTTCCGCATCGACGGGCGCGATCACTGTCTGCCATGCGACACATATGACCGCATAGCGGACAACATCGCCGCCATAGCCAAGCACATCGAGGCAACCCGCGCGATCGAGCGCTACGGCGTCGCCACCATGAGCGAAATGTTTTCCGGGTTCGCCGCGCTGCCGCCTCCCCCATCGGCCAAGCAATCTTGGCGCGACGTTCTCGGTCTCCATTATGAGCGCGTCGTACCCGGCGACGTCAGCATCGTCTATCGCCATCTGGCAAAGGAGTGGACCGCAGCCGGTCGCGACCTGACTGACCTGAACGTCGCCCGCGATGAAGCTCTGGTCGAGGTGGGAAAATGACAAAGCGCCCCCCGATCATCTGCCGCATCGAGCAGGGCCGATTCGTCCCGGTCGACGCATGGGGCGCCGAGCAGATCGACGCCTTGCCCCGCGACGTCGAATATGCCTTGAGCTACACCCGGCCGGCGACCGCCACCGGCAAGCGCAACTGGTATTGGGCGGGCCTCGGCCTGCTCGTCGAGAACTTCTCCGACGAGCATCGCGCCAAGTGGCCGTCGGCCCGCAAGGTCCACAACATGCTCATGGAAGCCATGGGTTATGTTGATCGCCTCTGGCGCGTCGATGGCACGTTCCGCATCGAGGTCGATTCGGTATCCTTCGACAAGATGGACGACGCCGAGTTCTCGGAACTGTTCGAGACGGCCAGGTCCATCGTCGCGCCGCTCTTTGGGTACGATCCCTGGTCCAAGTGGATGGATGCGCGCCCGCCGAAAGGTGGCCGGCCATGATCCGCAGCCGGGCCATCCTCGATCACGCCAAGGGCCAGCCCTGCCAGTTGGGGCTCGCCTGCTGTTGCGGCGACAACGAAACCACCGTGTTCGCCCACCTCAACGGCGCCGACTTTGCCAAGGGCATGGGCATCAAGGCGCACGACATCGCCGGGTTCTTTGCCTGCTGGCGGTGCCACGGCGCATACGACTTGCACACCCACGGTCTGACTGACGCCGAAATCTATCGCATGGTTCTGCGCGCCGTCGTCAATACATGGATCATCCTCGTGACCGACGAGGTGATCAAGGTTCCACAGGACAAACCGAAGGCCGCCAAGGTCAAGGCGCGCAAGCCCCGCGACCAAAGGGCACCCATCCGAAACTCAGGCCGACCCATCCCGTCGCGCAAATTCCAGCAGAGGCAAAAATGACCACCACGCCGACAATGATACAGCGCATGACATGGACCCTGTTCGGCAAGCCGCAGGAGGTTCTGCGTGAGGAAGAAGCTATCCGATGGGGCATACCGTACCACCGCCGCCAGTTCTGGCCGGCCTACTACGTGTTCGACAAGAAGCCCATCGCCGACGGTATCAAGCACCACGTTGGCGATCATGGCTACATATGCCCCGGCCTCTATGGCGCGAAGAATGTCGGCGATATTGTTCCCGTATTCGAGGGGCATGGGCTGCTGTTCATGTATCGCGTGGACGGCTTTAGCTGGGCGTCCGGCGACGACCACATCGTATCGCCACGACAGTTCAACATCACGTTCGTCGGGACCGAGACGCAGGTATCATGATCGACTTCGCAAGCACTGGCGCCGTTCCCCGCACCAAGCGCCACGGCAACGCCGGCATGATCAACAACAAGGCCCGCGACAAAATCCGCGAGGCCCGCGAGCGGCAGGACGACGGCGCCCTGGTGCCCGATAGCAAGCTGCTGTCGTCGTCGGTCTGGCTGCCTCTGCCAGGCACGACGCCGGTCAGTCTCGAACATCGCGCGCCCAATGGCTGTGCCTGGCCAGTCACCGACAAGCCGCCGCATCTTTTTTGCAATGCCGAGCGCAAGCCCGGCGTCGCGTATTGCGATCATCATCATTCGATTTACAGGAGCAAGACCACGCCATGACCGCCACTACGACCCTATTTTTTACGCTGGCGTTTGCTGCGTGGTCCTGCATTTGCGTGATCGCCGGTCGACTTCTTCAACAGCACTACGACAAGGACAACGCGAAATGACCAAGACCACCGAACCCAAGACCATCGAGCATAAGGAGGGCGACGAGACCTCGCTGCCGTCCATGCACATCGACCATTCCGCTGTGTTCGTGAACGAAATCACCGTCCGCATCGGCGGGTTTGATACCGGCATCGCCGCTGTCGTCGCTGACATGGAAGGGCTGCAGAAGCAGTTCGAGACCGAACAGGCCGAACGCGCATCGGCCCACGCGAAGAAGATCGAGGAACGTCACCGGCTCAAACGTGACCTCGAGCGCGGCCGGCGCATGGCCATGGCGGCACAGGCTGCCTATGGCGAGGACATGCCGCCAGACGTCGAGCGGGAAGAATGACCGTGGCCGGGTTCCTGGCCAAACTGCAGCGGGCGCGCAGACAGGACGCGCCGAGGGTGACGGTTACGCTGATGGTGTTCAGGCCCGATGACGGGTTGGCTGTAAAATTGGAGAACGGAAATGGCTGAGAAAACCGGCATCGAATGGTGCGACAGCACCTGGAACCCATGGTGGGGCTGCACCAAAATCAGTCCGGCCTGCGATCACTGCTACGCCGCCGACCTCGACAAGCGCACTGGCGGCGATCATTGGGGCAACGTGCCCAGGCGCCGCACCAGCGATAAAAACTGGAACGACCCGCGCCGCTGGCAGAAGGCCGCCGATGTGTTCATGGGCGCCTATGGCCGCAAGCGCCGCGTGTTCTGTGCTTCGATGGCCGACGTGTTCGACAATCAGGTCGATACCGCATGGCGCGATGATCTGTGGGCGCTGATCCGCGACTGCCCCGACCTCGACTGGCTGCTGCTGACCAAGCGGCCCCAGAATATCGAGAAGATGCTGCCGGCCTATTGGGACGAAGTGAAAGGCTCGGTCTGGCTGGGCACTACGGTCGAGGATCAGTTGCGCGCAGACCAGAACATTCCGCATCTGCTCAAGCACAAATCGGCGGTGCGCTTCCTGTCATGCGAGCCTATGGTCGGGCCGATCGACCTGAACAATCTGTCGTTCAAGTTCCATAAACACGACAGCGACCCGCTCGTGCCGATGAACGCCTTCACCGGCATCTATGGTCCGGTTGTTGACTTGTTCGGCAGGATGCCCGGCAAAGTCGATTGGGTGATCGCCGGGGGTGAGAGTGGCCCGCATGCGCGGGTTGCCGATCCTGCTTGGTTTCGCCAGTTGCGCGACCAGTGCGCGGCGGCCGGGGTGCCATTCCTGTTCAAGCAGTGGGGCAACTGGACCCAGGATATGCAGCACGTCGCCAACAAGAAGGCTGCCGGACGCGCGCTCGACGGCGTCCACCATGACGGCTATCCGGCTTAACGATACCTCAACCTACCGAATGCACAATGGCCCCGGTATCAACCGAGGCCATTTCAATATGATCGACGCGATGAGACTTGCCGAACTGCTTGCCGTGATGATGGACTTAGCTGCTCGCGATGGCGAAGAACCTGGCAATCGCGACGCCGATCAATATGCCGGCAATGAGCCCGACGGCGACATAATAAACCCGGCCAGGGTTGCGGAACGTGTTCAGTTCGATGGTGGTGGCGAAGTAGCTCAGAACGATGCCGCCCAAAATCCAGAACTTGAAAAAGCCATTGAGCGGACTGCGCACCATCCATTCCGGGCGATCGAGCGCACGGGTTGAATAGGTCCACGCGCAGAAGCAGACCCAGCCCATCAGCCACAGCACATTGCCAAGCAGCAGTTGCCAGCCCGACCGGGACGCCCCGCGCAGGAACCGGTTGGTCGCTTCTGGCAGGAGGTGGCCGGCCAGGATCACGCCCATGAAGATCGAAGCCCAATCGACAGCGTCGCGGGCGAGGTCGGCGCCAAGCGCCCACACCGCTAGCCAGTACAGGGCGATGGCCGATGCGGCGATCCAGAACGCCGTGTTGCTAAGAATGCTCATCAGGCGAAGCCCCCCGAAAGCCGTCGACCACCCCTTGAAACAGCCGGTCGATCGCCTCGCTTTTGGCGAGCCTGGCCAGTTGGCGCTGCTCGAGGATGCGGGCATCCATCGCGAGCGTCTTGGCCTCTATGTCGATCGGCGGGGAGCGGCGGAACATGCTGAACAATTTTCCAATCATCAGGTGCGCCTCTTCTCAACCCGGTCGACGAGGCGTTCATAAAATTTCCGATCTTCCTTCGCCTCTTCCAATTGCACGTTCTTGTCAGCGAGCAGCGCCGCCTCGGCCGCCATTCGCCCCTTACGTGCCTCTTGGGCATCACGCCACAACATCACAACGGCAACAATCAGAATGCCAACTAACACCCCGGCATACGGGTTCAGATCAACTATGCTTTGAACGCCGCTACCGATCGGCCCGGTTACGACGTCCATGCGCTTTCAATGCCTCAACGATTCGTCCGGTCAGAAGAACGAGCAACAGCCAGAAAAGACACCCGAGGATGAAAAGCGATGCCATCGGTCGAACCCTTCTGCACGAAAGCAGAGACCCCGCCAATGGTCAGCAAGGCGATCAGGTTCAGCAGTTCGAGTGCGATCGAATATACCTCATGATTGATAATGCTTATGCCTGACAGGTTGTTGATCAGGTAGATGAAATTGACGGCCAAGCACAGGAAGGCGGCGGCGCCAACCCACAGTTCCCAGAGTTGCCGCGCTAGGACGAGAACGAGGACAACGATGGCCGCGTCGTATAGGCCGGCCACGAGTTCAGGAACGCCCCCGCCCAGGCGCCAATAGATGCCTGATGCGAAGTAGGCCACGGCGAAAGCCGCGACCCAGAGGATGCCCCGACGATTGGTGATGGAGAGCAGAACCACCGCCCCGGCGATCAGCAGATAAATCGTGTCGATTACCGTCATCGTCCCGCCCTCCAATGTGATCCGTTACCGGCCGCCGCCTGACAGGATACCGATGTCGTCGCCCTGCGTTTCCTGGGCTGGCGGAATGTCGACGTTGTAGAGCTTGGCCCCGTCGGTCATGCGGTCATGCAGGTCGAGAAGCGCCGCCGCGTATCCAGTGGTCAGCGCCACCAGTTCAGCATGGAACTTGGAGACCTTGAGGACCGGGACGATGCCGTCCTCGCTGATGGCCTTGAACTCGTCGCGCAGTTCGCGCGAGCCCTTGACGTTGAGGTGCGCCCGCTTCTCGGCCTCGGCCATGAAATTGGCAATGGACTGCACGGCGTCGGTTGTGGTCGTCATGTTTTTCCCTTCGGGGGGTTAGCGGCGGGCGGGTTGCCAGCCGCAGATTTCCTCGCCGCTCTCATTGAGCGTCGTGACGTATTCCTTTTCGTCGCGCGTCAGGCGCTCCTGCCAATTCGGGTCGGGGTCAAAGAACCCCATCGAGCAGAGCGAGCCGGTCGTCGAGCAGCCGGCAAGGGTGATGATGACGGCCAAGCTGATGGCCAGGTGCGCGATGCGGTAGATCATGGCTTGTCCCACCTATTGAGCCGTCGATCGAGTTCATCGTCCGGCAGGTTTCCCATCTCTTCACGGTTGTCGTGGATGACCTCGCGCGCACGCTGGTCGGCCTTCTCTTGCTTGGCTGCCTCGACCTCAATGCCGCGCTTGGCGCCCCGACTATAGGCGACGGCGCCGAAGGTGGTGGCCAAGACAGCAAGAGCGCCCTTCCACCCGAGCAGGCGATAGGCTGCGAACGCCAGTCCAACCCCGATGGCAAGCCATGCCCATGTCGGCAGCAGCCCCCAGAAGAACGACCACAGCCAATCGCTCATTTCGACACCGGCTGCAGATCGAGCGCGTCGGCGAGTTCACCCTTGCGCTTGTTGGCGTACCAGCGATAGGCAAAGCCGCCGACGGTCAGGACAAAGCCCATGATCATGAGCCCGATGACAAGGTTCCCGATCCAGTCGCCGGCCACGCTGTACGGGGTAAGCTGTTCCTGCAGTTGGTTGACCGCAACGCCAATACCGCCCGCACCGATACCGCCGCCCGTTGCCGCATCTGCTGTGCCCTTGCCTGGCGCCTGCTTGGCATCCTCGACGGCGGCCTTGGCGTTGCCGCCGAAGTCCGCAATAGCCGGCGACGGTGCGGGACCGACCGACCCGGTTGCCCACGCTTGGCCGACCTGTTTCACCGCCTCGATACGACGCATCCACCCGCGTCCGAAAGTGGGGAAGGTTTTGAGCGCGCGCAGGAAAGCCTCGCGCCGGGCGATCATGCGCTCGATCAGGGCGTCATGGTCATGCGTTGCCATGACTGCGCCCAGAGTGCCGGCGCCCATGTCGCCGTCGATGCCGCTGGTGTAGAGCGAGCCGAGCGCGCGCTGCAGCCACTTGACCGACTGGCCGACGCCGGAGTTCACCGCGCCATCCATGGTGACGAAGTCGACGCCTTCGGGAAGCTGATCGCCAAGGATGGGCTCCCAGTACTGGAAGCGATAAATTGCCTCGACCTCGGCCTTGTCGATCAGGAAAACATCGCGGGGCGGGAGGTTCGACTTGGAGCGCCAGCCGTTATAGACCCGCTGGGTAATCCCCATATTGGTTCGCCCACCTGGGTCTTTGGGATGGTCGACCTTGCCTCCCTCATGGGCCAGGATGTGCTTAAGGGCTTCCTCGAACCGCTTGCTCATTTTGCTTCCGCCTCCGCTGCGCCTTTCGGTTCTACTCCACCCGCCTCGTTTTGGCTATCGCACCAGCCTTTCGTGCAGCGAGTTCGCCTGCGACTGGCGCCACGCTTCGCCCGAAGCTCGAGCCGCTGCCGCATCAGCCTGTGAGCCGACGCTGGTGTCGTTGGATAGGTCGACCGCCTGTCGGCCGAACTCGACCGGGTTTGTCTTGTAGAGCGATGCCGGCTTGGCGACAGGCGCAGGTGCACGTGTCGGCGGCTGCAGCCCGCCGTTGACCACAACCCGCAGCGGAGCGCGACCAGGCACAGCGGCCGGCGCCACAGTCGTCGGCCGGCGCGTCGCGGGCGTCGGCGCCTGAGACTGAGGCCGCGTCGTCGGGCGAGGCTTGGGCATGGACACGATCGCCAGTTCTGGCTCGGCCAGTGTCGGCGCGACGTCGACCGGCGCCTGGGGTGTGCCGAACAGCGGGTTCTTGCGCGCCCGCTCCCGATCCTCGACCGAGGCAGGCGTCCCCGGCTTGCTCGGCGACAGCTTGGCGGCAGGCTGATTGAACGCGGCAAGCTCGGCGAACTTCGGAACCGTGCCGATCGGGTTTGACCTGGGCGGGGGAAGAACCGGAAGCGTCGTCTTGGGCGGCGTGTAATCCAGCACGTCACCCGCAGGCAGGCGCGTCGCTTCCTTGGGCGCGAGCGACCCCGCTGGCTGGGCCACCGTGACCGCTGGCGGCTTTGTTGCCGCTGGCCGCGCTGGTGTGCCAGCCCCGCGCGCCGCCGCCTGCTCGTCGCGCGCTGACCGCGTATTGGCATCGGCGCTCGTCGGCGGACGAACGGGAACCGACTGGACAACGCGCGTGGCAGGCGGCTTGCCTACAGGACGAGCAGCGATCGAAGCGGCCAGAGACGCGGCCAATGCCGGATCGTTCACCTTGTTGGCGCGCTCGATCGACTGCTGCACCACATTCGGCCGCTCGATCTGCGACTGAGGGATGACCTTCACCGTGCCGTTGGGTTGGCGCTGCACCACCGGAGGCGAGCGCTCGATGGTCGACTGGCCGGGAGTAGGGCGCGTATAACGGCGCTCCTGGGTCTGATGCAGAACCTCGGCGAATGCTGACGCGCTAGCCGGGTCGGAGAAGATGCCGAGGTTTTCCCCGGTCTGCTCGTAATGGCGAATAGCGGCGTCCTCGGAAAGTTGCTTTCCGTTGACCACCGTGGGGATAAGCACCTCGCCCTGATCGGTGCCGATGCTGATGGAGTTCTCTGTTCGGAATGAGCCGTCCGGAAGGCGCAGCACCTTGCGGTTGGCAAGGTCGATGTTCCCCGCCGCGATCTGGCCGGCTGGCGTTCCGCGACCGCCCTTGCCCTCTTGGTTGGCCTCGCCTGTGCCTTCTTCGATCTGGGGATAGAGCCACGCCACCACGGCGCCGGACGCATTCGGGTTGCCCGCCATGACGATCTGGCCTCGCCCCGCCGCAGCGTCGGCTGCCGCAACATTGGCCGCGACCTCTTCACGCACACCCCACGGCGCGGTCTGCAGCACTGGCGGCTTGGTTGTGCGGCTGACCAGCGTCACGCCAGGCGCGTCCATCCCGACGTCGTTCGCCGCGACCAGTTGCGCAAAGGTCCGCTCGGTCGTGTTGACCGTGCCCGTCGCCCGCAGTTCGCGCTGCATGCTTTCCTTCATCGCCGGCACCGGCCGGTTGATGATCGGATCGGTATTGGAAGGACGCCCCACCTCAAACGGGTCGATCGTCGAGCCGAAGGCAAAGGCGCGGCTGCGCTTCACCGTATCGGTCACATTGGCTTTCTGATCAGCGACGCGGTTCAGTTCGCGCTGCAGCCGCACCGTGCCGCTCATGGTCGCAGGACGGATCGGCTTGATGCCTCGCACGTCATAGGTCGACAGGATCGTCCCGACCTCGCCATCGACATATTGCAGCGATGCGAGCTTGGCCGGGATTTCGCCGGGCGGCACGGGGTGCTGGGGATATACGCGATGATCCCCGATGTCGATGAAGCCATTCGACTTGATCGACGATGGCCATGTCGAAGGATAGCCCATAGCGATCGTATGGTAATGGACGGCATTGCCGGTGATGTCGGGTACGGTCTGGTCGATGATCGCCGCTCGAGCGGCTGCCTGCGCCATCCGGTATTGCTTGGTGCCTGGGCCATAGTTCGCCGACACCATGCCCTGATTGCCGCCAAAGCCCGGCGAGTTCGTCGTGAATTGGTTCTTTTGCCCCGCCACCGCCACCGGGTCACCAGGCCAGCGACCATCCTCGGCGCGGTTCTGGATCACCTGGGCAACGACGAGCATGCCGGTATAGCCCTCGCCGACGGCCTCGCCCAGAATTGTCCTCGTCAGGAAATCGAGGCGCTGTTCCTCGGTCAGTGCAGCAGCCTCGGCGCGAGTGAGCCAGCCCATCTCAGTACTCCGAAACAGCGTTCATCGGGTCGAGCCCGCGCGGCACACCGGGGATTTGCATCGGCGCCTGCCCATATTCGCGCTCGCGGTTGCGACCTTGCCGGCGCAGGTATCCCGGCGATAGCGCCTCACGCATTGAATTTAGAACCAACCAATCGAGCGGGGCTTTGACATATGGCAGATTCCCATAGGGGATCAATTGCACCGCCGTCGAGAACGCCTGCGCCCCTGAGAACTGGTTCTCGCCGCCGCTGATCAGCGCGTCGCGGGCGTCGAGCCCTGCATCGACGAGGTCGCTGACTGTGCCCAGCGTCGGGCCGGCCAGCGTTTCGATGACGCCGCCGCCGAATCGGTTGGTGCTGGAAAACAGGAAGTCGCCATAGATTCCAAGGGCGCCGCCCTGCTGCATGGCCGCGAGCCAGGTGCGCGGGTCTGCCGGATCACGCGGCGGCCAATAGCCCTTGATTGTGTCCTTGGCCACCATCGCCATGTAACCCGCGATCGTCATGCCTGCGATAAACGAACCGATATGGCCAGCATGCTCCCATGCGCCGATGCCCTTGCGCTGGCCGAACAGCAGGCGCCCACCCACCCGGTCGACGAAAGCCAGCGGGAAGCCCTTGAACTGCATGATCATGCGGATGGCCTCGCCCGCGAATGAGCCAGGGCGAACCGTCTTGTTCCACTGCATCATGCGCTGCGTCTTGGCGTCGGTCATGATCACGCCATAGCTGGTTTCATCGGATACGAAGCGCAGCACCGACAGTTGCAGATCGCGGCGAGCATCGGCCAAGATCGAGGCACGGGCCGCGTCATCCTTGGCGCCGGCCAGCCGCTTGGCGACGATCGGCATCAGCATGGCGTCATCGACCTCGGCCACCCGGTCAGGCGTCACATAGTCCCGCCCGTTGGCGTTGCGCATGCGCGAGGATCGAATGGCGTCCCAGCGCGGCGCGTCAATGCCGTGGCGGCCGAGCAGATCGCGATAGCGGTCAGGCAGATCGACGAACGCCGACTTGGAGTGCCAACCCATCTCGGCGGCGATCGTGCGGCCGGCGACCGAGCGGGAGACGTCGGTCCACCAAGCCAGCCCGTTCCACTTGAAATAACCCTGCTGCCATTTAGCCATCATGCCGACCGGACCATCGAGTGCGGTCTGGGGATTGGACATGAACCCGAGGATGGCATCATACCCCTCGCCGATCAGGTACGAGATTTGCGCCTGTTCTTCTTTCGGCCGCCCGCGCATAACCCCGGCGATCTGGCCGACGAATGCGCTGATCGCATTGTTGCCCCGAAACATTGAGGCCATGGCAACGCTCATGGTGTCCGACGGAACCGACGTGATGACGGCGCCGCCGAGCTTGGACATGGATGCGACCGCGCGAATGTCCGAACCGATCTTGGCGAACGTCACGTTTTCGGGCCGGGAGTTCATGCCGAGCGAGATGTCCATCGCCGTGCGCAGCGAGCCCGCCTGGGTGTCGATCGACTTGATTTGCTTGGCGCGCTGTTCGGGCGTCAGCGTCGGGTCGGCCTTGATGCGGCGCTTGATGGCATCGGCCAGCCCGTCGAACATGATCTGGGGATTTGGCCCCAGCGTGTCCATCGCGCCAGCCACGGCAGCCGAGCGGCGCAGATGCCCGATCATGCCGGAGACCGTGTTGCCGATACCGAACTCACCCTGATAGGCGCGGGCGCTGGCGGCGTCCTTGAAGTGCAGCACACGCGAGGCGCCCAGCGTCTTGGCCAGGTTCGCCGCATTGACCCGCGTCCCCTTGCTAGCCGCCGTCGCCTTGTTGCTCAAGCCGGTCGTGATCGTGTCGTAGATGTCGCCCAGCATTTCGGCGACCTGGCCCGGCTCATAGCCTTCGGAGAACGTGCGCTCCATATCCAGCTTTGTGCTGATGAACCCGACCCACGCATCGCGGCCGGCGTCGATCATCTTGATGTCGTCGTGCATCTGGGGACCGGCCCAGCCTTCCAGCTTGCCGATCGAGGCGCCCAACTTGTTGAGGTCGACGCGGGCCTGCTCGGCGACGTCGGAGAAAATGCGCGCCACCTTGGCCGCGTCCTTGTTGCCCGTCACCCCTGGCTTGCCGCCCGGCTTGAGTTCCATCATCTCGGCCATGATGTCGGCGTCGAGCTTTGCGTCCTGCAGCGCGCCGATCAGGTGCGGCACTTCCTCGTCGAGCCGCGCCATCATCTGGCCTAGGTAGAGCTTTTCGTGCGCCTGCTTGGAGGCGTGGACCGATTTGCGCCCACCCGTCACGCCCTTCTGCGTTCCTTCCAGCAGGGCGAGCAGCGCCTTCTTGGGATGTAGGCCCTCGGCGATCATGGTGCTGATCGCCATTTCTTGCTTGTCCCGAATGATCACATTGAGCGCCTTGTGACGGCGGGCCATGGCCGCTGCAATCTTGGTGCGCTCGGCCTCGCCCTCGGCGAACCGGCGCAGGCGCTCGGCGACGCCAGTCGTTTTGCCCTCTGCCTCGAGGCGAGCCTTGTAATCCGCGACGCGCTGGAATGCCGCCGTGATTTCCTGCTCGGCGAGACCTGGGCCAGCAGCAGCGCGGGCGGCGGCACGGCAAGCAGCATCGGGTTGATAGTTCATTGGGGCATCCTCGGCAGCATCAGCCGCCAAGGATTACCACGATCAGATTATGCAAGCCACGGCGGCCTCGAGCGCTCGCCCGTAGGCTTCCGAATCTGCAAACAACTGATCAGCCTCGGCCAGTTCCGCCTCATCTTCCGCAGTCAACCGGCCTTCCTCGCGAAGCTGGGCCACGTCACCCGCCTCGACGAACCCGCCAGTGGTCGGATCGACGCCATGCGACAGGGCGATGTCACGCATGGTTTCGTCCTTGCCCACGCGGGCGGCAGCGTTGTCGGGTTCGTTCAGCATCAGCGATGCCTGCGTCGTGGCTGGCTCGGCCGGCGCTGGCGCATCCGGGTTGGTGACACGAACCGGCTTACCGTCGATCGAGGGAACAGCGCGACGCGCGGGCTCTTGCGAGCCCAGCAGATTGTCGAACACCTGGCGGATTTCCGGCGAGAGATTGACGTTCAGGTCGGTCGCCCGGCGATAGATCGCGGTGAGCCACTGGCGGAACTGCTCGAACGCGCGAGCCAGGCCAGCCGTCGGCGCGTTGCCCTCGCGGACATATGCCTCGAACCCACGCGCCCACTGCTCTTGCATGCCGACGTCGATGGCCCGGTCCTTGGCTGCATCGCCCGTCGTTCCGAGGTCGAGCGCGTCGATTACATTCTTGCCAGTCACGCCAGCAGCGCGGCCCGACGCATTGGCGTCAGCGGCCACGGCATCGGCATTGCCGCGCCACCATTCCCGCACCGATTCCCAATCGGCCTTGATGTCATCCGGCGCGTCGCCCTTCTCGCCCATGCCCTTGAGCATCGACAGGAACAGATGCCCGGTTTCGTGCAGCGCCGTGCTGGCGTCAGAAGTTTCGAACAGGCTGATGATGTTGGTGTCGCCGAGTTGGATCGCCCCGCGCGGGTTGTCGCCGCCCTGCTCAAATGAGCGGACCTGAACTCGGCTGTCGTCGTAGAGGACATAGTTTGTGGCGTCGCTGGACGTTCCCACGTAGCGATGACCTGGGATGCCAGCCTCGCGCAAGGCCGCCGAAGCCGCAGCATCCGACCCTTTCTCGCGCGCAAATTCCTCATAGGCATCGGAGAACTTCGGGTCACTCATGAACTCGACCGGCTCAAAGCCCATGCTGTTGTAGGTTTTCTGATCCTCTGGCGAAAGCTCCCACGACCTACGTCCGTTGAGGAACGCGGCTCGCTCCGCAGTAGCCGTCTCAGTCTGGCGCGCCCCCTTAGTCATCTTCGGCTCAAGCCCAAGCGCTGCTAACTTCGCCCGCACCGCAGGCGGCTGCTCGCTCAGTTTCGCGTCCCAATCTACCAATTCGTCATCGCTGGGAACGTCGACCTCGAATAGCCGCCCGGCCCCCGTCTCTGGCTTGAGCAACTTCGGCTCAACCAAGGATTTATACATTTTGCGCTGTGATGGCGTGAAGTTGGGTAGGACGTTAGCAACGTCCTTCATGTTGTTCACTTGGGACAGATTGCCCATGACCGTCGTGAAGTCGTCGCGCTGGGCTTCCGACATGTTGCCGACCAGGTCTGACCACCGCTCAAGGATTCCGTCGTTCCATACCTCATCCACCGGCCGTCCCATAAATTCGAGCGGCACCTGATCGGGGTCGGTCAGCGTGTCGCGATACCACGTCGCAACGTCCTTGCTGCTGCTGAAATACAGCCCCCAGCCATACGCCTGCGCGCCCTCGCCGGTCCCGATCTTCTCCGTTGAGAACGTGTCGAACAGGTGCGGGGTGCCGTGATAGGCGGGCTGGTTCAGAATGCTCGGGTCGTTCGGGTCGAACGTGCCACGGTTGTTGACGGACTTGATCTGCTCGCCTGCGAAGGTCACATAGATCGTCGTCGGCTTGCCCTTCTGGCGGTAGTCGTCGATGACGTTCGACACCATCAGCCCGTCGTGGCCACCAGCCTTGGCCTGATCAATCAGCTTGGACGGATCGCCCGTCGTAAAGCGCTTGCCCTTCCAATCGATTTGCAGCGGATTTTCGAGTTTGAGATAGACCTCATACATCTGCCCAGCGGGGTCGCTATCGCGAAACCTCTGGCCTTCGATCTTGGCGACATACGACTGCGAGACTGCCCGATCTGCCGCGAAGAAATTGGCGTTGACCACCGAGGCGCGCGCATCCTTGACCATAAAATCACGGTAGCGCCACGACGCACTTTCAAACGCCTCAATGCCCGCTGCGCCGCCATGATAGACCACCATGGGCTCGCCCTTGGCGTCGACGACCCTGCTGTCGCCGAACCATTCGCGGAACGCCGGGGATTGCGGTGACTGCGCCAATGCAGCGCCGGGAAATTCCCCTTGTGCCTGACGCACTTCCGGCAGGCCGAACTGCGCTTCCAGTTCGTCCACCGTCAGGCCCAGCCGCGCCGCCTGCTGCGCATAGAACGCATCGACGAGTTCCGCCGTGGCCCTCGCTTCATCAGCCGGGCGGCCAGCAGCCTCGAAACGCTGCGTCATGCGCTCGGCGATTGAGCCTGGTCGAGAACCTTGTCCAGCGCCTTGGCGATTCGCTGCAAGCGAAGTTCCCCGGTCGAAACCGCCGTCCGCTTCAATGCCGTCGTCAGCACCGTTAGGCGTGAAGAGGTTCCCTTGTTCATTGCTTGCGGCATAGCGCAGTACCTCCATGCGGGTTGTTTCGATGTCGCCGAATAGCTGGGGTCGGCCAAGTTCCTCTGCCGCATCCACAATGCGCGACAGCAGTTCAGCGATGGTATCCCGGCCAGCGGCGCGGGCGAATGAGTTGGACTGATAGAACGCCGAGACCAGGGCCTGCGTCTCTGGCGAGATTTCCCCGCTCAATAGGTCGAGTTGCGCCATGCCCTCGCGGATGACTTGGGACACCGGCCGGCCCTCTCGCCCAGCCTGCTCGCGCCAGCCGCCGATCAGGCGCAGCGCCTCGGTCAGTTCGGCGGTCATGTCGAACTCTGGGGAGATGTTGCCGAGCGTCACGTCGCGCCGCATCAGCGCCCACTTGCCGGCAACGTCGGACATGGCCCCGACTATGGATCGAGTATTGTCGTCAGTTGCCTCTGCAAAGCGACGTAGGACTCCAATGTCCACGTCACCGTATGCCTCGGCCACCAGGGCGTTTTCGATGCGACGGACACCGTCAGCATTGATATTGCCGGCGCCGTCGATAAGCGCGTCTCGAGCGCTCGGAGCAAGGTTGCCGAGGAAGCGCTGCACAAAAGCTCGGTTTCCCGGAGACGTGACCGGCGAAGCGTCGAGAACATCCAGGGTGCCGTCGAGTGCATTGCGATCCATTGCGGCCAGTTCGACCGCGCTCATTTGTGCAGCGCGGGGAGCATTGGCCTCTGCGTTGAACTTGGCTCGAGCATCATCGCTCAGATTTGTGACGCGACGACTGATTAGCACCGGCTGGTTCATTCCGTCGATGGAGTGACCGGCATCGGCCAGCGCTTTCTTATAGGCATTGTAGCGATCGGGATACGCCTCGGCCGCGCGACGCAGCGCCATGACCCGGCCATTGCCGCTGTCGATCACATTGTCAGCGCCCACGATTGGCGCCCCGCTGTCGGCATCGACCGACGTCATCAGCCGAGCCGGGTCGAGTTCGGTGGCGATCTGCTCGACCTGAACGGCACTGGCCTGGGTCGAGCGGTTGCGCACCTGCAGCGCGCCGCTGGCGTTGACGAGGGAATCGAGTTCGACCACTTCGGGGACAATCTCGACCCGCGAACCCGACGGGGTGATGACCACCTTGGCGTCAGCGCTGATGGTCGCAGTCTGGTCGGCGAGCGATCGGGCTGCCGTGGCATCGCGCGTGACGGCGGTTTGGATGCGCTCGACCACCGCCTGCCCGTTGGGGGACAGTGTGACATCACGGCCGGCAGCCATGTCGCCCACGCCTTCATTGAGAACGGCGCGCGATTCCTTGAGCGATCGGATGTCCAGAACCCCATCGACGGACTTGTTCGCCTGGGTCAGCGCGTAGGCCCGCGACCTGCTGGCATCCTCCCGCGCGAAATTCCACTCGCGCCGCGCGGTGAACGCGCCAATCCCGCCGCCGAAGGCACCGCCGATCAGCGCCGACATAGCAATCTCGGAAGTCATGGCCTGCCAACTGGTATCGTCGCCAAACTCGTCGCGCATGCGGGAGGTCATCAGGCCGAACGCGGCGGTGTTGATAGCCGCGTCACCCGCGCCGATCAGCGCCCGCCCGGCGATAGTGCCCAGCCGCGCCACCGCAGCGACCTCGGCGGCCTGGCCGAATACCGGCACATAGTTGATCGGGTCGAGCGCCTGCCCGCCAAGCTGGCCGATGAAGGTGGAGAACGGGCGTTTCTCGCCGAAGTATTCCCGCACCTTTTTCGTGTCGTAGAACATGGCCAGCGCCGCCGCACGATCCTCGGTCATGCCCTGCTCAAATGGGATGTCCTCGCGGAAATAGGGGGACGATTTGTATTCATCCTCGTTTAGCGATGGCTGCGTCTCGCCGCCCCGGATCATGCCGCCGACGTTCTGCGCCAGGCGGCCAAGCGCCTCGGCGGGATTGGGGATCAGGCTTGGCCGAGCATCGGGGACGGTGTTGCCTTGCGGCGTCATCCCCTCGCGGACAACCGTGCCGAGCCCGAAACTGTCGACAATGCCCTGCTTGAACTGCTCGCCCAAGTTCTGGGTCAGCGTGAACGGCATGTCGGCCATGGTCTGCAGCCTGGCAACGCGATCCACCGACTGAGACGCGAGCTTGCGACCGAACGTTGCCATGCGAAATCCTTATTGCGGGCGCTGCACCGCCGCCCCGAAGGCAGCCCCGGCCTGACGCACCGGGTCCGGCATCATACCAGCAGGAACCGCCCCAGCGGTAGCCTGTGCCGCCAACACCTGCTCGCGCGTGAACATCAAGGGTTGGCCGGACGCATCCTCGATCGGTCCGCGCCCGTTCGGGTCCATGAACTTGAACACTTCCTCGCCACCTGAGTTCGAGAAATACCCATTGGCCAGCGCCTGTTCGACATAGTTGGCGATCTGGGTATCGAGGATTGCCTGCCCAGCCGTACCGGGAGGGATGGGACCGAACACGCTGTCCGCGTCGCGTTCGAGGTCACGCGCCAGCGATTCCCCGACCTGGCCGAGCAGCGCATCGAAACCCTGCTGGTAGACGCCCTGATCGGCGTCAGCCGGCAACAGCACTTTCATGCCGGCCGAACCGCCCGACGAACCGCCAGTGACCACTTTCACGTCGCCGAACATGTCCTTGACCGTCATGTCGATCGCGCGCTGGATGTTGCCGCCAGCCGAGCCGTCGAGCAGGCGCAGCTTTACCGAGTTGGTCATGATCGCCGTATCCTCGGCGGCCTGGGCGACGTTGGCCTGCGACCCGTAGGCCAGGTCATAATAGACCTCGCCGATGCCGTCCGTGTCGAACACCTGCGCCTGCAGAGTGTTGTCGACCTCGCTGCCCTTGATATTGCCGGGCAGGGACTTGTTCAGCATTTCAGGCGGGGCCATGACCGCAGCCATGAGCCGCTGCGCCGCGCCGTTATCGCCGCGCTCGAGCGCGTTCATGGCCATGATCGTTCCACCGGGAACGCCGGCAGTCACCAACTGGTCGAAAATCGCCGCCTGCTGATCCTGATCGGAGGTGGCCAAGACAACGCCGGTCAGTGCGCCGATGCGCTCCTGATCGCTCTTGGTCGCATCGTTGAACGTGGCCGCGACGTTGGCTGCCATTTCCTTGGGGAGCAACTGCATCGGCATGCCGAGTTGTTCCTGCGCCATGCCGGTCAGCGTCAGCGCGCGCTTGAACGATGCCGGGTCGTCGTCGCTGACCCCCTGCCATGCTTGGGCGACAGCGGGATAGACCTGCTGCACATAGCCGGCAGGGTCTTCCTCGCGCGCCTTGATCGTGGCCTGGGCTGCCGTGCTGATCTGGGCGAATGACTTCTCCTGCAGCGCGGCGCCGTCGCCGGTATCGGTCGGGACGGCTTGCTCAACGATGCTGGCAATCTCGTCTGCGGTCATCGTCCGCATGGCAAACGTGTCCTGCGACACCTTTACCGAAGCGTCGAACTGCTCAAACCTTTCCAGCCCATCGCGGGCGCCATAGGCAACGACGAAGTCATTGGCCGTCGGCATGTAGCCGTCATACCCACCCGACCGGGCAATCGCGACCGGCGCATTCTCTGCCGTGGTCTCGATCGAGGCGCGCACTTCCATGTTGCGCTTGTCGATTTCCTGCTTGGCCTGGTCGAACAGGGCGGCGCGCTGGGGATAGGACAGGGCCGCAAATCGCGGATCAACACCAGCCGCCGCACCGACGGGCACCTCGGCGATCTGCTTGCCGGTGTGGCGCCCGATGACATCTGATGCCCACGCCGGAACGGACTCGCTGCCATGCGACGGACCCCATGCGCGCGTCGCGCCAGTGTCGAAATGCAGCGAATTGTTATAGACGCCGATGCCGGTGAACCCCATCGCCGACGCAGTCTCGATCAGGCGGATGCGTTCCTCTTTCGACAGGCTCGACACATCGACGTCGATGGCCTTCGATCCATTGGAGGGAAGATGCTGGCTGTTGCTGGCGCCGCCAGCCGCGTCGTTATGCTCATCGTCGCGGGAGCCTGATATGACTTCGAGCTGCTTGCCGAATGCGCCCTGCACTTGCTCCCAGCGGGTCAGCGCAGCGGGATCGACGTCCTGAACATTCACCCCGCGCGCCGCCACCACCGGCAGGCGAACGCTGGTGCGGGTTGCGTCCAGCGGGTCATTCGGGTCTGGCACGATGCCCATGCCCTGCGTCACCGCTTCGGGATTGGAGCGGATCAGCGAGTCGGCGGTGTTGAGCGCCAGGTTCTGCTCGGCCGTGTCGAGATAGTCAGCGCGGGCCTTGGCTTCCTCGGCTGGGGTCAGCAGCCCGGTCTCGCGGGCCACCTGCAGCGTCCCGTCGAGGGCAAGCCGAGCATTGGCCCGAACATCCTCGGGGGTGCCGGGTTCTTCGATGATCCTGGCATAATCGGTCAGCGTCTCGCCGAATGACACGCGCTCGGCTTCATTGGCTAGCCCGCGCCCGACGTCGCCGATAGCGTCAACCTGCCTGATGCGGTTGACCTCATGGGCGGCCAGCCACTTCTGGCGCATCTCGGGGTCGCGGATCATCTCGGCGGCAGCGGATGAAATCTCCTGCGTCTGTGCCTCGGCCCGATCGTTGAAGGTGGCGTAATCCCCATCCTGCCCGAACTCATTCTGCATATCGAGGAATGAGCGGGTCGCGAACGCATCGGCGCGCGCCAGGTCAATCGTGTTGACCTTGTCCTGCTCGACCTTGACGATGCGACCGACCGAGCCGGCCAGATTGGCGGCACCTCGCGCAATGCCGCTCATATCGGCAACCGGCGCCGGACTGCCGGGCCGCATGGATGCCGGGCCGGTTACTGACGTGGAGATGGGGAGGCGCATGTCAGAAACCCTCTGCAAACTGCCCGACCCCGGTCAGGATCGAGCCAATGAAATTGGCGTTGCCGGTCTCGCGCCGCGCCTGCGCCGTGTCGATGTAACCCTGGCGGCGAGCCCGCCCGCCATACATCACCGAGTCGACGCCGTACTGGCTGCGCTTGGCGGTCTCAGTCATGAGCCGCACGATGGTCGGGGCGTCACCGGATGCACCAGCACCGGACGCCGCCGCTGCCGCCTGCTGCCGGGACATGATCAATTGCCCTTCGAGCTTGCGTTCCTGTGCGTCGCGCTGGGATGACGCGAACTCGGCTTGGCCGGCAGTGACATCGCGCTTGGCCGCCTCATCTGCCGCGCGCTTGGTTTCCATGCCGCCGTATATTGTGGCCGCTGCGCCAACCCCCGCCGCTGCAATGCCCGCGATTGCCAGAATTTCTAGACCGGACATGCGAAAATCTCCTTTCCGGTTTCGGCGTAGCAGCCGCAAAGTTCAAAGCCGAGGATGGCGAGCAGTTTTCCCGAAGATGGATGCCGGTCATCTCTCCAAACGAATACCTCTTTTTCGCCGAGTTGTCCGGCTTGTCGCAGCAGCCGCCGAGCCCACCGCATCAGCAGTCGCGTATGGATCGAGATGTCGCCGAACGTGTCGAACCAAACCCAGCACCGGCCATCCTCGTCCCACAGCAAACCGCCGCAGGCATGGAGCAACTGATTTTCGATGCCGCCATAGACAACGACGGGGGATGATGTTCCCCCGTCGAGATATTGCGCGATGACTTCTGGCGGCAGCCGAAGAACGTTCATCAGCCGCGCGCCTGATACTCGCCGACCATCGCCAGGATCGTACATGGCTTGGGTGACTGGACCTCAAAACACATCTGCTCTTTGAGGCTGATCTTGCCATTGACCGGGTTCAGTGGCTCGAGTTCATCCGGTCCCTCGACCACATCCGACGTTACCGGCTTGCCATTGCGCAGCGCCGGCAGACTGTAGAGATGATCGAAGTCGGTGCCATACTTGAAGCCAGACCGGCAGTAATCGCCGAGCAGGAACCCGATGCCGGCGATAACCTTGGGCGACAGCATCGACGTGTTCTCGCCGCCATATTCCAGCGGCGCCGACTTGTAGCGGCCACGATAGACCAGCCCAGCACAGCCGCCCACGGCAGGAACGACCGGCAGCGTTATGGTGCCAGCCCCGGAAACGACAAAGTCCGTGGGCGCCCCGCTGACGCCATCCACGGAGTCGCCGTCGACCCAAGCGCGAACCGTGCGCCCGATCAGATGCGGCAGGCTGACCGTGGCCGAGCCCGCGCCGAACACGACATGAGCGTCGAGGCATTTGGTGATGTCGTCTGGCAGCGCCTCACTATCGAGGCCAAGGCGTTCGACCCTGCGACTGGTGACGCCGTCCACAACGCGCTTGATGGAGGCGCAGACCCGCTCCTGACCGTTGTCGGTCGGCACGACGCACATGCTTTCGATCGCGTCGGTGTCGCTGTTGAGCAGAATGGGGATGAAGGCGACCACCTGCTGCGTCGGCTCGAACACGATGCACAGCGCCGTGCCGTCGTTCATCCATACCCAGATGCGTTGATCAGGTCGGTTCTGCACCGCGACGCCGACAATGCCGCTGGAGAATGGCGAGGTCGTGAGCTTGGAAAACTCGGTCGCCAGAAACCGACCCTTGGACGAATCGAAGTTCAGTTCGTAGAGCGCATTGCCGCTGGCCTCAACGAACAGCGCCCGGTCATCAGCAAGGATCGCGGGATTGACGCGCGCCGCGCCGACCCGCCCGCCCTGGCGCCGGATGCCGAAATTCTCAGGCGTCTTGATTTCGTCGAGCGAGGACGCTCTGGCGCTGGCGATCAGTCGCCCGGTGCCAATCATCAGCGTCGACAGCGGAGCCAGCCAGCGGGCCTCGTTTCGCCCGCCCACCGCGATCGAGCGCAGCAGCGGCGCCGAGTCGCCAATGAAATCCTCGTCGAAGCTCTCATAGGCGTCAGATACCGATGCCCAGAAGCCATCATAGCCGGACCAATCCAGTCGACCGTCATCCAGCACGACGCAGGTTGGCCAGCCATTGACCTCAGACCAGACACCCTCGCGCCAATCCTCGGTGAACGTCGTGTTCATGAATGGCTTAAGAACGTCGATCACCACCTCAGTCGTCGAGTTATAGCCGACGATGCGGGCGATGCCGTAGCCGCCGCCGCCGTTATAGGTGATGTCGATCGTGGCCGCGCCGCTCGTATAGGTGCCCGGCTCAAAGCCAAGGCGATAGTACGAGATGGCGTTGTCCTCGTTGTCATCGTTGATGATCGGCCCGACGTTGCCGGTGATGTCGGTATCGGCTGTTGCCTGCGCCTTGCGGAAACGGTGGAACTCGACGTCATCCCCATCGAATGACCGCTGCCAGCGCAGGGTGCCGACCCAAGTGCCCGTGATCGTGTAGCTGAAATCGCGCTCGTTATAGTCGGGCTCGTTGATACCCGTCACCATGATCGTCGGGGTGAACGTATCGTCTGAGGCCAGGACGGTGCTGATCTTCTGCCCGTCGTGGTAGATGCGAACCAGCGCCCCGACATGATCGGCGGTAAAGTAGGGCCGATCGGACTGCAGAAGCCCGGTGCCTTCCAGAACTGTCGGTTTCAGCTTGAGCGCCGCCGAGGCCGCCACTTGGAATGGGCCATCGGACGAATCGTAATCGCAGACGCTCCACGAATTATCGCCCCGGCTTTCGATGCGCTGCTGCTTGCGCCCTTCGCAGGCGAGGAACATGACGTCCAGAGATTGATCGAAGCGGATCAGGTTCAACTCGTCGTCATTCCAGATCGTCGGCAAGACCATCACGCCGGCAGCCTCAACCGTGATGTCATTCACATAGGTCGCATGCTGAACCGTCGTGGAGAACTGGACCCAGAAATTGCCAGTCGGGATGAAGGCGATCGAGTGATAGCCGGTGCGGAGCGTCGTTTCCTTGATGTATTCCTGGCCCCCATCTGTCGAGCCAACCCGGAACTGCACCGGCCCGCGATAGACCGTGATGCGCAGGCCATGCTCAACGCTGACGTTACCACCCGAAACCGTCACCTCCTGCTTGGCCCAAGCGCGCACATTGCCCTGCGCCTGCGATTGCAGCTTGAGCGCGCCGCCCGTCACCGTAACCGTCGTTCCCGCATCGGTGCCCAGCGTCCAGCCGACGCCAGAACTGAAATCGCCGTTGGTGATGGCAGTCGTCACCGCAGGCCGCGAGACCAGATCATCGTCATCCCAGACCCGCATGCCGAGGCTGGTCAGTTCGAGCATATAGATCGCCTGGGCGCCGGCATCGAACTCGACCAGCCGAGAGCGCGCGCCGCCGTTGGTCGCGGCCATATGGCCAAACCCTGGCCGCAGGAACGCCTTGCCGACTGCGTCGCAGATCAGGTTCTCCTGCACCTCGGCCGCCAAACGGAGGCGTTCCAAGTCGACGCGGTGCAGTTTGTCCCTGTCGACCTGACCGACGTTGAGCGCGTGGTAATATGCCTTGCCCATCTGGGGACTCCGTTCAGCGCAGTCCGCGCAGGGTTCCGTTCACATTGCCACCCCAGAGCCGCGACCGCACGAACCGCCCGGCCGGCTTGCCCTTGGTCGGCTCGTCGACGGCATCCTGGCGGCGAGCAGTGTCGAGCGTGAGCGAGCAGAGCTTGAGCAGGTCCGATCGGTCGCCACGATCCTTGGATACCTCGAGTGTTGACTGGTAGGCCAGCCATGCCGCAACCGCCTGCTCATAGGCAGCCGGATACTTGTCGAGGTCCATCCCATAGTCATCGTCGTTGGAGACGTACTGCAGGAACACCGGGTCTTGGTCGGCGTAGATGTAGGTTCCGTCGAGCCGGTAGCCGAGCAGTTCGGTCTGGAAACGGTTGTCCGGCGCGATGCGGGCGATGCGGACAAAATCCTCCGGCTTCTCATAGGCGTATTGCCGATGAAACGTCGGCGCCGTGACTTCTGGGGTCAGTTCCACCGTGCGCAAGGCGAACTCCCAGGAGCCGCGCTTGAGCATGTAGAGCATGGCGCTGTCATAGATGGCGTCGATCGCATAGCGCGACGAGTCGTCGTCAGTGAGAGCGGAAAGGCGCCGCGTCCCGATATAGGTCGCGAGCGCCAGATTGTAGAGGGCCAAACGAGTTGTCATTACCCCGCCTTACGTGCCGGGAGGGGTTTCCGCAGGCGCCGGCTCCGGCCAGGCGATGCCCGCGATCGCGGCGTGATCCTTGGCCATCTGCACCGCAGCGGCTTCCGTCTTGATCTTCTCGCCGATCTTAGCATCGGACGGAACAAACGTCAGCGTAAAGCCGCCCTTGCCGGCAGTGGTGATCTTGTATTCGGCCGGCAGTTTGACCTCGTCGGCGTCGGTGCCGGCAGTCGCAGCAGCCGCGTCAGCCATTTCCTTGGCGCGGACCTCGTCCTCGAACACGCGCAGCGGGCGCATGCGGACGTAGCCGATGCCGGTTTCGATCACGCGCAACTGCACGTCGAGGGTCATGTCCTGGCGCACGACGTCGACCAGCGTCATCTTGGTCAGGCTGCGAGTGTGGTGCGCCCAGAATGCAGGCGTCAGCAGATCGTCGAGGGTGACGCTATCGTCGACAACGGCGTGGAAGTAGCCGCGCGCATAATCAGCGGTGTTGTTGCTGAACGCCGAGGCCGGCAGGGTTTTCTGAGACATGGGGAAATTCACCTCTGAATGTGGATAAGGGAGAGGATGGCGAACCATCCCCTCCCCCTTCGATCTGTAGCAGAGGCGTACTAAGACCGAAAGCCGGGTTAGTCGGTGTCGGTGGCCGTGATGCGCAGGCCGTCGGTGATGTCCGTGGTGCCGTCGCCGGTTGCCTGAACCGCGCACCAGTCGACGAGGTGGTTGACCGTGTCGATCACGAGAACGGGGTCGTCGACCTTCATGCCGAGGGTGCCGCCATTGGTGAAATAGTTGACGGTGTTGACCGTCGCGATCGGGTCGGCCGACTTGTAGAACCAGAGACGCGCAGCGCCGCCAATGCCATTGGCAAAGAGCATCGGGGGGTTGGTAGTTACGTAGGCCATCGGGCCATCCTTCCATTTTCAGTTGAACGGCACCGGGCTCATGTCCGGCGCCTTGGCTGTCAGGCCGGGTTAGGTGGCGACGTAGGCCGAGCCGTTGTGGGTGATCTTGATGATGCCCGAGTTCTGCAGGATTTTGGCGGCGTGATAGACCGTGGCGCGGGTCCACGACGTATCCTGCTTCTCGTCGTAGCCCAGGAACACCTTGTCCTCGCCGGCATTGACGGCGTAGCCGATGGAGTCCTTGTGCCAGATGTAGAGCAGTTCCGAAGCGGTGCCCTTGCCGGCGATGCGGCTCGACACGATCCAGTTCACACCAGCCCAGCGGAGCATACGGCGAGCAGGGCCGGCCAGCGGCTTGATCTCGACATAGTCCGACGAGGTGAAGGTGTTCAACTGCAGCAGGTAGGCATAGGCCGACGGCGAGAGCAGGCCGAACATCTTGTCCATTTCGGCCGTGTCGACGTCGTTGTTGCCGAGAATGGCAAGCGCGCCGAGAACGTTCGAGAGGGTCAGGGTGCCAGTGCCGTAGTCCTGGGTGGCGTTGGCAAGCTCGGCGATGATGGTGTCATCCATATCGCGCTTGATGACGGCCATCGAGCCCTGCTGCATGATCTGCTTCTGGTTGCCCTGGGAAGCAAAGATGTCGAAGCCGGTGCGCTCGAACGGCGCATGCTTTTCGACCAGCGTGGCGGTGACCTGGGTGTTGGCGGTCTGGCCGTAGGGGATGAGGCCGTTCTGGCCGCGCGTGACGGCGGTAGCGCCACCCGAACCGGACACGAGGAACGTGGCGGTAAGGCCCTCGGTCATCGTTTCCTTGGTGACGGCGACGGATGCGAGGTCGGACTTGCGGGCTTCAAAAGCCTGAATGAACTCGCGGCGGTAGGTTGCGATTGCAGCAGCGACGGTCATGGACCGGACTCCTTGGCATGAACAGGGGGGTTAGCCGTGCTGTGCAGGGTGTCCGGTGTTTACTCAGGGCCGCAGGGCGGGGTGTCTGAGAAAGCCATCGGGGCTTCACGAGAGGCGTGTAGGCACCACTATTAAGCGATGCCTACACCTTTGGCAATATGGTCAGCGAGGCGCTGGCGAATGCCGGCTGCCGGTATCCTTCTTGCCGGCGCGCAGTTCGGCATCGACGATCTGCTGGTACTCGGCCGAGTTCTTCGGATCGGCATGGTAGCGGTCGGGATCATCGCGCATCAGGTTTTCGAGTTCGGTCTTGCGCGCCATCGTCTTGGCGGTGTTGTCAGCGCCAGCCAGCGACACGTCGCCGAACCGCTCGCGACCCATCTCGGCCAAGGCTTTGACGAAGTCGGGAACATTGCCCAGAGTGCGCCCATCAGGCAGGCGCGCGGCAAACCAGTTGAGGCCAGGCGTCACCTCTTCTGCAAAGCGCTTGGCGATCTGGGAGTTTGGCTTGAAGTCCGGCCCCCATTCTTCGCGCAGCGATTCCTCGACCTCGGAGGCGTCGGCCTTGTCGGCAAGGGCGACCGCAGCATTGGCCGCTTCCTGCTCTTGGAAATACCACTCGACGGCGGCGCCGGCAGCGGAGGCTGGAATGTTGGCCTTGTGCATCGCCTCGGTAAAGCCGGCGAGACGAGGCTTGTCCGCATCGGTGACGAGGTTCTTGACCGTGTCGGGGATGGCATAGCCGGTCGGGTCATCGGGGATGCCGCGCGCCTTGCGCCATTCCTTGGCCTTGTCCGGCTCCTTTTCCGGGTCCGGCATCGGCTCGTCGGCCATCGTCTTGCCTGAACTCAGCTTCTTCTGCGCCTCGCGCCCAGCCTTGCCGTATTCCTCGACCGAGGTGTACCGATCGAGCAGCTTGCGGAAATCCTTGTCGCCGCCCGCCAGCCGGTCGCGCCAGTCGTCGGGCCAGGACGCCTTATCGCCATCCTTGGATTTGTCGCCGGCCTTGTCGTCGAGCTTGTCGGCATTGTCGAGGAAGTTGCCGCCCTTATCATCGGCGCCGGATTTATCCCCGACCTTGTCGCCAGTCTTGTCGTCGCCACCAGCAGCAGCAGCGGCGGCGGCGGCCTCAGCGGCAGCAGCTTCCGCAGCAGCATCGGGCTTCTGATCACCGCCATCATTGCCACCACCGCCACCGCCATCGCCGCCATAGACCGGGACCGGGTTCATCCACTTCATCATTTTGTTTGCCTCTTAAGTTGCTCGTCGTGTTGGGCGGCATCGGCCAGAAACAGCGGATCGAGGCAATACCGGATGCACATGCCGGCATACCGGCGCCCCTCGTTGAACATGGTCTGGCTCACATCGCCAGGTGCATAGCTCAAGTCGGTGACGCGGGAAGCCTCGCGCATGATCCAGTTCATTGCCAATTTCTGCTGATCTGCGTTGGCGTCGCCATTGATGCAGGCCCGCACCGCATAGACCTCGGCGACGGTCGCCACGGCCTTGGGTTGAATGCCCGTCGTCGTCACTGCCTTCATAGTGTAAGCGCCTCCGCTACACGATCAGGCATATCGCTTTCAGCGGGGCTTTACAATTCGCTGGACGATGCGGCCATCTGGGCGGCGAACCCTCGCGACCGACGGGCGCAGAACTCGCTGGGGCTTGGATAGCTCGCTGCGCATGGCTTCCTGCCTTCCCTTGGCAGCAGAGGCGAGCTTGGTGACATCGTCTTGCACCGTATCAACGGCGGGGACCGTCGCATCCTCGATCGAGGTGACGCGCTCGGCCAAATCGTTGGGCTCTTGCTGGGCCTTGAGGTCTGCAACCTCGGCCAGCAGTTTGTCGATGAGCGCGTCGCGCTGGGCGTTGGTATAAGCCACGCTACACCAGCCCCGCCGCTTCCGCGTTCACCTTGGCCGCGCTGACATCGGACGCAGCGGCGGCGCCTGTCTGCAACATGCCAGCGACCTCCTGAATTTGCTGCGCCTGCTTGTCCTGGGCGGCCACGTTCTTGCGTTCCTTCTCCGGCTTGATCCATTCCGGCTTGGCGCCCGCGCCCATGACGGCGTCGATCGCGGCCTCGGCGATGTTGAACTGTTTGGCCAGACCGGGCTCGGCCTGCGAACCAGCAGCGATGATCTGAACCGCCGTGTTGAACGATGCCACGGTCTTTTGACCCTCGGCATCCTTGAGTGGGCTATCGAACGCCCAGACGACGTCCTGATCCTGCAATTCGTCGGGCAGGACATCCATCGGGATAAAGCCCAGGTGGAATGCCATCTCGAGGCCAGTCGACAGCAGCGGCGCGTGATACTCGCTGTCGATCGGGTTGAAGAACGGCAGCGCCGAGCGGCGGAACTCTTCGGTGCGAACCATGACCTCAAGCTCGCGCATCTCGCGCACGTTGGGCAGGAACAGTTTGTTGAGCAGCCACGCCTCGGCGATCATCGCGCGAACGTCGGCTTTCAGTTCGAGGCCGGCCGACATGCCCTGCGAGGTGTTGACCACCTGCATGACCTTGCGGATGTCGTCATATTCGCCCAGGTCGCCCTGAGTGATGCCGCCCGCATAGAGGTTCCAGTCGTTCTTGAACACGTTCTGATCAACAACGATCGGGGGATCGACGGCCTTCTCGCCCTGCTCAAGAATGACCGAGGCCATCGACTGCAGCATGCGCCCGTCGGGTAGGGAGTTGATCGCCATCGGCGAAAAGCCGCGCGTGAAGTTCGAGACCGTGCGGTAGCGCGGGATCACGTAGCTGAATACCGGCGTCCCCTGGTCACTCAGGTTTTCCTGATAGGTCTCGTCGAGGTAGAACGAGACGAACTTGTGCTTGATGCGGCGCATGTCACCGCGATTCCAGCCATAGATTTGCTCGGTCGGGGCGACGACGTGCATCAGCGGGAACTCTTTCGACGGGTCCAGCCGGCATGCGTCCTGAATTTCCTTGTGCAGCGTCCCACGCCAGGCGCCAGTCTTGAACTTCTGCTCGATATTGCGGGCCTGCATGCGGCCACGGCGGAACGCCATGTCGATCTGGCCGGCGTCGTTTGTCATCCACGCCACGGTTTTCGGATGCCATGCGCGCAGCAGCATGAAGTCGCGGCCGGGCGAGGCTTCCCAGGACAGCACCGGATTGCCGAACGTGACCCAATCGTGATCGGCTTCCTTGGTCGCGCGCTGAAAGCCGGTGCGGTGGTCGGTGATGATGCGGCGGAACATGTTGGTCACACGCTTGAGGGCAATCGCGTTGATCGCCCGCTTGTCGCGCTTCTCGTCGCCCGTGCCAACGGCGAACCACTCCCCCTGGCGCAGCATGGAGTCGATGGCGTTGCCCAAGGTCTCGCGGGAATTGATGGTGAAGCCGTCGAGGACGCCCGTGGCGAAGTCGGTGCCCAGCGTGAACTCGGTCGTCCAGTCAGCGCGGAGCGGGTAATACAGTTCGCCAAGCTCCTGGCACATGCTGAAATAGCCGCTCGCCTTGGTGAATGCGAGGCTGCCGATGCGCAGCAATTCCATCGCGCGGGAGTCGGCCATTACGACACATTGCCCAGGAAGCTATTGGTGTAGCTCTGCGTCCCAGGATTGCCGCGCAGATTGGTCGAGGTGCGACCCGATCGCGCCATGATTTCCATGCGCTTCTTGCGGGCACTTTCGATCTGGCTCGGCGAGTTATAGACCGGCATCACCTGGGGCTTGTTAGCCTCGTACTCTTTCGAGATGCCCGTCGTGTCCGATGACGGGGGCGGCGTTGTTGCTGCTTGTGCTGGTGCCTGACCCCATCCGCCCATCGAAAATCTCCTAGTGCCTGCGCTTGAACTGGGAATGGCCCAGGTTGACCTTGGGCGCTCGGTGCCTCGATGCGTCGCCTTGGTTAGATTTAGCCGTTCTCACGACCGATGGGAACAGATCAGTTAGCGCCCAGACGCAGTTGTGGACCAACACGCCGTTCGCGAAGAATTCGTGTTCGCCCTCGACCTCAAGGTTGAACACTGGTTCGGCGGCTGCGACGGAGACTTGCGCCACAGAGACGCGAGCAGGTTTCGGGTTTGGCTCGATACTTGTTTTGCCAGTGGACAGTTCCGCAAACCACGCATGGAACTTGCCGCTCATATCGCCGGCCTTGGTCCAAAACTGCCCGGCTGCACTTGCGAGAGCAGAAGCGGACAGGCGTCGGGTCTCTGGTGACGATTGACCCACCGCAGCATTCGCATTGCCCAGCATGGCGCCATTCCCGATCAGCCCATGCCTGCTTGGCATGCTCGCTGTGCCAAGCGCGCCCCTCATCGCTACCGTGCCAATCAGCGGCGAGGTGTCGGACGGAATCAAGATGGTCGCGGGAAGCCTCGGCGCGCTGCTGATCGAAATGCAGGCGCGTGTGATCGCCGGGAGAAAGCGGCTCAAGATTGTCGAGTTGATTATTGAGCGGGTCCAAATCCTTATGGTGGATATGAAACCCATCAGGGATTTTGCCCTTATGCTTTTCCCAGAGTTTCCGGTGATAGAGGTCGTGATTTGAGACGTAATAGACCCTTGACGGGCGGTTCGGGCTGTCTGGATACCTCGTGTAAACGACGCCATCCAGTTCGAGGATGATCGGTGCCTCTGACATTCTTCGCTCCAGTTTTCGACTGGCTCGATTATATCACCACAAACTAGCGCATCAACTCTAACGAACCCCTTGCCCTGAACGAAAACAGGATGCTCGGCCGTACCAGTGACCGTCCTTCCGTCCGACATCGCGACAGTGAATGTCTCTGCCATGTCCCTCGTCATCATGGATTCGAGAACGCGGCGATAACCCTTCCGGGTCAGCACCAACTCTCCCACGCGCACATCTCGGATTGGAACAGGTCCGCGACTTGTTTCGACCAGCGTTGTGCCGATCAGGCAGGCGTCGGCGCGGTTCGGTGATTTGTCGCCGGTATAGCCGAACGTGGTCATCTGCACCAACTCATCCTCGAGCGCGGTCAGGCCGGGAGCATGCTGGACTTTCTGGGCCTCATAGAGCGCTGAAATTGGCTCGGCGCGGATCGTCTTGCCCCGCGTGGCTGTGACCGCACGATATGGAACGGTGATGTTTTCCTTGATGGCGGCAGCTTGCACGACGAACTTGACCATGGCGCCGCCGTAGTTCTCTTCGCCAACGACGCGGTCAGCGCCCCAGCGCACGTACAGTTGTACCACCGCCTGGCCCCACTCGCCCGGCGAGCCCTTCATGGTGGCATCTTCCAGCACCACCGCCACGCCGTCGGCGCGGATGCCGGCCGCCACGATGCCAATCTCGTCCCGCGTGGCGTCGTCGATATTGTCGGCGCCCGACGGATCGACGGCCACGACGATGCGGACGAAGCGTTCGAGGTCGATCGGGTCATCCTCGTCGAGCCGCTGCTGCTCGATCAGTTCATAGGTCCACAGCGCCGACTCGCCAGCCTCGCCGAACTGGCCTTCGAGGAAGCGCTTGCGCTTGCGCTCGCCCAAGGCCATCAGTTCGTCGATATAGCCGGGGGCGATATTGAGCTTGTTGTCCTGGGGGTTCATCTGCAGCGAGGCATAATTCTCAGGGTTCGGGACGCGCTTGCCGGTATCCGGCGATACATGTTCAATGAACAGCTTATAGGTCCAGTGGGACTTTAGCGGCGGGTTCTCGCAGTAGAACGCCTTGAGCCGCAGGCCGGGCAGGCGCGGCAGGCCCTTCTTGCCATCCATGTCCTCGGGGTTTGGCCGGCTGGTTTTCTGGGCAAGGCGGGTGATCAGGGTCTCGCGCGAGCCCCATGGGATTTGCGACGCCTCTTCCAAGAGGATCGTCGCAAACTCCATGCCCAGGATTTTCTCGGTACGGTCCTTGTCGTCGAGGCCGGCGTACCAGATTTCGGACCCGTTCGGCAGGATGAAATGGTTCTCCGACTTGGAGTGCATGTCCGCCATGATCGCGTAAAGCTGGGGAAAGCACAGCTGCAGCACCTTCGGCAGCGTGTCGGCCACGATCGAGGCTTTGACGTGCGACAGGCGAAACCTGGCAATCAGGTGGCGCGAGCCCGGAACGAGCATGGCGCGCAGCACCAAAGCCCGCACCGCAATGAAACTCTTGCCCGAACGCGAACCGCCATAGAGCATGATATGGGCGGCGTCGCTGGCGATCGCATCGTTCGCCAGCCGTTGTTTGTCGTTGAGCAGGAAGGCCATTAGATGCCGAACTTGCCGCGCATGGCCTGAAACAGTTCGCCGAGCTTGGCCGAACTTGGGATGGCCCCGCCCTGCCAGATCGCCATGTTAGCGAACCGGTGGTTGGCTGTAGAAGCGTCGGCGGTCGTCAGTATCCAGAGGCTATCGTCGCTGGTTGTAGCCGAGGGCGAGGCATAGGTGATGGCCCCGGTGGTGAGGACGTCATTGACCCACATCGAATACGTGCCCGCCGCCTCGTCGACGATCAGCGCATAGTAAACCCATTGATTGGTGGGCACGACACCAGACGAGAACACCTTGGCGACGGTGCCTGTGCCGTTGGCCACCCACCACATGAGCTTGCCGGCGTTGGCCCCTTCGGCAGTGTAACCGGTGCCGAACACGAAGCCGATACCATTGGCGACGGCCATCGTTTCGAGCATCTGCGAGCCGCCTATCGACGCATCCGGCACAACGTATGTCCAGCCGGCCAGGGCGAACGACGCATTGTTGCCGTGCATACTGTCGGCCCAAGGCAGCGCCGCGCCACCCGTAGAGCGGACCAAGCCGCCCAGATTAGCCCCCGGATACCAATATTCGTCCTTGCTTTGCCGCCCGGTGACGCCGGTCCAGAGCATGTCCGCAGGACCGGACGCATCGACGCCAGTGGTAGCGCCGACCCGCAGGTGATTGCCCGCGCCCGATCGGTCGTTAACCTGCTGCGCGCCGCTCACGAAGCTGGCGGCATCACCCGCGTCGATCAGCAGTTGCAGGCCGGACGTGATGCCGAGCATCTGCGCCGTCTTGTAGAGCGTTTCGCGTGGCCCGAAGGCGTCCGCAGCCTGTGCTGCGCCAATACCCGGAAGCATGGCGCTAACCCATAGACTTAGCGAAAGAACACAGCAGGACGCTGCTCGTGAGAACCGTGTAGAAAAGGACATCGCGCGCTCCTGATGTCGTTGAAAGGACCGGATCGGTCCCGAAGGGGAAATGATACGCCGCATTGAAGGCCAGCGTCCGGCTCCCTGTGCCGTCTTGGTTAATGACGATCATGCCGCTTTGGCCGGGTTTGGCGTTCGATGGGGCGCCAAGGGTGCGATTCCCGCCGAGGGTAACCTGGCCATTGATGAACGTCGACATGTCGACGGTGATGGTTGCAGCATCGGTCAGGGTGACCAGCGTGGCGGCGCTCCACACCTCATCGGTTCCCAGCAGCCGATCAGCGGTATTGGCCCGATACTCGGCCGCCGTGGCAATTTCCTGCACACCGAGCGTCGCGCGAGCAGTAGTCGCATCGGCATCGTTGAGCAACGTGATTATGAACGCCGAGATACCGAGCGTAGCCAGCATAGCCGCCGCATCTGCATCATCGAGCAGCGTTTCCGCAAATGCCGTGATGGTCGGAAGATCGCCGCCGAGCGCAGCGATCGCCTGCGCCACCCGCAATGGCGACATGACAGTGGTCGTGGATACACCGGCCTCGGCTTCCGCCTGCGATGCAAATGGTCGCTGCGCGTCCATGGCCTGCTTGGTGCGCAGCGCGGTCATGCGCTTCTCGTTCTCGACACCCGCCTCGGCCTCGGCTTGGCTGGCAATCTCTGAGCCGTCCGGCGCAAACAGCCCCATCTGCAGCCGCGACAGTCGCCCGCCCTGGTAGAGCGCGAGATACTGCGTCGGGTCGTCGGGGTCGAACGTATCGAGTTCGGGGATGGCCTCTTCGGGAATTTCTGGGAACATCATGGTCGCCGCGCCGTCGGCGTCGAGCTCGGAAACGATCAGACTGTACTGCGCCCATTCGCCCCGGTTGGTGTCCTTGTAGATGAACGTGTCGCCGGCCCGCATGCCAATGTCGATGGCGTTCGAGATATAGCCTGGTTCGAGAACGTCGAGGATCGGGTCAATCCACATCAAGGCAAAGAACCGCATGCCGGTCGTGCCGCCGATGCCTTGCACCATTAGGGCGGGCGGATTTTCTGGATCATATGCCATGGCGCGGTTCCGGAAATGAAAGAGCCTCCCGCGATTGATACACGCGGGAGGCTTCCATGGCGAGATGCGCCTTAAATGGACGCGCCCTGAAAGTATGTGTCTGCCGATGCGCCGCTGATCGTTTTTGCACCCGTTCCTGCGCCGTAATACCATAGCGTGAACACGTCGGAGCCGCTTGCCTGCACAACTGCACGACCGGTCAAAAGAACGGCACCCGTTCCGCTCGCCGAGCGAAGGTCGATGTATTTGAAGATCACGCCATTTTTGTAGAGCGCCAAAATGTGGAGCGACTGATCGACGATGTTGGCCGTGCTGTAGGCAGTGGCACTGATGACGTATTTGCCGGCAGGCGGCGTCCATGCGCTCGATGCGAATGCCGCGCCGTCATCCCAATCCTCCGTGCTGAACGTGACCTGAGTATACGTTGCCTCAAGAATGCCGGTCTGGTTCGTGTTGTTCTTATGGGCAGAGAAGCTCGTCGGGGTCAGGGGTTTGTAGAGCGTGTCGAAATAGGTCTTGAGCGTCGCTTTCAGGTTCGCCCAGGTCAGGCTCTTACCTGCACCAGATGCGGCGCTATCGGAGATGGCCAACGTGTCGGCATCGACAGGCGTCGTCTTGCCCGTCAACGCCGCGATGGTCGTACCCAACGCGGCCAGAACTGTCGCCTTCACATTGGCCCATGTGACTTTCTTGGTCGCGCTCGACGCAGCGCTATCCGACAGCAGCATGACGTCGGCGTCGACCGGCGTCGTCTTGGCCGTGGCGGCGGCCAGCAGCATTCCCCACGCCGTGAACATCGTCGCCTTGATGTTGGCCCATGTAACTTGCTTAGGTGCCCCAGCGGCGGCGCTGTCGGTGATTACGATGGCATCCGCGTCGACCGGCGTCGTCTTGGCGGCGCGTCCGGCGATATAGGCGGCAATGGCTTGGAACCCGCGCAGCGCATTGAGCGGTTTATCCTCGGCAGTACCCGCCTCGGCCTCGGCCTGGCTGGCATAGGTCAGTGTTCCGACCGGCAAGTCAGTTGGATCAATCCGCACCGGAACGCCGTCGACATAGGCCACGATGTAGATTTCGCCCGACGGGCTGGGGTCGATGGCAAACGCCTCTTCCGAAGTCGCGGGGAACGAGACCGTTCCCCAACCTGTATCAGCGTCGATCGAGGCGACGGTCAGGTGATGCGGTGCATTGTCGAGGTCGACATAGCGCACCGAGTCCCCGACGCCCATGCCGAGCTTGCGGGCGGTTCGGATGTACCCGGTGGCAATGACATCGGCGATCGGGTCCGAGCCCTTCCATGCCCACGCCTTGAGGCCACGCGAGCCACCAATGCCAGATGCGATCAGTGACGGCGGATTGTTCGGATCGAAGGCCATGGCGCGGCTCCTGCATCGGGTCTGCGATCAATACCGCAAACCCGGAAGCGGCGCACCCCCACACTTGATGTTGAAGTGTGGGGGAGGTCTAGTTGAACAGCGTGCCGATCTCAGCGGCCATCGCTGCCGCCATGATCGGGATGCCGGTGTACGAGAAATGGATGCCATCCGCGACCATGAGGCCGGGGGTCACACCATCCACCTTGAACTTGCCGCTCCCGCGCGCTGAGCAGGCCGCATCCGAGGCATCGACGTAGCCATCATTGCCCACCGTACCGGCGCGGATCGCGTCGTTGATCGTGTTGATCATGTCGTTGTAGGCACTGACGGTCTGGTTCCCCAGGGTCAGGAAAGCGTCGGTCGAAACGGTGACATGAGGGGTGATTGTTGCTTTGATCACCTTGTTGACCCCTGCGGCCCGGTATCGAGCGTTGCGAGCAGTGATCAGCGCAATGACCGTAGCGGCGGTGTAGCCTCCGGTTATCACGTCATTGACGCCGAGGGCATCGAGCACCGCGTTAATGCCCGCCTTTTCCATCAGTGCCATGCGGGCGTAGTCACGCGCAGCCCAGCGGGTAAGGCTGTCCGACCCACGAACGAAATTCATCGTCGGGTAGTCGTTGGCGACGAATGCGCGCTGCCAGTAGCCCTGGGCGCCCTTCTTGCCGGCACTGTCTAGGCAGTCGCCCAGGGTCCAGTTTATGGTCAGGCCAGCACCCGCAGCATCAGCAAATGTCACAGCCTGCCCGGTGGTGCTCGGCAGGGTCGCGCTCGGCAGGTTGGTGGTGTTCGCCATAGAGCCGCCGTCAAGCAGCCAAAGTGTGGTGACGGCGCCGCCAGATACGGCGCAAATTTGCACCATGATCGGGGAATTAACAGCGCCAGCTGATGCCCCAGTCGTACCCACGGTACCTATCTTGCCAACGTCATTCGCTGTGAAGCCCGTGCCGCCGGCATTGATGGTGATGGCTGCAGCACCCTTGCCAACATCGCCGTTGCCCAAACTGTCCGCCACAATGGCAGGAACATCGCGCTTGACGGTGGAGGAACGCCCGAGGATCGCAACCGGCGTGAAAATGTAGTTCAATCCGTTCAGGGCGGTAGCAATAGGGACCGTCCCTGTGATCGACCTGTCCCCTATGCTTGGGCCAGAAGCCAGATATTCGCCATCGATAATCTTGGTTTGGCGACCAAGCGGGATGACATTGTTTCCACTGGGCTGGGAGATGAAGGTGTTGAGTGCCAGCCAGCCGCCCGGCTCAACTTCGCACGGGATCAGGTCAGAAAGCAGGTCCTCGACAACAGTGGCACCGCCCGGAGTGGTGGCTGCCGCCATCTTCCCCGCCCTGGTGCCCTTGAACGGGACCGGAGACGGTGTGTTGAAGGCAGTCGCGGTCCATGTGGCAGTCGTCGCGGGGCCTGGGATGACGCCCGTGTTGTCGGCCGCCGCCTGATACTCCTGCCGGCCATATGTCACCTTGTCGCCAATGACATAGGCGGCCTCGATATCGTGCGGCGCAGCGCAGTTTGCTTCCACGCCGACATTGATCGGCATTGCGATCGTGGCGTCGGTTTCATCCGGCGCGGCTTTGATCGGAGAGTACAGCAGTTTGATCCCGCCGGTGATGCCGAGAGGGCAATAGTGCAAGGTGCGCGTGCCCATCATCAGGGCAGCGCTCGAGCTGCTGATCTGCGTTCCGTTCGAAACGACACAGCCGGTGGCAACTGGAATAAGAGCGCCGTCTTGCGCCGTGATAAAGCGACCGGTCATGCTGCAACTCCGTAAAGATATTGGCCATCACGGCCCTTTAAGGGCTGCTCGTCGCGCCCCTTGAGCAGCCGTGCCAGTACGCCATCGATGGTCAGGTACTCGGGCACACCCGCTGCGAGAGTGAGGGCATTCCCGCCACCAATGCCGAGCGCCGGGCGCCCGAAGCGCAGCGCCTCTTTTGGCCTAAGCCGCACGGCGCATCACCGAGACCAGAGACGACCCGGTGCGGGACAGTGCCCAGAGGGATTCGCCGCTGCCCATCTCGAACGCGAATTTCTCGCCGGCCTCGAGCGGCAGGACATCGGCCGTGGTGAGAGTTGCCGGCGCGGACGTGCTTGCCATGTAGGCCAGCGAA
>Ga0307414_10000124_pt1 | contig 53995 bp, 52 predicted proteins | sample DK1Ometagenome_FD_203804 | JGI IMG/M metagenome (GOLD analysis project Ga0307414, IMG submission 203804) | Maize rhizosphere microbial communities from greenhouse at UC Davis, California, United States - DK15-O-3 | ecosystem: Host-associated > Plants > Roots > Rhizosphere > Soil | place: USA...
AGCAAAAATGCAAGCAATTGCTTCCACCGCACCTGCAGCACCGAGTAAGTGTCCAGTCATAGACTTTGTACTGCTGATATTGAGCTTGTATGCATGCTCTCCAAATACATTTTGGATCGCTTTGATTTCACCCACATCTCCCAGTGGAGTGGAGGTACCATGAACGTTGATGTAGTCAATATCTTCAGGCTTCAGATTAGCATCCTCTAGGGTGATTTTCATCACGCTGCTAGCTCCCAAACCTTCGGGATGCGGAGCAGTGATATGATAAGCATCAGCAGTCATTCCGCCACCTACAAGTTCTGCATATATCTTTGCTCCCCGTGCTTTAGCATGTTCATATTCTTCCAGGACTAATGCTCCGGCACCTTCTCCCAATACAAATCCGTCCCGATCTTTGTCAAACGGCCGTGAGGCAGTTTCAGGTGAATCATTTCGTTGAGAAAGCGCTTTCATGGCATTGAACCCACCAATACCCGCTTCAGTAACCGCTGCCTCAGATCCACCACTGATGAAAATATCAGCTTTACCTAATCTGATATATGTAAATGCATCAATGATAGCATTTGTAGCTGAGGCACAGGCAGAAACTGTCACAAAGTTTGGACCGCGAAAACCATATTTCATTGATATAAAGCCGGCGCTGATGTCAGCGATCATCTTTGGAATAAAGAATGGGTTGAACCGGGGCGTACCATCTCCAGTGGCAAAGTCAGCAACTTCGTCCTGAAAAGTTTTCAGTCCACCGATTCCAGATCCCCAAATTACTCCGGCTCTAGATTTATCGATTTTTTCAAGATCCAGCCCAGCACTTCTGACCGCTTCATCAGCAGAGATCATAGCATATTGAGTAAACGGATCCATTTTCCGAGCTTCCTTTCGGTCAATAAACTGTTCCACATCCAAGCCTTTGAGCTCGCATGCAAACTGTGTCTTGAAAAGTGAAGCATCGAATTTGGTAATCGGCGCAGCACCGCTCACACCAATAGACAGACCTTTCCAGAAATCCTCTGCGGTATTGCCTATTGGTGTGAGAGCACCAATACCTGTTACAACAACTCTTTTTAAATTCATAGAATGAATTTAGGAATTATTATTTTACGTTAGCTTCCAAATAGGAAACAGCTTGTCCAACAGTGCCGATTTGTTCAGCCTGATCATCTGGAATGGAGATGTTGAATTCTTTTTCGAATTCCATGATTAATTCTACAGTATCAAGAGAATCAGCGCCAAGATCATTGGTGAAGCTAGCTTCTAGAGTCACTTCAGACTCCTCTACTCCAAGTTTGTCAACGATGATAGCTTTTACTTTTTGTGCAATTTCAGACATTTTGTGATCAGTTTAGTTAATAACACTTCGCAAAGAAATATATTTAATACCTAATTGACAAAGAAAAGATTCAAGTAAATTTTTGTGCAAATTGCACGTTGTTCCAGTTGAAATATAATTTCTAACTTTGTTTTGATTCATTTTCTTCCTGCATGAAGAAGGCCAGATTACTTATAGAACATACGTATGATTTTGAGCTTTTAGGGCTTGTATCGCCTGTTAAGGACTATAAAATGGCCTGGCTGATCAATAGGGAACTGGATCTCAATCTGGTAAAGTGGGAGGATCTGGAGCTCGAATTTATGACTGTTCCTAGCCTAAAAATCTCCCAATATTTCCTTTCTTTACCGCACGGCTTTGTACAATTGTTGAGAAATAAATCACTAGATACCCAAAATCAGGTCTCATATTTGATCCCAGAACTGAAAACTATGGACTATTTCCTTTTGGTACAAGACGAGACGTTTCAAATAAGTATTAATACATTTGCAAATCAGCTGGCGAAAAACCGGTATATCCAAAATGTCATGAAACTGGATGTAACTAAACTTAAATCAAAAGAAAACCTATTAACATATTAATATCCTGTAATGAGCCATATCAATAAGACTAAGATTCTCGCAACAATAGGCCCCGCTTCCAATAATTACGAAACAATCAAAAGCCTGGCGGCCGCTGGTGCTAATGTGTTTCGGTTGAATTTTTCGCACGGCACGCATGAAATCCATGCCGATGTAGCAAAAATCATCAGACAGATAAATAAAGAAGAAGGCCTTAATCTAGGGATTCTACAAGATCTACAAGGCCCAAAAATCCGTGTAGGTGAGGTAGAAAACAATGGAGTCGAGATCAAAGCCGGAGAATCCATCACCATCACCAATGATCCGGTAGTAGGTACCAGCAGCCTAGTAAGTACCGTTTACCAGAATCTTCCAAATGATGTGGTCACTGGAGATAGAATTTTGATCGATGACGGTAATTTGGAAGTAATAGTAAATGATACCGACGGCAAAAACGTCAATTGTACTGTAATTCATGGGGGTATCCTGAAATCCAGAAAGGGTATCAACCTACCAAATACTAAAGTAAGCGCGCCATCTCTTACTGAAAAAGATATCGAAGATCTGGCCTTTGGCTTAGAGCAGGAAGTCGATTGGATCGCACTTTCATTTGTAAGATCTGCTGATGATATCACCGATCTGAGAAAAAGAATAGAAGAAAAGGGGAAACTTTGTAAGATCGTTGCAAAAATAGAGAAGCCAGAAGCTTTAGATAATATTGATGCAATCATCGAAGCTACTGATGCCATCATGGTTGCCCGTGGTGATTTGGGAGTAGAAGTTCCTATGGAAATTGTCCCACTTTGGCAGAAAAGAATTGTAGAGAAGTGCAAGCTTGCCAGCAAGCCAGTGATCATTGCTACTCAAATGATGGAGAGCATGATCGTCAATCCACGTCCGACACGTGCAGAGACCAATGATGTAGCCAATGCTGTACTGGATGGTGCAGATGCAGTGATGCTATCAGCAGAGACTGCTTCGGGAAAATATCCGGTGAACGCCGTGAAGGCAATGAGCAGCATCATCAGCTATTTGGAAGATAATGCAGACATCTATCACAATCTTTATAAAATACCTGAGGACGATGATACATTCTTGAGCAACAACCTTGTCCTGATGGCTTCCAGGCTTTCCAGAAACGTGAAAGCGAAAGCAATTGTAGGAATCACTTCTTCTGGATTTACCGGATTTAGAATTGCTTCCCACCGCCCATTGGCCAATATATTTGTATTTACCCGTAACAAGCCTTTGATCACTCAGATGAGCTTAGTATGGGGAGTACGTGCTTATTTCTATGAGAATCAAGTGTCAACTGATGCTACTTTTATCGATATAGAAAATACGCTAAAATCTGATGGACATGTGATTTCGGGCGACATCATCGTCAATACCGCAAGTATGCCGCTTAAATCAAATGGACGGACTAATATGCTAAAAATCCATATTGTCGAGTAAAGAAAATATAAGTACCACTATACAATCAAAAAGGCTTCAGCAATGGAGCCTTTTTCTATACTTATCTGTGCAATAGATTAATGGTGAGTTGGGAAATCGTGAGAGGTGACACTCATGTGGGCATGGCTCCACACTTCGCCTAGACATAGATTATTTCGCGTTCAATTTGCTTGAAGTAGTGCGCTTTAATTCCATTTTTGGATACCAAATCAACCGGATTTAGGTTTCAGGGCTACGCCCCTTGTCTTTTCTATTGGATATTTATTGCTACGAAAATATCAGGGCTACGCCCCTCAATTAGTGCTCTAAACTGAATACTGAACTGACTCAGTTTAAATGCAGATTGCCTTCCTGGGTAGGCAGGCTTCGTGCCTACCGATGACGTATTATGCTTTACAATAAATTGATAACCTAGATTTTTGGCTGTTTTTGAACGTCATCCCGATTGGTGCATTTTCTAAATTGTTAAGCCTCGCAATGACGCACAGAAGAATCTGACCACTGAACACCTGAACACTCAAAACCTCATTCTCCTTTCCCAAAAATCTCCTCAGGTCCTTTGGGTACCACCATCAGCACCTTTTCTTTTTCTACCATCACTGACCCCGCGGGTGAGCCCTTCACCTTTCTCACGTATTTGGCTTCAGTATAAATTACAGGCGCCAACGATTCATTTTTGTTCTTTGAATAAAAAGCAGCAAGAGATGCAGCAGTTTCCAGGACCGCAGCCGGAATACCTTTTAGCCCCGATGTTTTGATCAGTACATGGGAACCGGGGACCATCCTTGCATGTAGCCAGATGTCGTCCTTTTTGGTGTAGCCACGTAACATGTCATCATTGGCTTGGGCGGATTTTCCCACCCAAATTGGGAAACCTTCATATTCAAAGGTTTTGAATGGCAATACCACAGCTTCCTTCTGTAAAGCTTTGTCTTCACCGTGAGATTTCTTGTAGTTCTTAAGCCCCCGGAAATCATTTATCGCCTGTAATTCTTCAATTTTTGCTTCCAGACCGCTTGCTTGATCAATTTTTGCAGCAATGGTCTTGTCCAATTGATTCCATTGCAATTTCCGGTTTTTGCTTTTACGATAGAGAGAAGCCGCCAAATCCTGAGGTTTCTGATTAGGTTTAAGATTTACCTGAATAGTTTTTCCTGAATAAAAATCCAGTAATTCAGCTTCCCGATTGCCTTCCTGAAACACATGAAGATTTGCCATGATCACATCAGCAAGTTGGGAAGAGGGCGGTGAATTACGCAGTTCTTCCAATTTCTCCGAGGATTTTTGAATGTAAGAATTGGTCCGCTTTAGTTGATCCTGGTATTTTTTCAGCAGTGATTTTTTCTCCCTATCAAAATTCCCACGGACCAAAGCCAAATAAAACAATTCATTGACAGCTTGAACCGGATCAGCAAAACTCTTAATTGGATTCTCTTCGGGCAAAAGGCTCAAATGAATTTCTCCGTTCATGTCTACCAATGAAAAAAGAGGAGCATCCAGCATGTCCAGTAGCTCCTGTATCAGTTGCCATTTGGTCTGAAGATCAGCTTCCGGATACATTCTAGCCTTGAGCCAGTTTCGGGGAATTGGTCCTAAAGTCGGTAAAAACTTGGAAGCATTTCCATCCAGTTCCTCAAACCGCTCCGAAGTCAATTCGTAATTCTTGTTTAGTGTAGTCCAATCCAAATCCCGATCTTCTACAACTCCGTTCCGAAATAATTTTAAAGGTTTATTTCCCCCCTCTTCGTACAGCAGCACATTGCTTCTGTTTGCATGTAATTTGAAAAGAAGAATCTTTCCTGATCTGAGGCTGAAGTAGAAAGCTCGCTCAAAATTTAATACAGTGCAATCGGTAATCTGGTCGTTTATTATCTCCTTGAAAAGGTCAATACTGTTTCGTTTGGCCCGTTGAAAGTTAGCCGGAAAAGACAGGAAAATCTGTGGAGGATGAAGGTGAGCACGAACGAACCGTGATTCTCCAGCTTTTTCTGTTTCGATGATGAGCTCGTCTTTGTTTTGGGAAAAACAAGCTACGATGGCGTAACCCAGAAAAGCTTTTTCTAATTCTGGACAGAGGTATTTAAGAAAATGGTAATTCAGATGCATTATCCCAAAGTTAGCTCAAGACCGTCATAGGCCAAGGCTATACCTTCAGGTAATTCTCGGTCTACTTCATTATGAAGGCCGAGTTTGTGGGATACATGCGTGAAATAGGTTTCTTTCGCGCCCACTTTTTTTGACATTGTTACTGCCTCATTTAACGTGAAATGGGAAATATGGGATTCTCTTTGAAGGGCATTCAGGATCAGGATTTCTGTTCCTTCCATTAGTTTCAGCGAGTCTTCAGGTATTTCATTTGCATCGGTAATGTAGGTGAAATCGCCTATTCTGAAACCTAATATTGGAAGTTTGTAATGCATCACTGGAATGGGCGTGACGGTGATTCCTTCTATGACAAAGGGTCGGTCTCCTATTTCAAAAGTTTCTACCTGAGGTACTCCGGGATATCTTTTCCCTGTGAAAATGTACGAGAATTCCCGCTTGATCTGGTCGATCACCTGTGGCTTGCCAAAAATTGGCATATCACGTTGATGTTTGAAGTTAAATGGACGTATATCGTCCAGTCCGGCGGTATGATCTTTATGCTCATGGGTGAATAAGACTGCATCTAGATCTTTTATCCCGGCTCTTAGGATTTGGCTACGAAAATCAGGACCTGTATCAATTACGAGACTAAGATTAGCAACCTGGACGTGAACGGAGGATCGATACCGTTTGTCCCGGAAGTCTACTGATCTGCATACAGCACAAGAGCACCCAATTACGGGAACGCCTTGAGAAGTGCCGGTACCTAAGAAAGTTACTTTCAAAATTTTAACTGGGTTTGTCTCAGCTCGGTCAAGAAGTCATAATTAGCCTTGTCTTTAAAATCTTTCGGATCCAGATTAAGTTCAATTAGAATATCAATCAGGGCGTTGATTTTACCCTCAAGTGGGAAGTATTTATTGACAATAACTATTTTAGCATCATTCAGTACACAATATCCGGATTTGAAATTGCCTTTCTCATAACGCAAAATATATGGGGAAGAAGCAAAGAGATTCTCAAGTTTATCAAGGAAGTGTTTCGTGTACTTTATTGCCATATTAACTCACCAATTTTGTCACTGTAGCGACGAGCATGTCGTAATTGAGAGGTTTTTGAAGGAAATGATTAAATCCAATTTTACGAAACTCATCATTGGTGATATTATTTAAGTTTCCAGAAATAGCCACAATAGGTATTTTGGACTTGGAAGGGTCGTCTAATTGGCGGATCATCTTGGTACAACTAATTCCATCTAGTACTGGCATATTCAGATCCATCAGTATCAGATCAAAATCCTCTTTTTCGAGCATTTCCAAGACCTGTTTTCCATTTCTGGCAGCTTTAACTTCGTACTGTTCAAATGAAAGCACACTTTTCGTCAAGTTGATGATGATTGAACTGTCTTCACCAACTAATATTTTTTTGGTATTGCTCATAGGTCAAAAATAGTTTCTTCGTTTATAAAAACTTCAATTTTATTTCGCTCATTTCGTAATTGGATCAACTTTTCCTGAAGTGGATCCCAACGATCTGACAAAGCATCTTGCTCAGCTTTTTGAGCGAGACGAAAAATAGTATTAATCCCTAAAGTTCCCGAGTTTCCTTTCATAATATGTAAACATTCAATGGCAGGTTGCATTTTATGTTTGATGAAAGCCTCATTTATTAGGATCATTAGTTCGTCAAACTCAAGAAGGAAATCAAAGTACACTTTTTTTAGTTTATCCCCTGAATTATATTTTAATAATTGTTGCACGATTGCCTTATCCAGGATGCTTGTGCTGTCTTTTGTTTCATTTTCTGGAACTTCACTTAGTTCTTCTCCCATCAACTGATGAATACTTTGAAGAAATTCTTTTGATCGGATTGGCTTTTGTATGAAATCAGTAAATCCCATTGCTTTAAAAGTAGGACGTTCTTCTTCCTTGGCAAAAGCCGATATAGCCACCACTGGACAAGAACATGAACCTGAATCCCGCATTCTTCGAAAAGCAGAAATACCATCAAGTACTGGCATTTGAATATCCATTAATATTAGGTCAAATTTTTCTTGATCAGACCGAAGAACTGCTTCAAGACCATTTGTGGCTGTGCTGACTTCCCATTGTGTATTAAGGAGACTCTTATACAAATTACGGTTCAGGTCATTATCATCAACGATCAGGATCTTTTTGCTTTTCATAGCATTACTTTAGATTTTTGAACTCTATTTCAATATTCAATTCCTTGACCAAACAATCCTTTCTCGTACTTGTAGTTGGACCCACTGCTGTGGGGAAGTCTGATTTATGTTTAAATCTAGCCAAAAAATTTAAGACCGAAATTGTTTCATGTGATAGCAGGCAGTTCTATAGGGAAATGAATGTTGGCACCGCCAAGCCAAGCGAAGATGAATTGCAGCAAGTTCCACATCATTTCATCAATAGCCTTTCTATTGATGAAAATTATGATGTGAGAATGTATGAAAAAGATTCGCTTGAGCTTTTAGAACGGCTTTTCGACAAGCATCAAGTGGTGATTATGACCGGTGGGTCAGGAATGTTTGCAGATGCAGTGACCAATGGTATGGATGAAATACCGGCAGTTGATGCTGTTATCCGAAAGCAGATTATCGAGGAGTACACTGCTCATGGACTGGAACATCTCCAGCAAGAAGTAGCAAAGAATGATGCGGAATATTATAGTCAAGTTGACCAAAAAAATCCTCAAAGACTGATGCGTGCACTGGAAGTCATCAGGGGAACAGGGAGACCTTTTAGCTCTTTTCGAATAAAAAATAAGGTAGAGCGCCCTTTTCAGATTATTAAAGTTGGGCTCGAACGGGAGCGGGAAGAACTTTACGCTAGAATAGATTCCAGAATGGATCAAATGATCGGATCAGGACTTTTTGATGAGGCAAAATCGCTTTTTAACAAACGGGAACTGAATGCGTTGCAAACTGTCGGATATACTGAAGTTTTTGGGTTTTTAAATGGCGACTATACTAAAGAAGAAGCAATCAGACTTCTCAAAAGAAATTCACGTAGGTACGCAAAGCGGCAATTAACGTGGTTCAGGAAGGACCCAACAATCCGTTGGTTCCATCCTGAACAAGAAGGTGCCGTGGAAGATTACATCAAGGATCAGATGGGTTGAAATCCTGCAACTTTACCAACAAAATGATAAGGTGCTTTCTTCAGTAATTCATTGTACTGAATACGGTTCACCTTAAGCTCTCTGATGATTTTTAAGGCTTTTTCAGTGGTGCCTTTTGGCGCATCTCCCTGTTTTAATTGTTGGATAACCCTGTCGGGGTCGGTGGATTCTCCCACTACAATGCCTAATGCCGGGTTGAGCGAATTTAGATTAAACAGCAACTCCTTCTGACGATTCAATTTCCGTTGAAGTGCATTTTTTACGGTAAGGTAAAACAGCAGCACGCCGCCGCCAAGCATGATAAATAAAGGAATAAAACCCATTTTATATACTTAAAATTTCAATCAATTTTAGATGATCTTCCAAAATAGGTTTGGTTTTCCCGATACAATCTGCAAATGGAGTATAAAGCACATTTTGATTGACAATTCCCGCCATATGGTATGTATAGCCATTTATTAACCCTTCAACGGCAGACATTCCACAACGGCTTGCCAAAACCCTGTCCCGGGCTGTAGGATTTCCTCCACGCTGGATATGTCCCAAAGTAGTAACTTTAAAATCTTTGGTCGGGTCATCCACTTTTTCCTTCACTTTCTGCATCACAGTTTGGCCGTTTCCTGCATCATCTCCCTCCGCTACTACTATAATGCTTGAAGATTTAGTTTTGCGAAGATTTTTCAGGGATTTCACTACGGCATCGAGGTCTGTCTTGGTTTCTGGTACCATCACAAATTCTGCACCTCCACCGATACCACATTCCACAGCTATAAATCCGGCGTCTCTCCCCATTACCTCAATGAAGAAAATCCGATCATGCGCAGCGGCCGTATCCCGGATCTTGTCAATTGCTTCCAGCGCAGTATTTACGGCAGTGTCAAAACCAATCGTATAATCTGTGCCATACAAGTCATTGTCAATAGTGCCTGGGCAACCAACTGTAGGAATGCCATATTCTTCAAAAAATAGCTTTGCACCCGTAAATGTTCCATCGCCACCAATTGCCACTAAGCCTTCGATATTGTGGGCTTTAAGGTTTTCGTAGGCTTTTTTCCTTCCTTCATGCGTCTTAAATTCCATGGATCTGGCAGATTTTAGAATTGTGCCACCCCGCTGAACTATGTTACTGACCGAATGAGAATACATGCGCTTGATGTCTCCATTGATCATGCCCTCATAACCGTGCTGAACTCCGTAAACTTCCAATCCTTTATATATAGCTGTACGTACTACAGCTCTGATGCAAGCGTTCATGCCCGGACTATCTCCTCCTGAAGTAAAAACTGCTATTTTTTTCATGCGTATAGGTTTAAGACCTCAAAAATAGTTATTAAAGGAGGAAAGCTCCTGCTTTATTAAATAATTAAACGTTTAATAATAGCCTTTATGGATAAACTTTGATTTTTATGCGAAAAATACCGATTAAAAGCGGATGATTTGACACTGATGAGACATATTGGAATGACTGAAGCATCACAATGGGATGATTATTGATCACCTGCCTGTCAGCAGATTTAGGTGAGAATCTATGCCGGTTTTGTCAGGACAAGTTATGACCGTTGAAAACCAAAATAAACATATGAAATCGACACGATTAAAATCATCATTAAAACACACAGGGCAATGATTATTTTAATCGTCAAAGATTCCATATGACCTCTGAAAAACAATTATAAACAGATGAAAAGGATCAAATTACCAAAGACGACTTTTGAGATCAGTCAACTAGGACTAGGAGGAATGTCATTGAAGGGAGATAAGAAAAAGGATCAATTAGTCATTGATGCTGCACTGGACCATGGCATAAATCTGTTGGATACGGCAGATTTGTATCAGCAAGGTCTGAACGAAGACCTGATAGGAGAGTCTGTTAAATGTAAAAGAAAGGACGTGATATTGGCTACAAAAGTGGGCAACCAATGGCGGGAAGATGGGAGCGGATGGGACTGGAATCCTAAGAAGGAATACATACTCAAAGCCGTAGAAGAAAGCTTGAGAAGGCTAAAGACGGATTACATTGATCTTTATCAGCTACATGGAGGAACGTTGGAAGATAATTTGGAAGAGAGTTTTGAGGCTTTTGAAATATTAAAAGCGCAGGGAAAAATAGTGTCATATGGCATTTCTTCCATTCGCCCAAATGTGATCCGGAAAGTACTTGATATCTCCAGCCCAGCAACGATTATGATGCAGTACAATCCATTGGACAGAAGGCCGGAGGAAACGGTTCTTTCGTTGGTTGCTCAGTCAGATACACGGGTGCTTGTCCGCGGAGCTTTTGCCAAGGGATTATTGATTGATAAGCCTGCTGAATCTTTTTTGGATTATTCCGCTGAAGAAGTGAAAGCAGTTAGGGATATTATATCGGATTCAGGGATTGTCCCGGAAGCATTTTTGATCCGGTTTGGTTTGGCACAACCTGCCGTAGCTTCCTTAATTATTGGAGCAAGTTCTGTAGCACAAATACAAAAAATGATTTTGGGATATAATCAGCAAGACGCTATTTCCGACCAGCTTCTTGAAGAAATTACATCCAAGCTTCCTCTCAACCGTTATTCACAGCATCGATGAACAGGAAATTGGCAAAACAATTCAAAAGGTCTATTTTGGGTGAAAATTCTATTATCAGTTTAAGCACCCAAATATGAAACTAAGATTTCTACTCTATCTATTCCCGGTCATTCTCTGGTCATGTGAAACTAAAGAACCCACTGAAGCAGAGCGTTGGGAGGCTATAGCGAGCAGGGTGGAAATAATCCGGGATGATTTTGGGGTACCGCATATTTATGGAAAATCTGATTCAGATGCTGTTTTCGGCTTGCTGTATGCCCAATGTGAAGATGATTTCAGACGAGTAGAGCGAAATTACATATGGGCAACGGGAAGATTGGCAGAATTAGAAGGTGAAAAGGCACTGTATAGTGACTTGAGAGCTAATTTATACATGACAGAAGAAGAGGCAAAAGCAGCTTATTCGAAATCACCCGATTGGCTCAAGAAACTCTGCGTGGCTTTCGCTGATGGCGTTAATTATTACTTGGCCACTCATCCAGAAGTCACTCCGCAGGTGATCAGCCGATATGAACCTTGGATGCCAATGTTTTTTAGTGAGGGTTCCATTGGAGGTGATATTGAGCAGATTCCCACAGATAGAATTGCAGATTTCTATGGTGGAAATAGGTCAATTGCAACCATAATGGATGAAAGAGAACTTGAACCGGTGGAATTGCTGGACGAACCAAAAGGTTCGAATGGGATAGCAGTTTCGGGAAAACTGACACAATCTGGAAACCCGATGCTTCTGATAAATCCGCATACATCCTTCTACTTCAGGCCTGAAGTTCATGTAGTTAGTGAGGAAGGGTTGAATGCCTATGGTGCTGTCACTTGGGGGCAATTCTTTGTTTATCAAGGTTTCAATGAGAAAACAGGCTGGATGCATACTTCTACGGGAGTGGATTTTATTGATGAATTTATTGAAGAGGTGAGTAATGAGAATGGTCTATTTATTTATCAGTATGGAGAAGAGAAACGACCAATAGAGCAGTTACCTGTTACGTTGAAGTACAAAGAAGGAGCGGATCTGAAGGAAAAATCATTCACCATGTACCGGACACATCATGGGCCTATCACACATCAGTTAGATGATAAGTGGGTGGCTACCAAGATCAATTGGGATCCTGTAAATGCCTTGATTCAGAGTTTCAATAGGACAAAGCTAAGTAATCATCAGGAGTTTAAGGAAATGATGAACATCCGAACAAACTCATCCAATAATACAGTTTATGCGGATGCAGAAGGTAATATCGCATACTTCCATGGGAATTTTATTCCGAAAAGAAATGAAGGTTTTGATTTCTCAAAGCCAGTTGACGGGAGTGACCCAGCATCTGATTGGCAGGGCATCCATACGGTAGCCGAGAGTATTACCTTACTCAACCCAGCGAATGGATGGATCCAAAACTGCAACTCCACGCCATTCACTTCAGCGCTGGAGTTCAGCCCAAAGAAAGAAGATTACCCATTATACATGGCTCCTGAATCCGAAAACTTCCGGGGAGTTCATGCGGCAACACTATTGACTAAAGCAGATAGTCTGACGATTGACGGATTGATTGAGCTTGCCTATGATCCGTATTTGCCCGCCTTTGAAAAATTAATCCCATTGCTAGTTAAAGCATATGAGGAAAAGGGAATTGCTGATCCACAAATTGAAGAGCCGGTCAACCTATTAAAGGACTGGGATTACCGAACTTCCAAAACTTCCGTGGCGATGTCTTTGGCACATTTTTTTGGCATGAATTTCATCCGAAACCATGGAAATATTAATAATCTGATTGATTTCAATTCCGATAAAGGCGTCATTCCAGCTCCTTCTTCCTCTGAAGTATTGGCAACTTTTGCAGAGGCGGTTGAGAAGATGAATGCAGATTACGGTACATGGGATACGCCGTGGAGTGAGATTAACAGGTTTCAGCGATTGAATGGGGATATTGATCTGGCTTTTGATGATGATAAACCCTACCTGCCGATAGGAATGGCTTCTGGTACATGGGGTGCGTTGGCAGCTTACGGAGCCAAATCCACCGAAAACACGAAAAGATTATACGGCTATAGAGGGAATAGCTTTGTGGCAGTAGTGGAGTTTGGTGATCGGGTGAAAGCTAAATCTATACTGGCAGGAGGCCAGAGTTCAGATCCTAATTCCCCACATTTTGATGATCAGGCACAGCGATATGCTGATGCTGAGTTTAAAACTGTAGCTTATTATAAAGAGGATGTGGAGGCAAGAGCGGAGGAGCGATATCAACCCGGGAAAAGAGGGGAATAGATAAAAAATGATCGAATATAAAATAGAGAACAATTTGACGGTTGAAGAATTCAAGAAAGTCCTGATCAACTCGGGTTTGGGGGAAAGAAGACCTGTTGATGATGAAGATAGACTTGCCAAAATGCTTGAATTTAAAAACCTCATCCTAACCGCACGTGCAAACGGAAAGATAGTTGGGGTCAGTCGGTCACTTACTGATTTTGTTTTTTGCACCTATTTGTCGGATTTGGCTGTAGACAGGGCTTATCAAAAACAAGGGATTGGAAAAGAGCTGATCAGAAGGACTAAGATGGAAGCTCCAAAAGCAAAATTAATATTATTGGCAGCTCCCGACGCCATTCCATACTATCCAAAGATTGGAATGAAGCAATATGAATTCAGTTATTTTTTAGATGATAGTAAAGATTTGGAAAGATAGCAACGCCTTAGATAAGTTGTTGAAGAACGAAAAGATTGATTTTTCAACAGTGTTTGTGGTTTGGGTTCTTATGCAAGCTAAGGGTCTCGGCTATACGTAGGGCGGGTTTCAATGCAATTGCTTTTCCTATGTGATGTTTATTCAGAGACCGCTATGCTTCGTATCGGAATGAATTAATCGTATTAATTATCTCGTTGAAAAAGTCATAGTATGAATTTGTGCTTATGTGTTCCATTTTTCATTTCTGTAATTTTCCAACAGTTGTTAGAGAATATCGGATTAAATCTCCAACAGCTGTTAGAGATTTGTGGCGTTTAATTATTTTTATTCCTTTTAGTTTGGGGAATTTAGACCGAGTTTATTTCCTTCCGTATCTAAAAACAAAGCGAAAAATCCATTTTCATCTGCATGGGCAGTTTTTGGAACAATGATTTTTCCACCATTTTTTTCAACTTTATCAAGTATAGTTTGAAGATTATCTCCGCCATTTAAATATATAGTTACACCATCAGCGGAAGGCTTGGACCCTTCTTCTTTCATTATAACTCCAGTAACCATTTGCCCTTCATATGGAAATATTCCCATTTCCATTCCTGACATTTCCATTTTTTCAATTTTAACATCCAAAATTGCTTGATAAAAGTTAACTGCTCTTGAAATATCCGTTGCTGGGATTTCAAAAAGGGAAATAATACTATTCATATCATTTTGTGTTTTTTCTAATGGTAAATCTTGCTGTACTGTTTCTGAATTAGGTTTGTTCTGACTATTACAAGCTATAAAGCCAAAGACAAACAGAATGGTGACACTTAGTAGTATTCTTTTCATCTATCTCAAGTAGTTTGACAAGACAAGATTACATTCTCTAGGTAAATTGAAATTGTAAAAATGCGACACTCAATCTATTTATAGAAAAGAGTAGAAAGGATCATATTCTTGTTTCCTAAAAATTCCTTCGGATTCGTTCCTGTAAACTCCCTAAAGTCTTTAATGAAGTGTGCCTGGTCGTAATATTCACTTTCGTAAGCAATATTAGTAAGGCTTTCTGCCTCTTTGTTAAGTAACATTTTTAATGCGGTCTGCAGTCGAATTAGTTTGCCTAGCTGCTTTGGACTGACTCCAACTTGTTTTGAAAACTTTCTTTCAAGTTGTCTTCTTTTGGACAAGTCATCTTTAAGAATCGTTTTTATCGGTAGGCTTCCGTTTGTCGAGAAAAGGGCATCAACGGTTGCTTTTACAATATTCTCAATAGTTGATTTGTCGTTTAGCCTTTCTATTAGAAAATCTTCTATAATTTCTATTCGTTGTTTAACGTCTTTCGCTTGGATTATTTTTTGTTCTAGTTCCTTGGCAATTCTTTCTTGAAACAGGACTTCCAAGGGTGTTTCTTTATTAGCTAAGTTTTTGATTGGTTCAGTTACGAAATTGGCAAATCCGTAAGGGTAAAACCGGATAGCGAATGTATTCACATATCCAGTCGGTTCGATATAAAATGGTTCAATGGTTTGTCCAAGCACCATTGCACGAGGTTGTAGGATAAACTCGTCTTTAGAAGTATATCGCCTTATGTCGTCTCCAAGAATAAAAGCAATTTCGATACAACCGTCAGGAACAATTAGTTGTTTTTGTGAATCGCTATCAGCAGGAACTTCTAAAGTCCAATAACAGCTAACGAGCGATTCTAAATCTGGATGAGGCAGAAATGTTTGATAGTTCATTAATGGTTAGTTTTTCCAAGTGACGCACAACTCTCTATAGTCGCATGTTATGGCGTACAGTGTGATAGCATTGACTTTATATACGCTAGAAACTGTTCTTTTGCCAGGATTTGTTCTAAAGATCATCAAATAGCCCTTTGATTTTTAGCCTTCAACTTTCGCTTCCACCCATTTCTTGGTATTCACAAAAACCTCCATCCAAAGGGGGAAGTCATCCTTATTTGTAGAACTCACTTCCTTGGTCTGTCCTGCCCAGATCAATTTAATGCTTACCGCCGTGGCCTGCAATACACAGCCACGGTGGATAAAGATTGATCCTAGCGGGGATACCTGGTCTTTCCTGATTCAAAAAGGAAGATCATCTTCTGTCTCAGAACCTGCAGGCACATTGGCTTTACGGTCGCCCATTAAATAGATGCTTGAAACGACTACTTCATAAATGTTCCGCTTATTACCTTCCTTATCCTTATAGGAGCGATTGCTCAGTCTACCTTCGACAGCTATTTCAGATCCTTTATCAGTATACTTTTCAAGCAGCTCCGCTTGCTTGCCCCATGCGATCAGATTATGCCAGGTGGTTTCTTCTACACGTTCTCCTTTTTGATTTTTATAATACTCGTTGGTTGCTATCCGCACCTTGCCAAAGGTCTTGCTTCCTTCCAGTGTTTTGATTTCTATTCTTGATCCTAAATTTCCGATTAGTTGTACTCTGTTTCGTAGCCTGTTCATGATTGTGTTGTTTTGGTTAAACTATTTATTTGTTGTTTTTGCTTTTGGAAAAACTTATGATCCAAAGATGAGGAAAGCGGCTATAGGTAGTCGGGTGTTAGTCGTTTGTAGTCGATAGTAAACGGTTGTTGTCGGATAATGAGTGAGGGGATTGAACCATTATACTGTTGATTGTCAGGAATTGTAATCAATGTTTGGGAGCTATAATTACTGCCAAGGAATTGAAATCTTTTTATTAAATATTATTAGAAATGTTAATACTTCCAGTTCTTAATTTAATATCTACAATCGTTTGACAGGCTCTTCAACAACTACGGTTTGGAAATTCTCTTTCGAGTTGGATGAAGATATTTGCTCTCTCTGAACTCGGCAATTTCATCTTGCAATTTCTTATTAGCACTGTAGATAAGCTCATTTTGATGCTTCATGATACTGAGTAAGTCGTGCATGGCGTTGAGATTTTCTAATTGGGCGGACACAATTTCTTCCAAATCAGCTTTAGTGTATTTTATGCTCATAAAAGATTGTTTAGATTTTCTTTACTATAGTACTTGAATCGAAACTAGGGTAACGACTTTCTGCAATACAATCAAGCTTTTGTCCAGAAATTCTAAATTAAAAGTTAGAATTGCTAAATTTGAGTATTGAAAATCAAAAAAACTATGACTGAATTGGGTTTATATCTTTCGAAAAAATCTGCAAGCAAAGCGGAAATTTCAAAGAAAACTGGGATTAGTAAATCCCGGATAAGTGAGTTGACTTTAAATTCTTCCACCCAACTGAGAGTAAGAGAGTTTTATTTGATCGCTTTGGCATTGGATGTTGATCCTTGTGAGATGTTACATGAAATTTGCACTGATTTGAAATTAACTAAAATCGACAGGTAGAAAGGGTAAAGGTTCATTTGCCGGGCAAGCCAGAATTCGAAAAGATTGGGTGTTGAAAAAGTGCAGAGCCAGGCCTTTTATAAGGCGAAATAAAAAAAATGACACATCTTGTCATACCGTAATGTTTGTTTTATAAACTTATATATGTTAATTTGATTAACATTTCTAAATTAGCTGTTGTTAAAACAAGACACTATGGAAACTTCAGAAAAAATCAGCATTACTACCAAAACGTTGGCATCGGGAAATTGCCAGGTTAAGTTTTTCATTGAAGATGAGGTGAAACCTCAATATGGATATCTTCTCGTAAACGGTCCAAAGCCAGTTGGCGAAATCATAGAAGAGATAAAACTGCGAATGATGCGCAGAAAAGAAGCTGCCATGAATTTGAATCCTTTTTTTCCAATTCCACCTGCTCCAGAAGACCATAATTTCTATCTGTATTCAGCATGAAATTTCTAGCTTCCAATCTTCGGTTTTTGCGAAAACGGCAAGGGATAACACAGAGTGAGCTGGCTGACCAACTGGCTGTTCAAAGAGCAATGATTTCTGCTTATGAGGATGGTCGATCAGAACCAAAGCTTTCTACGCTTCAGAAGATTTCTGAGATCCTGGATGTAGGTCTTGAAGAACTGCTGGATCATGATATTGCGGGCAAAGGAAGAATGGCTGTGCAGAAAAGAGAAATTAACATCCTGACTATTGCTTGTGATTCTGACGACAATGAAAACATTACACTTGTGGGTCAAAAAGCCTCTGCAGGATATCTAAACGGGTACGCAGATGCTGAATACATGGGAAAGCTACCACAGTTTCATTTGCCGACTCTTTCAAAGCAAGCGACCTATCGTGCATTCGAATTAGCCGGGGATTCTATGCTGCCGTTGATACCGGGCACAGTAGTCATAGGTGCCTATGTAGATCAACTGAGTGATATCAAAAGTGGACGAACCTATATTCTGGTGACGCGTTCTGAAGGGGTTGTGTATAAACGGGTTTTTAATTACCTCAGTGATAATGGGAAGCTATTTTTGGTGTCAGACAATGAGCATTATAAGCCTTACGAAGTGAAAGGAGAAGATGTGCTGGAAGTCTGGGAATCGAAAGCCTTTATCAGTACAGATTTTCCGAATCCAGGGGATAAGAAAAAACCGTTGACGCTAGAGGATCTTGGAGAAATGATCAAAGATATTCAAGCCGATCTCCGGAAAATTAAAAGCTAGAACCAAGAGCCGAGAGTCAAGAGCCGGGAGTCAAGAACCAAGTATTCAGTCGCAGTGTTCAGTTTGCACTGACAGCCACTACAACCCAAGGGCGTAGCTCTAACCCCTCAATAGAATTTGCAAGCGGAAGAGCGTAGCCTTTTAAATGCCGTAGGCATGATTGATTATATAGCCGGACATTTTAATGTCTGGTAAATGGGATACAAAAAAAGTCACAAGAATGCCATAGGCATGACCGATATTAGTTGCATCATCTATCGAGCAGGTAAGATTGCGGAGGATATCGCTAGTAAACATAGATGCAAAAGGCAGAAGAAAAGCAAGAAAAACTGTCAACATAAATCAGGACGTGACAAATAGCTAGTATTCAGTCTCAGTGATCAGATGGCACTAGAGAACCAAGAATCAAGTAAGCAGTGTTCAGTTTACAGTTTTGCTATGAAGTTCAGCAACGATAATAGAAAACAAGGGTTCAATGTAAAAATGAGGAGCGTAGCTCTGACCTCTTCGTAGAAAAATGGATTCATCTGGAATAACAAAGGGGCATAGCCCTGAAATCTGCCTGACGGGCCTAGGCAAGTATCACCTATGAAATCCGTCTGGGGTAGGCACATCCTAAATTGTGAAATCAAAATTGAGTTGCATTGGTCAGTATAAGCAGGACAATAAACCGAAGTTCTTTGCGTCTTTCTTAGTGACCTTAGTGGTTAAAAAAAATAAAGTTTTGAAATCCTCAACTGTAAAAACACCCGAGAATCCTCTGGTGTTTATATTGTACTTTTCACTGAAAGTTATCTGATAATGGTCATTTAATCGAGATGCCGCTGATTCAATCACTTTAAGCATTATCCAAGTTTGAAACGGAACAAAACATGGACACTGCCATTTGGGACCAACTTTTTATTCCGTAATCAGATCTTTAAATTTCTCTTGTATTTTGCCAACTGCATCATAAGAGTCATCTATGTTTGTGACACCTTTTCCCAATTCGTGCCAATAACCATCCCCACATTCAATATATGCTCCACGTTTTGAGGCAGGTTTTTCATTGGCAATATCGTAATGATAATCCGGCATAAAAATCAACTTCATCAACTCCATCGCATATTCCCAGTTGACCGTCTTTATCTTGTCAGCGAGTGAAAAAATCACTTCACGGTCACTGAACCGAACTTCGATGCTACAATCTTTGACCCCATCATTTTCTACTGACCGATAGTGGATCGTAAGAGGCAGTTCCTTTTTATTTTTTTCGTAGATAGCCTGAATAATGTCCTGAGCCAAGAGTACCCATCCATCTTGGTCAACAGGAGTCTTGGGACCTGAAACCTTTCCATTCTCCACAGGTGTGACAGTGATTCCCCCATCAGTGAGTTGCTTACCACTCCATTTTGCTGTTGAAAATTGCTTTGAAGCTACCCTTGACCAGGTGGAATTCAGTTCTCCTTTGTAAGCATAATCGTCATTCAAAGTGAAACCTTCGTCCAGAATCTCTTCTTCACTCAAGTCCTCTCTTCCAGTATAATGCATTTCAAGGCTAACTTGGAGCGAGGAATTCTTCCAATCTAATTCTAACCTGAATATATTACTGTAAGGCGGGGCAAATTTGAAGCCTGAATCATAATCCAGTACAAGCCCACTCAGTTTGTCGTTGCTCTTTTCCATTGCCGCAAAAGTAAGTTTTTTAGCCCGAAAAGTTTCACTTGAGTTCAATTTCAAAAATGGTCTTTTGCCCGGCAAGTACCTTTTGCGAGCATTTATTAAAAGATGGAACACCAAAAATCAAACTTGGATTATTAGAAAATCCAAAATTGTCCAATGGATAACCCACTTTATTTTTTCTGATTTTACCGTCTTCATCATGATCGTGAAATACAGTGATCGCATAGTTCCCAGCTGGCACATCAGTGATTGTGTTTCTGGCTACCCCGTTCTTGATCGGTATGGTCTCCATTTTCCAGGCACCATCCAGTGATTCAGGCCACCCTTTTTCTTGGTCAAAAATCAGAAGTTGAATTACTCCTTCATCTGTAGCTGTTTCAGAAATTACTAGTTCAATGCTTCCAATATCATTTTGAGTATGTGCTGTAGTGAGTACAAACAAGAGGCTAAGGAATGCAAGCTTCATAACTTTTCGATGGTTCTGGGTCTGTTTATTTTTCCGCTGATAGTTCTTGAAAACTGTGAAATAAGGAAAATGTTTTTGGGAACTTCATATCTACCCAACACGTCCCGCAACGCTTGCAAGAGATGATCAACTCGCTGGGATTCTTCCTCTGCTTCAATCACCAAACATAATTTTGCTCCAAGTTTCTCATCTTCTTTACCAAAGAAGAAAAACGCTGAGCTTGGGAAAAAGGCATGAATTACCCGCTCAGCTTTTACTTCCAAAAGTTCTGGGTGAAGTTTTACTCCGCCTGAATTGATGACGAAGTCAGCTCTTCCAAGCCAACGGAAAGAATTATCATCGAGCAACTCCACCAAATCATTTGTCTGTACAACTTCATGATTGCTTGCCGCGGACTTTACCCAAAGCGCATTCCGTTTGTCAACGCCATAATCTACTCCCGGTAAAATTTCATATCGCAATTCTTCTGAATTGATTTTGGCCAACGCAATATGCGAAACCGTCTCAGTCATTCCGTAAGTTTGATATGCCCGGATCTCATGTTGGATTAAATGATTTTTCAACTCTGAAGAAATAGGTGCTCCACCAATGATAAGGTGTTTGATCTTTTTCAAGATATTCAGCGAGGATTTATCCTGAAAACAAGCTTCTACTTGAAGGGGAACCATAGCTACAAAATCAGGAGCAGAAGTAAGCACTGAAAGAGGGGTTGACTTTGGTTCAATAAGTGCAATCGGACAATTCCATACCATGGCCCGCACAAGCATCATCTTTCCAGCAATGTAATTTGGATCCAGACAGCAAATGAGTTTGCTATTTTCATCTGTATGGAAATTTAGCTGCGTTGCTTCTGCGCTGGCAATCATCTGGGAGCGGGTTATGACAATTTCTTTGGGTGTCCCCGTAGATCCGGAAGTACGTTGCGTAAAGTTATTCTTACCACTTAGCCAATCCTTACAAAAATCTATAGCGGCTTTTGCAAAGTCTGGTAATCCTGTACCTTCTTCCTCAAAGTTTGCTAACGTAGAAAAGTTGCGGTTGTCGAATGATAATTGAAACATTGCGCTGTGCTTGAATACTCCCCGAAGGTACGAAGAGGCTGTGTGAAAATTCCTAAGTTGTTACCAATTGCTTACGGTTAGCAAATTTCCTCTTGCACTTCGTAAGTACCTCGGTATTTCTTTGATAGGCTTTCCTTTGCCTGAGGTGTGACCATAGTATTTAGACCATGGCCCATAGACTCTGAATATACTCCAACCAAGTTGACGCTTAAAGGCCATGTAGGTGTAGTTTGCCTTTGTCAAGTAGGAAACGGAAAATGAGCGTTTGGGAGGAAACTTTCCACCTTCTAACTTTTTACCTTACCACTTCCGCTTTAATACTGAGCCCAAAATTCGGACAAGGCTGTTATCTTGCAAAAGAATTAGATTTTTACCCAAATCGAAAGATATGAACTGGATCACGGCAAAAGAATACGAAGATATCACCTATAAGAAATGTAATGGAGTGGCGAGAATAGCCTTCAACCGACCTGAAGTCAGGAATGCATTTCGTCCGAAAACCACTGCAGAACTCTATGATGCTTTTTACGACGCACAGGAAGACACTTCAATTGGTGTGGTGCTGTTGAGTGGGGAAGGACCTTCCGCCAAAGATGGTGGTTGGGCATTTTGTTCTGGTGGAGACCAGAAGGCGAGGGGAAGTCAAGGATATGTGGGGGAAGATGGATATCACCGTTTGAATATTTTGGAGGTACAGCGATTGATCCGCTTTATGCCAAAGGTGGTTATTGCCGTAGTTCCCGGTTGGGCAGTTGGCGGCGGTCACAGCTTGCATGTAGTGTGTGATCTGACTTTGGCAAGTAAAGAACATGCGATATTCAAACAGACGGATGCAGACGTGACGAGCTTTGACGGCGGATATGGATCTGCTTATTTGGCTAAGATGGTTGGACAGAAGAAGGCGCGTGAGATTTTCTTCTTGGGACGTAATTATTCTGCACAGGAAGCCTATGAGATGGGCATGGTAAACGCGGTAATTCCACATGCTGAACTTGAGTCAACTGCTTATGAGTGGGCCCAGGAGATATTGGCCAAATCTCCAACTTCAATTAAGATGTTGAAGTTTGCGATGAACCTGACGGATGACGGGATGGTTGGGCAGCAGGTTTTTGCTGGGGAAGCGACGAGACTGGCTTATGGAACCGAAGAAGCGAAGGAAGGCAGGAATGCCTTTTTGGAAAAAAGAAAACCTAATTTTGGTGCAAACAAGTGGATACCGTAGGATGGATGAAGGGTGCAATAAGTATCAAGTAGCAGGTATCAAGTAGAGGAACGGTAGGAATTAGAGCCAAGAACCCAGAGCCGAGAGAAACTAGTAGCAGGTATCAAGTATCAAGAGAACCAAGATTTTAGAGTCAAGCAGCAAGATTTTAGTGAAAAAAGTAGGCAGTGATCAGTCGCAGTGATCAGTTGTAGGCTAAATCAGGGCGTGACATAGAGAACAAAGAAAAGTAGTGTTCAATGGCAAAGAGCAGCTGTTAGCTTTGCAGATTAAGGATAATTAAGGGGACTAGCCCTGACCTCTTAATAGAAAACAAACGTATGATCCGAAAATGCAGAGGGGCGTAGCCCTGAAACCTATCATTCGGCAGGCCGGTCTAAAACCCTAATTTAAGGTTTATGATCGTGTAGCCATTCGCGTTGACCTGCCGGCAAAGGCAGAACGGCAGCATCAGTAAAACAATAAAAAAAGTGTCAACCCTGCCTTTGCCAGAGGCAGGTATGAAGTACTTCGTTCCATAGGAACCTAGGGCCGGTAGAGAATTTAAAGGAACCACAATCAGGTTCCGTAGGAACGTAGGGTATTAATTTTAGCGATCTTGTAAATCGTTTGTTCTATTTCTTTCATGCGTTCCGATGGAACGCCATACCAATCCTGCTACATTCTCTATCCACCAGTTGTCCCGGTGGGACAAACCATCAACATCCTTTTTGTAGTAAATAATCAAATTTCGATTTTGGCACCCAGTACTTTTAGAAATTCCCGGATCCAAGCTGGATGGCCCGGCCAGGCTGGCGAAGTGACCAAATTGCCATCAACATAGGCATCTGTCGCTGGAATATCCTGATAATCTCCACCTGCAATGGTTACTTCTGGTCCCACAGCTGGGTATGCAGTCAATTTTCTGCCTTTTACAACTCCCGCAGCAGTGAGGATTTGAATTCCATGGCAAACAGCAGCAACTGGCTTGTTAGTATCAAAAAAGTGCTTGACGATCTCCAAAAGTTTCTTATTCAATCTCAAATATTCTGGTGCCCGACCGCCTGCAATGGCCAAACCCACATAATCGTCCACATCTATCTGGTCAAATGAATAGCTCAACATGAAATTATGACCTGGCTTCTCAGTGTACGTTAGATCCCCTTCAAAGTCATGGATTGCAGTTTTTATAGTTTCTCCTTTCTTCTTTCCAGGGCACACCGAGTGAACTTCATAACCTACCATTTCCAGCATTTGAACTGGAACCATGGTTTCATAATCTTCTGCGAAATCTCCCGTTAGGAATAATATTTTTTTCATGATGTTGAATTAGTTGGTTTTATCACTGCGTAATAAGTGACCTGTTGTTTATTATCTCAATTTAAAAAATTCCTTCAGTAAGTGCATGAAGGTTTGGTTAAGTTTTCCTAATCACGGGTCGGTTAGCGGAACATAATTTAGATCTTGTTGAAGGAAGGTTATATTTTAACATCAATGTTAGGGTTGATTTTTTTTAGTTCATTGACAAAGCCCGTTTTGTCTGCGGGGGAAATTATTACAGAGTCCCATTTTCCATATTTAAGTTCAATTCTATCAAGAGAGGCAGCAGGCGAAGAAATCAAATCTCTGGTGTTGGATATTGACGTGATATTGGAGATATCTAATGTAGATCTGTATAAAAAACCACATTTGATCTTCAAATGATTATTATCTATTTGATAAGAGGTTTGGAAAAACACATGCAGGATAAAGGCTGTTGTTGGAACAAAGATTACTCCCATTGTAATTAGGACTTGAGTTGGCGCTGCTATTAAAAGCGGGAGCATCATCATTCCAATTAATAGGATCAAAATGGGAATTAGTATTTTGTATCCAACCTTTGATTTGAATTCTTTCATTCCTTCATACAATTTAGTAAAATTTGCCCGGAGAAGAGAAACCTCTAAAATTATTTGGGGAACCTTAATATATAAATTTCTGAAAATCCAACTTACTATTTCTATGTTCTTTAGAAAGCTCTTATCTCTCCAACCGTAACCTATTTCTCATGAAGCACCTTGAAACTTCCTATCAGACCCACGATGGCTTACAGTTGTATCTCCAAGCATGGATGCCTGCCGAACCAAGGGCTGTTCTACTACTCGTGCATGGATTGGGAGAGCATAGTTCGCGATATATGCATTTGGTCGAAAAGCTAACTGAAATCGATATTTCGGTCTTTACGTTTGATGGGAGAGGACACGGAAAGTCCATGAATGGAAAGCCAGATGCTTACTTTGATTCTGCTGAAGATTATTTGAAGGACATAAGCGCATTGTTTGGCAAGGTGCAAAGCTATGCTCTTGGTCTTCCTGTATTTCTCTATGGGCATAGCATGGGAGGTGGGTTGGTAGCGGCTTTTGTATTGAAATATAAACCGTCTGCTGCAGGAGTGATTTTGAGCTCGCCCGCAATTAAGGAAGCAGAAGGAACACCAAAATTCCTGAAAGCGATTGCGGGATTGGTAAGTAAATATCTGCCAAGGCTTAAAGCACTGAAATTGGATGCCAGCAAAATTTCCAGAGACCCTCAGGAAGTGGAAAAATACTTAAATGATCCGCTGATTTATACAGCGCCGATTCCTGCCCGTACAGGTTATGAGTTATTGCAGGTGATGCGGTTTATCGAGATAAATGCCACTGAATTTTCATTGCCCGTTCTGTTGATCCATGGTTCAGATGATGGACTTACCAATCCTCAAGGGTCTAAGTTGCTCTTTGAAAAAGCAGTCTCAACAGATAAAACCGTAAAGATTTTCCCAGAAGGTTATCATGAGTTGATTAACGATCTGGATCGGGAAGAGGTGTTGACCACAATTCAAAAGTGGTTAAATGAACGAATTTAGGCTTTTGGAGTCCCTAACAAATACAGCAAATAAGCTGGGTCAGATTTCACTCTTCCGATTTCCCAATTATATATTTCTTTTCCTGCTAATTGGTTTACTAAAGAATAGGAATTAAACCGCTGCCAACAATCCATTAATATCCAGTTGCCGAGTGTACATCATAATACTGCCATCAGGGTTTACTGGCCAATCTTCTCTCGGGCGGTCCCAATATAGCTCCACTCCATTTTTATCTGGATCATCCAGATACAAAGCCTCTGAAACACCATGATCGGCGGCTCCTGTAAGTGGATATTTAGCATCCATTAGTCGTTGATACAACACAGCCAAATCTTTTCGTGTAGGCAATAAAATAGCCGTGTGGAACAGCCCAGCAGTATGCTTTGGTGCTGGTCCTCCTCCTTTGCTTTGCCAAGTATTCAAACCTATATGATGATGATAACCACCTGCAGAAATAAATGCTGCGTCTTGGCCGTACATCGTGATCAGTTCAAAGCCCAGCAATCCCTGATAGAAGTCAAGTGACTGCTGAAGATCAGAAACCTTCAGATGAACATGCCCAATGCGAGTGGCTGCCGGAATGGTATAAGGAGTCATAAGGATTGTTTTATACAGTAAGCGATCTCCAGTATTCGAAGTTCAAAATTCGGCGTTTGATAGTTAGTTGTTATAAACAATTAGCTGTAGCTTGTTTTACATTCCAGTGCTGCTGCTGTGGACTGTCGACAGTGGACCATTGACCAATCATCATTATTGGTCCCTAGCATCCGAATTCTGAATTCTAAATACTGACTACTGAACACAAACCTCCTCCCCGGATTCACCGTCCTCAAATCCCTGGCGCATTTGGAAACTCTAAGCTCTTGTAATATTCAAGATCTCCGACTGGTTGCTCGATATCCGCTGGAAATGGTCGCATAGAGAAAGTTTGGAAATATAATAAACAGGCATTGCGCCACCACACGGCTTCTTCTTCCTGAATCTCCAAAAGCTGACGCACATGATCAAATTCTGCCCGGTCGATTTTGCCTTCCAAAGAAGCCCAACTGGCTTGCATCTTTCTTACTTCTTTCACTCCACTGTCGTAGCGATACGCGATTCCATCCCAAAGCGTATTTCCATCTTTCAATTTGAAATCCCAGGGAAGATGGTGAAACCAAAGCAAGTATTTCTCAGGAATCTGTTGTGGATCGGACCATTGCTTCGCAATTTCTGGTGCGTATTGCTCCAATGCACCACTTCCAGAACTTGTTCTGTCAAAACCAATTCCCAAGCTGTCTGCTTGATGATAATACGGAGCAGTCCAATCTGCTCTTCCACCCATTACCCACGGACCAGGCCCATAATGATGGCTTCTTCCCATAATGTGGTGCAGCCCAAGTGGAGTCATATAGTCAACAGCTGCTTCATGTGATGCCAACATGATCTCTTCAATTGTAGAAACGGTCTCTTCATCTTGACCAAAAGTCAATCTGATCCACTCAGAAGCAATCTCCTCAGAGCTGATCTCAGGATTCCAGGCAAGTTTTCCAAAAGCAAACCAATTGGACTGCGCGAAAAGATGCCCAGTCCAATTACGGTCCGTACCGATATTGGATACTCCCGCCATCAACGTCATTTGCTGTCCAGTCTCTGTTCCTTTCAAAATGCTTCCCACTGTGGAGTTTGGGCTAGGCTTGTAAGTTCTGCTTTTGAGCACTTCCTCCCACATGGGTGCTAGGTAAACCAGATTGGTTGCCTGCCCGAGGTACTCTTGCGTAATCTGAAATTCCATTCCAACATTGGTAGTATTGATGGCTCCATAAAGCGGATGAAGTGGCTCACGGGGCTGAAAGTCTATCGCGCCGTTTTTGATCTGGATGATTACGTTGTCCTTGAACTTTCCGTCGAGCGGTTCAAACTCGTTATTCGCCTGCATGTGACGATCCACATCATCTTCATGTGAATAGACAAAGGCTCTCCAAATTAATATTCCTCCGTGTGGCCTCAACGCATCGGCAAGCATATTGGCTCCTTCTGCATGATTCCTTCCGTATTCATGGGGACCGGGTTGTCCCTCGGAATTGGCTTTGACCAGAAATCCGCCAAAATCAGGAATGAAAGAATAGAGCTCATCTGTTTTCTTTTTCCAAAAATCAATCACAGTCGGATCGAGTGGATCGGCAGTTTCTAAGCCCGCGAGTTGGATGGGAGCGGAGAAGCGGGCTGTGAGGAAAACCTTGATTCCAAAGGGTCTAAAAACATCCGCCAGCTCCTTCGCTTTTTTCATGAAATCCGTAGTCAGAATCAACGCATTTGCGTTCACATTTGTCAGCGAAACGGCGTTGATACCGATCGAAGCATTGGCTCTGGCATAGTCAATATATCGCGGATCAATGTAGCCCGGAAGCCTGTGCCAATCCCAAATGGAGAAGCCAGCATAACCCCGTTCGACTGTCCGATCAAGGTTATCCCAATGGTTTAACATCCTGATTTTAATTTTCGGAGCATCAGCTAATTCTCTTGACTTATCAAAAGTATTACTTTGAATAGAATTAAGCCAGTTGTAGACGCCATATAGCGTGCCGACGGGCTGATTTCCGACGATGGCGTAAAACGATTTTCCATCAAGCTCCACCTCACCTCGCCAAAATCCATCCGTGCCGAGTGCCTTTATTTCTGCCTGTTTTGTAAGAGATAATACTTGGGAGAGTTGTGCTGTCGTTCCTATCCACAGCTTCGTGTTTTGAAGCCGCTCTTTACTATATGTTGGGGTATTTCCAAGCATGTTTTTTGACGCCAAATTCAGCTCATTCTTGAGGACGTTGTATGTAGGATTTTCGCCAAAAAAGTAAACTCCGCTCAGCAATGTTTCCACTTGAGATTTCAAAGATGCTTCTTGAATTGGCTGATAATCCAGCCAGAGTTTATAGCCGTCATTCGCAAGAGAATTCAGGGATATACCCAACAAAAGAAGGATTGTGAAGAAGAAAGGCTTGTACATAGGTTATGGGTTTGAAGGTAAAAGATCGAAATAATGGATGTAAATCCAATGGTTTGATTTCGAATAGCTAAGGGCAATGCGTATTTTAATACTCAGACAATATTCGTCAAATCTACATTTCCAATGGGTTTAAACTGTTTGCCTTCCTTATATTAGAGCATGTCTTAACATCCATTAATCGGCTGCAAGTGGCTAATTTTCTCCTACGTGAAAGTAAAAAAGCGTCGATGTACCAAAGGGTATGTCTACGTTTTTTGTCTGGCTTAGAAGAAAATTAACCGTCTTTCGCTCGATCATGGAAATTTAGACAAGCTTTTAGTTCCCTTGCTTTTCACTATGAATCGAAAACCCTTCATAATCTACAAATCCTCCGCTGGCTCAGGAAAAACCTATACGCTGACGCTGGAATACCTCAAGCTTGCCCTGCAAAGCCCGCATGCATTCAAGCAAATTCTGGCTGTGACATTCACAAATAAGGCCACGCAGGAGATGAAGGAGCGCATTCTGGAAGAATTGAAACGATTAAGAAATCAGGTCAATTCATCAGAGAAAATGGATGCTGAGTTGATGCAAGCGCTGGAAGTCGATGAATCTGGCCTGAAGGTTTTGGCGCAGCAGACACTAACCGCCATTCTACATGATTATGGACGCTTTTCTGTCAGTACGATTGATAGTTTCTTTCAGAAAGTGGTGCGGGCTTTTGCCCGGGAGATAGATCTAAATGCCAAATTTGATGTGGAACTTGATCAAATGGCCGTGTTGGATCGGGTAGTTGACCGTGTGGTTATGCATGTAATGGAAGATGAATTCCTGCACAAATGGCTAGTTGATTACGCCTATGAACAAATCCAAAACGGAAAATCTTGGGATATCCGGCGCAACATCCGGGGCCTGGGACAGCAGATTTTTCAGGAAGATTTCAAGAAATATTCCCCTGAGATAAAAGAATTTCTGAAGGACAAAGAAAATATTACTTTACTACAGTCCTTTGTTCGGGAGCGAAAAGAAGAAATTATTTCAATTTCTATAGCACTTGGTAAACAGGCGGACCTTATCCGTCTTTCCAATGGCCTGGAATGGACTGATTTTGCGGGAGGGTCGAGATCTTTCGCGAAGCTTTTTGAGAAATGCGGCGACCGGAATCAGCCGATTCCAATTCTTACCGATTCCCAGCTCAGCAAAATAGACAATCCAGATGCCTGGTTTACTAAGTCATGCAAACAAATTAATGCGATTTTAAGTGCTTATGATCAGGGTCTGAACCAGATTTTACAGCAACTATCAGCACTTAACGCCAAATGGAATACGCTCCAAGCCATTGCAAAAAACAGTTACGTCTATGGAGTATTTAGAAATCTACTGGACGAACTCAGCCTGGTCAAAGATGAAGAGAATATTCTGTTGATCTCTGATGCCAATGAGTTTCTCAAGGAAATCACCAAAGGAAATGACACGCCGTTTATTTATGAAAAAGTAGGAAATCAATACAAGAACTATCTGATTGATGAATTTCAGGATACTTCAGGTTTTCAATGGGACAGTTTCAGGCCATTGCTGGAGAACTCACTCGGGCAGGGGCAGACGAATCTGCTGGTCGGGGATGTGAAGCAGTCCATCTATCGCTGGCGTGGAGGTGAGATGAAATTGCTGCTCACGGAGGTGGAAGATGAAATCGGAAAGGAGCGCATACAACTTGAAAACCTCGATACCAATTACCGTAGTCTGCCCAATATCATCAACTTCAACAATGCTGTTTTTAAGTCCTTACCGACTGCAATGGAACAGGCTTTAAGTGATAATTATGGCGTAACTAATGCAGAAATTCTGTCCCAGGCCTATTCCGATTCTTTTCAGAAAGTTTCTCCCAAAAAAGAAAAATCAGCCTTTCGGGGAAAGGTCAAACTTGAATTTATCGACCCAAAAGATGGTGAAGAGGAAGAGAATTTCGAAGAAACTGCTTTGAACAAATTGCCCGGGTTGGTCATGGAGCTTCAGGATCACGGTTATGAACTCGAGCATATTGCTTTTCTGGTCAGGCGAAAATCGGAAGGAGAGGCAATTGCAGATTGTTTGATGAGTTATACCGCAGCAAATCCTGATTCCGGGTACAGCTTTGATGTGCTTTCGGACGAATCAATGTATCTGAACAAAGCGTCGGCTGTCAAAGCTTTGGTTTCAGGCTTCAATTACCTGCACAATCCCGCTGACAAAGTTCAGTACAAGACGATGTGGTACTATTTAGCGGTATTGGAAAATGCACCAGTGAGCCATGAACTTTTTTCATTGGACAAAATACCGGCTTTTCTGGAAGAACGGGTAAGAGCTTTTCAGGAAAAGGAAATTTTGATGCTTCAATTACCACTGATGGAAGCCTTGGAGGAACTGATTAAAGTTCTTGGATTGATGGAACTGGACTTGGAGCGGGCATATATTTCGGGATTCAAAGAAGCGGTATATGACTTTACTGCTTCCAATCGTGCAGATTTGAGCAGCTTCTTGGAATGGTGGGAAGTCAATCAAACGAAGCGAACAGTGAAAATCCCTGAGGGTCACAACGCCATGCGGATTCTCACGATTCACAAGTCCAAAGGCTTGCAGTTTAAAGTAGTAGTGATGCCTTTTCTGAAATGGACGATTTTCGATACCGGGAAAGGGAATGTGGTTTGGTCGCCTTTCGAAGACCGTGAAAAAGGACTTTCAGCTATAATCCCATTGACTTTAAATGGGACTTTGGCTAATTCTGACTTTCAGGAGACCTATGCTGAGGAAGCGATAATGGCTTATCTGGATAGTTTGAACATGCTCTATGTGGCACTCACCCGATCCGAGGATGTGTTTATAGGTTACGTTCCCTACAAGGAGAAAATCGGGTCCAAGAATTACATAGAAGTACAGCTTCAGCAACTCATCCAGTCGGGACAGGCACGAGAGGGGAGTTTAAACTTATCCTCATATTATGACCAGCAGTCAAAAGTGTTTGAGTATGGAGATTGGCCAGAAAATCAAGTCAGAACTTTAATGCCAGGAAAAGCTCCTGAACTTCGTTGGGGGTATAAGAATTGGTCTGAAGTTTTGACATTGAAGAAATACGCTGTTGACTTTTCATTAGAAGGAATGGAGCAGCGAAAGAAGCAGAAATTTGGCTTGATAGTCCATGAAATTCTAGAATTGTCTGCGGATCGAGCAGCAGCAATACAAAATCTTCAAGAATTTTATTTTGAGGGGAGATTGAATGAGGCTGAAAAGCAACTCGTCGAAAAGCAGTTGGATCAGCTGTTTACCCTTCCGCTTTTTGCCTCTTGGTTTGGGACGAAAGGAATTTTATTGGCGGAGCAGGGCATTCTTCTTCCCGGCGGCCGTCAGAAAAGGCCAGATCGGATTATCCTAAATGAGCGGGAGGCTGTGATTGTAGATTTTAAAACGGGTGAAGCGCGGCCTGGCTATGCCAATCAGGTGCGGGAATATATGGTATTAGTGGCTAAGCTGTCGCAGAAGCCGACAAAAGGCTATTTATGCTATTTAGAAACAGGAATAATCGAGGAGATTTATGCATAGTTTTTTAAGAAATACAGCACGGGAAATTCTCGAAAGTGGTGTGGATCTGCAGAAGCTTACTGTCGTGCTGCCTAATAGGCGGGCAGGCTTGTTTTTTACCCAGCATCTGGGGAGTTTGATCAGTGAACCTACTTGGATGCCTGAGGTGAAAACCATCGAGGAGATATTCTATAGTTTGGCGGGAAATCGTCCAGCAGATGATTTGACCTTGATTTTTGAGCTTTATCGGGTTTATCAGGATCTTAATCCGGAAGCAGAGACTTTTGACAGGTTTTATTTCTGGGGGGAGATGATCCTTAAGGATTTCAACGATGTGGATCAGTTTAGGACTGATGCCGGAAAACTATACCATCATCTGTCTGAAATCAAAGAGTTAGAGTCAGATTTAAGCTTTCTGAACGAGGGTCAAGTTGAATTGATCAAGCAATTTTGGGCCTCTTTTGAGCGTCAGGACAGAGATCATCAAGAAAAGTTTCTAAAGTTTTGGCAGCTGCTCAGTCCTCTTTATACTAGCTTTCAAGCTTCTTTGGCTGTCTCTGGATTGGCATATTCTGGAATGCTTTATCGAAAGGTGGCAGCGTATTTGGATAGCATTCCCCGTCCTGAGAAAACGCATCATTTTATCGGTTTCAATGCCTTCACAGGGACAGAGGAGGCTTTAATAAAGCATTATCTCACCCAATTTGATGCAAAAATTTATTGGGATGTAGATGCCTATTATCTCGAAGACAAAGTACAGGAAGCAGGCTTGTTTTTTCGGGAATATCAGCGGGATCCGGTTTTCGGGCCTACTTTTCCGGAACACATTCCTACGCAGATAGAAGATCGGAAAGCACGGATAAAAACGTATGCAACTCCTTTGAAAACCAATCAGGCGAATTTGGTAGGAGCTATTTTAGAAAAAATTCCCGCAGGGGAAGCTTGGGAGGAGACTGTGGTGATTTTACCTGATGAGCAAATGCTTTTTCCAGTGTTGCATACACTTCCCGGACAAGTGAATAAGGTGAATGTGACGATGGGGTATCCTGTCAAAAATGCCCCTGTTTATTCGTTTTTGGAAGCCGTGCTGGAAATGCAGCGATTCATCAAAGAAGAAGATGGAAAACTGTTTTTTTACCATACAGCTGTAAAAAATCTTCTGAGTTCGATTTATCTCAAAAGCGTTAATCCAGTTTTTTCTGCAAAACTGATGGATGAAATGCAGCTTTTAAACCAGATTCATATTTCTGCAGAAAAGCTTCATTCAGGTGGGCGATTATATGAATTGATATTCCAAAAGCTTGAAAATGACTCTCTTTTCCCATACTTGGCCACGCTTATGGAAGCGCTGGGGGAGCGTCTGGAAGATGAGCCATTGCAGCGCTCTTATTTGTATCAGTGCTTCAAGCAGCTGACGCGACTACGTGAGATTTTTGCGGGTCAGGATATTCTCATGATCAACCGGGAGTTCTTTATTCGCCTTTTTCGACAGGTTTTCAGGGAGGTCAAATTGCCTTTCGAAGGCGAGCCACTGCAGGGATTGCAGATTATGGGTGTACTGGAATCCAGAAACCTTGACTTCAAGCGGGTGATTATTTGTAATATGAACGAGGACAGTTTTCCGCCATCTGCCGGTCTGAACTCGATGATTCCATTTAATATCCGGAAAGCTTTTGGATTGCCGGTCCAGGAGCAAAATGATTCGATTTATGCCTATACATTTTACCGTCTTTTGCACAGTGCTGAGGAAGTTCATATGATTTATACGACGGCTTCGGATCAGGGTAAGGCGGGAGAAAAGAGTCGGTACATGCAGCAAATGGGCGTGGAGCTGGGAAGAGAAATGGAAGAGGCCGTGATTTTTATCCCAATCGATCAGAAGTCACCGGAATCTATTACAATCCAAAAGGACCCTGAAGTTCTAAGCTTGTTGGATAAGTACTTGATCGGTGAAAATGGGGTTGCCCAGACTTCATTTTCGCCATCGGCACTGAATGTTTACCTCGATTGTAGATTGAAATTCTATCTTCAATATCTGGCGAATATTCAGGAAAAGCAGGAGGTAAGTGAAGAGATTGATGCGGCGGTTTTTGGAAATCTGGCGCATTTGAGCATGGAAATTCTGTACCTGGATTTTGCAAAGCGCAAGAATAGGACAATGCTGGAAAAGCCGGATTTCGAAGAGTTGAAGAAGGGTTGGGTTTTTCCTGCGATTGAAAAGGCTATTCGACAGTTTTATCATCTGGAAGATGAAGCAGACACGAAGCTGAACGGGCAAATGGCGATTGCCCGTGATGTGCTTCAGAAGTATTTACATCAAATTCTTAAAATTGATGAAGCTTCTGCACCCTTTAAATTGATTTCCCTGGAAAAAGAGAAGAAGTATTCAGCAGCATTGCCAATAGAGACCTATAAAGGAAGACAACTGGCATCATTGAAAGGAATTATTGACCGCGTGGATGAGCACAATGGAGCCGTGCGGCTTATTGACTACAAGTCAGGCCAGGACAACAAGACATTTCCTGATGTGCCGTCCCTTTTTGATCGGGAAAATAAATCCCGCAACAAGGCTGCGATGCAGACGATGTTCTACGGCTTAATTTATCAGGCGACGGTTCCAGAGAATATTCTTCCGCTGAAGCCTGCAATTTTCAACCTCAGGGAAATGTTTGGGGATGATTTCAACCCTTACTTACAAGTCAAACAACCGAGGAAAGAAGGTATTGAAGTCAATGATTATCGTCAATACGAAGAGGAATATAAGGCAGGTTTAACAGGTGTTTTGGAAGAAATTTACGATCCTACGGTACCCTTTGACCAGACAGCGGACCTTAAGAAGTGCGAATATTGTCCTTACAGGGAAATCTGTGGGAGGTAACAGTTGAGGTTTTTCAAACCTCGAATGTTTTATGTGTTTTTTTAACCACGGAGATCACGAAGGATTACGCAAAGGCCACAGCTTTATCTAAAGGAATTCTGTTAATTTAATTTCTACATGCTAGCACCGAGAAGATATTTATACCTTATGCTTCCCGAATAAATCTGTGCGAACATATTTCTTACAGATAATAGTATAGTCCCAGCGGGACGACCTAAATTTTGCCGGAGGTTTCAACCTCTGGAACTGTAATCACCATTCCCAAACCCGCAAAGCCCCAGCAGGACGAGCCATATTCATTTTCTCTGTGGTAACTAATTATTCTGTACCTAAAGGCACAGCGCTTCACCTTCACTTTGTGAATCTACCCAGATGCTGTCCCCAAAGGGACAACCGCAAAGCTAAAGTCCCATTGGGACGACCTAAATCTTTGCTGGAGGTTTCAACCTCTGGAATTGTAATCCCATTCCCTAGCCGAAAAGTCCCAGAGGGACGACTCATTTAATTTTTTCTGTCTGCCCTAATTATTTCGCACCTAAAGGCAGTCACCACGAAGTGCAATAAGGCTTTCTGCCATACCTGTATAACTACAAAGGAAAATAAGGTATAGCCAATTATTGGCTTGTATTTTGTACCAAAAATTGGTAATTTTAAGAAAAATTTATCAGTATGAAAAATACATCAATTTCACTAGGAGATTATTTTGAGCAGTTCATTAGAAGCCAAGTTTCTGCTGGTCGATATAAAAATGTAAGTGAAGTTATTAGAGCTGGACTCCGACTTTTAGAAAATGAAGAGAGCAAAGCACTAATTCTAAAAAATGCTATTCAAGAAGGTCTGAACAGTCCAAGGATTGAAAACTTTGACTTTGACGAAAATCTAAAAAATTTAAAAACAGAAAAAAGAATGAATGGCTAAGGTTCTATTTAGACAGAAAGCCATTGTTGACTTAAATGATATTTGGGAATACACTTTCCAAAACTGGTCGGAGAAACAAGCAGATAATTACTATGAAATATTAAAACTAGTTTGCAAAGAAATTGGCCATAATCCACAGCTTGGAAAGGAATATTTTTATATATGGGAAAATTTATTTGGCCTGAAAGCTGGGAAGCATATAATATTTTACCATTTAATTTCAGAAAACGAAATTGAAGTTATTAGGATATTACACGAAAGAATGGACTTTAAAAATAGATTAACAGAATAAAGACTGGTTGATATATTTTTTTTTCGAAAATGTTTTAAATGTAGATAGGGGTATACGCATCAGCCATGATGTGACTAATTTTCCCCTGCCTAAAGGCACGGCGCTTCACCTCCACTTAACCAATCAACCTTGATGCTGTAGCGTTCGATAAATACCGTCCCGTTAGGGACAGAATATCGGTAGAAATTTTAATCGGAAGTGATTGAAGCTGTGCCTTTAGGTACAGTATTTTATTGAATGGTTGAGGCCCTGTATGTTGCTGTCCTTTGGAATTGGGAATTCCCCGAAGGTCTTTCTCTAATTGATATCGACCAACTGCGGCCTTTGCGTCAACCTCCGTGTGTTTTGTGGTTAAAATTTATTCCCAATAGAAACTTTCGCGGTCAGAAAAAGTCCTCAAAGATTATCTCGACCATTAATCACATCGTAACGGTTAGATTTTCAGAATTCTTTACCTTGGCAATCTGAATCTAGTTGAGTTTATGAGAAAGTACCTGCTTCTGTTTGCAGTTTGTTGTTTGAATTTTTACAGTTGTTCACCCACCGAAGACGACCCTTTTGCTACTGAAAAGCCTGATGAATCCAGATTTACTAAAATTCGGTTGGCGGGCGATTTCAACGAGCCGATGGAAATAGAGGTCCTGGACAACGGTGATGTGTTGATCATTGAGCGGCACGGAAACCTTAAACTTTTTCAGGAGTCATCAGGTCAGACGTCTATCGTCGGCAAGTTGGATGTATTTCCAGAGCGGGAAGATGGCTTAATGGGAATGGCAAAGGCTCCCAATTTTGAACAAAACCATTGGCTTTACCTCTATTACGCGCCAGCTTCAGAACCAGCTTTAAACAGAATTTCACGGTTTGATTTCAAAGAAAATAAACTTGACCTAGGTTCAGAAGTTGTGATTCTGGATGTTCCTATTTATCGGGGGTGCTGTCACTCGGGTGGGGGACTTGAGTTTGATGCGCAAGGAAATCTTTATTTAGGGATTGGGGATGATTCCACGCCATTTGAGTCCAGTAATTTCACTCCGATTGACGAGCGGCGAGACCAACCGAAGAATGTAGATGCTCAGCGAAGTTCGGGAAACACAAACGATCTGCGTGGTGCTATTCTTCGGATTACCCCAAATCCTCAAGGCGGATATGCTATACCTGAAGGAAATTTATTTCCTGTAGGCACTCCGAAAACCCGTCCGGAAATCTACGTGAAAGGAAATCGAAACCCATTTAGATTTTCAATTGATCATCATAACGGTAACCTTTACTGGGGTGAGGTGGGCCCAGATGGGTCGGAGGACAAAGATGGACGGGGACCCAGAGGCTATGACGAAATCAACGTAGCCACAGGCCCCGGATATTATGGTTGGCCGTACTTTGTGGGAAATAATTATGCCTACTGGAAATATGATTTTGCTACTGGGGAAAGTTTATTTCAGTTTGACCCGAAATCACCAAAGAATACATCTCCCAATAACACCGGGTTGGAAATACTACCGGAAGCCCATCCTGCATTGGTTTATTATCCTTATGCCGAATCTGATGAGTTTCCGATGCTAGGACAAGGTGGGCGAAATGCGATGGCCGGGCAGGTCTATTATCGGGAAGATTATAAAGACTCGGAGGTGCGGTTTCCTGGGTACTACAATGAAAAGCTGTTCATTTATGACTGGATGCGGAACTGGATCTTCACAGTAAGTCTTACCGAAAATTTTGAGTACGATACCATGGAGCAGTTTATGCCCAATATGCACTTTGAAAAACCCATGGATATGCAATTCGGAAAGGATGGATCTTTATATATCCTTGAATATGGAGAATTTTGGCGGGCAAATAACGATGATTCAGGGTTGTATAAGATCGTTTTTTCGGAAGGAAACAGGAAACCAACTGTAAAAATCGCTGCGGACAACATACAGGGAGCAGCCCCTTTGGAAGTGAATTTTTCTGCTAATGGTACAATGGACCCCGATAAGGATGATGAAGTGACATACCTATGGGAATTTGATAAAAATGGAGCCACATCTACCGAAGAGAATCCAGTTTATACTTTTGAGTCACCGGGCATATACAAAGTTACCTTGACAGCTAAAGATAAGAAAGGCGAAGAAGCGAGCACATTTATAGAAGTAAAAGTGGGCAATGAAGCTCCATCTGTTACAATTAATTGGGAGGGTAACCGCAGTTTTTACTTTGGTGAACAGACGATCAACTATTCTGTCACAGCGCGGGACAAGGAAGATGGGGAAGCCGATCCTTCAGAGATCAATTTTACTATCGATTATTTGGAGGAGGGCTATGATTTAATTGAAATGGGACATCAGGAAGAGGTGCTCTCAATTGGAGAGAGGTACATCAATGAAGCAGGATGCAAGGCTTGTCATGGCATAGCCAATGAATCAGTGGGACCTGACTATACTTCAGTGTCTAAGAAATATAAAGATGATCCAAAGGCTAAAGCTTACCTGGTCGATAAAGTCATAAATGGTGGTTCCGGTGTGTGGGGGGAACATATCATGCCCGGACATACACATTTGGATGAGAACAGGGTGGACCAAATGGTAGATTTTATTTTGGGAATCGCCAACCCAGCTTCAGTTTCTGGTCTTTCGGCATCAGGCAGGTATGAGTTAGATCAAGTAAATAACCCTTCTGGTTTCTACTTAATCCAGGCATCTTACGAGGACAAAGGGGCAAATGAAATGCTGTCGATCAGAACAACTGAGCAGATGAAGCTGCGAAATTCATTGGTTTCTGCCTATAATGCGGATGGAATGGAGAATGTAGCAAGGGCTAATCCTGAAGATGAGTATTATGTGCAGTTCACTGCTTCTGAATCTTGGCTCATGTTTAAGGACATAGATTTGAATCAAATCAAGAAAATCACCTTTTCTATTATGCCAGGAAATACGAAGGGTAGACTTCAGATTCGCGGAGAGGCTCCTAATGGAGAAATTATTGCGGAGACAGAAATTTTGTCAAAAGATTCTAGACCTGAAGATGGTCCCAAGAGTGGCTGGTTTGAGGTAACTGTTCCAATTTCAAAAAGTATTTATTATGGAGATTTATACATGGTGTATGTCCCTGAAGAGCCTGTATCTATTTGGAACACATTCAACATGAATACTGTGAAGTTTGAAAGACGGTAAAGTAGGAAGTTGGAGGTCGGAAAGTAGGGAAGTCTGGCAAGCATTTGTTGAATGGAAAAGAGATTACCTTCTGACACTGACCACTGAAGATTAACTCTCGCCTTATCTTACTTTCTACTTGATAGGAGTGTATTCGCATTGTCAATAGCTGATAGTCCTTGGAATATAGGCTAGAAACTATGGCCTCAGACCTGTCGTCCTATTTGATATTCCAACTAATCGGTTAAATTGGAATAAATTGTTCGGTCATGGTTACTGAGATAAAACATTGTTTAAACTGTGATATAGTCATCCAAGGCAGGATTGATAAGAAATTCTGTGATGATCAATGCAGGAACACCTATAATAATCAGCAAAATTCGAATTCCACTAATTTCATCCGTCGCGTCAATCATCGGTTAAAAAGAAACAGGAATATCCTAGAAAACATCATTCCAGAAGGGGAGGAAGTGGCAAAATCCACCAGAGACCGGTTATTACGTGATGGATTTCAGTTCAAATTTTTCACTCATCGCTATGAAACCAAAAAAGGGAATACCTATCATTATTGCTATGATTATGGGTATTTGGCTTTGGAGGGTGATTGGTTTCTCGTTGTCAAAGGTAAGGAAGCTTAATGCACCACATTTTTCGCTACTCGATTCACGTTTAATTGGTACTTTTAGGGGTGCCAGAAAATATATCAAAATCCACCGCCCAGTATCTTCAGCCCCTTTCGATTGATAGCCTCAACGAAATGCAACTTGAGTTCATTTCCAGAGCGGCCAAAAACCCTCATATTGTTCTTTTATCGCCTACGGGTTCGGGAAAGACAGTTGCCTTTTTGCTCCCACTTCTACTATCCTTGAAAGAAGATGTGAGGGAAGTTCAGGCCTTGATCATCGTCCCTTCCCGGGAACTAGCAATCCAGATCGAACAGGTTTTCAAGGCTATGAAAACTCCTTTCAGAGTGAGTACTGTTTATGGGGGACATTCATCCAAATTGGAATCAAATAGCTTGGGCGAATCACCCGATGTAATCATTGGTACACCTGGAAGGTTGGCTGATCACATTGAGCGGGGCTCTTTCAATCAGAAGACTGTTCAGACAGTTGTTCTGGATGAATTTGACAAATCTCTCCAAATGGGGTTCCATGAGCAGTTGAAGGTGATCTTTGGGGCGTTGAGCGGGCAGCAGAGGCATTTGTTGACATCTGCTACGGTTCTGAAGAGGATGCCTGATTTTCTCCCATTTAAAGACTATCGCACGGTCAATTTTCTTCAGGATGTGGCAGAATCGAAGCTTGAGCTTAAGGTAGTGCATAGTTCCAGTAAAGAAAAAGGAGAAACGTTGATGCGGCTGGTTGCAGGGTTTCAGCAGGAGTCTTGCATCGTTTTTTGTAATCATCGGGATGCTGTTGATCGATTGAGCACGCTGCTAGGTGATTATAATTATTTTCATTCCGTATTACATGGGGGATTGGAGCAGATTGATCGGGAGAAGAATTTGATCAGATTCAGAAGTAAGGTGACCAACTTGTTGATCGCCACAGATTTGGCTTCGAGGGGGTTGGACATTCCTGAGATTAAGCATGTTGTTCATTATCAATTACCTCCTAAGGAAGATGCCTTCATTCACAGAAATGGGCGGACAGCCAGAATGCATGCTGAAGGTTTGTCCTATTTGATTTTGGCAAATGATGAGTCAAGACCTGATTACATGGATGAATTTATTGAAGAATTTAAGGTTGGTGAAAAGCTAGTTCCACCTATTGCTCAGGAATGGACTTGTCTCTATATCAGTGCAGGCAAAAAAGATAAGGTCAGCAAAGGAGATATCGTGGGGATGCTTACCAAAAAGGGAGAGCTTACCAGTGCGGAGATAGGGTTGATCACCATCATGGATTATGCTTCATATGTAGCTGTGAAAAGTAATTTGGTGCAAAAACTTTTGCCAAAACTAAAGAATGAGCGAGTGAAGAAGGTAAAGGTGAAGATTGAGGAGGCGAATTAATTTTAGTCTTCAGTGAGTCAGTGTTCAGTCGCAGTGCCGATCAGTGGCAGTGATGGGGCCGCAATGGGCAGTGCCGTAATTGGCTTATGTATATTTAGAAAATGAATTGACTTTTCTATAACTTATGAACGTATGAAAAAGCGAGTTACCGGAATAGGGGGAATATTTTTTAAAGTAAAAGACCCTGCCAAAACCAAGTCATGGTATCAGAACCACTTAGGTTTATCCACTGATCAATATGGATCTACCTTCGAATGGAGAAGTTCTGAAAACCCTCAACAAAAAGGTTTTACACAATGGTCACCAATGAAAGATGATACTACCTATTTTCAGCCTTCGGAGAAGGATTTTATGGTCAATTATCGCGTGGAGAATCTAACAGAGTTGGTACAGGAGTTAAAAGCTGAAGGTGTAACGGTTCTGGATGAAATAGAAGATACCGAATATGGTAAATTCGTTCATATCCTGGACCCTGACGGGCATAATATTGAATTATGGGAACCTGTGGATGAGGTTTATGATGAATTAGTTAAAGACAAAACAAAAAGTTAAAATACATGGATGAGATTGTAGTTCAACACGAATTTGACGGAAAAAAAGGAGCCTTCTTTGTAGAGAAAGATGCTAAACATGCCGCTGAGATGGTCTATGTAATGGCGGGATCTAAGAAAATGATCATTGAACATACTGAAGTTGACGATAGCATGAAGGGCCTGGGCATAGGGGTGAAATTGCTGAATAGTCTTGTTGACTATGTGCGTGCTGAGGGGATCAAAGTCATTCCACTTTGTCCATTTGCCAAAGCGATGTTTCAAAAGAAGGTTGAAATTAGGGATGTGCTTGGCTAATACTAACTAGTTGAAAAAGGGCCATGCAACCCAAAAGAAGAACAAGATCATAAGGATTAACAATAGATATCCACTTCTGGAGGCTGATGAACGTCTTTTTAATCTAAGTTGGATGCTTTCGTCTATGCTTTTTAAATCAGCTTTTTCTATGTTTTTCTGTCGGGAGACTCCGTCAGGGGTAGATTTTGGCCGGATCTTTCCCAGGTTTCTGTTGTCTTTAGAAGATTTAATGGCAGTAGTCTTTTGTAAGCCCGAAATTTCGGTGGCCCGTTGTCTGTGGTCAGTTGACTGCTACAAACCGCAGATCGAATTGTTGAGTTGGCTAAAAAGCAGATAATTAAACCGATTAATCTTTTAAAATAATGATTTCTTACACTATAGAGAAGGATTTATCGCTTCAAGAATATTTGCACGTACTACGGGACTCTGGTTTAGGAAAGCGGAGGCCGATGCATGATCCTGATCATTTGGAACGGATGCTCCGCAATTCAAATATGGTTGTGGTAGCACGAAAAGGGGAGGAGGTTTTAGGAGTATTGCGGGCATTGACCGATTTTTCATACCGGACTTTTATAGCAGATCTTGCGGTAGTTTCAAAGCGGCAAGGTCAAGGAATAGGAAGAGGCATGCTCGTCTATGCAAGAAGTATGGCACCAGAGGCTAGGTTAATTCTTTTTTCAGCTGAAGATGCCGTTGGCTTTTATCAAAAGTTGGGGTTTTACGTACATGAACGTTGCTTTCAGTTGAAGCCGGATGATAAACTTTCCTGATTTTTCAGTAAACTGCTGCTTCATTATCTTCTGATCTAATTCGATAATTATGATAAAACCGTTACTTACAGGATTAGCACTTATGCTGTCTTCTGGGCTTTTTGCTCAAAAAACTGTTATACATGCGGGCAAATTGCTAGATGTGAAGAATGGCAAAATTCTTACTGAGCAAACAATTGTTGTGGAGGATGATAAAATCATATCTGTGAATTCAGGTTATCATACTGGTGGATCTGATGATGTGATGATCGATCTCAAAAATTCCACAGTCATGCCCGGATTGATGGATATGCATGTCCATATCGAAGGAGAAACCAGTCCTACCAGATATGTGGACGGTTTTCGGAACAATGAAGCGGATATAGCTTTTCAGTCTGTGCATTTTGCAGAAAAAACCATTATGGCCGGTTTTACCACAGTCCGTGATCTGGGTGGTTCTGGTGTAAATATCGCCTTGAGAAATGCTATCAATTCCGGGAAAATCCTTGGGCCAAGGATCTACACAGCAGGCAAATCCATTGCTCCGACAGGTGGGCATGCAGATCCTACTAATGGAATGAAGCGGGAATTGATGCGTGATCCGGGACCAGATGAAGGAGTTATAAACGGACCTTATGAAGCTCGAAAAGCGGTTCGCCAGCAAGTAAAGTTTGGTGCGGACTTAATCAAAGTTACTGCTACAGGAGGTGTATTATCTGTGGCAAGAGATGGATCAGCACCTCAATTTGCACAAGATGAATTAGATGCGGTAGTACAAACTGCGTCTGACTTCGGAATTATGGTGGCTGCGCATGCACATGGAGATGAGGGAATGCAGCGGGCGATCAAGGCTGGTGTCACTTCCATTGAGCATGGTACGATGATGTCTGAAGAGACCATGGAGATGATGAAGGAAAAGGGTACATGGCTCGTTCCTACCGTCACTGCTGGCATGTCAGCAGCAGCTTTTGCAGAAATTCCGGGCTATTATCCAGCTGTGGTCGCAGAAAAAGCGAAGCGGATAGGGTCACAGATCCAGGAAACCTTCGGAAAAGCATATAAAAAAGGGGTGAAGATTGCCTTTGGAACCGATGCAGGCGTGTTTCCACATGGAGAGAATTACAGAGAGTTTATCTACATGACTGAGGTGGGAATGCCAAATCTTGAAACTATAAAAACTGCTACTATTACCAATGCGATTTTTCTTGGCATTGAGGATAAGCTTGGATCAATTGAACCGGGTAAACTGGCCGACATTATTGCGGTGAACGGTGATCCGGAGCAGGACATTAAAGTGATGAAGGATGTGGTGTTTGTGATGAAGGAAGGCAAAGTGATTAAAAAGTAGGTTTTGATTATAAGATGATCTGCTTTGTTGCCAGTAAGTAGATCTGACCAATCATTTGTAGCGGGTACTTCACCAATACCTGCCAGCCGGCAGCCGCAGCGCTGTTGCAATGTAGCGTGTTTGACAGTTTTCTATTTTAGCTACTGGCGCATATGCGGTTAAATTCCAGAAGGACAATCAAAAGGCCTGTAGCGGATAATCATTTGATCTTTTAATTCTACAAGCTCCCGCTTTACCAGTTTTCAATCTTAATCTGGCAGTGCTTAGGGATGTGTGGCTAGATAAATCATGATTTTGTCTATGGTGAGGGGTTTTTCAAGAAATCCTGAAACTGTCGAATAGGTTTTTGCCCGATCTTTATCTTGGTAATCAATAGAACTTGAAAGGATCACTATCTTATCTTTTCTATGGACGAAGCTCTTTTCATATTTTTTCAAGAATTCCCATCCATTTAGTACAGGCATGTTTATATCCAAAAAAATAAGGAGAGATGAAGATTCAGGGACGTTGTTTAAAGCCTTTAAAGCTTCTTCTCCTTCGAGAAACTCTTGAATGTCTTTTGATATTCCCACTTTTCCAAGCAACCTCTTATTTATTAAGTTATTGATAGGATCATCATCTACTAGAAAAATGGTGTCAAAATGAATCATTTAATAGGTTGAAGAGGCGATTTAAAATGTCTTGTTTAAGCAAAATACAATTAATACGACTGCAAGAAAAAGGTTTGCGTAGCTTTTTTTAATATAATCTTTGCTTTACTTGGATCCAGACAAATAAAAAAAGGAGGTCCGTAAGAACCTCCTTTTTAAATGAAGCGATATAGGATTACATCATTCCGCCCATTCCTCCGCCGCCCATTGGAGGCATTGAAGGAGAATCTTCTTTCATATCAGCTACCACACACTCCGTAGTCAAAAGAAGCGCTGCAATAGAAGCTGCATTCTCAAGAGCCAAACGGGTTACTTTAGTAGGATCGATTACACCAGCCTTGAAAAGGTCTTCGTAAACGTCCGTTCTAGCGTTGTAGCCATAGTTTCCTTTGTTTTCTCTGATTTTATTGATCACTACAGATGGCTCACCGCCAGCATTGGATACAATAGTTCTCAAAGGAGACTCGATAGCCTGTCTGATGATGTTGATACCGGTATCTTCATCTTCGTTAAGACCTTTAAGATCGTTAAGTGCTTCAGCAGCTCTTACTAGTGCTACACCACCACCTACTACTACACCTTCTTGTACAGCAGCTCTAGTAGCGTGAAGAGCATCATCTACACGGTCTTTCTTTTCTTTCATTTCTACTTCCGTAGCTGCTCCGATGTAAAGGATAGCTACACCACCAGAAAGTTTAGCAAGTCTTTCCTGCAATTTCTCTCTGTCGTAATCTGAAGTAGTTTTGTCTATCTGAGCTTTGATTTCAGCCACTCTGCCTTTGATAGCAGCGGCGTCACCAGCACCATTTACGATAGTTGTATTGTCTTTGTCAATGTTGATTTTCTCAGCTCTACCAAGCATATCAACAGTTGCATTTTCTAATTTGAAACCTCTTTCTTCAGAGATTACAGTACCGCCTGTAAGGATAGCGATGTCTTCCAACATTGCTTTTCTTCTGTCACCGAAACCAGGAGCTTTTACAGCTGCTACTTTCAGGGCGCCTCTGATTTTGTTTACTACCAAAGTAGCAAGAGCTTCACCGTCCACATCTTCAGATATGATCACCAAAGGCTTACCAGACTGAGCTACTGGCTCTAGTACAGGAAGTAATTCCTTCATTGAAGAAATCTTCTTGTCGTAGATCAAAATGTATGGTTGCTCAAGTTCAGCTTCCATTTTCTCAGTGTTGGTCACGAAGTAAGGAGAAAGGTAACCTCTGTCAAACTGCATACCTTCTACAGTCTTCACTTCAGTTTCAGTACCTTTTGCTTCTTCTACAGTGATTACACCGTCTTTACCTACTTTGTCCATTGCGTTAGAAATCATTGTACCGATTTCCTCGTCATTGTTTGCAGATACAGTTGCTACTTGAGCGATTTCTTTAGAAGTAGAGATTTGCTTAGAATCAGCTTGTAGTTGCTTAACTACTGCAGATACCGCTTTGTCAATTCCTCTTTTAAGATCCATTGGGTTAGCTCCGGCAGCTACGTTTTTGATACCGACACCGAAGATAGATTGTGCCAATACTGTAGCGGTAGTAGTACCGTCACCAGCGTTGTCAGCTGTTTTAGATGCTACTTCTTTTACAAGTTGAGCACCCATATTTTCAATTGGCTCCTCCAATTCGATTTCTTTGGCTACAGACACACCATCTTTAGTAATGGTAGGAGCTCCGAATTTCTTGTCGATGATTACGTTACGACCTTTTGGTCCCAACGTTACTTTTACCGCGTCAGCTAGCGCATCCACGCCCTTCTTCAGCTGATCTCTCGCACTTGTGTTGAAAAATAATTGCTTAGCCATATTTTGGAATATTTTGTTTAATGATTAAGGTTGATAATTAAAGTATTGCAAAGATGTCCGCTTCTCTCATGATGAGATAATCGCTTCCTTCTACATTTAGCTCGGTGCCAGAGTACTTTCCGTACAACACTGTGTCCCCAACTTTCACTGTTAAAGGCTCATCTTTTTTGCCGTTACCTACTGCCACTACAGTACCTTTTTGTGGCTTCTCTTTCGCGGTATCTGGAATGTAAAGTCCAGAAGCAGTCTTCTCTTCAGCTGCAGCAGGTTGTACCAAAACTCTGTCTGCAAGAGGTTTGATGTTTACTTTTGACATAGTATAAATTCGTTTAAAGGTTAGATTAAAATGTAATTGCCTATTAGCACTTCCTGTGCCAAGGGAATTTAAAAGCCAAAGGCTGACAAATCGACTGAGAAAGCCAGCCGAATCGCCAACAAAAATCAAGTTCACTGTCAAAAAGGACTGCCAATTTTGCTTTTTGAAAATACAACAACTGCCAAAATTTTGTAAATTATGTCAAATCGTATACCCTATGACTAAATTAGCGAAGAACTGGATAACAGACGGATGGATTGATTTTGAGTACAAGAAATTTCAGTTACTGGCATATTTACAGGAAACTGACAGGGATTTTCATGCAATGAGGCTCTATCCCTCTCTTTCAGAACTCATCGATCACCACCAGGATCTGAAAAAATTAAAAGAAGGCAAATCAGAATTGCGCGGGCTTTTTCCGAAGAAGCTGGATTCAATCGATTTCCAGACCGGCCAATTGAATTACAAGCCTACTGAACGGGAAGATGACCTGATGAAAGAACTTTCACTGATCACCGATTTTGCGCTGCCAAAACTTAGCTCTCAGATCAACGAAGGAAAAGCAATTTATGATTTTGTGGAGCAACAGCTGGAGTTTGAACCAGTGGGAATCGTGCCTATTTACAACCAAGAAGGTTACATTCTTCTTTCACGTGAGGCTCGAAATGACATCCATGTGTTCCGGTACAAGTCCGATTTGCTGCATTATGCGGGAGAAAAGTTCCGGTCGATCCGCATGTGGCTAATCAGCGTATTTCAGCGAAGTCTGGTAAATACGTTGGAAAAAATCAAACTTGAACTAATAAGGGAAATTAAAGAACTGCCAAATCCTGCCACGTGGAGGATTCACAGTCATCATGAATTCCCGTTAGCCGAAACGTTGGTGCCCATCAGCAAACGCATGCTATTAAAGACGGTCATTCCGACATAAGAAGTGGGAAGGTTAGAGGTGGTAAAGTTGGAAGGTCTTTGAATAACATTTGAGGTTTTCGTAACCTCGAATGTTTTAGATGAATGAAATTTAAAGTGCATGATTTTGAATTGTTCTTCTAACTCAAAAATTTCATTCCTGCTTATGAGCAGCCGGGAGACTGCATATTTAAACAGAATAAAAGTGTATCCGAGGGGGAGGAATTGAGCCAACGTGCGTGTTTTCCCTCCGGAAGGCGGGGAGACACGCACGTTTTATAATAGGCAATGAGAAGACTACATTAGTATAGGTTCAATTCAGGAGACTTGAACAAAAAGTGAGGTGACTTTAACTGATTTACTACTGAATTAATTGCGATGCTCGACTTCTTAATTTCCGGAAGTAGTATCTTCACTTACTTCACCTTCTTCAGTAGTTGCAGGAAGCAAACTTTCATCCTGTCCAAATGCAGGAGCGACAGTTTGCTGCTTTGCACTTTCAATGTTTGGAGAAGAGAACTGGTTTGACTGAGGGTCTGTATAGAAGGCAGATGAGGCCAAAGAAAGAGCCAAAATAGCAATGGCTAATATCCAAGTTGCTTTCTCCAGTACATTGCCTGTACGGGTTACACCCATAATCTGGGACGCACTACCTCCAAAAGCTGCACCTACTCCGCCTTTGGAATTCTGTCCTAATATTACCAAAATAAGCAATACTGCCAGAATAAGGATAATTGTAATTAATAAGGTAAACATATAAATGGGTGTTAATCTTTCAGTTTTTCAATCAAGTCCGCAAAGTAAGTCCTTTTATCCGGAAACTTCAATATCAATTTCTCATAAATTTCCTTGGCCATCTGCTTTTTACCTTGTTTGGCCAGAATCTTTGCATAAGATTCGGAAAGGAGTTTATCATTTAATGAAGTACTTGCGGCTGCCAGATTTTCGGTATTCTGATACGCCTCTATTTCTTTAATGGTTGCTTTCTTAATAGACGCTTTGGAGAATGCCTTGATCAGATCCATCTGCTCCTTTTTCTTGCTGTCAAGGATTTTTTTCTTTTCCTTCATTTTGATGGTTTCGATCAAATCCTCTTTGGGTACTTTTCGTCTAGTGGGCTTAGGGACTTCCACAGGTGGCTTAGCAGACTCAGCATTCATCGCTACTTCAGGGGATGGGACTACTTCTTCTGTGCTTTTTTCAACCACCTCTAGTGGTGTAGACACCGCTTCAGTTGTTGCTTCGGCAGCTTTTGGGCTTTCTACTACGTATTTAAGCCAAATCCTATTGGGGCTTGTAATAGCAGCATATCCAAGAGAAGGAATTTGCCCGCCTCCGTTTTTGAGAAATTCATAGCGGGAAGCCAGCGTATGGGCGATCTGAAAATATGGAAAGTTTTCCTGTACTTTTTTCAATTGCAGGAGCTCATTTTTCTCCAATGAGTCTGCGTGATCGATTATTTCTAAAAACTGAGCTGCGTTCACTTGCGTACTATTTAAGCTTCAATATAAGTAAATTACCAGTTCGCCACAGTGGCGGTGAAGATATCCTGAATGATAGTTTCGAAAATTTCCTCGACCAGCTGATCTTCTACATCCAATAAGGTCGTGGTCCGTGAATCATAATCCTGAAAGAATGAAAAACTTTGCTTGATATTATCTTCTTCATTAGCCGTGTTTAAGTACTCCACTTCTACACGGATGGTAAGCCGCATCTGACCCGCACGATCAGGTAGATTGGGATCATTGCTTGAGACGACCGCTTGGGGCGTCACCGAATATTGGGTGATAGCTCCCATGAATTGTAGGTCACCATTTGTGTTTACAAGCTCGAGTTGCGTGTTTCTTTGGTAATAATCCTTGAGCGATTCCGTAAATATTTGTTCCATATTGGCCGGTCCTCCACCCGAATCGTTGAAAAACTTTTCAACTGAGAATGTCTGTACTTCTTCATAGTTGATGGTGGTACCCGTAAAAGAGTACTGTACTGAACAACCTTGTAAAAACAGCGCCACTCCACAAAAAAGAACAGGTATCTTATTGGTCAATCTCATATTGCTTGATCTTTCTGTAAAGTGTACGTTCTGATATTCCCAGGTCTGCTGCAGCATATTTTCGTTTATTATTATGCTTGCGCAAAGCTCTAAGAATCATTTCCTTTTCTTTTTTCTCCAAAGAAAGCGAATTGTCATCCTCCTCATGAATTATATCTTCAATGACATCATCTTCGTAATCTTCCCGATTTTCGTTAGCGGGCTTTTGAGAATCAATTACCAGAGGAACGTAACTTTGCTTAGACTCCGTATTTTCTTTGACATTTATCCCACTTTCCATATCCTCAAACAAACCCTGGTGCTTCTGGATAATGCTCTGGTTGATTCCTCCATTATGATAGGATTCCAGCACAAGTTTCTTCAACTCATTCATGTCCTTTTTCATATCGAAAAGCACCTTGTAAAGGATGTCCCGTTCGGAGAAATCATTGTTCTCGGAACCCTTTGGATGCCCGGTTAGAGCCATCGGAAAACGGGAATTATCTGCAGGTAGATACTTAGACAACGTGTTGGCATCTACATCCCGCTCTTCTTCCAAAAGGGAAATCTGCTCTGCAATATTTTTTAACTGGCGAATATTTCCCGGAAAAGGATATCGCATCAGCAAAGTTTGGGCTTCAGCATCCAACGTAATTGGCTTCACGTGGTATTTTTCAGAGAAATCCGAAGTGAACTTTCTGAAAAGCAAGACCACATCTTCATCCCGTTCACGCAGCGGGGGGACAAAAATAGGGACGGTATTCAATCGGTAATACAAGTCCTCCCGGAATTTTCCCTTCTCTACAGCTTGAAGCAATTTCACGTTTGTGGCTGTAATCACCCGCACATTTGTCTTCTGGACTTTGGACGATCCCACTTTGATGAATTCACCATTTTCAAGGACACGAAGTAACCGAGCTTGAGTAGGTAAGGGCATTTCCCCAATTTCATCCAAGAATATTGAACCGCCGTCTGTCACTTCAAAGTAGCCTTTTCGGGCCTCATGCGCCCCTGTAAATGAGCCTTTCTCATGTCCGAAAAGTTCGGAATCTATCGTTCCTTCAGGGATTGCCCCGCAGTTGATAGCAATGAATTTTCCATGCTTCCGCAGGCTGAGTGAATGGATAATCTTGGAGAAACTCTCTTTTCCACTTCCACTTTCTCCCGTGATGAGGACTGTCATATCAGTCGGAGCGGCCTGCATTGCTACTTGGATGGCATGATTCAGCAGCGGACTATTGCCAATGATACCGAAGCGTTGCTTGACACTTTGAATTTCCTGGGCTGTAATCATTAAAGTTCTGGATTAATTTCAAGCACTTCCCCGAATAAAGTAGCTGGAGTGCAGTCAGTTATTTTCACTTTCAGGTAATCGCCTTTGGTATAATTACCTGCCGGTACGATCACGACTTTGTTGGCAGAGTTTCTTCCTTTGAGTTCATCTGCTGACTTTTTGGATGTTCCTTCCAATAAAATGATTTCTTCTTTGCCTATATCCAACTTGTTGCGTTCATGTGAAAGTTCACTCTGCTTGCTGATGACTTCGGCGAGTCTTCTTTTCTTGGTTTCTAAAGGTATATCATCCTCGTACTTTTTAGCAGCTAATGTACCCGGTCTTTCGGAGTAGAAGAACATGTAGGAGAAATCGTATTTGACAATATCCATGAGTGTCAATGTGTCCTGATGCTCTTCTTCGGTTTCGGAGCAGAAGCCAGTGATCATATCAGATGAGATACCACATTCTTCGCCAAGGATTTCCCTGATCTTGGACACACGCTCAAGGTACCATTCCCGATCGTAAGTCCGGTTCATCATTTCCAATATCCGGCTGTTCCCACTCTGTACAGGTAAGTGGATGTACTTACAGATATTGTTATACTTTTTCATCGTATACAACACATCATCTGTAATGTCCTTGGGATGGGAAGTGGAGAATCTGATCCGAAGGGTGGGAGAGACTTGTGCTACCATCTCCAAGAGATGGGCAAATGTGGTGACTGTATCTAATTCCCCTTCCTTCTTATTCAGACGTGCTTTATTGTTCTCCTCTGGTGACCATTTATAACTGTCTACATTCTGGCCCAGAAGTGTTACTTCTTTATACCCTTGGTTGAACAGATCTTGGGCTTCAGCAACAATTGAGTGAGGATCACGGCTTCTTTCCCTTCCCCGGGTGAAAGGCACCACACAGAAGGAACACATATTGTCGCATCCACGCATGATAGATATAAATGCAGAGACTCCATTGGAATTAAGTCGTACAGGAGCGATATCCGCATAGGTTTCTTCCCTTGAAAGAAATGTATTTACAGCCTTTTGACCATCTTCTGCTATAGAAACCAGGTTGGGCAGATCACGATAAGCGTCAGGGCCTACTACTACATCCACCGTTTTTTCCTCTTCGAGAAGCTTTTCTTTCAGCCGCTCGGCCATACAGCCCAGTACTCCGATGGAAAGTCCCGGATTCGCTTTTTTTGCTTTATTGAAAACAGTAAGGCGTTTCCTTACCGTTTGCTCTGCCTTCTCACGAATCGAGCAGGTATTCAGAAATATGACGTCGGCCTCTTGGTAATTTGAGGTGGTATCGTACCCGTTTTCCTTCATGATAGAAGCTACAATCTCCGAATCAGAGAAATTCATGGCACAGCCATAACTTTCTATATACAGCTTTTTAGACTTTCCTGTGTTGGCATCTGAGGTAATTTTGAAGTCGCATGCCTGAGCTTCTTCTGGAGAAATAATATCTATGTCTTTAATTAAATTGTCCATATAAGTAATAAATCGGATCGCGAAATTAAGAAAATGCGGACAAAATGGCAGGAAGTATAGTTCTTTTATTTTAGAAAATCCTTGAATAACGCTTATGGTGGAAGCGAAGAGGGATAATGAGTTTGAAATTAGAAAGGTGGAAAATGATTTAGTCTCAGTAGCTGACTTTGATGTTTTGGCCTCGACCTTGCTCGGCCATTGGTGACGAAATTAGTTGGTTACCTGCAGAAAAGTGGATAATCAGATTGGAGCTTGTTGCACAATTAGGATGTTGTTTTCCTCCTCAGGTAGAACAACGTTACTAAATAAGTTCGACCCACTTTGGGGTCGGGATGCGGTCCGGCCTTTTGCTTTCAATTCATAGTTTAACGCCTTTAGCGTTATTCCGGAACCGCCTAGATACTTAAAGAGAATGCCAGCCTGAGGTAAGCAGGCTTCGTTCCTACCGATGACGTACTTTATATTTTCTTCCGTCTTCCGTCTCTTTGACTTCCAATTCACGTCCTGATCCCTTGCCTGAAGTAGGCAGGGTTGACGGTTATTTACTTAGTTTTATGAATTTCGATTTACATTATTGTTGCTTTTCAAACAGATCAAATTGTTGGTAGATTACAGGGCTACGCCCCTGTGATTGTAATTTGAATACTAAATGACGAATATTAAATGACGAATACTGAACTACCATGTGGAGGACAGTTGACCGTGGATCGTTGTCCAATTACCACAGGAGATGTCAGGGCTACGCCCCTCATGGTTTTCCTCTAACCTTTTCAGCTATGAAGAGGTCAGGGCTACGCCCCTGGATTGTAGTGGCTGTATCGGTCTGCAAGCAGAACTGAACTGAACACTGAATACTGAACACAGAATACTGAACAATTGAACACTGAACAATTTGTCAGTGCCTGAAATAAGTTGACCGTTTTCGCCAGATAAAATTAACTAAAAATGGCAAGACGAGATCAATTTACGATGAGTCAATCAGAGCGGAGAAACCGCAGATTTAGTGAGAATTTCAGAAAGGCTAAAGTCCGTGATCTGGAAATTGGACTGGTCACAGTGGGTGATCTTTGCAGACAATACCAGGTCTCGGATATGTCAGTCCGGCGATGGATAGCTAAATTCGGCAGTATGAAAGGAAAGAAAGAACGTCTGATTGTTGAAAGCCAAAGCGATAC
>Ga0307414_10000126_pt1 | contig 53246 bp, 46 predicted proteins | sample DK1Ometagenome_FD_203804 | JGI IMG/M metagenome (GOLD analysis project Ga0307414, IMG submission 203804) | Maize rhizosphere microbial communities from greenhouse at UC Davis, California, United States - DK15-O-3 | ecosystem: Host-associated > Plants > Roots > Rhizosphere > Soil | place: USA...
CGCTCCAAACTTGAGTTTTCCGAAGTAGGAGAGATCATCAATTTTGGACTACATGAATATCTGGATAATCTTCAGATAAAAATAAACAGTATTTCCAACCAAATAGATTCTACCTTCTTTACAATTCGCGATAATTTTGTTTCAGAGATGAGCCAATCTCAAGCTTGAACAGTTGATGTGGCTTTGAATCATTTGTCTGTAGATTCTAAAAATAAATACATTGCTGGAGAATGGAGTCCTTTGCTAATCTGCAAAGACTCCATTTTCTGGTTTTTGGAAGATTCCTTCTTCGAATTCCTCATCATGTAATAGAGGGTCGGCAAAAGTAACCTGATATCTAATGGATTTTGTAGAGTCATTTTCTAAGGTGTAGCCGGTCAAAATTCTTGGGAAGAATACTCCGTCCGATTCCCGGTAATCTTCATATTTTAAAGCATTGGGTTTAGGATCTGGTTTGTCAAAGAATGTGACTGTATAAAGCAGATACTCCAGTCTGTTAGTTTCAGGGTTAATTAGCATGAAATACTGATCTTCGGGGCTATCTCCAGTTTGAGGAGCAAATTTGGCCTGAAAAGTAGGGTATTTTATACCATTAAGCATTCTGTCTTCGATCTTTGCTACGGTAACTCCGGGATCTGTGAAGATGAAGGGAATGTTGAAGAAGTAGAAATAAAGGTTGTGGTAAAATTTGACTGATGGACCTTTATAAGCACTTCGGTCAGGACCGACCCATGTTTTTTCCCCATCAAATCCCATTTCAAATTCTGCATTAGAGAGTCTGATTTTTCGTGAATCTAGATTAATGAACGCATTCTCCTCTACCAACACTGATTCGTGGATCATGGCATAGCTTTCTGCTTTGGCATAATACCATTTTTCCCAATCTCCATGTGCATTGAGTACAGCTTCAAATTCCGGAGTAACTTCAGGTGCGGGCTTCGATGAATTACAGGAAATTGCTGTTAATAGTATAATATAGAAGGGTAATTGCTTGATTTTGATCATATTGAGTTTATTTGTTTGGTAGTCCAAAATAGGAATGGTGGACATATAAATATACAGCTTGTTGATTTTTTCAATAAGTAGGGATTATATTTTTTGTCAGTTAAAGTTAAGGAGGAATATAACAAAAAAGCTCAAGCAAACTGCCTGAGCTTTATGTATAACTCTAAACCTATTAATCTATTCTGCAGAACTGTCTTTAAGCTCTTTATGATAAGGAGCAAATCCCAGATCCATCCGTTTGAACCAAGCATATAGTCGTGGGACAAGAGAAGCAAAAGTCATCAGCACCCCCAGCAAGAGCACATGATAGGGATTGGTGAAGTATGATCCGGAAGTGAATACTCCTAAAATCAACAACGTACTGAACGGCATCGAGACAGCAAGTACATTGATGCCCAATTCGAGATCAAAGGTAGGATTACCTTTTTGATCAGGATTGTTCACCTCCAAAGTCCGGACAGCGGACATATGGGCAAAAGGCCAGAAACTTACAGCACTTTGTGGAAACACCACTGCCAGCAAAATTGCTGCTTCAGAGGGCAAAGGCACCACAAGAATGAATAAGCCGCTCAGCAAGAATGTGAAGCCTGCCCTAAAGGTCAACAGGGAGGCGATCATCCGTAGCTGGTCCCATTTGAAAATCACCGCTACTCCTATAAACAAAAGAACTAGTGGGGTCATTATATCTTTCATCATAAGAATTGATTCACTTAGAAAGACCGGCATAGACTCCAGATTGATTCCTACGCTTAGAAGAACTATCGCTACGATCATCACCAGATTGATGGGTTCCTGGACCATAGCCAGTAGAAGCTCCTTAATTTTTTGGGCATTGGACTGCGTTTCCATTTTCTGTACGCGGTAGTACCAGGACATCGCGATCAGGTAGGCTATTATCAGGACATATACTTTGTTTCCAATGTCTGCCAATGCTGCCCAGGCCAGTACCTCATCGCCCAGATATTCTACAATAAACGGGAAACAGGTGAGTCCGGGGGCTAAGGAAGGCAGCAAAAGGATCAGTGTTCGCATCGCAGGAGTGTTTGTCTCTGCTCCAAATAAGGGCATGGCATACTTGGTCAACACCATCATGATCAGGTTAAATACCAGCGCCATAACCGGGAGGATCATCAGGTCCGGGTTGACTTCCACCTTCAGTAACGCTACGAAAATCATAGCCGGAAGTGCGATGTTCAGAATTATCGTTTTAATACCTTTCCGATGATCCTCCTGAGTAAGCTTTCTTTTCAGGAAAATACCGATAGCTATTAAAATCAAAAGGGAAAGGGTTTTCTGAAGTGCAATGCTCATAGTTGGTTAAGTTTTTCAGGCAGTTACTTTCTTGAATGTTTCGACGAATAGTTTCATTTCGTCCATGGTTCCCATACTGACCCTGCACCATGGTTTGTCTTCAATATTGAACACCCTGATCCCCACTCCGCTATCATACATGCCTTTCATAAAGGGTTGCCCTTCCATTCTTAATGGGAAAATCATAAAACTGGTATGGGAGGGGATGATGTCGTAGCCCAGCGATGCAACCTCAGACCGGGTAAATTCTCTGCATTCGGTGTTCATTTCCCTGCAGCTTGACAAGAAACTTTGCTCTTTCATGCTTGCTATTGCACCATTTAAAGAAGTAACACAAAGCCCCATTGTACTGCGTACTTTGGACGTGATACTTTCAATACGCTCCGGCTTGGCGACCATGTACCCGATCCGAAGACCGGCCATACCGTGTATTTTTGAAAATGTGCGTGCCACGATTACGTCTTTGCCTTCTGCGACAAGTCCCACCATTGAGCTCTCTTCAGGTTTATCCAAAAATTCCAAATATGCCTCGTCCACGAATACAGGCGTCTTTTCTGAGACTTTTGAGCAAAATGACCTGAGCTTGGAGGCATCGGTAATTGAACCTGTCGGATTGTTTGGGTTGCAGATATACACCAGATTGGTCTCACTGTCTACTGCTGCAGCCATCGCATCCAGGTCATGCTGGTAATCCGCGGTCAATAATACTGGCTTCCATGTGGCCCCGAGTTTCTGTGCGGTATTCATCAGGGACATGTAGGAAGGGTCTGCCGATACTACATTTCCTCCATTCATAAACTGTACAAAAGCGGTCTTTTCGAGAATATCGGAAGATCCCGGAGACAGCATGATGTGATCTGGAGTGACTCCTTCTTTTTCTGCGATCATTTCCAGCAGCACCTTTGCCTCTCCATGCCCATACCTGTTTCCGGATGAAATAGAATCTGTAATTGCCTTTACCACTTTTGGAGATGGTCCATACGGGTTTTCATTTGCATTCAGTTTGGCTACTAATCTTGCTTCATCGTATCGAAAAGTAGGGATGTGCTCGTTGAGAATAGAATCTGGCTGATATACAGCAAGTGCTTTATTCTTAGGAAGTGCATAGGCAGGTGCCATTGCCATAGTGCCCATTGCCATTAAGCTGGATTTGATCCAGGTTCTTCTGTTTAAAGTTTGTGTCATGATTAAGGAAGTTTAGTTCTTGTTAAATGGTTGAATAATTATTTTACCTGTACTGAGTGGTATCTTCGGAAAGGAATATTTTTATAAGTGCCTGTGAATTCTAATCTTACTTGAGTCCCTGGGGCCGCTGTACTGAGTCCCAGCTCCTGCCAAGTGACATCCAGGATAGCCGAGCCGGCATCGTCCGTAGTAAGTGCGGCCACTTCTGTGGTGGTATTGTAGAATACCCGAATGTCAAGATTGGCTACCGGTATAGAGTCGATCCCAATAGATTTGTCAAGGATATTCGTTTTGTCCAGTTCGAGGAATTTGGAGTTCACAATCACCTTGCTGTCGGATTCAAAGGAACTCCCGGTGAGCAAGACTAAGACCGGTGAGGCTACATTCGGTGTCGTGAGCTCGTCTGCATCTACACAGGATTGAAAAGCGATGGCCATGATCAATGATGCCAGGGCAAAATAAAGTTTGGAGATTTTTTTCATGGTTTGATAGCGTTAGAGATCAATTCAATTTTGTTCTGCCCACCAAAGTGGTGTTCTCATGGTGTCTGAGCCACCAAGAATCCGGATACCCTCGTCCAGATTTTCCTTATTGAGGGAATACTCAGAGGTGGGATATTCGATTCGGGTAGGGAGCACCCCTTCATTGTAGAATACTGCATTTGGATTTGGGGCAGGCATGATGGGATATCCTGTTCGTCGGTACTCGTTCCAAGCTTCTACGCCCTGACCAAATAATGCAATCCATTTTTGGGTCATGATCGTTTCCTTATCAACTTCTCCAAGTCTCCCCAAGTAGTCCTGTGGCATGTTAAGTCCATGTTGGTTGAATGAAGCTTTGATAGCTTTCTCCAGAAATGCTGAAGGATCACCTTCAATGTCACCGTCCAAGGCTGCTTCTGCTTTAATAAACTCGAGTTCCGCGTAAGTCATTAATAAACTGGGAGCAGTTGGACTAAGGAATTTTACCCCAATTCTTGAAGCATTAAAAGTACCTGCCGCTGCGTCTGTCAGCCCATTGGGAAGGCCTGCATAGGATCCATCTTCCAGGGGCTGGGCATAGACTTTAATCCGTTCATCATCAAGCTGAAGCAACTTGTTTATTAAAGTGCTGCTGACATTCCAATCGGAACGCGTAGAAAAGACATCAAACATCTTATTCCGACTTCCGATTACATCGACATGCTGAAGAGCTGCCTGCTCAGATGCATTTTCGAACAGCGGGAATTTGGAAGGATTTGCAAGGATTTCTTTCATCAATGCACCGGATTCTTCGGGCTTCATTGCTGCTTGCCGGTTGGCAATTCTGAGCGCAAGTGAATTGGTGAATTTTTTCCACTGTAGGATTTCACCATCAAACAAAATATCTCCTTCAACTGCTGGGCCGCCCACTTGCAGGTTTTCATTGGCAAGCATTAAATCCTGCAATAGACCTGCGTAAATTTCTTCCATCGAATCATATTTCGGTGAATTGATGGATGTCTCAGAAGTTCCCTTTAATGCCTCTGAATAGGGGATAGGCCCGAATACATCCGTGAGATATGCAAAGGAGAAAGACTTCATGGTCAACGCGATTCCTAAATAGGTAGGATTTTCAAATTCTCCCCCCGGTTGCGCAAGTTGAATGACCCGTTCAAAGTTTATCAGCGATTCCTTGTAAATATTGTCCCAGGTGGCAGAGGCAATTGTAAGTGGTATTTCGTAGCTGTCACCTTCCGCATTGATGTAGATATTTCTGGATAAATGCTGGACCCAGCACATCGCGGCATCAATATTTAACCGCTCATACCTGGTGCTGTGCCCCCAGTACCGATCTACTACGGTTTGGATGGCATTGGGCAGTAGAAGTGCCGGAGCTATCGAAACCGGATTATTGGGATCGATATTGGTTTCCTCAAAATCTTTGGTACAGGAGCTGAATGTTCCAATAGTCAGCAGGATAGCAAGAGAAGATTTGTATAGTATTTTCATAATAGGTAGCGTTTGGCTTAGAAGGTCACGTGTAAGTTGAACCCTAGATTTCGGGTGGAGGGCATTTCACCATAGGCGAAACCCTGTCCATTTCCACCGTTCCTATCCACCTCAGGATCAATGTGCGGATGGTTTTTGTACAGAATTGCTACATTCCTTCCAACCAGCGATAACTTCATGTTCTGGATGAATTTGTTTCCCAAAAAGCCTTTTGGAAATACATACCCCAGTGAAAGCTCACGCAGTTTGACATAGGAGCCGTCAAAAATGCCTGATTCATGGTAGGTCCTGGGATTCTGGGCATTCCAAAAAGTAGTGGCATCTACTACAACATCATTCTGAACATATACCGGATCCTCTGCTGATCCAATGTTCATGACACCTGCGCCGATTACACCTTCTTCCCGTCCTATGGCTGTTTCTGCATATTGCCCGGTCTTTCTGGCCAGCCCTGTACCTACATCAAAGATGTCGCCGCCCATCTTGATGTCAATCAATGAGTTAAGCGTTATTCCTTTGTAGGAGAAATTATTCGTAAAACCACCGATCCAGTCAGGCTGAATATTGCCCAGAGCGAAAGTTCCTTCCTCCAGCACAGGTAGTCCGTTTCTATAAACCAGCTCTCCGCCATCATTTCTCAGGTACCGTCGACCATAAAGGGTGCCGTAAGGCTGTCCAACACGGGCTTCTGAAGTAAGCGAGTTTTGGGTGCCCAGCACATAGTTTTCGAGACCTTCTGCCAGTTCCACTACTTTGTTTCTGTTTCTGGCAAAATTGAATGCAGTAAACCAACTAAACCCGGAGGCAGTTTTGAGAGGGGTGGCATTGACCATAATTTCCAGGCCCTGATTGGTGATCTGACCGGCATTCAGGATCTGACTGCTATACCCTGAGGCTGTGGAGATCGATACAGCCAGGATTTGATTGATCGTGGATTGATGGTAATAAGTAAAATCCAGTCCAACTCTTCCTTCGAAGAATCTCATATCCAGCCCAATCTCTTTTCCGGTGGTGATTTCCGGTTTTAGGTTTTTGTTGGCTATTTCATTTGATTCAGAATAGGTCGGAGTAGCTCCTGCCCAGAGTCCTTCAGAGGTGTATACCTGGTTTAGCAAATAGGGGTCTGCATCGCTTCCGACCTGGGCCAGGCTTGCTCTTACTTTGGCAAAGCTGAGCACATCTGACTGAATATTGAAAATATCTGTTAATACCGCACTTAATGCTACGGACGGATAGAAGAATGAATTGTCGGTGATTGGCAAAGTGCTGGACCAATCGTTTCTTCCGGTCACATCGAGAAAGAGGTAATTGTTGTATCCCAATTGGGCAGAACCAAAGACACTGTTTACAATTTGCCTTTTGAGTTCACCTGAAGGAGTAACAGGACTGGCGTAGTTGCCCAAATTATATAAGCCATCAATGGTCAGTTCATTGACAATTACCTGGGTACGCTGATATTCGTTCACCCTGTTAATTGCCCCTGCCTGTACTTTTAGGGATATCCGCTGGGATACATTCTGATCATAAGTCAAAATGATATCACTGTTGGTCTCTTGGCTTTTCAGGACTGTTTCTTGATAAGAACCAAGCCTTTTCACATTGTTTTTGGTGTATTCAATATTGGTAACATTGTCCCGGGTATCGGTCCAGAAGTCGGTGCCGGATCTGGCCATGATGCTGAAGTGTTCTCCAAAATCATAGTTCAGGGATATGCTGCCTACCAGTCGGTCTTTTTCATTGGCATTAGTTCTAAATTCTTCCCCGAAAAATGGGTTGGAGAAATATTCATGCTGCCAGTTGGCATAGGGATAGTCGTCGCCGGGCCGAAAAGTCTGTCGTTGGATTTCATAATAATCTCTCCAATTTTTAAGTTTTTCAAAGTCAGAATGTCTGTGGGACCAGATAAAATCCTGACTGCTGGTATAGCCCCTGTTGTCAGATCCTGATTTTATGTATTCAGCATTTACATTCATCTGCAGCTGTGGCACAAACTTATAGGAGGTGTTCAGCTTGAAGTTGCTTCGGTGGTAGTCATTGTTTACCATGATACTGGTCTGATCCAGCCTTCCAACTGATAACCGAAAACTCCCCTTATCATTTCCGCCGGAAAGTGCAATGGTGTTGGTCATGCTTTTTCCCGTTTCCCAGAAATCTTCCCAGTTATTTGGCTGTGGAAGAAGTGCTACCTTTCCGGGAGCGGAGTACCAAAGTGGTACCATTCTTCCATCCATTGGCGCTCCCCAGCTTTCATCCACGCCAGCTGTACCGCGGATCCCTTCCGCGTCAAATCCATTTCTTCCGTCCACATACCACGTTTTATAGCCTGATCCTCCTCCGTAGGTATTCTGAAAATCGGGCTTTACCAGTGGATTGTCAATTGTCATGTTCGTGTTAAATTCAATGCCAAGTCCCTTGGTTTCCGATCCGTTTTTGGTGGTGATCATGATCACTCCGTTTGCTGCCCTGGATCCATAAAGTGCTGCTGCAGTGGCTCCTTTCAACACATTCATTTCCTTGATGTTATCCGGGCTGATTTCAGAAAGGCCATTTCCATATTGTCTACTGGATGTCTGTTCTAATGGGACCCCGTCCACTACGACCAATGGCTCATTATTGCCGGCTACTGATGATGAACCACGGATGACAATGTGGGATGCACTGCCGGGCATTGCATTTCCCGTTACTTGAAGGCCTGCCACTCTTCCCGAAAGACTATTGGCAATATTTGCTGAACGGGATTCGGTCAGTGAACTTCCGTCCACACTTTGGGTTGAGTATCCGAGTGCCTTCTTTTCCCTTGCCAATCCAAATGCAGTAACTACCACTTCGTTTAGAGCCATGTCGGAAGAGGCAAGCTGAATGTCAAATTCAGTGGTGGAACCGATGACAATTTCCTTTGAGGTGAATCCTATAAACGAGACGACCAGTGTCCCTGCGGTGAGTTCGTCACTTAAGGTTAAGGTGAACTTTCCATCAATATCTGTGACTGTTCCTTTTAAAGTTCCTTTAATGAGAATACTGGCGCCGGGAATTGCCTCGCCCGCATCGTCTTTGACTACTCCGGTGATGGTTTTATCCTCTTTTGCAGTCTGGATTTGTTCCCTGATTTCGGGATCTGCTGCTTTGGGTCCTGAGGTCAACGGGTCAGTGGGTTCAGGAGATAACACATAAAAATTGCCCATTCCTTTCTTAAACTCGACTGAAGAGTTTTTAAAAATCCGTTGTAAATTCTCTTCAATCGTTAGATTGGCATTAATACTGGCTGGGATTGTACCATTTTTATCAAGAATTTCACTTGAATAGGCAATTGATACGGTATATAAGTCTTCTAAATCTTTAATGGTTGACTCAAGAGATTTGTCGGACTTTTTTCTTGATTCCAGTTCGCTGATGGCAAGTACATTTTGTGTCTGGCCATAAGTCGGAGGAAGTACTACCGTACCAATAAATCCCGCTAGCAGAAGCGAGTTGGTAAAATTGTTGAGCATAGATGAAAAGGTTAGTGGTTGAGATTAGTAGGTCTAGTGGGTTTGTTGCTAATCCTTTAGTAACCAATGAAATAACTACTATTTCATTTATTCATTTGCATGAATTTATTTTCCATGCAGCCATTTGCTCGAGCTCATTTTAATAGGTACTTGTCTTCCGGCCGGTTGCCAAGATTTTTAGTTAGTGGTTATTTTACTTTGTTTTAACTGTATTTCTATATCAAATAAGATAGACACGTTCTTTAGCACTTCATGTGGGTTGTCAGCAAGCGGCAATGTGCCAGAAACCTGACGGGTAGTTGGAACTGAATCCATTGCTATCTGCAGATCATATAGTTCGGATAAGATATCTAATGCACCTGTAAGGGATTCTTCCTTCATTTCCAGTTTACCTTCTTTCCAAGCAAGCAATTTCAAAGGGTCATGATCAGTATTAGCACTTGTTTCTTGCTTCAAGGGGTCATATCGAATGGATTGTCCCGGTAAAACCTGTTGATGATGGACACCAGCTTCTGTTTTATATCCCAGTTGCACTTTTCCTTCAAGCAGGGTTAACTTATGAACAGGATATTTGTCCTTGACACTGAAAGCGGTGCCAAATACTACCACTTCCAAAGCCTCACCTTGATTAATGATGAAGCGCTGTTGGTTTTCAGTTTTAGAAACTTCAAAATATGCCTCACCTTCCAAGTGTACTTTTCGGGAAAAATCACCAAATATGTCTGTTGAATAAGTTAGTACTGAATTTGAATTGAGCATGACGTTTGTCCCATCAGGGAGTTGAACAGTTTCCTTTTCGTTGGATTTGGTACTTACTACATGGTTTTGTGCAGTAATGGTTTGCCAAATAAATATATCAGCCAAGAGTATACATGCTACTGAAGCAGCAACTACTACTGCTGCTTGCCTGATTTTTTTAATCTTCTTTTTTAATTCATTTTTCTTAATTCCATCTTGAATTCCATTGAGAATTTTCTTCTTGAGATGAATTTGTTCGGCTTTAGACAACTTGTCCACAAATCCCGGTTGATCTTCCTCGTCGTCAGGTTCATCTGAATAGGAATCAGTTTGAGAAAAGTTATTCATGTTGATTTTGCTCATTGGTTTAGTCTTCAATTAACTAGTCACCTCAGGATTGTTTTTCCTCCATGTTTCGATGAAAAAAAGTGAATATTTTTTTTAGGGGGAATAATAGGGGCATTAATTTTCAATAAATACCCCATTTCATTAACTCTGGGGATGTTGCTAAAGCCGTAATTATAAATGTGTATCCGGCAAGTTGATTTCGTATTTCTTTTTTAGCCTGAATAAGGTGCTTTTCAATTGTGCTGGTCGATAAATTTGTTTCTTCTGCTATTTCTAGGTAACTCAGTCCCTTTTTAAAACGCAGGTCATAGACTTTTTTTCGTTGGAGAGGAAAGCTTTTGGTTATTTTCTTTATCATCCTTTTTAGCTCTTTAAATATTATCCTTTCTTCTACCGGAGAGCCTTGGTGTTCAACCTTAAGTTGTTCATTTAATGAAAAATTTTCTCTGACCTTTTGCGCTTTATATTTATTAATGACACGAAAATGCACCGCCTGAAAAAGGTAAGAGCTTAGGCTAGTATGTATTTCCAGTGTTTTTCGCTTGGTCCATAAATCAATAAAAACCTCCTGAACTATTCCCTCAACAATCTCTTTCTTCCCCAGCTTATTAAAACCATAGTTAAATAAAGGTTTCCAGTATTGTTCATATACTTCTATGAAAGCAGACTCATCACCCTGTTTGATTTTTTGAGCCAGTTCAGGCTCATTTAGCTTAATCGGAGATTTCATTTGAACTCAATGGGATAATAATTATTGATAGTTTGCTACAAACAGGGTTAATTTTACTTGTAAATTGAGAAAAAAAATGAATAATTCTTAAAAATAGGTTTAAAAATTATGGTAATATTTTAGAAAAAATGTCAAAAAATGAAATTATGGTTTCAATATTAGTAGCTGGATTTGACCAAAAAAAGTAGTTATAAGAATAGAAAACTTTTTGGTTAGCCTATTATCCAGAAAAATCTGCGGGTTGCTTTATAGCGACAAGTGGCAAAAAATTAATTTATATTGGATTTAATCTAAATAACTGAATTACATTATTATTTTTGCTGGTAACCTCAGATTTAGATCACCCTATGAACTTTGAGAAGTATACAGTTTGGCAGCTCCTCCGAAAAGCGTTTGTAAAGATTCATCTATATGCAGGACTGATTTCAGGCCTGATAGTTATAGCAGTATGCCTTAGTGGAACCTTATATGTCTACAACACTGAGATCAGGGAATATTCGAATCCTGAGCTTCATTTTGTAGATCCTGGAAATAAAAGAATGTCTGCAGATCAACTGAGGGAAGCTTTGCAGAAGACTGAGAAATCCAACGTAGTGGCTGTCAGTTGGACTGAAGATCCTGAAAGAAGTGTGCAGTTTACCTTATTGGCAGACGGTGAGAAAGGCCGGGGCACCACTTATTTTGTCAATCCATACACCGCTGAAATACTGGGCAACTCATCTGAGAAAACAGCTGCTTCGGAGTTTATGGGCTATATGTTCAGCTTACACCGCTGGTTGCTATTGGATAGGATCGAAGAACCAATTATGGAAAGTATGAGCAATCGGGATCTTGGAAGGTTTATCAATGGCGTGTGCACCTTATTGTTTACACTTGGTGTCCTGACCGGAATTATCATCTGGTTTCCCAACAAGGTGAAGAATTGGAAGCAGGGTCTCAAGGTGAAATGGAATGCAAATTGGAAGCGGGTAAATCATGATTTACATAATACGTTGGCATTTTATTCATTGATTTTCTTGTTGATCATGGGAGTAACGGGCCCTTTCTGGTCATATTCCTGGTATAGAGAAGGTTGGCAGAAAACATGGGATATTTATGAAGATCCTGCCCAAGCAAAAGGAGAAGGGGAAAAGAAAGCACAAGAAGAGAATTCTGAGCCAGTAACTTTTTCTCTTGATGAGGTTTTAAAAACTGCTGACGCGGCATTGCCTTACGCGGGCAATGTAAGAGTATCTATTCCTTCTAAATCGTCTGAAAAAGTGTCTGTCAGAAAATACAGAACAGGTTTCTTTGCCAAAGCTGGTTCAGATAATTTGGAGCTTGATCCGCTTACGTTAGAAGTGACAGAAGCAAGTTTGTTTTCAGATTTGCCGTTTCGACAGCAGGTTGGCAGGTCTGTTAAGTCCTTACATACTGGAGAAATTTTTGGTCAGTTTACCAAGTTCATCTGGTTTGTAACCTGTCTTATTGCTACATCTTTGCCGATTACTGGGACATTAATTTGGCTGAACAAAGGCAAGAAGAAAAAATCAAAACGGAACGTACTTAACAAACAAAAAGTAGAAATGGCTTGAAAAGAAGATTTAGGATTTAGGATTTAGGATTTACGATTTGGGATTTAAGCTTTCAGCCTTCAGCCTTTAGATTTCGAACTGTAGAAATTATACTTTTAAGATAATCTTAAGCTTAACCTTCAAAGCTGGTACCCGAATTGTTAACTTTTGCGAAGCAAAATAAGAATTCAGCCATGCGTGTGTTAGTAGTGGAAGATGAACCGGGTATATCCGCCTTTTTGAAACAGGGATTAGAAGAGGAATCTTTTGATGTAGATATTGCTGACAACGGCAACAAAGGACTTTCTTTAGCTTTGTCAGGTGATTACGATTTATTGTTGCTGGACTGGATGATCCCAGGATTGAGCGGGATTGAACTTTGCCGCCAGTTTCGGGAGAAATTTCCTACTGTCCCAGTTATTTTTTTAACGGCAAAAGATACCGTCGAAGAGACGGTGACAGGTCTTCAGGCTGGCGCAAATGATTACATCAAGAAGCCATTTCATTTTGAGGAACTGCTGGAGCGGATCAAAGTGCAATTGCGTACAAAGATCAATGGGGGAGAGATATTTACCTTAGGCTCCATTACTTTACATACTGCCAGCCACCAAGTGTTTAAAGAAAAAGAAGAAGTGCTATTGACTCAAAAAGAATTTGCACTACTTGAATTTTTAATGCGCCACAAGAATAGCGTTTGCAGAAGAAATCAAATTATAAAGAGCGTTTGGGATATTCATTTTGACTATAATACGGGAGTGATAGATGTATTTATAAATTCCCTCAGGAAGAAACTGGATTTTCCCAAAGGTGAAGATTATATCCAAACCATTAGAGGTGTGGGGTATATGGCAAAAGATTTATGACGGCTTCTTATAAAGAACGGATTGCCCGTAGACTAACCTTGTTTACCGCATTGATCGTGATGGTGGTTTTTGCCATCATTTACTTGGTAGTGAATTATACTGTAGTTGAGTCGATAGATCGCGAACTGAAACTTGAAACCGACAAGCATATGGGAAGGATCTTCATCGTAAAAGGTGAAATCCGTTTTGTACATAAGGATGAATGGCTGGAACAAGAGCATAGCCAGATACAATTGAACCCTATATTCATTGAAATCATTGATCTTGAAGGGAAATCAATGGATAAAGCACCGAATTTAGGAGACCATCACCTGAGTTTTTATCAGGAAGAAGGTAAAGATGAGCGGGCAAGGACGGTAAAAATTGGAACAAGAGAGGTTCGCCAAATACAAATTCCGCTGTTTCATGAAGGAAAGCAAGAAGGGTACATGCTTGTGGCAAAATCCTTTGAGGATGCACGGGAATTATTGGACAATCTTCGGAATATTTTACTTTTTCTATACCCGGGAATATTGATTTCCCTGTATTTTTCCATGCGTTATCTTGCAGGGAAAAGTATTGAGCCTATTCAGCAGATTATTCAAAAGACAAATCAAATCTCACAACGTAATCTGAATGAGCGTGTTCCGGTGGTGGAGCCAAACGATGAAATTGCACAACTATCGCTTTCTATCAATGACTTGCTGACCCGAGTGGAACAAGCATTAATCAGAGAAAAACAATTTACTTCAGATGCTTCTCATGAATTAAGGACGCCGCTTGCTGTACTTCGGGGGACCTTGGAAGTACTGATCAGAAAGCCCAGGAACAATATGGAATATGTGGAGGGGATAGAGAAGTCGCTCAAAAGCATTGATAGGATGTCTTCTATGATTGACCAATTGCTTGCCCTTGCACGGGTGGGCTCAGAGGAAAAGATTGAACTGGAAGAAGTAGAATTAAAATCGTTTGTGGAAGAAATTGCGGCTGAATTCAGCGAATCTAGTAAGAGGGAAATAGATTTTAGTTCTTCCCTGGATAAACCTCTTTATTGTCAGGTAAATGAGAAATCTCTTCACATGATCTTAGCCAATTTGATCCAGAATGCTCTGAAATATTCTGACCCATCAACTTCTGTCAAGCTAAAAGTAGGGGTGCATGATGACGAACCCTACGTAATGGTTGCAGACAAAGGATACGGCATTAATTCCAGTTCGCTTGATAAAATTTTCAATCCATTTTTTAGAGAAGAGGAGGTGCTAGGTAAAGGGATTTCTGGAACGGGATTAGGGCTTGCCATTGCGAAGAAACTGGCTGTGGAGTCTGCGATTCGGGTTGAAGTTGATAGCAGGAAAGGAGAAGGGACCTCTTTTCGGTTAGTCTTTAAGAGATAATCACTTTTGGTTTTTATAGCCACAAAGGCTGAACGCTGGTGCTGAGGATTGTCGACCGTTGATCAGACCAGACCACTCACACCTCTAATGCTGAATTACGAATATTGAATTACGGATTACGGGGATCATCGACGTCATTGCGAATGACGAAGGATTGAAGCAATCTTAATTTTGCTCGGCTTGAACACTGAAATTTAAGCCGCAAATCAGATTTAAGTAAATCTTAAGGTTCTATTCTACGCAATCCGTATTTCTTGGAGCAGTTTTGTGTGACAGTATAAGCGCACAATGTTAGATCGGATCATTCAGTGGAGTATTGAGCAAAAGCTCATCATATTTATTTTTATCGCAGCATGGATTGGATTTGGGATGTATGCCTTGAGTAATTTACCTATTGGGGCTGTTCCTGATGTCACTTCCAACCAGGTGCAGGTCATTACAACTTCTAGAAATCTTGCCACAGAAGATGTAGAGAAATACCTGACCTATCCTGTAGAATTAGAAATGGCCAATCTTCCTGGTGTAGTGGAAATCCGCTCTGTTTCTAAGTTTGGACTTTCCGTGGTTACGATAGTTTTTGAAGATAAGTCTGGAACTTTCTTGCCACGGCAATTGATCGCCGAGCGGATCAAAATAGCTGAAGAGAGTATACCTGAAGGATTTGGTAAGCCATTTATGGGTCCCATCAGTACCGGTTTGGGAGAGATATTCCAATATGTGATTGACGTAGAGCCGGGATATGAAGATAAATATGATATTACTGATCTGCGTACAATCCAGGATTGGGTGGTGAAAAGGCAGCTTTCGGGTATTGAAGGTGTAGTCGAAGTGAATACTTGGGGCGGATTCCTCAAACAATACGAAGTTGCTATTAATCCCGAGCGGTTAAAAGGAATGCAGATAGATTTGGCAACTGTCTATCAAGCGCTGGAGCAGAATAATTCCATTGCTGGCGGGGGATATATTGAGAAAACCAACGAAAGTTTTTTTATCCGTGGTGAAGGGTTGGTGAAGAATCTGGAAGACATCGGCAACATTGTAGTAGAAGTCCGGAATGGATCACCAATCTATATCCGGGATATTGCAAAAGTAGGATTTGGACATGCCAATCGGTTCGGTGCGATCACTGCCAATGGGGAAGGGGAGAAGGTACTCGGACAAGTGATGATGCTAAAAGGAGCTGATTCCAAGGGAACTATTGACCGTGTCAAAGAAAGGTTGGAAGAGATGCAAACCACTCTTCCCGAAGGTGTGGTAATCAATGGTTTTTTGGACCGTTCTGAATTAATTGCGAAGACAACCTTTACCATTGCTGAAAACCTCATACTCGGCTGTTTGATCGTGATATTTGTAGTGGTTCTCTTGCTGGGGAATTTCCGATCAGGGTTAGTGGTTGCTTCCGTGATCCCGCTGAGTTTACTTTTTGCACTATCGATGATGTACATCTTTGGAGTAGATGCCAACTTGATGAGCTTGGGCGCGATAGATTTTGGGATCATCATCGATGGTGCTGTGATCATCGTCGAATACATTGCTTTTCAATTTACAAAGGCAGATCATCAGCTGGCAAATCTCCCGGATGAAGAGAAGCAGCAGGTGAAAGACAAGATATCCTTTACAGGAGCGTCCAAAATGATGCATTCTGCAATATTCGGTCAGATCATCATCATCATTGTATTCATCCCAATTCTCTCACTTACAGGCGTGGAAGGCAAGATGTTCAGGCCGATGGCTGAAGTTTTTTCTTTCGCTCTGATCGGAGCAATGATCCTTGGTCTGACCTATGTGCCTGTTGTGTCTGCCCTGTTTCTGAAGACCACACCGCTGGGACCAAAGAATATTAGTACCCGGATTATTACTGCGCTGAACAAGATTTATGATCCGGCAATTACTTGGGCACTGGGTCATGGAAAAGTAGTTTTAGGAGCTGCATTTGGATTGCTTGTGGCGACGGCTTTACTTTTTACTACCATGGGGTCTGAGTTTGTGCCCACACTGGATGAAGGAGATTTTGTGATCCAGCCATTCCTGAAAACAGGGACTACGCTGACCAATACAGTGGAGACAATCACTGAAATAGAACATATTCTGAAGGAATTTCCTGAAGTGAATCAGGTAGTGACCAGGATTGGTGCTGCCGAAATCCCTACTGACCCGATGTCCATGGAAGAAAGTGATGTGATTGTGACACTAAAACCCAAATCGGAATGGACCACTGTTGAATCCAAGGACGAACTGGCTGAGAAATTTAAAGAGGCTTTGGAAGTAATTCCGGGTATGCAATATGAATTTACCCAGCCTATTGAGATGAGATTCAATGAACTGATCACGGGGGTTCGTGCAGATTTGGCGATCAAAGTTTTTGGAGAAGATCTGGATGTATTGCTTGCAACTGCACAAGAAATTGAAGCTGCCATTCAAAATGTAGAAGGAGCTGCGGATATTATCCTGGAGAAAGTAGATGGGTTGCCTCAGATGAAGATCGAATACGACCGTGCTAAAGTTGCCAAATTTGGGCTGAATATATCGGATCTCAATGACATCGTGACGATGGGGTTTGCCGGGAAAACTGCTGGGACAGTTTTTGAAGGAGAGAAGCAATTTGAATTGGTTGTACGCTTCGATGAGTCATTCCGAAAGGATATCAGTCACCTTGAACAGGCTTCTATTCAGTTGCCCAATGGTGGATCTGTTCCCCTGTCTGAGTTGGCAAATATTTCATACACAAAAGGTCCAGCGAAAATTTCAAGAGATAATACGCAGCGAAGAATAGTGGTTGGTGTAAATGTAAGAAATCGGGATTTGCAATCAGTTGTGGACGATATTCAGCATATCATAAAAACTGAAGTGGAGGTGCCAGAAGGCTATAGAATCGATTATGGAGGACAATTTGAGAACCTCCAAAAGGCTAGAACACGGCTGATGATTGCAGTTCCGGTAGCTTTGTTGTTGATTTTTGTTTTACTGTATTTCGCCTTCTCATCCACGAAGGATGCAATTATGATCTATTCGGCTATTCCGCTTTCTGCTATTGGAGGAATAGTATTGCTGTGGATTCGGGACATGCCTTTCAGTATTTCTGCGGGCGTTGGATTTATTGCACTATTTGGAATCGCTGTGCTCAATGGGATTGTGTTGATAGAACATTTCAAATCTATGGAGGCTAAGTATACAAATATTAAAGAACTGGTAATTATAGGTGCAAAGGAGCGTCTGCGGCCAGTTCTACTCACAGCTTCTGCTGCTGCTTTGGGTTTTTTGCCGATGGCAATTTCCTCCTCAGCTGGGGCAGAAGTGCAGCGGCCTTTGGCAACTGTGGTGGTGGGAGGATTGATCTCTGCGACCTTCCTTACATTGATTGTGCTGCCTGTGTTGTATGTGTATTTCAATACCAAATCAGGCCCGATATTACTTAAAGGGAAGAAAGCAATTGTCTCGCTGCTCCTTTTATGCGGGGTTGTTTCCACCTCTTTTGCCCAGGATGAACCGTTGACTTTGGATAGGGCTATTGAAATCGGATTAGATAGAAACATTAGTATTCAATCAGAATTAAAGAATATTGAGATCGCCAATGCTAATCTTGGGCAGGCATGGAATTTAGACAAGACAACGGTTTATTATAACGTTGATAAAAATGATATCGCAGAAAACGGGATTTATAACAGGAAGTGGGGGATAAGCCAGGATTTTGCTTTTCCCACTCTGTATGGTGCTCAAAAGAATGCGCTAGAAGAACAAGTAAATATGGAGCTGAGCCAAGTAGCTCTTGAAAAACAGCGGCTTCAGGGACAGATCAGCAAAGTATATATTGAGGCCAACTATTGGGATGATCTGATCAACCATTATGACTATTTGGATTCCATGTATGCGGAATTTTCAAGAGCAGCAACCAGGAAGTTTGAAACGGGTGAAAGTAACTACTTAGAAAAGTTAACAGCAGAAGGCAAGCGGAAAGAAATTGGGTTGAAACTCGACGAAGCAGTTCAAAATAAACTGGTTGCATTGGATGAACTCAAGCTTCTTCTAAATTGGAAAGAGGAGATTCAATTAGCAAAAGAAGAGGTTGTGCTGAAGGTTGATCTTCCTGAGGATTGGTCAGATCATCCGGGGGTTGCTTATTATGAAAGTGCTAAAAGTCAAGCTGAATTCCAGGTTCAAACTGAAAAGAGAAAGCTCTTACCTGATATTAAATTGGATGTCTTTCGCGGAACCAATCCTGGTATAAATTCAAAAGTATATCCGGGATTCCAAGCTGGGGTGGGGATACCTATTTTTTATGGTGCCCAAAAATCCCAAATCAGATCAAGTGAGTTTCAACAGCAACAAGTACAACTTGAAGCTGAGCAGTATAAAAATCAGCTGGAAAGTAAATCGCAACAGTTGCAGCGGCAGTTAGCGCAGAATACGAAGGTGATTACTTATTATGAATCAGAAGGAAAGACACTTTCTTCCCAGATTCTTCAGCAGGCAAACAGATCGTATCAGGAAGGGGCTATTGATTTTCTTCAATACGTACAACTTATCGAGAATTCCCGCACAATTACCCTTCAATATCTCCAAAGCAAATTTGCTTATCAACAAATTATTTTAGATCTCAATTATCTTCTTAACTGATGAAGTATTATTCAATAAAATCTTTTATAACAATAGGATTGATCGCGGTGAGTATTCTGCTTTCGCAGTGTAAAGGTGCGGAATCTCCTGAAGATGAGGGGGTAGCGATAGAAACAGGAACTGAAAGTGGACCGTTCATTAAGGTTTCTCAGAAGCAATTTCAAACAATGAAAATGAGTTGGGGAAATCCTGCGCAGCAAGAGTTTTCCGAAGGCTTGGCCGTACAGGGGATGGTGAAAGTACCAGTGGAGGGGATTCAGGAAATCTCCGCCTATTTTGGTGGCTATGTGAGCGGTCTAAAACTTCTTGAAGGAGAGCCTGTGAAAAAAGGACAAGTACTATTTTATTTAGAAAGTCCAGAATTTATCCGTTTGCAACAGGATTATCTGGAAATCAGCAGTCAACTGAATTATTTGAAAGCTGAATATGAGCGTCAGAAAACCCTTTATTCTGAGAATATTTCTTCCCAAAAAGTATATTTAAAAGCTGAAGCAGAATATCAGGGAGCTAAATCTAAAACAGAAAGTATCAAGCGTCAATTGGCAATGATCAATATTGATGCAGAAAAGTTGACTCCGGAGACCATTCGTTCAAAAGTCCCAGTATTGTCTCCGATCGCTGGATTTGTGGAGGAGATACACTTGGTGCAAGGAGCTTATTTGGAAGCCACTGGCAAAGCTATGACTATCATTAGCAAAGAGCATTTGCATATCGAGTTGGTTCTGTTTGAAAAAGATGCCGCTAAAGTTAAACCGGGCCAAAAGGTGCTGGTAACGGTTCCGGATTTCCCTGGAAAAGAGTTTGAAGCTGAAGTTTATGTAGTAGGTCAAACCATTAATGATCAGCGTCAGATCAATGTACACGCACATTTGCCAAATGACAGTGGGGAAATTTCATTGGTGCCGGGGATGTTTTTGGAAGCGAAGCTACAACTTGATCCCAAAGAAGCTTTACTTGTTCCGGCGACTGCTGTGGTTAATTCTGAGGGTCAGAATTATGTGCTTTTGCAAAAGGAAAAGTCTGAAACAGGATATACCCTTGAAAAAGTAGAAGTGAAACTAGGAAGACAAAGTGATGAAAAAATTGAGCTGTTGCCCAATGATTCATTGGATGAGAATTCAGTGATTTTAACCCATGGCGCTTTTAATTTACTGCCGTAGGGATTTTGGTGAAGAGGCTGGCTCAAAAGAACCCGTCATTGCGAACAGGCGTGAAGCAATCTTCATTAGATGCACTTAATAAAGTACATTATGAATGTTTCTCTTCACTCGTAATGAACGTTGAACTTACTTTTGAGACAGCCTATTTTGTTTTCAGGAATTAATTAACTCTTCTGTAAAGTTATCGTATATTGATTTAAATGAAGAAATATGATTATCCGCAATGATGCCATTTGCCATATTTTCTTTACTGGAGAGAAGAAAGGAGACCGAAGAGGCCTTGACGCTAATGTTTTCCGAATCTTATGAAGCATTTATTGTTTTACTGGCAGAAAAGCGGATATACATATAAAGAAAGTAACCATGAAGACAGAACTGCAGGTTGATCTACCATTTGAGAAAATTCTTTTCATAGTAAAACAATTACCAAAAAAACAAAAACTGCTCTTGTCAAAAGAATTGGAAAAAGAACTAATTGACATCAAGCTTACACAGCTGCTCAAGTCATTTAAGACCGATGACTTAGATCTTGAAACAATAACTCGAGAAGTTGAAGGTGTAAGACAAAAATTGTATGAAGAAAAGCAAGATCAGGATAATTTTTGATACTAATGTTTGGATTAGCTTTCTGATTAATAAGTAGAGATCCAAAAGACAATTTTCTATTGGATTTAATCGATTTTTCAAGCGCAGATTATTTAGTGACAGGGGACAAGGATCTTTTAACGCTTAACACTTTTAAAACTGCTCATATTTTAAACCATCCGAATTTGAAGATTTACTAAATGAAAAGTAGAGATTATTAGTATTTTTCCGAATCTAATCACCAAACTTTACTTTCGTGAAGAACAGCATTTGGAATACAATTGTGGTACTGTTTTTACTTTCCTGCACCACAAAGACCGAACCCCATGTCGCTTCTGGAGAACCTGAAAAAAACACTTCCGGTGTCTCTTTAGTAGTATTAGGAACCATTCAGGATGGCGGTTCTCCCCATATTGGATGCCTGCGAGACTGTTGCAAAGCCTTATTTGCCAATCCAGATCCAACCCGTCAAGTAGTCTCTTTAGGGCTGATTGATGCAGACAATAAGCGAAAATATCTTTTTGAAGCGACTCCGGATATCGCCAGGCAATTGAAGGCTTTGAAGGGATTTGGTGCGAACGAAAATGAAATGCCAGATGGGATATTTTTGACCCATGCGCATATAGGTCATTATGCTGGATTGATGTATCTGGGAAAAGAAGCTGGGAATGCCACTGAAGTCCCGGTGTTTACCATGCCCAAAATGAGGGAGTTTCTTAAAGCAAATGGTCCTTGGGAACAACTTGTATCAGCCGAAAATATTAGATTGGTTTCAATAGAAAATGAGCAGGCGGTTATTCTTTCACCCAATCTCAAGGTAGTTCCCTTACTGGTTCCGCACCGGGATGAGTATTCGGAGACCGTAGGTTATATCATCCACGGACCAACTAAAAGCGCATTGTTTATTCCCGATATAGATAAATGGGAGAAATGGGATAAAGAAATTATTGAAGAAATCAAAAAAGTAGATTATGCCTTTTTGGATGCTACTTTTTTTTCTGGGAAAGAGCTTGACAACAGGGATATGGCTCAAATTCCCCATCCCTCCATCGCAGAAAGTATGGCAAAGTTTGACAAGCTTTCTGATGCGGAGCGTAAAAAAGTGGTTTTTATACATTTCAATCATACAAATCCCGTCATCGACCCAACTAGTGAAGAAGCGAAAGAGGTGATAGGAAGGGGTTTTCGACTAGCAAAGTTTCATGAAGTCTTTGGGCTGTGAGTGGGATGTTGGATGTGGGGTGTTGGTGTTGAGTGTAGGATTTTGGCAATTATATTAAGTCCAGAATGCCGTAGGCATGGTCAATTGTATAGCCGGACATTTTAATGTCTGGTAAGAAAGGAATGCAAATATTGTCACAAGAATGTCGTAGGCATGACCGATGTTAATGAGATAAGGAAGGATTTCAGGAGTAAATAAAGATGGCCAGGGAAGAAGAAAAACAATAAAAAAGTGTCGACATAAATTAGGAAGTGACAGGATGATGATGAGTGTGGAAACTGGTAAACGGAAGACCGAAGAAATGGAAGTGGGCGTTTTTGCGAGGGACGAACCCTATCTTCCCAGGCAGAGAATCTACTTACAACGTCCAAAATCAGGATGTTAACAAGTTATAAATTATTCAAGTACGTTCATTTTGAGGATGGAAACGAAATAGAAATCGTAATTTGGGACAGTGCAGGACTCTCGTAAGCGATGAATATTCGTATATTGTTATGAACCAATTACAATCATAAATTATGAATATTACATTAGCACAAGCAGAACAAATGATAACAGCGGCAAAGAAGAAGGCTGTGGAAATAGATACGAAAATGAATATTGCGGTCGTGGATTCCGGTGCAAATCTGGTTGCTTTTGTGAGAATGGACGGTGCATGGCTAGGTTCATTGGATATTTCTATCAAAAAAGCTAAAACAGCGCGGTTTTTTGATATGAATTCAGGAGATATTGGAGGCCTTTCACAGCCGGGTGGTCCACTTTACAATATTGAGCATTCTAATGGAGGTTTGATCAGCTTCCCCGGTGGAGTGCCGATAAAAGATAAATCAGGCAAAATCATTGGTGCAATCGGAGTAAGTGGAAGTTCAGTAGAAAATGATCACACTGTGGCTGAAGCTGGAGTGAAATCCTTATAATATTGCATTTTTAAAGGCTATCTCCTAAGTAAGTTCTGCCCTTATAGTAAGTAAAGGTAATCTCAAAACCTTTTTTCAGGTGTAGATATTGACTGCAGTAGGCTTTGCCGAAAGAAGACCTGCCTTTGCCTCGGGCAGGCTTCATGCTACGACCTATGACAGGCACTTTTGAGGCTGTCTCTTAATTATTTTGCTCTTAATAATTTACAACTAATTGAAATATACGATCCGAAAAGCCTTAGCGTCTGACTTGCCGAAGTTGGTAGAAATGGCAAGAGATTCATTCCTTCAAGCCTTTACAGCGGGAAATAAACTGGAGAATGTTATGGCTTATATGAAGAAAGCCTTTACACTTCAAAACATGTGTGAAGAAATGTCCAATCCAGCATCTACATTTTTTGTTGCCGAGATAGAAGGTGAAATAGCTGGATATTGTAAAGTAAACAGAGTGCCTGCACAGACCGATCTTCATGATCCAGATAGTTTAGAACTTGCAAGATTGTATGTGTTGCAAGATTATCTGGGTTTGGGATTAGGGCCTCAGTTACTGGAAAAAGCATTTGATTTTGGAAGAGAAAGCCAATTGAAATACATCTGGTTGGGAGTATGGGAAAAAAATGCCCGGGCGATCCGTTTCTATGAAAAGAATGGGCTGCAGAAGTTTGGGGATCATCCTTTTCCTTTTGGAGATGAGATTCAAACGGATTGGCTGATGAAAAGAGAATTATAAAGGATTGCAAAATTGGAAAATTGAATATTGAAAAATTGTTTCAAACTCAACTTCCTTCCCAGGATAAATTCCGCCGCAAACTGCGTACATCCAAAAATATATTTCTTATTTTTCTAGTAAAAATAGGTGAATGAATCGCAAAGCATTTTTTGGAGTTTTGGCTGTTTCACTTTTTGGAGCCTTACTTTACGCTCAGACATATAATTATGGGTATTCGGGTGATGATGGTATCTATGCTTATTTCAATGGCGTTACACAAAAAGGTTTAATGGAATGGACTGAGCTGTTTAAATACGGCTCCATGAATTTCATTCAGATCAACCCGGTCAATACAAGCATTTACAGGCCGTTTACGCTCCTGACATTTGCTATTGAGCATCAGCTATTTGGAGCCTTTCATGCTGGAAATGGCCATGTGATCAATATGGTTTTATATGCAGCAGTTTTAATTGTTTTGGGACTATTGCTTATCAGGCTTTTTGAGCAAAGGAATCTACCATCCGTTCTTCCATTATTGATTCTTTTACTATTTGCAGTGCATCCTATACACACTGAGGTGGTCGCATCAGTGAAGAGCCGTGATACGTTATTGGCTTCTTTATTTGCCTTTGCTGCAGTCCTGACATGGTATTCTGAATCCAAGAAAATGACGGTCCCCAAGCAGATCTTAATTGGCTTTCTTTTTTTTCTTTCATTACTCTCCAAAGAAGAATCACTGCCTTTAATCGCTTTGGTTGGCTTGATCGCTTATTTCTTCCAGAATAGATCTTCTTGGGAGTCTGCCAAAGCCACAATTCCCTTTGTCATTCCAGCGATTGTTTATTTGTTGATTCGTGCTGCAGTTTTGGATAGTGCCAGCACCACATATGATTCTAAAATTAACTCTGTCCTCTATGGATTGAGGGGAGGGGATCGATTGGCAACTAATCTGTATATCTATCTGGAGTACATTAAACTTCTGTTTTTCCCCCATCCATTGAGCTGGGATTATTCTTTTAGACAGCTGGACATGCAGACATTTGCCAATCCAATTGTATGGTTGAGTTTTACGTTTTTTGGTGGATTGATTTTCTTTGCATACCGGGGTTTCAAAAGTAGAAGCTTATTTAGCTTTGGAATTATTTTCTATTTAGCGAGTTTCTCAATCTTCGCAAATTTAACTCCTTCACTTACAATAGGTTCCAATCTTGGTGAGCGATTTCTCTTCGTGCCTTCTGTGGCCTTCAGTATTGTGATCGTTTATGGGGTATATCGCTTGATCCAACATTATCAGCCAGGGAGGACACCAAAGTGGGGGATGATTCTGGTGCTGTTGCCGATAATAATGGCTTTTTCATGGAAAACCATCGATAGATCTAAAGTTTGGGAGAGTAATTTGACACTTTCTAAATCAGGAATAGAAACAGCTCCAAGAAGCTGGAGAACTCATGTAATGTATGCGGAAGAATTACGGATGAAAGGAAAGGAGCTGGAGAAGAATTCGCCCGATTCAGCTAAACCATATTTCGCAGAAGCAATTAAGGAATATGATATTTCCAATCAACTACTTGGGGAGGAGGCTACGGTATCACAATATCTAAATGCACTAGGAGAGGTACTTCTTGGATATGGAGATTCAATCAGAGCAGTCCAAGTATTTGAAAAAAGCATTAAAAAGAACCCTAAAGCCTATTTTGGTTGGTTTAAGTTAGCTATGGTAAGCTTTTCAGAAGGAAATTATGACCAAGCAGAAAACTATTATTTAAATAGTTTGAAAGCAGACAAACCAGAATATTTTCCTATTTACAAGAATTTAGGTTTGACATATCTGAAGAAAGGAGAGAATCTAAAATCAATCGCAATGCTCGAAAAGGCGCTGGAATATCAGGATGATTCCGGTACCAAATCCACCCTTTCCTATTTGTATTCGGAAGCTGGAAACATCGACAAAGCGATGTACTATCAAGTAAGTGATTCTACAGGCAGATCATTGGAAGAAACAAATTTCCTGCTTTCAATGTCAGAAGCAAATGGCGCCTTTCAGCGGAAGGATTATGGGAAGGCGGTAGAAAAATATGCTGCTTGCGAAGAGCGGTTTGAGGAATATGGGGGAGCAAAGAAATTTCCTACATACAATGCCGCGTTTGCAAAAGCGCTATTGGAGACAGCGGATACTTTAGCAGCCAAGAAACAGTTTTTGAAAGCTTATGAAGTCAATCCGCATAGTGCTGTGGTACTCACAAATCTTGGTACCATCGCCTTTCTTAAAGATAAAAATTACACCGCCTCCGAGCGATTTTATCGGGAGGCTACAGCTGCAAATCCAGAAGATCCATTTAATGCTTATATGAATTTGGGTTCTGTGCTATTGGCGCAGCGAAAGGAGCGGGAGGCTGTTCCAGTATTGGAGAAGGCATTGGAATATGGCTCAAACAAGGTGGTTTTGGGAAATTTGTATTTGATCAATAAATCCCTTGGTAATAAGGAGCGGATGAATCATTACCTGAAGTTGTTGAATGAATCTTCTGCCAATTAATAAAAAAAGGTGACCAATAGGCCACCTTTAATATTGTAAGTAATTAATAGCGCATGACGAACTACGATTTTAGAGAGTTTTGCTTTGACACTGATTAATCCGATGTTCTAACCCTATTATAGCCGCCTCCCATAGGAATATTCTATATCATCAACGGTACACCTTACGTCTTCGGTCTTCCGTCTCCCAGCTTCCTACACCCAACATCACACATCCAACATCCCACACCGAGCATTAAGCATCCCACACTACAGCTCTCCCAGTTCTCCTTTTTCAGCCATCTTCTGCATTTTCTTGTTTGCATAGATTGCAACTTCTACTCTTCTGTTTTGCTGACGCCCGTCTTCCGTTTCATTGGTAGCAATAGGCTGTGATTCTCCGTAAGCAGATGTTTGCATCCGGCTATTTGCAATCCCGTTCTGGGCAAGGAATTCTTGTACCGAAACAGCTCTTTTCTTCGAGAGCTCCATATTATACTCATCAGTTCCAGAACTATCCGTGTGACCTTCAACCAGAATGTTGGTCTCTTCATGTTTTTGCAATGTTTCAGATAGCTTGGTCAAGTTTTCTTTGGATGTAGCTGTCAATGCTGATTCATTAAGTGGAAACATAAGACCGGAATCAAAAGTGATTTTTATTCCTTCACCTACACGCTCAACAGTAGCTCCTTCAAGATCCCGCTTCAGTTCTTCAGCTGCTTTATCCATGCGGTTGCCAATCAATGCACCTGCAGTACCACCAATAGCTGATCCAATCAACACTCCCGTGGCAGTGTTTCCCTTGCCGGCAATCAGACCTCCAAGAACTCCACCAGTAGCCCCTCCAATAGCGCCACCTTTGACAGCATTACTTGATTTACAACTCATGGTCCCAATTGATGTACTGGTGACCAATAAGGCAATTGCTAATACTTTATAAGTTTTCATAGTTTGTATGTTTGCTGCATCATTGTTTCAATTCTTATACCAATTTCTTTTTAGTTCAAATGCAGTTTTAAAAACTATAGGTCGGAATCATTTTGTACGGAGAAAATGGAAATATCTGATCTGCTTATCCCCAATTCGTCCGCTAATCCCCAATTACGGGGGATTTAATTTCCGCCCCAAGGCCTATCTTTTCGAAACAAAAAGCATTAATGCACAATTCGATAACCCACAATTCACGTTTATAACCCACAATTAGATTGTTTACCAATCCTGTTGCAGGTATTTTTGCATCAAAGTCTAACACATGATCAGATTTTATTTCCTGCTAGTTATTACTGTTTTCAGTATCTCTTCTCCTGCTTTCTGTCAAGATGATGAACCGATTGTACTATTGATTTCTTTGGACGGATTTAGACATGATTATGTACAGCGTTTTCAGCCAGAGAACCTTACTAAATTTATTGAAAATGGAGTGGCAGCCGAGAGCCTCATGCCTTCCTTCCCGAGTAAAACTTTTCCCAATCATTATACAATTGCTACCGGACTAAAACCTGAGCATCATGGGTTGGTGGACAATTCATTTTATGATCCTGAAAAAAATGAGACTTATGGAATTGGCAAAATGGACATTGTGCAAGATGGCTCCTGGTACGGAGGGACACCTTTATGGGTATTGGCAGAGCAAAATGGCATTACAGCCGCCAGCTACTTCTTTGTCGGCTCAGAAGCTGATGTGCAGGGAGTGAGGCCAAGTTATTATCATAATTATGACGGAAGCATTTCCAATCTCACCCGAGTTACCGAGGTGTTTCGCTGGCTAGAACTTCCATCAGAAAAACGTCCCAGGATGATTACACTCTATTTTTCTGATATGGATGATGTGGGGCATCGCTATGGTCCCTCGAATGATGAAAAATTAGCAGCTAGCTTGGAGAAGCTAGACCGCGAACTTGGGGCACTTTTTGAAGGTTTGAAGAGTTATGATCTGAATATTAATGTAGTAATTGTGTCTGATCATGGTATGACAGACGTGACACTTGACCATCTATTGGATATTGATAAGTTGACCGAGAGCATTCCTGCGAAGGTTGTCAATGATGGGGCCCTGGCACATATTTATTTGGAAGATAAAAAGGATAAGCAGCGTATCATACAATTGTTGGAGAAGCGCGGCAAACATGTGCATATCACAGACGTAGATCATAAAGAAAATTACCAGGACCTAATGTATAAAGATAGGATTGGGGATATTCTTATCATTCCTGATATGGGGTATTACATGGTGTCTGCGGGCAGAATGGCAGGAACTAGGTCGCTCATGAAGAAGGCAGGTTCCGAGCGGATTGGAGAGCATGGCTATAGTCCTGCTTATAAGGAAATGCACGGAATATTTTATGCCAATGGACCGGCATTTCAGGAGGGGATGAAGATAGAGACGTTTCAAAACATCCATATTTTCCCCATGATATGTAAAATTCTTAATCTCCCGGTTCCTGAGGATATTGATGGGAAACTTGAAGTTTTAGCTCCAATATTGAGATAGAATTATGGATAAAATAGACATTACGTCGCGTAAGGAAGTTGATTTCTTGGTAAGGCGTTTTTATGACAAAGTGAGGAAGCATGAAGCTTTGGGCCCAATTTTTAATGAAGTCGTGGAGAATTGGGAAGAGCATCTGATTCATTTGAGTGATTTCTGGGAAATGATTCTGCTGCAAACTGGTCCTGGTGCGGGGAAGTTTAATCCTGTTCGCGTTCACCGTCAGGTGGATGCAGAAGTGGATAATAGCATAGAGCAGGTTCATTTTGGGAATTGGCTGGAACTTTGGTTTGGGACGCTAGATCAATATTTTGAAGGAAGGAATGCCGATTATGCCAAGGAGCATGCGCGAAGAATGGCTCATATGCTTTTTATGCGGATTTGGGAAGCGAGACCGGGAAAGAAGTAAGAAGTATCAAGTATAAAGTAGGAAGGGTGAAACCTGCTTAGCGCAGGCGGGTCTGAAATCAGTCGCACTTGTCTGCCGAAGGTAGGGTGGTCCCTGCCTGCCATCAGGAGTTCGCAGGTGTAAAGACCAGAGATATTCAAGGGGCGTAGCCCTGACCTCTTCTTAGAAAAAATGATGTCAAAAAGAAACAAAGGGGCGTAACCCTGAATCCTACCTGGAGCAGGCAGAGCTTTGATCTAGATATAAGTCACAGTGGTTTTCTGGTTAGCAGGAAGATTAGAAGGTAGGTAGCCCCGAATTCTGAATGACCGGAAAATGCGGGTCATCTTCAGCAGTCTATTTCTACCTAGGTTCATGCTCGCCTTTTAAAAAGCGGATAATTTGATTTAGATTAAAGGAAAATATAGCTACTCAACCAAACTATGAAAAACCTTTGTCTACTGTTTGTTCTCTCTATTGTCACCTATTTTTCTCATGGTCAAACCATAGAACTGTTTGATGGAAAAAGCCTTAATGGGTGGTTTATGGATGTTCCTGACCTGGAAGCGGATAGCTCACTCAGAATACCATTCATTATTAGGGATGGCTTACTGGTAAGTTTGGGAACACCCCAAGGTCATTTGCTTACACATGAAGAGTATGAGAATTATACCTTAGAACTGGATTATAGATTTGCTGGTGAACCGGGCAATTGTGGCGTTTTGGTACATGCGTCAGAATCAAGAGTATTATATGACATGTTTCCTAAATCTATTGAAGTGCAATTGATGCACAGCAACGGCGGAGATTTTTGGTGTATCCAGCAAAATATCGAGGCTGAAAACATGGAGGAAAGGAGAGGGCCAAAAGCGGATTGGGGTGTGTCTGAAGGCAAAGAGCGAAGAATAAAGAATCTGACGGACGATTCGGAAAATCCTTTAGGGGAATGGAATCACATCAAAATTGCGTGTAAAGAGGATACAATTAAAGTTTGGTTGAATGGGGATTTAGTCAATCATGGTTTCAATGCTACTGCTCACCGTGGTAAAATAGCTTTGCAAGCCGAAGGTGCAGAGGTGGAGTTTAAGAATATTCTGCTTACGAAGAACTAGGCAAGGACAAAGTATCAAGTATAAAGTATCAAGTAGGAAGTATCGAGTATCGAGAAGCAAGAGTCAAGTATGAAGTATCAGGTACCAAGTTAACGTTGAGATAGGATGAAGGGGCGTAGACATATTCTCTTAGAAAACAAAAGTTTATAGAAAAACTAAGGAACGTAGCCCTGAAATCTGCCTGTGCCAATCAAATCTGTAACCGTGGGTGAACCATCTTGGTAGAAGGAAAACAAGAATCATTTCCCTGGCGAATAAATGTATGTTTTTTGAAGTTTTATCTGTATTTTATTAGCAGGTTTCTCTCTTATTCACTATGAAACAGAATATACTTTTACTTACTTTTTTCGCTGTTTTCTGTTTCTTCCAAAGTTGCAGCCCCAATTCTGAACGGGTTGTCACCCCAAAGGAGCTGGTATCCAGTGGCCATATGATCTCCCTTCCAGTAGATGGACAGACTTCCAATGTAAGTGATGGTTTAGTATACTATCAGGACGAAAATGGCTCTTGGCTTTTAAACCTGAGTTTCAATGAAATTCAACTGTATGACCTAGAGTCAAAAACGTTGAAGAAGCGAATTCAATATCCTCTTGAGGGACCAAAAGGGGTTGACTATATCTTAAGCATTCATGTCCAGTCGTTGGATAGTATATTTCTATTTGGCTATCCTACACTCAATCTTCATCTTACGGATACCAGTGGTGTGATCAAGAAAAAATATGAATTTGAACCTCCTGAAGGCTATACACCGCCATTTCTACATAATGCCTTTTACGACTATAAACCTCTCATAAAGGAAGACAAGTTGCTGATCATCGCAAAATTCCCTGCAAATATAGCTGAAGTCACTTCGGATCAACTTGCATCCAAAAGACTGGGTTATACGATTGACTTGAGAAATTCTGAAGTGGAATTACTTCCAATAACCTGGCCTGCTTCCTATAATGCGGCCGGACCCAAACTATTGGATTTTGGATTTGCTGCTACTGATGAGATAATTGTATTTTCTCTGGCCGCGGATCATAACTTGTATGTAACAGATCTGGAAGGGAACCTTCTCAAATCGGTCACTGCAAAGAGTCAATATCTTGACGAAATGTTTGATCATTATCCAGAAAGTGGAGTGCAGATGGCTACCGGAACGTACCTTTTTGCATCAGGTCGATATGAACGTATACGCTATGATCGCTATCGTGACGTGTTCTATCGGTTTGTTTTTCCCAAAGTGGAAGTTACGAGTGAAGAAGAATTAGCACAGCTTAGGCGGTTCCCACAGAAACTCGCTATTATGATCTTGGATAAGGAGTTGAACGTAATTGGTGAAACGCTCCTCCCGGAGAATATCTATTATCCGGGAAATTCCTTTGTGGGAAAAGAGGGTTTATATATTTCCACTGGCCATCCTGATAATTTAGCTCTTCAGGAAGAATTGATGATTTTTGACATATTGAAGCTGGAGGAGCTGAAAGAAGAAAAATAGATGTGCCGCTAGGAGATTATTACGTCCAACCGTAGTGTCCATAGCCCATGATTTAAAGCATAGGCTATGGTTGTTACCAATTAAAAGGAATACTCATACCCTAACTTAAGAGAAGCAAATGAGCCACTGAATTCATATTGTGCAACATAATATTCTTTAAAATAAGAAATAGATAGATAATTTACCTCTAGTAAGGGTTGGTTTAATGCTACAGCGTAAAGGAGTGAGGCAGAAAGTCTATGTTTTAGCATCTAGGGCAGCTATTCCACCTTGGATTCCCAATGAAAATTTTGTCTGGGAATAAGAGGGAATTATGGATGCTATGAGGAACAGAACTGTAACGTAGGTTTTCATGGGTTTATAATTTGATCCGGGGTCTACTAACGGTGAAGAAAGTGAATCAGTCACTTGTCTGCCGACATGCAGGTGGTTAACAATCATGCGATATATTTATGTTCATCTTACGAGATCCTACTTTCCGTGTGTGAAGAGTTAGGAAGCTGTTCCAAGATTTTGTTTAGTTGAACTGTCTCTACCGAGTTAAAAAATTAATTTTACAAGAAAAACAAATGCGTATACATGCGTGATTTTTTCACGAATAACTAATTCAGAGATGCAGATTGTCAAAGGTACTTGTATCTTTGACATCTGCTTTTTTGAGCAGTTTTCATTTATACAAACCTACATTATTAAGATGCTTTTGAACCCTAGATTACTCGGTTTAGGCTTAGCGCTGGCTATGTCTTCCCAGTCATTTACTGCAGAAGCTCAATCCACATCCAAACTTACACTAGATTCTTTTACCAACAATAAAGGAAGCTGGACGGAAGTAGGAGAGGTGTGGACTGACCCAACTGCAATCGGAAATCTCATGGGGAGTGGCGAAGGAAATATTCTCCTGAACAGTCCCACCAAGAAAAAACAAGGTACCGATCTTATCTCCTCTGAAGAATATGGAGATATAGAACTTACCTTAACTTACATGATGGCACCTGGCTCTAACTCTGGGCTGTACATTCAAGGCCAGTATGAAATTCAGTTGCTGGACAGCTGGCAGGAAATAACACCTACTGCTGGAAGTAATGGAGGTGTATACCAACGCTGGGATGAGTCCAAACCTGATGGTCAAAAAGGGTATCAAGGTTATGCCCCAAGACAAAATGTAAGCAAGGCACCAGGAGTGTGGCAGACACTTGAAGTTTCTTTTCAGGCACCTAAATTCTCCCCAAATGGAGAGAAAACTGAAAATGCCAAATTCAGATTTATTAAGTTAAATGGAGTAGTAATCCATGAAAATCTGGAGCTTTTTGGACCAACTAGGGGCGCTCTGAAAGCAGAAGAAGTAGCAAGAGGTCCACTTCGTATACAAGGAGATCATGGTTCCGTAGCTGTTAAATCACTTGAAGTCCAAGAGATGGATTTAGCTGCGCCAGAGGTGTCTTCTATCAATTTTGAAGTATATCCAGGTTCTTTTTCTGATTTCCCTTCTGCTGATCAGTTGACTGTGGCAAACAAAGGTGAGATCAGCTCATTTGATGATTTTCAATCCGGAGTTGCAGGTTCATCTTTGACTAAGTTCACTGGAACTATAGAAGTAAAGGAATCAGGAAATTATACGTTTGATGTCGCGGTTCCCAGAGGATTATCTGCGCTAAAGATAGGCGACACCGACGGTCAAGTAGTTTTGAAGCAAGGAACTAGCCGTGTAGAAAAGAGTTTGACAGCAGGTAGCGTATCGTATGAACTTTGGGTTTCCAAGCCAAGAGACTGGACTATGCAAGGTTTCAATTGGGAAGTAAGTGCAGAAGGTATGTGGCCAGTTGCGTTGAGTACTCCAGTGGTTTCTTTTGACGATTCCGCTGATCCAATCTATGTGGATGTAAAGCAGACGCCTGTTTTAAGAAGCTTTGTTCAATTGCCAGAAGGTAAAAAGATCTCACATGCAGTGTCTGTAGCTGGTACTGGAAATACTCATTTTACCTATGACCTGGGTAGCAATCAACTTATCCGTGTATGGAAAGGTGAGTTTGTGAATGCAACACCTATGTGGCATAGCCGTGGTAATGGTGTTTCAGTTCCTAGAGGGACAGTGACTGAGTTAAGTGATGGTTCTCCATTGTTGTTAACTTCTGAATTTGCCGATGCTGATCAAGAATTGAAAAGCAAAGGTTATAAGATCAATAGCAATGGCGATATGGTATTTGGAGGAACAACCGCTTCTGGTAGCACACTCTCTGATCATATTCAATTAACAGCCGACGAGCAAGGCTTGAAGCGGACATTGATGTTAGAAGGTTCTACCGAAACTTTTATGGTGAAAGTACTTCCGGGAAAGAAGCTGAAAGAGATTTCCAAAAATCTTTATCTCGTAGAAGACACAGGAGTTTACCTTCAGGTTCTTACAGAGGGAGTTTCTCCTAAAGCAGGTTCTGGTGATGGTATATACCTTCCGCTTAATTCAACACTGAGCTATGCTCTTTTATTCTAATCAAGCCCAGAAAACGATGATGCGATTTAATTTAGATATAAAAGCTTTATTCCTCAGCATATTAAGTGTGGGAATGATGTCGACGGCCATTGCCCAAGAATCTCCCAAAGAAGAGGATTACTTTAAGATTTTGCGGGTACCTGCACCTGAAGGATTACTATTGGAAGTAGGTGGCCTTACCATGCTCCCCAACGGAAATCTAGGTATTTCCACTCGAAGAGGAGATGTGTTTGTAGTAGAGAATCCTACCTCAGCAAGACCATATTTCAGAAAATTCGCTTCGGGATTACATGAGGCGCTTGGCTTACATTATGAAGATGGGGCATTTTATGCTACACAACGTGGAGAGCTGACCAAGATGACAGACACAAACGGAGATGATATTGCAGATCAATACGAAACTGTTGCTGCTTGGCCGCTTTCTGCACATTATCATGAGTACAGCTTTGGACCCAAAGTGGCTTCAGACGGAAGTTTCATTGTCACTACCAACGTTGCTTTTGGTGATGAAGAGTGGTGGAGAGGTGAGAGCCGTGTTCCCTATAGAGGATGGATGTTGAAAATCCATAGAGATGGAGTCATTGAGCCGTTTGCAACTGGTATGAGATCGCCAGCTGGAATAGGTGTTCTATATGGTGATATTTTCTACACCGAAAACCAAGGGGATTATCAAGGTTCTGGTGGTCTTTGGCACATAGAAAAAGGGGATTTTTCAGGTCATCCGGCGGGTTTGAAATGGTCAAACTTGCCTAACTCTCCTATAAAAATGACGACTGAGGAATTTGACAAAGTAGTCGATCCACAGCGGGTGAAGAATGAAAATGGAAGATACATTAAGCCTGAGAATGTAGTTGAGGAGGATTTCATCACATTATCTGAAGCAAAGAAATCACTTCCGGAGATTAAACTTCCTGCAGTGTGGTTTCCGTATGGCGTCCATGGAATATCTACTTCTGAGCCTATCGTAATTCCGGATAATTTCTGGGGACCATTTGCTGGTCAGGTATTGGTAGGAGACCAGGGCCAAAGCAAAATCATGCGGGTTGTGCTGGAGAAAATCAATGGTCAGTATCAAGGTGCATCGATTGATTTCAGAAATGGATTCCAGTCTGGTGTATTGCGAATGGTGTTTGCCGATGATCAATCCTTGTTTGTTGGAGAAACCAACAGAGGTTGGGGATCTGCCGGTGATGCAAATGAAGGTCTTCAACGTCTGGTTTGGAACCGGGAGTTACCTTTTGAAATGAGAACTGTAAAGGCTAAACCAGATGGTTTTGAAATTGAATTTACCAAACCTGTTGATTTAACTTCTGCTGAGGATTTGACTTCCTATACTGTAGATAGCTACATATATAAGTACTTCCCGGTATATGGATCTCCTCCAGTGAAAAACATGTCACATGAAATCCTTGGTGTAGAAGTTTCCGAAGACAGAATGAAGGTAAGAATCGCTGTTAAGGATCTTCAGCAGTATCATGTGCACAAGATCAGTCTTACTGGAGTAAGAGAAGCAGGAAATTCCCATGAATTGATTCACCCGGATGCTTATTATACATTAAATCAGATTCCTGAAGGTTCTAAAATGACCATCAAGCCTAAGCCAGCTCCAGCAGCTGCGAAGGCTGAAACAAAAACTGCAACTAAGGCAGAGCCAAAAGTGGAAGCTGTTGCTTCTGCTCAGGTGATCCCTTCAGATGTTGAGATAAAAGCACTCCTTACCAAAAACACCTGTACTGCGTGTCATGCCACAGATAAGAAGGTGGTAGGGCCAGGATTCAAGGAGATCGCAAAGCGGAATTATACACCTGAAAAAATCGTGGAGTTGATCCATAATCCTAAGCCTGAAAACTGGCCTGATTATGCGACGCCAATGCCTCCAATGCCGCAAGTGAAGCGTGAAGACGCACTTAAAATTGCGCTTTGGATCAATTCATTGAACTAAGGAAAGGGAATAGACCGTGGGAAGTGGCCCATAGTTAATTGTAAATGGCCAAAGGATAGAGTAATAGTCCAACGTAGACCATAGCTCAAAGAGAAAAACAAACTACTAAAAAAGGCAGCAGCTCATTAGTTGCTGTCTTTTTTTGTTTTATAAGCTGCATTCAGTTGCCAAAGCAGCGGTGACAGAGAAATTATTTTATATGATTATCCGGGCTGGTGTCCATATTTATTCTTGGACTCCATTCATAATCCTGCCAGCTCCCATTTTCGGATAGTTTCTTTTATTAATGCAGCGACTTTTGCATTTACTTTTTTAAAATATTCTTCTGCCTGCGCCTGATCAAAATTTGGGTAGCCTTGCCCTTCTTCATATAACCCGATAGAAGATGGAAATGGTGTGGCCGCCCAAACTCTATTCTTGGGATAAGGAGTGGCCATATCCGCTGAATATCGCTCTTTGTGAACTAGCGCCGAATCAATCGCCTGAATGTAAGCGGTCTCATTCAGTCCTGCATGTCCACCGTTTTCATGAAATACTTCAAAGGTAACATCTGATGCAAATGACCACCAGTTGATCACCAGCGTGCGTACGCCAGTTTCATTTGCCACCAAAGCGGCTACTTCTTGTAGCACGTTGGTTTGTCCTCCGCCGTGCCCGTTCAGGATGATAATGTTTTTGAACCCCGTTTTTTCTAATCCTTTCAATATATCGTAAAGAAATGACCTGTATGACTGCTCACTAATCTGGAATGCTCCCGGATATGCAGCCATACTTCCTGTCATTCCATAATTCAGCGTTGGTGCAATCAGTGCATTTACTTCTGCCGCTATAGCGTAGGCCATCGCAGTAGGGGCAGTATTGTCAGCGCCATTATTTATCACACCATGGGGTTCCAAGGTCCCTGTAGGCAATAACACAGTGTTGATTTTGTCAGGAACAAACATAGCAAACTCCATCCAGTTTATAAGGTTCATGTCTCTGGTGGTGGGATTTTGCTGCGCAAAAGCAAAAAAGTTAAAGAAGATGAAGAGAAGACTGATGAGAAATTTTTTCATAAAATATTGTAAACTAAAGTACAGGTTATTAATAAGTTACAGAACAATTTAAAATAAGAAAGCTGATCATAACACCTTGAGTAGATACTTTTTTTTAAGAAAATAATAATCTGGTCAATCCAGTTTGGCACCTGAGGTCGTAATTCAGTTCAAATCACTCTTCGGTATTTCTGTCGCAAAGTGATGCATTCTTTTAGAAATAGAACCTTAACCGAATTATTAACCTAAAAAATACCAAAATGAAAAATGAATTGATTAAACCAAAAGCCTTGGTGAAAAGCGCAAACCGACGGGACTTTTTGAAGTACAGTTCTTTGTCTGTAGCAGGCGCGGGATTATTGTTGATGGGCTGTAACGATGATGAGAAGATTCCTTTGAACCCCGCAGTAAGTTTAGGAACTGGCGATATCGGGATTTTGAATTATGCTTATGCGTTAGAGCAACTGGAAGCAGCTTTCTATGCAGCTGTAATGCAAGGCGGGTATTTTGCAAATGCCAGCGCTGAAGAGAAAACAATCATGGGAGATCTTGAAAAGCATGAAAGAGCGCATCGGGAATTTTTCAAGGCCGCATTAGGTAAAGCCGCAATTGAAGATTTGGGAGTAGATTTCAGCAGCATTGATTTCAACAGCAGAGATTCTGTATTGATGGCAGCCAAAACTTTTGAAGATCTTGGCGTGGCAGCATATAATGGTGCAGGTCAGTTCATCGAGGATGTCAATTATTTATTGGTAGCTGGAAAGATTGTGTCTGTAGAAGCCCGACATGCAGCAGCGATCAGAGACCTGATCAACCCAGGTTCTTCTGACTTTGCAGGAAGTGATTTGATTGATGCAAATGGATTGGAACGCACACTTTCATTTTCGGAAGTTCTCAATGCTGCGAGTAACTACGTGACCACACCTCTTGACGGAAGCATGTTGCCTTCTTAATTCACCACCTTAAAACAATAAACGATATGAACTTACTTAATTTGCTTGATAAAATGTGTCCGGATACTAAAAGCAGTTCGGACGAGAAAGAACTATTTTACTCTAGAAGAGATGCCTTTCGACAGTTTGGCGACATGAGTAAAAAAGTTGCAATGGCTGCAGTTCCACTTGGGATATTATCTTCTTTACCTAAAGTTGCCAAAGCAGATACAGCCAGTTTGATTGGCGTACTTAATTTCGCGTTGACGTTGGAGCATTTGGAATATAGGTATTACCAGATGGGTATAGAGTCAGGTGTAATCGCTGGAGCGGATCAGAATATTTTTATGACCATTCGCGATCATGAATTGGCACATGTGAAATTCTTAACCGAAGTGATCGGAAATGTGTTGGGAGGAAATCCGGTTGCAGAACCAGCATTTGACTTTACAGCTGGTGGCAATTTTATGCCATTCTCAGATTATCCTACGTTTTTGGCGCTTTCCCAAGCATTTGAAGACACTGGAGTGAGAGCATATAAGGGGCAAGCTGGCAATGTGATGGAAAGTGATGTGGTATTGACTGCAGCTTTATCCATTCACTCAGTGGAAGCAAGACATGCTTCCATGGTCAGAAGATTGAGAACCAAAAAGGAGCAGGATACCGTGAAAGGGTGGATTACTATGGGAGACCGCGGTACGTTACCAGCACCTACACAGGCTATCTATGCTGGTGAAGAAAATGTATCACATGCGGGCGTGAATATCGTAAGTCTAACAGGAATTGATGCAAATGCAGTATCTGAAGGATGGGATGAGCCACTTTCTAAAGAGCAGGTTCTTGGTATTGCATCACTATTCTTGGCCTGATCATTATTATTAGTTGGGGTTGAGTAATAGATGTCATCTCACGTGAGGTGGCATCTTTTTTTATAAAGTTTTTTTGTACAAACTACAGGGATTTAGGTCATTGTCTGTCGGAAGATCTGGATGTATGAAATCTAATTGATAAGTCATTCCGGCTTTTTGCATTACCCGGATTGATCCAAAATTCTTTTTTGAAGCCAATGAATAGACTTCCGGGATACCGATTTCTTTTGCATATTCAAGACATCGTGTAGCTCCTTCAGTTGCCAGACCTTTGTTCCAAAATTTCTTATCCAACCTCCAGCCAATATCCACCATGGGAGTAAAGCTAGCGGCAAACGTTTTCCATCCAAGTCCGATCATACCTGCAAGTTCATTTGTGGATTTAAGCTCAACTGCAAAATAGCAGTACCCATTATCCTCAAACATCTTGTTCATTCGATCTATCATGGCCTTTGATTCTGCAACTGAAAGAGGCTTTTCAAAGAACTTCATAACCTCTTCATCAGCATTTATTTGTGAGAATGCAGGGAGGTCTTCTTGCTTCCATGTCCGAAAGGTGAGTCGGTTACTTTGGAATGTAATAGTATTCATTGTGGATATTATTTAGCTACGCAAATTGTATGAACCTACGCAAATAATAAAAATATATAAATTAATTAATGAAATTAAAGTTTTGAATCACCTATATCTTTGCCTATCACAAATTATTTATAGTTTTGGGTACTAAACTAAACTAACATAATTATGAAAAAATTATTATTTATTGTAATCCTTGTTTGTGCGGCTGCCAGCTTGAAGGCCCAGGTTGTAAAGCCTGGTGTGGGATTAAATTTCACAGATATTAGTACTGGATCCGGTGAAGCAAGTGCAAAGGCGGGTTGGCAACTTGGAGCCACAATGGTTTTTGGTGAAAAGTTATATTTCGAGCCAGGCTTATTCTATGTTGGTAAATCTTCGGAGTATACTACTTCTTCAAACAGTTCATCCCAGCAGGAGTTTGAAGCAGATTTTAATGGATTTAGAATTCCTGTGGCAGTGGGTTATAATCTTTTGGGAAATAGCCAGTCCACAGTTACACTAAGGGCTTTCGGTGGTGGATCAGCTTTCTTCCTGACAAGTGTGGGAGATGGTTTTGATAAGGATGATTTCAAATCTTCAACTTATGGAGTTTTCGCTGGAGCTGGAGTTGATTTTTCAATCCTGTTTGTGGAGATGGCCTATGAATGGTCTGTGACAGATTTATCTGATGTACAATCTGTTGATATTGGAAAATCAAGAGGGTTATATCTAACAGCTGGATTGAGATTTCGATTATAAAAAACAAGCGAAAGACTAATGCTTTTAGGGCTGGAGATTACTTCAGCCTTTTTTTGTACAAGTAATCCAATTACAGCGGAACTTCTTCAACTTCATTACAGTGTTCGAGAACTTGACCGCCAAATTTCCGCAAGTCTGTTTGAACGTACGCTGTTGGGCAATGCAACAACCTCTACAGCACTGAAAGAGTTGAACCATAACCTGAGCAATACATTTAAGGACAGTTATGTGTTTGAGTTTTTAAACCTCTCCGAGCCCCATAGTGAAAGTGATTTGCAAAAAGGCTTAACCAAACAGATGAAAATTTCAGTCTTGAATTGGGTAAGGATTTTATATTTATTGGGCGGCTCCTAACGCGGAACTACTATTTCGTGATTTGAAGTAGGTGAGATTCACTTATCCCCTCGCTATTCTTTTTCGCTGCAGTCTTCTCCTTTTTAGGAAGTTCAGGGTCCGTTTAAAAGGTCGGTTTGACGGGTATTTTCGGTGGGAAGTAATATTGTTAAAAAACAAAGCCACTACCAACAAGATCAGGGATCCCGTCAATACAGGTGACACCACGTACATATAGCCCAGTTCCTTGACTTTATCAGATCCGATCACCGCTATCAGCGCGGTAGCCCCACCGGGAGGATGAAGGGTAAGCGTTACCTGCATCATGACGATAGATAATGCTACTGCCAACGGAGCAGCAATCCATAGCATATTTGGGAAAATCAGGTTGACCGTAACTCCAACTAATGCGGAAACTACATGTCCTCCGACCAAATTCCTGGGTTGGGCCAGAGGACTTCCAATCAGCCCATAAATCAGGACGCTCGAAGCCCCAAATGATCCAATGAGGAATAGATTTTCATAGCCATCTAATGTATGGCTATGAAAAAACGTAATCAATCCTATTCCTACAAAAGCTCCAATAAAAGACCAGAAGTGTTCCTTGGCATCAATTAAGGTTTCTTTGTAAAAAATATATCGTGAAACGCGAAATCCCCGCTGGATATGCTTCTTCATCTGTTCGGAATTCGAAAAATGGTTTTTCAGTAAAATCAGAATATTTACACCGTGATCTTATAAATCTTTAATTTTTGGTGTATTTCTTTGGCAAAACTACATATAATCACGTCGATTTTGACAAATAATCTGTGTTTTTCTGCGATTCATTGATTTTTCTAAATCATGAAGCTTCTAAATCGAAGTGCCGATAGCCAACTGATTTTTGATCTGTTGAGGGGGCAATCTTCAGCGACAAGTGAATTTGAGACTGTTCCGTGTAAAAAGTTTCTTTTAATCTTTGAGTTCCACAATGACTTCTATTTCTACAGCCATGTTATTGGGAAGTGCAGCGACTCCTACTGCAGAGCGGGCATGTTTTCCATTTTCTCCAAAAACAGCTACCATCAAATCGGAAAAGCCATTGATTACCTGAGGATGAGCTGTAAAATTCGGATCTGAATTGACCATTCCGAGTACTTTCACAAATTGCTTTATCCTGCTCAGATCTCCGGTGGCTTTCTGTAAGACCGCAATTATTTCTAAGCCAGTCTCCCGGGCAGCTGCATATCCTTCTTCTGCGGTGAGGTCTTTGCCAACTTTACCAAATACATCCGGTCCGTTTCCGGACAGAAAAAGTAGATTTCCTACCAGTTTCCACTTTACAAAATTTGCCGAAGGAATACTTACTTCGGGAAGCGAAAGTCCCATTGAATCTAATCGTGATTCGGGTGTTTGGCAAAAGCTGTATAGCGGAGCAACAACTAGGAATCCAAGCAAAAGGAAGTAGGAAATATTTTTCATAGTATTCATTTTTGTAAATAATTCTAAGCTAAGTGATTATTTTTAATTTTAGAACCAACTATTGATTAACCTCCGGAATGGAACACATACAGATTCTACCATATTCAGCAGAATTAGCATCCAATTTCAAATCCATTAATCAAGTATGGGTGGAAAATTTGTTTTCCCTTGAACCCTTTGATCGAGATCAGCTAGACCATCCTTATGACAAAATTATAGCCCCGGGAGGTGCAATTATTTTTGCCCAAGTAGGAGCTGAGATAGTAGGTACTGTTGGGTTACAAAAAGTGTCAGACACCGTTTTTGAATTGATCAAGATGGGAGTAAAAGAATCTGCACAAGGAAAAGGAATAGGGCTGGCTCTAGGGAAGGCTGTATTGGCAAGAGCCAAGGAAATGGGTGCCCAGCGGGTAGAACTATATACCCATTCCAAACTTAAAGCTGCATTGAATATTTATAGAAAGTTGGGATTTATTGATGAAGTACCTGAAGTGGGTAAATACTGCAGGTGCGATCTCAAAATGACTTTAGCAATATAAAAATACCCTTTAAACCAAGTGACTGAGGTTTATGATAAGAACAAGGGGATGCCCTTCAGCCTGTGGTGTTAGTACATGATAGCTAAGCGACTGGCTTGATTTGGAACCACAAAGTCAGATTAGTGAAAGGTTAAAATACACTCAGATGTATTTGTGCTAAATGGGAAGTTGCATTAGCGTTTGTACACTACAGCTAGTTCTACAAGTAATAGGTTTTACCAGAATCGGAATCTTTTTTCATTAATTCGGTCTCTGAAAATCCAGTTATCCCAAATGTCTTCGGACAGATAAATTTCCAGCCCAATATTTAGAGTCATGTATCCATCGTATCGGTTAGTTAATCCCGAACCTCTGCGGATTCGACCTTTGTTGGCCAATATTTTATCTACATCAGGCAGGCCATTGTCATCAAGAAAGTTTGGATTTCGTACTGCTAAGCGAAGACGATCAGGATTATTTCCAGACACATAGTCATCTACAAGATCCAGATAGAACTCGCTGATATTATAAGCTGAAATATCATCCATGTAGTCCGTTAAAGTGAATCTATAATTGCCTTCAATAATAAGATCCATGTAGACATTAAGTTTATATTTAAGCCCGAGTCCCATTGGGAAAGTTATAATATAGCGTTCGTATGGATTGTTTTCCAGTTGCAATGGTCTTAGATCTACCCATCGTCCATCTAGTTTGGCTTGGGGATTATTCGTGGACATTCCTAAGCCTGCAAAAATATAGGGGTTCCATAGTGGTCGGTGGATATTCGGAACTTTCACCGGAAACCAATAATATTCGATAAGTCCCAACATTTCCCAATTTTGAGCTTTAAAACTTAAATTTCTTGGGGTCCGAAAAGCCCGGGGATCTGAGGGAGGATCCGATCCCGACATGGTATAATAGGTAATTTCAGCCCTAGCGCGAAGATTAGTTCCAAATGTATAGTGCCCGGCAAAGTTGATGTTCCAATCCGGCTGCACCCCTTCATTGTATTTCCAAAAAGAATAAAGCTCCCCAAAATACTGAGTCAATCCTGCACTGGCTGAAATAGACCAAGGTTCCTCAAATCGATAACGGTAAAAGCTTTGCGTATAGGCATTTAAGGTAAAGAAGAAAAATATAATAAAAATCCATTTTTTCATCGAAAATTATTCCCACATGCCGACTAAGCTGTTAATTGTGAAAATTAGCTTTATTTTGAGGAATTTCAAACCCTGTACGCAAATGAAGATCTCGTTGTGGAAATGGTATCTCGACTCCTTCCTCATTAAACCTTCTGAAGATCACATAGTATAGTTGGCTTTTTAGAACTTTTGGCCGATTAATATACTCAGAAGACCACACCCGCAGAATGAAATTAATGCTGTTGTCCCCATAGCTATCAAATAACACATCGGGCTCTGGAGTATTCAGGACACCAGGGTTAGCTTTTGCTGTTTCAATCAGTATCTTCTTGATTTTTTCCGGGTCTTCTTTGTAAGCAACTCCTACAGGGAAGTTGAAGCGTATATTCCGGTCATTGTGGGACCAGTTGATCACTTGACTATCGATGAACTGGCTATTGGGCACGATGATGGAAATATTATCATTGGTTACAATCATCGTTGACCTAGCAGAAATTTTAATAACATCTCCTGAGACATCGCCAACTTCTATTCTGTCACCTACTTTAATAGGCTGTTCAAAAAGTATAATTAATCCGGAAATAAAATTGTTGGTGATATTTTGCAGACCAAAACCAATACCTACACCCAATGCCCCAGCCAGAATTCCAAAAGCACTCAAATCAACGCCGTTAGTTTGTAAAATAGAAAATAATCCCGCTAAGATGAGTATGTATTTTACAATAGTACCAATAGATTGTCTAGTACCTGTTTCTATTTTATATCTTGGTAGAATCTTATTTACAAGCAGCCGCCGGATCCATTCCGAAATAATTAATAGGGCTATGAAAGAGCCAATTAAAGTTAATATAAGCCCAATTGTTAATTTGGATTCCCCTAAACTCACCAGACTATAGTTTAAAAGATCCTCAATCCATTCTATAAAACCACTTGCTTGTTCTTTCGCCACCTTTTGAAATTCGTTCTGCATATGTAAATATATTGTTTTAGATACTCAAATTATTTTATTTGAGAATCGGCTTTTAATCTAATACAATTCTTTTAGAACTTCCATAAGAAAATATTGTTCTACAGGTAAATTCCTACTTTCCAGCCTTTGATCCCAAACACTGAACACTGAAAAAAGCGAAGGATCAAAATGAATTGCCAGAAGCGAAAATCCCGTAAATCGTATTCCGTCATTCGTGATTTCAGGAAATTAGGATGACTTTGCCTTTTCGCAATGCAAATGTTTTTGTCTTGAGGTAAAGAAAATTCAAAGGCATTCGTACAAAGAACATTTTGACAGGCTCTTAAAATATACTGTCTACGAAAATAATTAAATAGCTAATTTTGCAACATGAGTAAACAAAAAGAAGAATTAGAACACAGGCTTAAGCTACGGCATGTGAAACTCTCTGATTATGAAGATATTCAGGAAATCATGGTTTCCATATATAAGAACCAAGGTGGCGCCTGGACCAAAGAAGAATTAAAAAACCAGCTCAGAGCCTTTCCTGAAGGTCAAATTGGTATAGAAGATAATGGTAAACTAGTAGCTGCCGCAATGAGCATTGTGGTGGATTATAACAAATTTGGTGACAACCATACTTACGATCAGATGACCGGCTACGGTAAATTTGATACGCATGATATGGATGGTGATACCTTGTACGGTACAGATGTATTTGTCCATACTGATTACCGTGGAATGCGCCTTGGCCGGAGACTTTACGATGCACGAAAAGAATTGTGCGAGAATCTAAATCTCCGTTCTATTATAGCTGGAGGAAGAATCCCGGGTTATAAAAATTATGCAGAGGATATGACTCCCCGGAAGTATATCGATTTAGTGAAAAACAAAGAAATCTACGATCCGGTTTTATCATTTCAGATCGCTAATGAATTCCACGTTCGAAAGGTAATTACCAAATATTTGCCTTCAGACACGGATTCCCGCGCTTATGCCACCCTTTTGGAATGGATAAATATCTATTATGAGAAGGACGAAAAACTTATAGGCAACAAGAAGTCTATTGTAAGACTTGGTTTGGTGCAATGGAAAATGCGTCGTTTTTCCAATGTGGATGATTTGATGCAGCAAGTTGAATTTTTTGTAGACACCGTGTCGGGGTATAAGTCAGATTTCTGTCTTCTTCCAGAATTCTTCAATGCGCCACTACTGGCAGAATTCAATGACATGGACGCTTCCGAAGCGATCCGAAACCTTGCCGATTATACCGATGAGATTGTCAGCCGCATGAGTGATCTGGCAGTATCTTATAATCTGAACATTATCGCAGGTTCAATGCCCGAATATGATGGTAAAAAACTCCGAAACGTGAGTTACCTCTGTCGAAGGGACGGTACCCAGGATAAGCAATACAAGCTGCATATTACTCCGGACGAAGCATCCTATTGGGGATTACAGGGAGGAAATGGGATCAATGTATTTGACACTGATGCAGGAAGGATAGGCATATTGATCTGTTACGATGTGGAATTTCCGGAATTGGGACGAATTCTTGCCGAGCAGGAAATGGATATCTTATTTGTGCCGTTTTGGACAGACACAAAGAATGCCTTCCTGCGGGTGAATACCTGTGCCAAATCCCGCGCAATAGAAAATGAATGCTATGTAGCTATTACAGGTTCTGTGGGGAATCTGCCAAAGGTAGAAAACATGGATATTCAGTATTCTCAGGCAGCTATATATTCACCTTCTGATTTCTCATTTCCGCATGATGCGGTGGTGGCCATGGCCTCAGAAAACGAAGAGACAATCATCGTTGCTGATGTGGATCTGGATCTTTTGACCAAGCAAAGAAAAGCAGGAAGTGTACGTAACCTTGAGCAAAGAAGGCTCGATCTATATTCAATTCAATGGAAACAGAAAAAGTAATTAACGACGAATATTCACATATATCTGAAGGGATCTGGGAACGTGCTGCCAAAATAAAGTTGATCATCACTGATATAGATGGGGTGATGACGGATGGTGGAATCATTTACGATGATCAGGAGACAGAACTGAAGAAGTTCAATGTTAAAGATGGTTTGATTGTTCACCACCTGCGCAGAAACAAGATAATGGTGGGGGCCATCACTGGTAGAGAATCACCAGTGGTGCAGAACCGCTGTGAAGAACTGAAGTTTGATTTTCATTATCACGGTGTTAAAAACAAGGGGAAGAAGTTTCTTGAAGTATTGGAGACACTGGAATTACAGGCAGATGAAGTTGCGTATATTGGGGATGATTTAGTTGATCTTCCTATTCTCACACGGGTTGGATTTGCGATTGTGCCACAGGATGCCCTGGCATATGTCAAGCCATATGCACATTACATTTCCAGATTTGCTGGTGGCAAAGGGGTCTTCAGGGAGATTGCGGATTTGATCCTTCATTCCAAAGGAGCCCTTGTTCCGATTATCGAAAATTTATGTCAATTAGAAAATGATAAAAAATAATAAACCAATGCGGATCACTGATTCGGTGATCTTAGGTACTGAGAAACCCGTTCTTTTCTCCGGTCCATGTGCAGTGGAAAGCTATGATATTTGCCTGGAAATCGGTACCAAAGTCAAAGCTTGGGCCGAAGAACATGGCTTTTCCTATGTATTCAAAGCTTCCTTTGACAAGGCAAACAGAACCTCTTCAGGTTCATTCAGGAGCATCGGAATGGACAAGTCCCTGGAAGTGCTCCAACGGGTGGGAAATGCCCTGAATGTACCATTGGTAACAGATATTCATGAAAGTTATCAGGCCAAAGAAGTAGCTGAAGTGGTGGACGTCCTGCAGATTCCAGCGTTTCTTTGTCGCCAGACTGATCTGCTTCTTGCCGCTGGAGAGACGGGAAAGGCAGTGAAGGTAAAGCGAGGCCAGTTCATGGCACCCGAAGATATGCAGTATGCAGTTTCCAAAGTAAGATCAACTGGAAATGAGAATGTATGTCTGACTGAAAGAGGATTTTCGCTGGGGTATCATAATCTGGTGGTAGACATGCGCGGACTTCCGATCATGCGCCAATTTGCTCCGGTAGTTTTTGATATCACCCACTCAGTTCAGCAACCGGGTGGTCAGGGTGGAAGTAGTGGAGGTCAGCGGGAATTTGCTCCGATACTTGCCAGAGCCGCCGCAGCTACAGGAATTGATGGTTTCTTTATCGAAACTCATCCAGAGCCGGCCAAAGCACTAAGCGATGGTCCAAACTTAATTCCATTGAATAAGATGGGTGAGTTCCTCGGAATGCTCAAGGAGTGTTGGCAGGTAGGTAGAAAATACCAGGATTTTCAAATTCAATAACATCAATAGGGTTTTGAGTTAGAATTAATAAATTAATGCATATTTGGCTTAAACTATACATTCTTTGAGACAGCTATTTATTTATGCCCTAGTATTTTTTTGGGCAATTTTTCCGCTGACTGCTAGTCAGATCGACAGTGTGACTGTCAATGACCTGATTAGGTTCCGTATGGAAGCAGAGGTGCCCGGGGATAAGATTATGGTCCGTGAGGAAGCAATTCTGACTACGGAAGATGTAATTGCTTTCTACAACAAAAGAGAATTCAAAGAAGCATGGTCCAAGAAAGGTATCCTTACTGAGCAAGCTTATGAACTACGCTTTGAGATCAAGCAGTCAGAATTCGATGGGTTGACTCCACGCGATTATAATCTTCAGCTCATTGAATCGTTTTTTAGCTTATTTGAAGCGAATAAGGCAAATGGGATAAAGAATGCAGCGGGTGATTTGGCAGATTTGGACATATTCTTGAGCGATGCTTTCTTCCATCTGGCTGAAGACCTTGAACGGGGCAAGGTTGATCCTTCTTCCATTAAGGGAAGCTGGGAAATAGCCCGAAAAGCTAAAGTGGCAGATTATCCTGTATTGCTTAGTGAATCGATTAAGAATGAATCTATCCGTAAAGGACTCGAATCTCTTTATCCTAAATTCAGTATTTATAAAAAAGGGCGTGAGGTAATCCGGGAACTGGCAGTAAAGGTCAAAGAAGATACGCTAAACTGGAAGCGTGTGAAGGTGGATAAGTCAATGAGAGTAGGTGAGAAGAATAATGCTATTCCGGCAATTAGAGAGCGGTTGATATATTGGGAATTTCTGGAACCCTATTTAGTGGAAGACCAGAAGCTTTATGATTCTCTTATGTTTGATGCAATCCGGGATTTTCAGGGGACAAATGGGATCGACATAGATGGAGTGATAGGATCAATGACAGCGAGTGCCTTTAATGATTCACCAAAGGATAGATTGGATAAGGCTGCAGTGAATATGGAGCGACTGCGTTGGCTACCGGACACAGTAAAAAATGCAGAATTTATAGTTGTCAATATCGCGAATTTTCAACTTGACTATATCAATAAGCTAGACACTGTATTCTCAGAGCGTGTAATCGTCGGAAAGAGGTACCATGAATCGCCTATTTTTATGGCGGAAATGAGCTACATCGTCTTCAGCCCTTACTGGAATATTCCCTATTCCATCACCCGAGGAGAAGTAATACCAGGAGTTAAGAAGAATCCAAATTACCTGAGTGCCCGAAATATGGAAGTAGTCACTACATCAGGCAAAGTAGTAGATCCTTCCACCATTGATTGGAGTTCAAAATCTTTTCCTTACATGGTTCGCCAAAAACCCGGTCCCCACAATTCCTTGGGTCTGGTGAAATTCATGTTTCCAAATAAGTATAACGTATATATTCATGATACAAACGCACGCTCTCTTTTCAGTTTGGACGATCGGGCACGGAGTCATGGCTGCATCCGCGTTCAGAATCCTCAGGATTTGGCTAAAGCACTTTTAAGTAAAAATCCTGCGTGGACTGCAGCCAGAATCGAATCGGCAATGGGGCAATCTCAGGAACAAGTGGTGAAGTTGGACAAGAAAATCCCCGTGGTACTGGTCTACTTGACTTTTTGGGCTGATTCAAAAGGAGAAGCTCATTTCAGGGACGATATTTATGAGCGGGATGAAGAAGTTTTAACTGCTTTACGCCAATAAAATTTTCCGAATTCAATGAAATTCCCCAGTATGGGCAATAGCGCACTCAGATTATAGGTAGTTGAGAAGAAGGATCAGGTGCTTCAATTGATATAATCGATTCTTAAATGATTCATATAGACTTTTTAAAGATTTCGGTAAAAGTAGAATGAACTTTGAATCTAGCAGAAAGGTCATCCAACTATTTTATTTATGAACAAAAAAGTACTAATCTCTATTGCCACTGGTATTATGGTAATTGGTGTGATATTGTTTTTTTTGTTACGAAGATCAGATCTAAGGTCTGAACTACAACAAAGTTTAAATGAGCAAGGAAATGCAGTAATCAATCAGTCCCAATTTCTGGACGAAATCAAGTCATTTTATGCTGATCGGGATTATTTGGAAGTTTGGTTTTTCAATGGAAGCCTATCAAAAGCAGGGGATGAATTGATCGATAAGATAAATGAAGTCAAGTATGATGGGCTAATTCCAGCCGATTATCACTTGAAGCAATTGACCTCTTATGCTTCAAAAAAGGATTCGGATAAAGTGGAATTCAAAAGTTTATCTACGGAAGAAAAGGTTAATGTAGAATTGCTCTTGACTGATGCTTTTTTTCAGCTTGCCAGCGATTTAGACAAGGGAAAGATAGATCCTGTGCAGCTTGATTCTTCTTGGAAGTTCGAACGTCCGGAATCAGTCCTTAATTATACAGAACTATTAAATGCCATAGCAAGTGGTAGTGCTGTGGAAAATGAGATCGAAAAAATTTTCCCTAATTCAGCATTGTACATAAAAGGAAGAAAGGCGATCAAGAAGCTTTACGAAATTAAAGCCAAGGATACACTTACTTGGGAACTTGAAGAAGTTAGCGAAGCCATTGAAGTAGGGGATAAGCATCCTGCCATTCCTTCATTGAGGCAGCGATTGATCTTTTGGGAGTTTTTGTCTCCATATGATGGGGGTGATGAATTGCTATTTGATTCGACGATGTGGGAAGGGCTGAAACAGTATCAGGAAGCAAATGGGATGAAGCCGGACGGAGTAATCGGATCGCTAGCTGCCGAATCTCTCAATCATTCACCCGCTCAATTGATTGAAGTTGCTGCTGTCAACATGGAACGACTGCGTTGGCTTCCAGAAATCGATTGGCAGAAGGAAATGATCCTGGTGAATGTGGCTAATTATCAACTGGATTACTTGACAAATATGGATACTACTTTCTCTGCAAAGGTCATTGTGGGCAAAGAATATAATGAGTCTCCGACTTTTTCGGCGCCGATGAGCTACATCGTGTTCAGCCCATACTGGAATATTCCACCATCAATTACGAAGGAAGAAATAATTCCCGCTGTGCAGAATAACAAGAACTATCTAGAGGAGAAAAATATGGAGGTAGTCACAGCTTCTGGAGATCCTGTCAAGGCTAGCCAAGTGGATTGGACACTTAAGGATGACGAGGAGTTCCCATTCAGAGTCAGACAAAAGCCAGGAGGAGACAATTCATTAGGCAGGGTTAAGTTCATGTTTCCCAACAAATACAATATTTATATTCATGACACGCCCGCACGAAGCCTCTTCCAGAAGGAAACCAGAGCACTGAGCCATGGTTGTATCCGTATCGAAAATCCAGATCAATTTGCCAAAATACTACTCAAGGACAAGAGCTGGACAGATGATAAAATCCAGGGGGCGATGAACCAAGAAGTAGAAGAAATTGTAGAATTGGACCGTAGGATTCCTGTGGTAATACTTTACCTGACGTTTTGGGCAGAGGATGATGGAAGGGCACATTTTAGACCTGATGTCTATAATCGGGATAAAGCTTTGCTGAAGGCTCTAAAACAGCCAAGAAAATCAACTGTGCAGGAAACTTGAGTTGGATAAGTAATTTTTGTCCTGACCGTAGATGAATAGCAGGGTCCCACCTTTGATGAGATCAATCGCTTCAGCAGATATTTCCGAAGGAAGTGCCGGGCATCCTAAGCTTCTGCCAAGTCTTCCGGTTCCTTTGGCAAATTCTTCCCGGGCATAGTCAGCTCCGTGTATTACAATAGCCCGATTTCTCGCCTGATCATTAAATCCTTCTTCCAGTCCGTCCAGCCTGAGAGAGTAGCCATGCTTGCCACTGTAAGTTTCGCCGGTTTGGTAGAAACCAAGGCTGCTTTTGAACGACTCAGGTTGATTAGAGAATGATTCGGCCATTAATTGTCCGGAATTTCTACCATGGGAGACGACACTGTTCAGCAGAACTTCGCCTTTGGAAGTATCAATAATCCAAAGTCTCTTCTCAGTGGAAGGAAGACTGAAATCTATTACTGTGATGATGGGGGATTTAAAATTGTCCTTCAGTTTATTCCACCCGTTCATCGCCATGGTAAATACATTCCTTGCAGGGATTTCAACTGCGTTCTGGGCTAAATCCTTATAGATTTCTGCTGTGGGATCTGCCGTTGGAACCAGCGGGATGGATTCGGATGATGTGGTATTATAACTGAGAATATACAGAAAGGTGATGATAAGGAATCTTGAAATCATGTACTAGTGGGTAATGCTACAAATTAAGCGCTTATTTCTGTTCTTCAAACGTTCTTTTAATCAGTCTCTTATAAAAAAAGTTCCATTTGTTTTGTTAAGGGGCTGGGAAGTTGGGCGAGGGATGCTCGGTGTAGGATGCTTGATGTTGGGGGATGGGTGTGGGAAGACGGAAGACGGGAGAGGAACCCTCTAAGATGTTTGATGATGGGTGAGGAAGTAGACGTCTTTGCGGGGAACGAAGCAATCTTAAAGGTTAGGTCAATAAAATGAAATGGGTAGAGCAAATTAATCTGACCAGAATCAAAAATCCCGTAAATCGTATTTCGTAGATCCTACTTTAGCTGGGCATTTGATGTCCGGTAAGAATGGGTTTCTTTAGGTGACAGACGGCAGATTTTGGTACCAATTATTATTCTGTAATTTTGGGGTTCAAAAATTAATTCATTGTTCTTCAGTCTAATTCAAAGTCAGCAGCAAGAAATACCGGATTAAGTAAACAAAAAATGGAAATTGACTGTTTCGATAATCAATGAAAGTATCTGTATTCCGAAAAGAACATTTTAACGCTGCTCATAGACTTCACCAACAAGCTTGGTCAGAGGAGCAAAACCAGGCTGTGTTTGGGAAATGTAATAACCCTCATTTTCATGGACACAATTATGAACTGGTTGTACAGTTACGTGGGGATATCGATCCGGAGACAGGTTACGTATATGACATGAAATTGCTCAGTGATTTGATCAAGGAGCACGTAATAAAAAAATTAGATCACAAAAATTTAAATCTTGATACCGATGAATTCAAAGAACTTAACCCTACCGCTGAAAACATTGCAGTGGTTATTTGGAATATTTTAAGGGAAAAAATTGATCGAAAATTCGAGTTAAAGATTCGACTTTATGAAACAGAAAGAAACTTTGTTGAATACGATGGGGATTAAAATT
>Ga0307414_10000127_pt1 | contig 53237 bp, 43 predicted proteins | sample DK1Ometagenome_FD_203804 | JGI IMG/M metagenome (GOLD analysis project Ga0307414, IMG submission 203804) | Maize rhizosphere microbial communities from greenhouse at UC Davis, California, United States - DK15-O-3 | ecosystem: Host-associated > Plants > Roots > Rhizosphere > Soil | place: USA...
TTTTTACTTTCATCAAAATCATAAAAGCGTGTGCTTCCCAAAACATTTCCCGAACTTTTATCAATAATCTTAAAAGCGCCTTTACTTTCCATCGCACCTTTGAAAAAGTTTTCGAAAACTTCTCTTTTGTATCGATCTTTATTCGGATGCTGTTCCCAGACTTTCGGATCGGAAGCTACTTCGTATAAAGACTCAAAATCCCCTTGCTGTAAGGGGATTAATTGATATTCGTGATTTTCTAAAATCTTTTGAATAGAAAAATTCATCTGTATAATTTTAAAGCCAGATCAAACTAAACGATTGCTTAGCTTTTTGCTTTTGCAGCGTCTGACTCAATTTTTTTGATCTCTTTTAATTTTTCAGCAATTTTTGTAACTGCTTCAGGTTTTGCAGGTTTTAAAGGAACTTCAGCCTGAGCCGTGTCCCATTTCAAAACTAAATTCGCAGAGTTTTCATCAGTTGGGTTTAAAGTAATCTCAAACCATTCCTGCTTTTCTGCCAATTTATTAACCGGAACTGTAACATCTACAACATCCTGCTTCGGATCGTAAGTGTAAGCACCCCATTGCTGGAAATCTTTATTTAAAATCACCTTCCATTCTTTTTCCGTAGGAACGATAAACAAACCATAAGTTCCGGCCGGAACAATTTTTCCGCCAAAATTAATTGATTGTCCGAATGTAACTTTTGTAGAAGAGTTGGCTCCGGCTCTCCAAACTTGTCCGTAAGGAACCAATTCGCCGAAAATCTTGCGTCCTTTCACCCCTGGTCTGCCATAATCGATCATGATTTTAGACATTGAAAACTGCTGCTCTACTTTCTGGCGCGGGCTCGCAGCCGGTACAGAATAATCCTGAGCAAAACTGAATGTTGAAGCTGATATGCAAAGTGCAAATAGTAACTTTTTCACGTGTAAATTTTTGTTTAAAAATACGAAATCAAAACAAAATAGCATTCTCCAATTCCAATAATTTTTGCTTCCTCCAAATTCCGCCTGCATAGCCTATCAAGTCGCCTTTTGAGCCGATGACACGGTGACAGGGAATTAAAATCGCAATTTTATTGATTCCGTTTGCTGTTCCGACTGCGCGGATTGCTTTTAGATTTCCTAATCTTTCAGATTGTTGTTTATAAGTTCTGGTTTCACCCAATGGAATTTCTCGCAATAATTGCCATACTTTTCCCTGAAATTCTGTTCCTGTAATATATAACGGAACCTCAAATTGTTGTCTTTTACCTTCAAAATATTCTTTTAATTCATCTTCCAACTGTTTGAAATGTTTGTTTTCACCTTGTACGATTTCTGAATTTAAAGCTTTAGATAGTGAAAGGAATTGTTTTTCGATATTTTTCCGATCGGTGAATTCGAGCAGACAGATTCCTTCTTCAACGGCACAGGCAAACATAGTTCCGAGAGGAGTTTCAATTCTTTTAAGATCAATTATCATTTGCATTCTGCTGTTTTTAGGAGAAACTCCGAGAATATTTTTAAAACTTTCATTAAATCCACTCAAGCTTTCATACCCTGAATCTAAAGCCGTTTCTAAGATGCTTTCTCCATTCTTTATCTTTTTGAAGGCAGTATTCATCCTGAATTGTCTTTGAAAAGCTTGAAAAGTCATTTTATGATTTTTTAGAAACCAGCGACGAATCGTTACCGGTTCAATATTTCTTTTCAGAAGATCGGCATCTTTAATTTTCAGAGATTCATTTTTCGTCAGCTCAGCCAATACTTCCTGAATATATTGAGGAGTTTCATTTAATTTTTCAAGAGGTTTACAGATTTTACACGCCCTGTATCCTTTTTCAATGGCTTCTTCTGTACTTAGAAAGAATTCTACGTTTTCTTTTTTAGGTTTTCGTGCAGAGCAGGTTGGCCGACAAAATATACCGGTAGTCTTTACAGCCATCCAATATGTTCCTTCGAATGAAGAATCTTTATCTAACGATGCCTGATACATTCTTTCCGCTGTAAGTCTCATTATTATTTAAAAATTGGTGAAAAACTTTGTTTTTTCATAATTTCACTGCCTTTTTCTTCTAAATTTTTATAAATATATTCATTTAGAAAATTACCCGACGATATTCTTTTTATGCCTATTTCTTTAAGGGTTTTAAAATCTGATAATTCGGGCATGCACATTACATTCACAGGAAGTTTTGTTGAGTTTACGATAACTTTAATATCTTTTCCAGAAGTAATACAGGGAACAAAAATTCCATCAATTCCAATTTCTTCAAACAATTTGATTCTTTGTAACGTTTCTTGTACAGGATTTTCCAGTCCTAACAAAAATGTATCTGTTCTTACGTTGATAAAAATTTCAACTTTTTCTTCTTTCAGTTTTGATATCACTAATTTTAGCTTTTCAAAAAAAACTTCTTTATCCAAAATTGTTCTGATTCCATTAGCAATAACACTGTCTTCTATATTAATACCAACCACTCCTATTGTAGCAAGTTTAGAAATATTTGTGACAATTTGATCAGAAATTTCCCCATAGCCGCTTTCCAGATCTACCGTTAATGGAATTGATATTGATCTTAAAATTCTTTCAATAATATAAAGGTATTCATCAAAAGTCATATTTTCGCCATCTTCATATCCCAAACTATGGGCAACTGCCGAACTTGAAGTTGCCAGTGCTTTATAACCCAATTTCTCATACGCTTTAGCGCTTTGTGGATTCCAGACATTTCCCAGTAATAATGGCTCGTTGCTTTTATGTAGTTCTTTAAAAACTTCAATATTTGTCATTCTATTTTTTTGATAAAATTAACCTTTTAAGCAGTTGATAAACAACCGAAAAATGGACAAGTATTTTATAATCGTTATATTTTCTTTTGCATTCACTAAATAAAGAATAATTTAATAACTTAGAACATCATCTAAATTCTTGATCTATTAATTGAATAAATTATTTCATGCTGCTTTACATTCCAAACATTTACTTCATAACCTAAATCCGAAAAAGTTTCTTCACATTGTTTTATTCTTTAAAATTTATTTTTAAGTATCTAATTTATTCTCTAATTAGTACAAATTTAACCTACTTACCTTATTAAACAAAAACCTCGCAAGAAAAACTTACGAGGTTTAAAAATATTTTAAATCCGAAAATTACATCGTTTCCATTTTGAAACTCATGCTTTCAATTACTTTCAAGATCGCTTCAACTGTATCCATCGATGTTAAACAAGGTACACCGTTTTCTACACTCATTCTTCTGATCTGGAAACCGTCTCTTTCAGACTGTTTTCCTTTCGTCATGGTGTTGACAACGTATTGAACTTTTCCTTTTTGAATCAAATCGATTAAGTTGACACTTTCCTCTCCGATTTTGTAGCCTATTTTACAAGGAATCCCTTGTTCTCCGAAGAATTTTGCAGTTCCTTCCGTTGCCCAGATTCTGAAACCAACTTCATGGAATCTTGCAGCTAAATCTGCCGCTTCTTGCTTGTGTTTATCAGCAACTGTAAATAAGATTGAGCCGTGCATCGGTACTTTTCTTCCTGCAGCAACCAATCCTTTGTAAAGCGCTTTTTCTAAAGTCGTGTCTTTCCCCATTACCTCTCCTGTAGACTTCATTTCTGGGCCTAAAGAGATATCAACTTTCGTTAATTTTGAGAAAGAGAAGACAGGAACTTTTACGAAAACACCTTCTTTATTTGGAACCAGTCCGTTTTTGTATCCTAAATCTGTTAGTTTTTGGCCTAAAATAGCTTTTGTAGCTAAGTTTGCCATCGGCACTTCCGTAATTTTAGATAAGAAAGGAACTGTTCTTGATGATCTTGGATTCACTTCAATCACATAAACATTTCCTTCAAAAAGAACGTATTGAATATTCATTAACCCAATCACTTTCAAACCTTTAGCCAATCTTTGTGTGTAATCTACCAAAGTATCAACTTCGCTTTGTGAAATATTCTGTGGAGGATAAACTGCAATCGAGTCTCCGGAGTGAACTCCTGCTCTTTCGATGTGCTCCATAATTCCTGGAATAATTACCGTTTCACCGTCGCAGATTGCATCCACTTCAATTTCTTTTCCAACCATGTATCTGTCGACCAAAACAGGATGTTCCGGACTTGCATCTACCGCGAATTCCATATAATGAGAAAGTTCTGCTTCGGTGTAAACAATTTCCATTGCTCTACCTCCCAAAACGTAGCTTGGACGAACCAACACCGGATAACCGATCTCGTTGGCGATTGTTATTGCTTCTTCTTTTGATGTTGAAGTTTTTCCTAAAGGCTGAGGAATTCCCATTTCCTGAAGGGCTTTTTCAAATTTATCTCTGTTTTCAGCTCTGTCAAGGTCTTCCAAAGAAGTCCCTAGGATCTGAACTCCGTGAGCAGCCAGTTTATCTGCTAAGTTAATCGCTGTTTGTCCACCAAACTGTACCACAACACCTTTTGGTTTTTCAAGCTCGATAATATTCATTACATCTTCTTCCGTTAAAGGTTCGAAGTATAATTTATCTGAAATTGAGAAGTCTGTAGAAACTGTTTCAGGATTGTTGTTGATGATAATCGCTTCATAACCCATTTCTTTAATCGCCCAAACCGAGTGTACTGTAGCGTAATCAAACTCCACCCCTTGTCCGATTCTGATTGGCCCAGAACCCAAAACGATGATTTTTTCTTTGTCTGAAGCTACACTTTCGTTTTCCTCTTCGTAAGTTCCGTAGAAATATGGCGTTTCAGACTCAAATTCAGCAGCGCAAGTGTCTACCATTTTGTAAACCGGCATTACTCCGTTTTCTTTTCTGAAATTGAAGATTTCACGTTCTTTTACATCCCAAAGAACAGCGATATTTACATCTGCGAAACCTAATTTTTTAGCCTGAATTAAAGTTTCTAAATCAAATTTATTATCAGCAATAACTTTTTCGAAATCAATCAATTTCTTGATTTTCCAGATAAAGAATTTGTCGATTTTACTCCATTCTACGATTTGTTCCCAGTCGTAGCCTCTTCTTAAAGCATCACCGATGATGAATAATCTTTCGTCATCACAAACTCTGATTCTTCTTTCGATTTCTTCTGCCGTAAGCGCTTCTGCCTGTTTAGTTTTTAAACCAATATGTTTAATCCCAGTTTCAAGAGAACGGATTGCTTTTTGTAAAGATTCTTCGAAATTTCTTCCGATTGCCATTACTTCACCCGTCGCTTTCATCTGAGTTGATAATCTTCTGTCTGCTGTTTCAAATTTATCGAATGGGAATCTTGGGAATTTAGTTACCACATAATCTAAAGCTGGCTCAAAACAAGCGTAAGATCTTCCGGTAACCGGATTCATGATTTCATCTAAAGTCAATCCTACCGCAATTTTTGCAGCAATTTTAGCAATCGGATAACCAGTTGCTTTTGATGCTAAAGCTGATGAACGGGAAACCCTCGGATTCACTTCGATGATATAATATTCGAATGAATGTGGGTCTAAAGCCAACTGTACGTTACAACCACCCTCAATTCCTAAAGCTCTGATGATTTTTAATGAAGCGTTTCTCAATAACTGATACTCTCTGTCAGAAAGTGTTTGAGAAGGTGCCACAACGATTGAATCTCCTGTGTGAACTCCAACCGGATCAATATTTTCCATGTTACAAACCACAATCGCGTTGTCGTTTGCATCACGCATTACTTCATATTCAATTTCTTTGAAACCTGCAATTGATCTTTCAATCAAACATTGTGTAACAGGACTATATTTTAATCCTAATTCTGCAATTTCTTTTAATTCAGCTTCAGTAGCAGCAATTCCACCACCTGTTCCACCCATTGTAAAGGCAGGACGAACAATTACCGGATACCCAATTTCATTAGCAAAATTGATTGCTCCTTCCACCGTATTTACGATATCAGACTCAGGAACGGGTTCGTTCAATTCTCTCATCAATTCACGGAAAAGATCTCTGTCTTCCGCTCTGTTGATTGCTGAAAGCGTAGTTCCAAGAACTTCAACTTTACATTCTTCAAGAATTCCTGATTTTTCCAATTCTACCGCCATATTCAAACCTGTTTGTCCACCAAGAGTAGGTAAAAGTGCATCTGGACGCTCTTTTCTGATGATGTGACTTACAAACTGAAGTGAAATCGGCTCGATGTAAACCTTGTCAGCGATTTCAACATCTGTCATGATCGTTGCAGGGTTTGAATTGATCAAAATTACCTTGTAACCTTCTTCTCTCAAAGACAGACAAGCCTGCGTTCCCGCGTAATCAAATTCTGCCGCCTGACCAATAATGATAGGTCCTGAACCGATTACTAAAATTGTTTTTATATCTGTACGTTTTGCCATTTTATATTTTAGATTAAAGAATCAAGAGCAAAGAGCCAAGATTCTAAACTTTATATTTTTTACTTTTTATCTGATTTATTTCGGTCTTTTGTCATTCCGTAGGAATCTAAACTTTCTTTGTAGAGATTCTTTGCTTTCGCTTAGTTCTGAATGACAACTAACTTCTTACTGACTCTTCTTATTCTTAAAATCTTCCATTAAATTAATGAAATCATCGAACAAGTAGTTTGCATCTTCAGGGCCTGGGCTCGCTTCCGGGTGATACTGAACTGAGAAGCAAGGGTGGATTTTATGTTTCAGACCTTCATTTGTTCTGTCGTTCAATGCGATATGCGTTTCTATTAAATCTGTTTCTTTAAGGCTTTCCTGATCAACTGCATACCCGTGATTTTGAGAAGTGATGGCCACTTTATTTTTCTCTAAATCTAAAACCGGGTGATTCCCTCCTCTGTGACCGAATTTTAATTTGAAAGTCTTTGCTCCACAAGCTAAACCTATTAATTGATGTCCTAAACAGATTCCGAAGATTGGAACTTTTCCTAATAATCCACGAATCATTTCTAATGCTTTCGGGTTATCTTCAGGATCTCCAGGACCGTTTGAAAGCATGATTCCGTCAGGATTCATTAATAAAATGTCTTCAGCTGTTGTATCATGTGAAACTACGATGATATCACAATTTCTTTGAGATAACTCTCTGATAATTCCTAATTTAGAACCAAAATCAACAAGTACTACTTTAAACCCTCTTCCTGGGTTTGCATAAGGCGTTTTTGTAGAAACCTGCTCCACCTGATTGGTTGGGAAAGTCGTTGATTTTAATTCTGAAACGATTGTATCATTTTCAGCATCAGCGTTTACAATTTTTCCTTTTACCACTCCGGAGTTACGAAGAATTCTTGTCAGTCTTCTCGTATCAATTCCTGAAATTCCTGAAAGGTTTTTCTTTTTAAATAATTCATCTAAAGTAATCTGAGTACGGAAATTCGAAGGCAAGTCACAAAGCTCTTTTACAATAAGACCTTTGATAGCCGGCTCTATACTCTCATAATCATCTCTATTAATCCCATAGTTTCCGATAAGCGGATAGGTCATACAAACAATCTGTCCGCAATAAGACGGGTCAGAAATCAGTTCCTGATACCCTGTCATTCCGGTATTGAAAACCACTTCGCCTGCAGTTTCCAATTCTGCTCCGAAACCTTCTCCATGAAACACTTCACCGGACTCCAGTATTAATTTTTTCTTCATTTTTAAATTAGATATTAGATTTTAGAAATTAGAAGTTAGACTTCTTCATTCTGTTATTTTACTTCTTATTTTTTCTTTAATTTTATTGGCTTATTTAAAAGCGTATCCTTCTTTTTCTAAGGCTTCTTTTAAAATTGCCATTCTTGCGAAAACACCGTTCTGCATCTGTTTGAAGATTCTCGAACGGTCGCATTCCACCAAATCTGTATCAATTTCAACTCCTCTATTGATAGGCGCAGGATGCATGATAATCGCTTCTTTTTTCATTGCTTTTTCTCTTTCCTTTGTCAAACCATATTTTTTGTGGTAATCTGACGCAGAAAAACTCATTTTTGCATCGTGTCTTTCATGTTGAATTCTTAATAACATTAAAACATCAACTTCTTTAATCAATTCATCAACAGAAAGATAAGTCCCATTAATTAAAGCACCTTCGTCAAACCATTGTTCTGGTCCTGAGAAGTACACTTTTGCGCCTAATCTTCTCAAAGCTTCTGCATTTGAGTTGGCAACCCTGCTGTGTTTTACGTCTCCTACAATTCCTATTTTTAGACCTTCGAACTTTCCAAATTCCTGATAAATCGTCATTAAATCCAGCATACATTGTGAAGGGTGGTTTCCTGTACCGTCTCCTCCGTTGATTATAGGAATATTGATATTTTTTAATTCTTCAAAATATCTATCTTTTTTATCTCTAATTACGACTAAGTTTACTCCCAAACTTTCGATTGTCTTTACCGTATCATATAAACTTTCACCTTTATTTACAGAACTGTTTGAAGCATCAAAAGGAACGACCTGTAAACCTAATTTTCTTTCGGCAATATCAAAACTTGTTTTGGTTCTCGTACTGTCTTCGAAGAAAAGATTTGAGCAAAAAATTTCCCCTTCAATTTTGGCGGTTTTTCCGTTTGCAAAAGCCAATGCTTCTGTTACTATCCTATTGATTCTCTCGGTGCTTAGTTCTGTAATCGTAAACATAATATCTTAATTTTTTACAAAAAAAAAGCGAAGAAAATATCTTCGCTTAAAATAAATAAATATCGTAAAGGGCGTCTACGCCCGGTAATTCTAATGATATAAATACTGTGTTATTCATTAGGTGCAAAGATATAACATTTCAACGAACTGACAAAATCAAAATTCCATTAAATTAAAAAACTGCATTCTTTTTTTATTTTCATATTTAAATCCTATTTTTGTTTCAAACTCAACCCTATTATATGGATTTAAAAGACAAAATGATTCTCAGTATTATTCAGGAAGATTCTACTTATTCTGTAAAAGAAATTGCAGAAAAGATCGGTCTTACCTTTACTCCGACGTATGAACGTATCAAACAATTGGAGAAACAAGGGATTATTGAGAAATATGTTGGTCTTTTGAACCGTGAAAAGTTGGGTTTAAATATTGTTGTTTATTGCAATGTTCGGCTAAAAGAACAATCACAAAAGGTTCTCGAAACATTCGAAAAAAATATCGAAAAACACGATGAAGTTCAGGAAATCATAAGCCTTTCCGGCGAATATGATTATATGTTGAAAATCATTGCAAAGGATATTAATTCTTATAATGAATTTGCTGTCAACATCATTTCAAACATTCCAAATATCGGACAATACCACAGCTCGATTGTTCTTCACGAAGTTAAAAAGTCAACTAAATTTAAAATTGATTTAGGTTAAAATATTTAAAATTGAACCATTAAGATTTTTAAAGTAGTTATGGTTAATTAAGAAAATCTAAAGAATTTTAAGCATTGCGTCATTATTCGTCTGCGAATCTTAACTATTCTTAATCCTTAAATTCACGTTAATGGTTTAAACTAATTTTCAACCCAATAGTTTATTTTTCAATTTATTAAACTGATATTCTATTTTATCTAAACAAAGATTTCCTATACTTCCTTGATGACTATGATTTAGATTTCCGATCTCAAAATCAAACTCATTATTTTCAATCTCCTGCCCTACTTTTACATAAGCATCACGGAATGAACTTCCGTTTTTCACTTCTTCATTGATTTTCTCTACACTGAAAAGATATTTGTACTTTTCATCTTCCAGAATACCATCTTTCACCTGAATATTCGGTAAGGTATAGCTTAAAATCTCCAGACATTCTTTCAAAGAATCGATTGCAGGAAAAAGAATTTCTTTCGTCAACTGCATATCTCGGTGATAGCCTGAAGGAAGATTATTCGTCAATAAAATAAACTCATTCGGCAACGACTGAATTCTATTGCAACGTGCACGAACCAACTCGAAAATATCAGGATTTTTCTTGTGTGGCATAATGCTGCTTCCTGTTGTAAATTCTTTTGGAAAACTTATAAAATCGAAGTTTTGACTTAAATATAAACAAACATCATAAGCAAATTTACCCAACGTTCCTGCCAATGTTGCCATTGCCATCGACAACATTTTCTCTGATTTTCCGCGCGTCATTTGAGCGTAAACTGAATTATAATTCATCGATTGAAAACCTAAATTATAGGTTGTACTTTCACGATCAATCGGAAAAGATGAGCCATAACCCGCCGCTGAACCTAGTGGATTTTTATTGATGATATTTTTAACCGAAAAAAGCATTTCAATATCATCTAACAACGCTTCTGCATACGCTCCAAACCACAATCCAAACGATGAAGGCATTGCAATTTGTAAATGTGTATAGCCAGGAAGCAGAACGTTTTTATATTGTTTCGCCAGTTTAATTAATATTTGAAAAAACTCATTCGTTAAAGACGTAATTTCACGGATTTCATCCAGCAAATACAATTTTATATCCAATAAAACCTGATCATTTCTTGATCTTGCCGTATGAATTTTCTTTCCTATATCACCTAATTTCTCAATTAAAATAGATTCAATCTGCGAATGAATATCTTCCGCATTTTTATCGATTTCAAAAGTCCCGTCTTCGATATCTTTTAAAACTTCCTCCAAAACAGAAAGCATCTGCATTGATTCTTCATCGGAAATGATTCCCACTTCTGCCAACATTTTACAGTGCGCCATTGAACCTTTAACATCATATTTCGCTAAACGTTCATCAAAGTCAAGATCTTTCCCGACTGTGAATGTATTGACTAATATATTGGTGGCATCATCGTCTTTTTGCCATATTTTTTTCATAATTTTTTCTTTAAAACATTAATTTTTCTTTTGTCTTGAAACAAAAGAAACAAAAATTCAAGACTGGAAACTCCGGCTAAAAATTAAAATTAAATCCTAAAATCTGCAAAACTTGCGCGAATTCAACACTTGTTCTTCAATTCAAAATTAGTGTCGCGCTTCAAACAATGGGAATTTTTTAACGGATTAAATTTTAATTTGCTTAACGCCTCCGTTTCCTAAGTCGATTTAAAACTTTTAGCTTCCAGCCTATAAAACTTTCTCTAAAATCTTAATATAAATATCAATCCCCTCTTCTATTTCCTTTATATAGATGTATTCATCTGCGGTGTGAGAGCGTGTGCTGTCACCTGGGCCCAGCTTTACAGATGTACACGGAATAATCGCCTGATCGGATGAAGTTGGCGAACCGTAAGTTGTCCTGCCGATTTCCAGACCCGCCTGTACAAAGGGATGATCCATTTCTATTTTTGAAGAATTTAATCTGAAAGACCTCGCTGTCAAAGTTGATTTCATCTGTGATTGGATGATTTCAAACGCTTCTTTATTGGAATATTCATCCGTAACTCTTACATCTAAAGTAAAAGCACACGATTCCGGAACGACATTATGCTGAACTCCGGCATGAATTCCCGACAACGTCACTTTAACTTCACCCAAATAATCAGAAACTTTTGGGAACTTGAAATTTAAAATTTGCTGCAAATCTTCCATACATTTTACAATCGAATTATCATCATTCGGATGAGCGGCGTGAGAAGGAGTACCCTTCATTTCCCCATCAATAACCAAGAGTCCTTTTTCTGCAATCGCTAAATTCATCTGCGTCGGTTCCCCTACAATGGCGAGCTCGATATTTGGAAGTTGAGAAAATAAAGCTTCAATTCCGTCAACACCTGAAATCTCCTCCTCTGCCGTCAAAGCAACAACTAAATTATATTTCAAATCTTCTTTATCGTAAAAATGCAAAAAAACCTGAGCCATTGAAACCAAAGAAGCTCCGGCATCATTACTTCCTAATCCAAATAATTTCCCTTCCTTTTCAATTGCTAGAAACGGATCTAAAGTATACGCTTTGTTGGGCTTTACCGTATCATGATGTGTATTCAGCAAAATTGACGGTTTGAAAACATCAAAATTTTTGTTCACCGCCCAGATGTTATTTTTAAAACGTTTTGTAGGAATATTGTTCTTTTTAAAAAAGTTTTCAATCTCTACAGACGTATTATATTCATCTTTGCTGAATGACGGAATTTCAATCAGTTTTTTCAACAAATCCACTGCGTTATTTAGTAATTCTTCTTTACTATAAACAGATTTCAGTTCCTGCATGATGGTTTTCTATATGGTTTTTCAATTCAGTTTCTTTAATTAAGAATACTTTATTTACATTATTTTTTACGGCTGCAAGAGCGTTTTCCAGCTTGGGTAAAATTCCTTTGTGCAATTTCCCTTCATTTTTTAAAACAGAAAATTCTCCTTCAGAAATATTTTTGATAACAGAATCAGGGTTTTCGACATCCTCCAATACACCTGATTTATCAAAACAATACAACAATTCAACAACATATTTTGAAGATAAAGCCTGAGCAATCACCGAAGCAATTGTGTCTGCATTAGTATTGAAGAGATTTCCTTTTTTGTCGTGTGTAATCGCTGAAAATACTGGGACCAGTTTAAGTTTAATCAATTTTGAGATCAACTTTTTGTTCACGCTTTTCTTCTCAATATCTCCTACAAATCCGAAATCTATTTCTGCGTGTTCTCTTTTTTTAGCTTTAATTAAATTTGCATCAGCTCCCGAAAAACCTATTGCTTTACATTTTTTCTGCTGAAGTTTAGCCACAATATTTTTGTTGATTCCTCCCGCATATACCATTGCCACAATATCCAAGGTATCTTTATCTGTGATTCTTCGTCCGTTAATCATTTTCTGTTCAACACCTAATTTATCAGCTAAAATTGTTGCTAATTTCCCACCACCATGAACAAGAATTTTCCTTTCCTTGATTTCAGAAAACTGCTCCAGAAATTCGTTCAATAATTCTTCATCATCGATTAATGCGCCACCGATTTTTATGATGTATAATTTTTCTTTCATTACAAACCTTTTTTGAGAACCTTGTCAAGGTTTGATGTTATTTCGAATTAATTTCATCTAAAATTTCAGAGAAAACAGCTTGTGAAGAGAAAATTCGGTTTTTTGCCTGTTGATAAATGATAGAATTTTCACCATCCATTACCTCGTCGCTCAATTCTACATTACGACGAACCGGAAGACAGTGCATCACTTTCCCTTGATTGGTATTAGCCAATTTTTCATTCGTCAACATCCAGTTTTCTTTCACTTCAGGCATTGCTGCATAATCATCAAAAGACGACCAGTTTTTCACATAAATAAAATCTGCATCTTTTAGCGCTTCATCCTGATTGTGAATTACTTTTACATCTTTCGTGAAGTTTTTATCTAAATCATAGCCTTCAGGATTAGCGATCACTAACTCAACATCCATTTCCTGCATCCATTCTGCGAAGGAATTTCCTACCGCATGAGCGATCGGTTTGATGTGAGGCGCCCAAGTTAAAACCACTTTAGGTTTGCGTTCCTCTTTCCAGTTTTCTGTAATCGTAATGCAATCTGCCAAACTTTGCAAAGGGTGACGTGTCGCCGATTCCAATGAAACAACAGGAACTTTTGCATGTTGCTCGAACTGGCTCAAAATACTTTCATTAACATCATCTTCCTTGCTCTTCATTCCAGCAAAACAACGAACCGCGATGATATCACAATATTGATTTAATACTTCAATGGCGTCTTTGATATGTTCAACGGTGTCACCGTTCATGACAGCTCCATCTGCAAATTCCAGATTCCAAGCTTCTTGTGCTGCATTTAACGTCAAAACATTTAAACCTAAATTTTGCGCTGCAATCTGGCTGCTCAAACGAGTTCTCAAACTTGAATTTAAAAATACAAGTCCGATTGTTTTTCCTTTTCCTTTCTTGGTTTCCGAAAGAGGATTTTCTTTAATTTGTAAAGCTTTTTTTATAATTTCCTGTAAGTTTTCAACGTCACTTACAGAGGTGAATTTTTTCATTTTGATTTTTGATTTTAAAGATTTTCTAAAACAGTTTTCAAAGCACCAATAAACAAATCGGTTTCTTCTTTTTTAATGTTAAGCGCCGGAAGAAGCCTTAACACAGCCTTATCATTGGAGTTTCCTGTGAAAATATGATGATTGTACAACAAACTGTCCCTCACTTCTGAGCAATCCCTGTCGAGTTCGATTCCAATCATCAAGCCTTTCCTTCGGATGGTTTTAATATGTGGAAAGTCCTTAATTTCATTTTCAATATACTTGCCCATTTCCTGAGCATTTTTGATGAGATTTTCATCTTTCATTACATCCAATACAGCAATCGCAGCGACACAAGCTAAATGATTCCCTCCGAAAGTTGTACCCAGCAAACCATTACTTGCCTGAAAATTAGGATGAATCAATACTCCGCCAATTGGAAAGCCATTGCCCATTCCTTTTGCAGTTGTGATAATGTCTGCTTCAATTCCAAATTCCTGATGCGCAAAGAAATATCCGCTTCGTCCGTATCCTGACTGAACTTCATCCAAAATCAAAACAGCATCATGTTTTTCACACAGTTCTTTAATTTTAGTTAAAAATTCAACCGTTGGAATCATAATTCCCCCAACTCCTTGGATTCCTTCGATAATCACCGATGAAATTTCATTTCCCTGATTTTCAAAAACTTCTTCAAGCTGTTCGATATTATTCCATTCAGATTTGATGAATCTTTCGTCATAATTTACCGGAGCTACAATTTTCGGATTGTCGGTCACAGAAACTGCTGCCGAAGTTCTGCCATGAAATGAACCTGAGAAATATAACACTTTACTTTTTCCGTTGTGAAAAGAAGCTAGTTTTAAAGCATTTTCATTCGCTTCAGCTCCTGAATTACACAAAAATAAATTGTAATCTTCCAAACCTGAAAGTTTTCCTAATTTTTCAGCCAGTTCAGTCTGCAATTCATTCTGAACCGAGTTTGAATAGAAAGATATTTTATCTAATTGGTTTTTTAATTGACTTTGATAATGCGGATGGTTGTGCCCGATAGAAATTACCGCATGACCTCCGTAAAAATCAAGATATTTTTCTCCTTTATCGTCCCAAAGAAATGATCCCTGAGCTTTTACCGGATTTATGTTGAATAATGGATATACGTTGAATAAATTCATTTTTTTTGTTTTAATTAATTTCTTTTGTCTTGAAACAAAAGAAACAAAAGTTCAAGACTGGAAAATTCTGCTAAAAATTTAAATTAAATCCTAAAATCCCCAAAACTCGCACGAATTGACTATCTGTTCTTTGATTAAGAATTTGTCTCGTGCTCAAACAGTGGGAATTTTTTAACGGATTAAATTTAAATTTTCTTAACGCTCCATTTTCCTAGGTCGGTTTTACTTTGAGTTTAAAAATTCATAATTGACTTATTGACTATTCACATTAAAATGCAATAGGTTTTAAATTTAATCCTGAATTTTCTTCCCAACCCATTGCAATATTCATATTTTGAACTGCTTGTCCGGAAGCTCCTTTAAGCAAATTGTCAATCGCTGAGTGAATAACCGCAACATTTCCACTCTTTTCTATATGAATCACACAGCGATTCGTGTTGACAACCTGTTTTAAATCAATTGCTTTTTCGCTTACCCTTACAAAAGGCTCATCTGCATAAAAATCCTGATACAATTGATTGATATCTGAAAGTTCTAAATCTGTTTTCACCGTGGAACTCGTAAAAATTCCTCTTGCAAAATCCCCTCTCCATGGAACAAAATTCAGACTTATTTCATTTATATTAAAAGAAATTAACTGTTGTAAAATCTCATCTACATGTTGATGTGTCAAAGTTTTATACGCCGAAATATTATCGTTTCTCCAAGTAAAATGCGTCGTCGGCTGCAAAGACTGACCCGCACCCGTTGAACCTGTAATTCCCGTAGTGTAAACCTCATTCAGCAAACCTTTTTGAGCTAACGGAAGCAAAGCCAGTTGAATCGCCGTTGCAAAGCATCCCGGATTTGCAATACTTTTTGCTCCTGAAAGATCTTTTTTATTGATTTCCGGTAATCCATAGATAAAATTTCTGTTTCCTAAATTACCATCTAAACGAAAATCATTTCCTAAATCAATCACTAACGTTTCATCTTTTACATTATTTTGAGTCAGCCAATTTTGGCTTTCTTTGTGAGGAAGACATAAAAATAAAATATCTACATCTTCAGGCTGATCTGTTAAAACCATTTCACAAACCGTTGTTAAATCCGGGTACAAATCTGAAATCTTTGTCCCCGAATTTGAACGACTATATAAAAAACTCAAAGTCACATTGGGATGAAAAGCCAGCAGACGAACCAATTCGCTTCCTGTGTAACCGTTGGCTCCCATGATTCCTACTGTTTTTATTTCTTTTTGATTAATCTCAATCATTTTATATTTTTTTTGATAGGATTTTCATCCTATCCTGATTTAAGTCGTCCTTTCAGGACTCCTATTATTGCGGTGAATTGCATGCAGCCCGACTTGAGCGGAAATCCTTTTGTGAGGAGGAACGACGAGCAAAAGATTGGGAGCGGAAGGCGGATAAAGCTGCCCAAATCTTATTTATTAGTCTGATGGTATATATTTAAGGAATTGCTTACAATTTTTGTATAACCTTTTACATCTTCTCCTGTCCAGGCCCTGTTTGCTTCGCCATAACTTCCGAATTTATCAGACATTAGATCATGCTTAGATTCAATTCCATTTAAGATAAATCTATATGGATGAAGGGTTACAAATACTTTTCCGCTTACTGTTTTTTGAGAATCGTTCAAGAATGACTCGATATTTCTCATCACAGGATCTAAGAAAAGTGCTTCGTGAAGCCAGTTTCCGTACCAATCAGACAATTGAGATTTCATCATTTGCTGATATTTTGAAAGCGTATGTTTTTCCAATAAATGGTGTGCTTTTATAATCACAGAAGCCGCTGCCGCTTCAAAACCGACTCTTCCTTTAATTCCGACAATCGTATCTCCAACGTGAATATCGCGACCAATTCCGTAAGCAGAAGCTAATTTTTCAATTTTTTGAATCGCGTAAACTGAATGTTCAAAATTTTCTCCATTTACTGCTACAATTTCACCATTTTTAAACTCAATTTCCAGTTCTGAAGGCTGAGTTTCTTTAATTTGAGATGGAAAAGCTTCTTCAGGAAGATAATTTCTTGAAGTCAACGTTTCTTTTCCACCAACTGAAGTCCCCCAAAGTCCTTTATTCACAGAATATTGTGCTTTCTGGAATTCCATTTCGTAGCCATGGCTTTTCAAAAACTCAATTTCTTCTTCACGAGATAAAGACATATCACGAATCGGCGTAATAATTTCTACATTCGGAACCATTACCTGAAAAATCAAATCGAAACGAACCTGGTCATTTCCAGCACCTGTACTTCCGTGAGCAATGGCATCAGCTCCTATTTCAATAGCATATTTCGCAATTTCCTGCGCCTGAATTGTACGTTCGGCACTTACAGAAAGAGGATATGTATTGTTTTTCAACACATTACCAAAGATCAAATACTTTACACAAGAATTGTAATAATCTTCCTGAGCATCAACGCACCTGTATTCTTTCACCCCAAGATTAAAGGCTTTTTTCTCCAGTTCTTTTTCCTCTTCTTTAGAAAAACCTCCGGTATTTACAGTTACTGCATATACTTCATATCCAAGTGTTTCACTCAAATATTTAGCACAGTAAGAGGTATCTAGACCTCCGCTAAACGCTAAGATTACTTTCTTGCTCATTTTTATATTGATTTTCGGGTTGATTATTTACAACACCATTTACTCTACTATTTTCAGGAACGAAAAGCATTGCAGTACAAAGACAGTTTTTTCGTTCTTTTTTCATTAAAATTTCATAATTCACACAGCTTTTGCAACCGTTCCAGAATTCTTCATCCTGTGTCAATTCAGAATAAATTACGGGCTTGTAACCTAAATCGCTATTGATTTTCATTACGGCAAGACCAGTTGTCAATCCGAAAATTTTTGCATTCGGATATTTATCTCTAGACAGTTGGAAAACTTTATCCTTGATTAAAGTTGCAGCTCCTCTTTCCCTGAACTTTGGAGAAACGATTAATCCCGAGTTAGCCACAAACTGACCATGTGACCAGGTTTCAATATAACAGAATCCTATCCATTCTCCATTTTCGGTAGCGACAACAGCATTGCCTTCCGAAATCTTTTTGCTTAAATATTCTATGGAACGTTTTGCGATTCCCGTTCCTCGTCGCTGTGCAGAATCATACATTTCCTGCTGTATTTCACTCACATACATTAAATGTTCGCATGAGGAAATTTCTATTTCCATTTTATTTATCTGAATTTTTTGGCAAATTTAAAACATAATAACTTTAAAAACCAAATAAAAAAGATAATTTTATCGTTTAATTAATATTTAACAGGTAATTTAATCTTAAATAAAGAATTAATTAAGGTTAAAACTCAAGTAATTGTTTGTTAGAATATTTTAAAATAATTTTGAAAGTAAAACTTACTTAAACACAAAAAATCCCACAGATAAAGAATAAACCGAAAATTAAATATTAATTTAGTATCCATAAATCAGAAGAGAATATGAGAAATTACTTGATAGAAGATTTGCCACATTATTTTGAAGAATATAAAAAGTCTATTAAAAACCCTAAAAAATTCTGGGACAAAATAGCCGATCAAAATTTTGTGTGGTATCAAAGATGGAGCAAGGTCGTAAAATACGATATGAATGAAGCAAAAATCACATGGTTTAAAAATGCAAAATTAAATATCACCAAAAATTGTATCGACAGGCATCTTTCGGTAAGAGGTGAAAAAACCGCCATTATTTGGGAACCCAACGACCCGAAAGAAGAAGCCCAGCATATTTCTTACAACGAACTTTACACAAGAGTAAATAAAACTGCAAATGTTTTGCGCGAAATGGGCATTGAGAAAGGCGACAGAGTATGTATTTATCTTCCGATGATCCCTGAACTGGCGATCACGATGTTAGCCTGTGCAAAATTAGGAGCCGTTCATTCAGTTATTTTTGCAGGATTTTCTGCGTCTGCGGTCGCTTCAAGAGTGAATGACTGCAGCGCAAAAATGGTAATTACTTCTGACGGAAGCTACAGAGGAAACAAAGTTTTAGATCTAAAAAGTATTGTTGATGAAGCTCTTGAAAAAACTCCGACCGTTGAAAATGTTTTGGTTGTAAAAAGAACCAACAACGAGATCAAAATGAAAGAAGGAAGAGATCATTGGATGGCAGATTTATATGAAAAGGCATCACAGGATTTCGTTACTGTAATTATGGATGCAGAAGATCCACTTTTCATTCTATACACTTCAGGATCAACGGGTAAGCCAAAAGGAATGCTTCATACTTGTGCCGGTTATATGGTTTATACGGCGTATACTTTTAAAAATGTTTTTAATTACAAGGAAAACGACATTTATTGGTGTACCGCAGATATTGGCTGGATAACGGGACATTCTTATATTCTTTACGGACCGCTTTTGAATGGCGCAACAACCGTTATTTTTGAAGGAGTTCCAACTTATCCCGAGCCGGATCGTTTTTGGGAAGTTATTGAAAAACATAAAATTACACAATTCTATACCGCTCCAACTGCAATCCGTTCTTTGGCGAAAGAAAGTGCAGAATGGGTTGATAAGCACGATTTAAGTTCATTAAAAGTAATCGGTTCTGTTGGCGAACCCATCAATGATGAAGCGTGGCATTGGTTCAACGATCATGTCGGAAGAAAAAAATGTCCGATTGTAGATACTTGGTGGCAAACGGAAACCGGCGGAATCATGATTTCTCCGCTTCCTTTTATCACTCCTACAAAACCAACTTATGCGACTCTCCCTTTACCGGGAATACAGCCTGCTTTGATGGATGATAAACGCAACGAAATTACCGGAAACCAAGTTACGGGAAATCTTTGCATCCGTTTTCCATGGCCGGGAATTGCAAGAACGATTTGGGGCGATCATCAAAGATATAAAGAAACCTATTTTACGGCTTTTCCGGGAAAATATTTTACGGGTGACGGTGCTTTGAGAGACGAAGTTGGCTATTACAGAATCACAGGACGTGTGGATGATGTTGTGATTGTTTCAGGACACAATCTTGGAACAGCACCTATCGAAGACAGCATCAACGAACATCCTGCGGTAGCGGAATCTGCAATTGTTGGTTATCCACATGATATTAAAGGAAATGCACTTTACGGATTTGTAATTTTAAAAGAAAGCGGAGAAAGCCGTCAAAAAGACAATCTAAAAAAAGAAATTAATCAATTGATTGCCGACCAGATTGGTCCTATTGCCAAATTGGATAAAATTCAGTTTGTTTCGGGGCTTCCAAAAACGCGATCAGGGAAAATAATGCGTCGGATTTTGCGAAAAATAGCGGAAGGTGATTTCAGTAATTTCGGAGATATTTCAACTTTATTGAATCCGGAAATTGTTGATGAAATTAAAAATGAAAGATTAGGTTAGCTCAGATAAGTTTTGCATTAAATAATCACATTATAGATATTATCATAAATAATATTAATTTTTTATAGATAGAATAAAATTTAAATGTTTTTGTTAATTTTTTACAAACAATAAAGAAAATTTAACTATCTTTAAACAACCAAATTAAAACCATATTATTATGACTAAGATTTTAACAGGTGTATTTGAAAAGCACAGTGATTATAAACGACTGGAGAACGAATTGGAAACTTCTGGATTTGAAAACTCAGATTACATTGTTTATCTTACAGAAGAGCGCAACAACTCGCAATATATGGCGAGCGTTGAAATAAAAGACAACGATCAGGCAGAAACGGCAAAAAATATTTTTGGCCAAAATTCTGTTTTAAAAACATATCTATTTGAAAATATGAGTATAAATCAGGCATCATACAGTAATTTGAAAAAATATATTGACGTGAGAAGCAAAGCTGAAATCCATAACAGCCCCGATGTCAGAAAGAAAACTCAACACAATGGAATAGACTCTGAAGTAAAATTCTAAAAACCATAAAAACTTATAACCGAAATCCGTAGGAACTATTCTACGGATTTTTATTTTGCCTTGACATATACTATTATTTTTCGTATTTTCGTTCAAATAAAGCCTTTACACAGATGAGTTACGACATAGAACAAGAAAATAAAGAAATCTCGGCAAGGTATAAAGACCTGATTTCTAACACTTACAGAACTTTGGATGAAGAAAACAACAAACTTATCCGAAAGGCTTTTGATATTGCACTGGATGCACACAAAGACCAACGCAGAAAATCCGGCGAACCCTACATCTACCACCCTATTGCTGTTGCAAAAATTGTCGCAAAAGAAATCGGGCTTGGTGCCATGTCTATTGCCTGCGCCTTATTGCATGATGTGATTGAAGACTCAGATTATACATATGAAGATCTGAAGAAGATTTTTGGTGAAAGAATAGCTTCGATAGTAAATGGATTGACAAAGATTTCTATCATGAATCATCAGAATATCTCGGTACAGTCTGAAAATTACAGAAAGCTTTTGCTGACGCTTTCAGAAGATTTCAGGGTGATTCTGATAAAAATTGCAGACCGTCTCCACAACATGAGAACGCTGGAAAGCATGGCTCCCGATAAACAGAAAAAGATTGCTTCCGAAACGGTTTACATCTATGCTCCGATGGCTCACAGACTAGGTTTGTACAATATAAAGTCCGAGCTTGAAGATCTTTCGCTGAAATATAATAACCCCGAAGTTTTCAACGAAATTACCGAAAAACTAGAATTAGCCAAAGAAAGTCGTGAAAAATATATTGAAGAATTTAAACGGGAAGTTTCTGATAGGCTAAAAGATGAAGGATTAAATGTAACAATAAAGGGTCGCGCAAAGGCGATCTCTTCCATTTACAGGAAAATACTCAAGCAAGGGGTTTCTTTTGAAGAAGTTTTTGACAATTATGCAATCCGGATTATTTATAAATCTGATGCCAAAAACGAAAAATTCCTCGCCTGGAAAATCTATTCTATCGTAACGGATGTCTATCACAGCAATCCTTCCCGAATGCGCGATTGGATCACTCAGCCACGTTCGACGGGATACGAAAGTCTGCATTTAACCGTTCTTGGACCTGATAAAAAATGGATTGAAGTGCAGATCCGTTCTGAACGGATGGATGATATCGCAGAAAAAGGTGTTGCAGCCCATTACAAATACAAAGAAGGCTATAAACAAAGCAGCGACGATAGAAATTTTGAAAAATGGGTTACAGAAATCCGTGATGTTCTCGAACAGCAGCAAAATCTTACGACTTCTGAGCTTTTAGATAATATTAAGCTTAATTTATATTCAAAAGAAGTTTTTGTATTTACCCCAAAAGGCGAAATCAAAATTTTGCCAACCAACGCAACAGCTTTGGATTTTGCTTTTGCCGTACATTCTGATCTGGGAATGAAATGTTTGGGTGCAAAAATCAACGGAAAGCTGGTTCCTATATCTTATATTCTTCAAAACGGAGATCAGGTTGACATTCTTTCATCTCAAAACCAAAAACCGAAGTTTGACTGGTTGGATTTTGTAGTGACTTCAAAAGCGAAATCTAAAATAAAAAGCTATTTAAATTCTGAGAAAAACTCGCTTGTAGAAGAAGGAAAAGAGATACTTCAGAGAAAACTTCGTCATGCAAAGATTAATTTTAATGATGAAGAAATCAATAAGCTTCAGAAATTTTTTAACCTAAAAACTTCACAAGAGCTGTTTTTAAAATTCCAAACGAATGAGCTGGATGCAAGCAGTTTAAGAAAATATATTGAAAGTAAAAACGTATTCAACAATTTGCTTTCGAGATTCAAAAGAACGACCAACAAAAACCAACATTACGAAGAGCCGAAAGAGATCAATCTCGACATGATTGTTTTCGGAAAAGATGAAGAAAAGCTTAATTACAGCTATGCAAAATGTTGTACAGTGATTCCGGGAGATAAAATATTTGGCTTTATTACGATTTCGGAAGGGATAAAAGTTCATAGCGACAATTGCCCCAATGCGATCAATTTGAGAGCGCAATACGATTACCGTGTGATTCCTGCAAAATGGGTGAATGAAGAAAGCTTCAAAAACCGTATAAAAATTGAGATCGAAGGACTCGACAGAATGGGTATGATCAACGATATTACAGCTGTAATAAGCGGCGCAATGGGAATGGATATGAAAAGCATGTCGATCGAATCAAACAATGGTGTTTTTACCGGAAATATCAATCTGGAAGTGAAAAACAGAAGCCAACTTGATGAAACATTTAAAAAATTAAAAGGGATAAACGGAGTATCAAAAGTAGTAAGAATATGAATTTAAGCAGGTATTTTTTAAAATTTTTTAACAGCAATCAGTCATCAGGGATTTTACTTATTTTTTGTGTAGCAGTAGCTTTAGGCATTGCTAATTCTTCATTAGCTGAAACTTTTCAGCTTTTTTTGGATAAGGAAATAGGATCAGATCTTTTGCATCTTAAATACCCTTTGCATATTTGGATCAATGACGGTTTGATGGCGGTTTTCTTCCTTTTGGTAGGGCTTGAAATCAAAAGAGAAATCGTGGAAGGCGAACTTTCATCTTTTGAAAATGCATCGCTTCCTATTTTCGCAGCAATTGGCGGAATGGTGGTTCCGGCGGTGATATTTGCTTTTTTTAATTATGATACAGATTATAGCAACGGCTGGGGAATTCCCATGGCTACAGATATTGCTTTTTCTCTGGCGATCATTTCTATGCTTGGAAATAAAATTCCAAATTCTATAAAAATATTTCTTGCGGCCTTGGCTATTGTTGATGATTTGGGTGCAATTTTAGTCATTGCGATCTTTTACACAGACCAGATTCATTGGCTTTATATATTCCTTTCTTTGGGTATTACAGCCTTATTATTTCTCTTAAATTACTTCAAAGTTACCAAGATTGCGTTTTACATTATTCCGGGATTATTTCTTTGGTATTTTTTGCATCATTCCGGTATTCATGCGACGATTGCAGGAGTTATACTTGCGTTTTCCATTCCGACCAATTCTTCAAAAATTGAGATATCTCCTTTGGAAAAACTGGAACATCAGCTGCATTATCCTGTTAGTTTTTTAATTATGCCTTTGTTTGCGCTTACCAATACCAATATTACTTTCACCAACGGAATGGTAGACGGTTTATTCAGCAATCTGGGGTTAGGAATTATTTGTGGATTGGTATTAGGAAAGTTGATTGGTATCAACCTGTTTTCTTTTGTGGCTATCAAGTTAAAGGTAAGCTCGCTTCCTCACGACAGCTCATGGACGCAAATGATAGGCGTCGGCTTTTTGGCGGGAATTGGTTTTACAATGTCGATTTTTATTGCTTTGCTTTCATTCAAAGATGAAATCCTGATTCAGGACGAAGCTAAATTTGCAATATTAATCGCTTCGTTTTTAGCAGCTATTTTAGGATATGTTATTCTAAATTTAACTTCTTTAAAAAATAAAAGTATCGAGCAAAACTAATTTTTAACAAGGTTCCAGGTTCCTTTCAAATCACCCATTTCCCAGGTTCCGGTTTTAGAATTAAGATTTCCGTATAAAATAAATCCTGACGGAGCTTTACTTGTTGTATTGAAAGAAGAATTTACAAGACTCGTTTCATAAGATTCCGATGAGGTCTGCGTACTTCTTGTGACTTTTACCATTGCACTTTTGCTGACGTCAACTACTAAAGTTCCGTTGATATCACCAACGTAGCTGCCAGTATATTTTCCTTGAAAAGCTGAGCTGAAGTTTTCTTGCTCTTTCTTTTCATCCAATTGGTCTATAATATGTTGGCAGGAAATTATCGATAAAAATGATAACAAGAAAATTAAATTTTTAAACATCGTCTTTACTTTTTTTAGTTTCTATTTTGCGCATGTGCTCTTCATCGCCTTCAAGATTGGGCTCTGAGTTTTCGGAATGATAATGAGAAGCTTCTTTTTTTATTTCATCTGAAAGCAGTTTTTCGATCCGCAGTTTTCGCAAAGCCATATTCAGTTCATTACCGAAAAGAAGAAGATATACATTCACATTTACCCAGACCATCAATAAAATCATACTTCCGATGGAGCCATATAAAACGTTGTAACGTGCAATATTTTTAACGTAAATTGTAAAGAAATAAGTTGTAACGATAAATAAAATCGTCGTAAGAATAGCACCCGGAACTGCTTGTCTGAACCTGATGATTTTCACTGTTCCCAACCAATAAAACAACGCCAAAAGCAGGAAGAAAAATAGTGGAAAAGATACAAACCCAATGATTTTTGAAAGGTTATTGACGAGCCATGAAATATTGTAAGCCGGAGTAAAAAGCTTGAGCACAACCTCGGAATAATAAACCCCGAAAAGGGCTAAAAAAACAATCGTAACAAAGCCTATCGTTATAAAAAAAGAAAGGATAAATTCTTTTACATCTGTTAATTTTTCTTCAGAATTTTCATTAAATCCATTGATGATGGAAAAGGTTCCGTTGGTGGCAAAAACCAAGGCAATAAGAATCGTTAAATTACTGATTCCCTTCATATTTGGGATAATATTAGTTTCAATATAATCTCTCACATCGCCTTCAATATTGGAAGGGAAAATATTGTGCATCAAAACCTCAAAAATATAAAACTGAAGTTTATCGTAATGCGGCATATATGGAATCACCGACAGTAAAAACAAAAGAAAAGGAAAAAGACTCAAAGTAAAGCTCCATGAAATGCTTGCTGCCTTTCTTCCGATATTCCCTTTAAAAATCCCCGAAATATAAATCTGAAAAAGCTGCCAAAGCGATATTCCCAACACCGGAAGGTGTATATTGTCAAAGAATTCCTGAATTTTTATAATGAAGTTGGGCGTTTTCAGATTCATAAACTATATTTGTGCATAGCAAATATAAGAAATGCGTATCAATTTAGTCTGCATCGGGAAAACAGATGACAAAGAAATCACTTCTCTCATCAATTATTATCTCAACCGTCTTCCAAAACACTGGAATTTCGAAATTATTGAAATCCCTGATATTAAAAATGCCAAAAACCTTTCTCCCGATCTTTTAAAAAAAGAAGAAGCCAAATTATTTTTAAATCATATCGATAAAAATGACTGGGTTGCTATTTTAGATGAAAAAGGGAAACAATTCACAAGCAGAGAATTTTCTCAAAAAATAGATAACTGGATGAATTCTTCAGTAAAAAAAATTCATATTCTGATTGGTGGAGCTTATGGTTTTTCAGACGAAATCTACAGCAGAGCCAGTGAAAAAATGTCTTTATCTAAAATGACATTCACGCACCAGATGATCCGGCTATTTATTGTTGAGCAATTGTACAGAGCTGATCAGATTTTACAGGGAAAACCTTATCATAATGACTGATTGTCATTAAAGGTTTGTTTCCTAATCACTTTCTTAGCAAGGAAGGCAAAAAAGCTTCCCAGCAAAATTCCAACAAATGCGCCCGTCAAAATATCTATCGGGAAATGCACTCCCAAATAAATACGGCTGTAAGAAACCACAATAGCCCAAACAAATATTGCATAAGGAAACCATTTGAGCTTATCTTTTAATAAAAAACTCAAATAGCTTGCTAAAAAAAATGTATTAGAAGCATGTGCAGAATAAAAACCAAATTGACCGCCACACTTTACGATTCTCATATAGCTTTGTAGACTGGGATCGTGGCAAGGCCTCAATCTCGCAACGCCATATTTAAAAATTCCTGCAACCTGATCGGAAATAGTGACACCAATCCCAATAAACAAAAGAATGTAAAGTAAAGATTTAAGCTTAAAGTTTTTATATAGAAAATAAGAAAAAATAATATAAAGCGGAACCCAGATCCAGGTTGAAGATATCATGATCCAAAACTGATCAAAAGGTGTATCTCCCAAATTATTAAGGTAAAGAAATACCTTTTTGTCTTCCAGAATGATCTCTTCCATATTATCTGCTTACCGGCCCTTCGTAGGTATCATCTTCGGAAGGTTTTAGTTTTGGAATTTCATCGGAAGAAGGCTCTGCAAGAATATCTTTCTGAATGTTTTTTGTAGGATCAAAATCTTTGGCAGCATCTTTCACTTTTTCTATCTCACGTTTTATTTCAGATACAGGATTGTCTGTTTCTTTCATGATTTCCGTTTTGATATCTTCTACTGCGCCACGCATCTTTCTCACTCCCGATCCAAGGTCGCGGGCAATCTGAGGCAGCTTATCCGGTCCGAATAATACTACAATTGCAATGGCAACAAGCGCCATTTCTCCAATGCTTAATTCCATGATGCTAAATTACAAAAGATTATATAAAAAAGATGTTTTGAGGCTTAATTTTAAATAAATTTTAAGCCTTCTTTTTCTGAAAGGCAAAATAGGTAATCACAACGCTGATTGCCATTAATATAAATGCTAAAAAAAACGGCGCTCCGGAAAACTTAAACGGCGCTTCATCATGAGTGAAAAAGTAAAATAAATTGGTCATCACCGGAGGCCCGATAATCGCTGTGGCGCTCATCAGACTCGTTAAGGCTCCCTGAAGTTCACCTTGTTCGTTTCCGGGAACACTTTTGGTAATAACAGACTGCAAAGCCGGACCGCAGATTCCACCTAAACAATAAGGAACCAGAAAGACAAACATCATCCACCCTTCTGAAGCAAAGGAAAAAAGTAAAAGACCTAATGCATACAGCGACAAACCGTAATAAATACTTTTCTGTTCACCCAATTTCGGAGTTGTCCAACGGATCAGAACTCCCTGAACCAAACCAACCAAAAGCCCAACAACACCCAAGGAAATACCTACCATTCGTTCTGTCCAGTCAAATTCATACATCGTAAAAAAGCTCCAGTTACTTTGTACGGCATGTCCCGCTATATAAATTAAAATTAAAGCAACAATCAACCCTGAAATTTCAGGATGCTTGCCCAGAAACTTAAATGAACCAACCGGATTTGCTCTTCTCCAGCTAAATTCTCTTCTTTTATCTTTATCTAAACTTTCGGGAAGTATAAAATACCCGTAAAGGAAATTTAATAAGCATAAAACTGCTGCTGCATAAAACGGAACTCTTGCTCCGTAATGTCCTAAAACACCACCAATGACAGGGCCAATAATGAACCCCAGACCAAACGCAGCACCAATCAAACCAAAGTTTTTTGCACGGTCTTCATCTGTCGAAATATCTGCAATATAAGCACTCGCAGTGGTGATACTTGCACCCGTAATTCCGGCAATAACCCTTCCTATGAAAAGCCAGACAATGGTCGGTGACAATGCCAAAAGAATATAATCAACCGCAAAACCGAAAAGAGAGATCAAAATAATAGGTCTCCTTCCAAATTTATCGCTGAGATTACCAACAACCGGTGAAAAAATAAACTGGGTAAAAGCATACGCAAAACCAAGCCATCCACCATATTTTGCTGCTTCGCTGATGTCTGCATGTATCAGCTCTTTGATCAGTTGCGGAACTACGGGGATGATGATTCCCCAGCCTGTAATATCGATCAGTAATGTGATAAAAATAAAGCCTATGGCTGCTTTCTTTTTTGACTTTTCCATGATGGTGCAAAAGTAGTTATTTTAGCAATTTGAAGCTAGAAATTTGAGAATGGAGTTTATGCTTTTGTGATCGAGCAATACGAAGAACGTATCAAAGAGCTAAAAGATCAGGTAGACTACTGGAAAAACAAAGCCGAGGGCTAGTCTATAGCTTTCTGCCTTTCCCGAAAGCTTGTCGCACCCTAGTAACGTGCTTCGGGAAGCTCCGAAAACCTGCCGCACCCTCGTAACGTACTTTCGGGAAGCTCCGAAAGGTTGTCGCACCCTAGTAATGAGCTTTCGGAGAGCTCCGAAATCCTCTTGCAGGGGTGTTGGAGTTTTCGGTAAAAGTGACAGCGGGATTATAGAGATGCTTCGGCAGGCTCAGCATGACATCGCTGATGCCCGGTTTTGGATAGGCTTTGTTGGTTTTTCGCAAAGGCGCTAAGATTAATTATTCTTAATTTTTTTAAAGGCGCAAGGATTTTATCTTCGATAAAATTGAATGTGTAAAAGTTGTGAAGAATTAAAAATCCTATCACATTGAGTGAGCCTCATGTTGTGCGTCTTTAAAAATAGTAATGCAAAGATTTTATACTTAACCTTTAAATTTTAGAAAGCAAAGGCAAATCAATTTGCTTCGCGAAGCTTGAGCAAAAGTTTCATAAACCTACAATGAATAGTTTGCTTATTACTTAAGCTAAGGTCAATAATTGACCGGCTATACAGCATAAAAAAAGGCTGCTTCCAATAGTGAAAGCAGCCTTTTATGTTTATTGTAGTTTAAACTTATTTTGAAGTAAGAACTTCTTTATCGGTCGAAGATCTTCCGTGTACTTCTTCCTCTTTTCCTGTTTTCAGGAAGTCGTATGCAATTGCCGATGCGATAAAGACTGATGAATAAGCACCAAAACCAATACCGATAAGCAAGGCAAACATAAACCCTCTCAGGTTATCTCCACCAAAGATGAAAATAGCAAGAATTACCAATAATACAGTGAATGTTGTATTGAATGTTCTACCCAAAGTACTTGAAATAGAATCATCGAATAAACCTGCCAATGTAAGTGCTTTTTTCTCTCTCAGGTATTCTCTAATTCTGTCGAAGATAATTACCGTATCATTGATCGAGTAACCCAATACCGTAAGGACTGCAGCTACGAAATCCTGATTGATCTCCATATTGAAAGGCATAAACTTGTGCAGCAAAGAATAAGCTCCCAAGATAATGATTGCATCATGGAAAAGTGCCGCAACCGCCCCTAAAGAGAACTGCCATTTTCTAAACCTGAACAAGATATAAATAAAGATACCAGCCAAAGCTGCAACTACTGCAAGAATACCGTGTGTCTGAATATCATCTGCAACCGTAGGTCCTACTTTCTCGGAAGAGATAATACCTGCATGGTCTTTATCGGCAGCTTTGAAGTCTTTTAAGCTAATGTTGGACGGTAAATCTGCTTTCAGCCCATCATATAGCTTTTGCTCTACAGTCTGGTCAGCTTTTAGAGATTCGTCATCAATCATGTAATCTGTCGATATTTTCAGCTGTCTGTCGTTTCCGAAAGTTTTAGCCTCCACAGAAGAGTTTTTACCGTCCTGGGTTGTGAACATTTTTACTAATTTTTGTTCAATATCTTCAGCATTTACGTCTTTATCAAATCTTACCACATAGTTTCTACCTCCTGTGAAATCAATTCCGTATTTGAAACCGTTGGTAAATATAGAAACTAAACTGATTATCGTTAATACAACAGAAATTCCGTAAGCGATTTTTCTCTTTCCGATAAAATCGATCCATGTATTTCTGAAAAGATTTTTTGTAGGAGCCGTCCATACAGAAAGTCCTTTTCCTTTCTCAAGTCTCGAGAAGATCATCACTCTTGAAAGAGCAACCGACGTGAATAATGTCATTACGATACCGATCATCAACGTCAATGCAAATCCTTTGATAGGCCCTGTACCGAAGAAAAATAATACGACAGCTGTCAATAAAGTCGTAAGGTGACCATCAATAATTGCATTTAAAGCATGCTTGAAACCGTCTCTATACGCTTCAAGGATGTTTTTCCCTGCGAATAGCTCTTCCTTGGTCCTTTCGTAAATAATTACATTGGTATCGACGGCCATAGCCATCGTAAGTACCATACCGGCAATACCCGGAAGCGTCAATGTAAAGTCTCCGGAATCCATAATTCCGAAAATATAGAATAAGTTGATGATCATCGCAATCACCGCGTACACTCCTGCACCACCGTAATAGAAAACGATATAAACTATAATTATTAAAAATGCAATACCAAAAGAAATCATTCCCGCGTTGATAGATTCCTCCCCTAAAGACGGACCTACCTGCGTAGCCTGTACAACTTTGGCACCTGCCGGCAATTTACCTGCTCCCAAAACATCTACCAGCTCTTTAGCTTCTTCTTGTGAGAAGTTACCCGAGATCTGCGTTCTACCGTTTGGAATAGCGTTTACAACATTCGGAGCTGTATATACTCTGTTGTCCAAAGTTACTGCAACCGGTTTTCCAACGTTTTTCTCCGTTAAAGTTTTCCAGTCTTTTGCCCCTTTAGAATCCATCTGCATATCAACCACTACACGGCTAAGATCATCATAACCGATACTGGCTGTTTCTACCGCACCGTCAACCGGAGCTTTTTGGTTTACATTCCCTCTGATTGCATATAGAACCAGACTTTCAGCATCTGAAGCTTCGGGTTTGTAACCCCACATAAACTGGGTATATTTTATATTGGCAGGACGTAATGACTGAGCCACTTTGCTGTTTAAAATTTTATTAACAACAGCTGTATCAGACAATTTTACACTTCCTACAGAGCTTTGGCTTCCGGATTTTCCTCCCTGCATTAAGCTTAGGAAGTTCACATTTTTAGAAACCCCCATAGAATCACCTTTTGCGGCAACCATTGTACTCAATGTCTGGAAATAAGGTGCTACCTCACCAAACTGCTGTACTTCCCAAAACTGAAGCTTTGCAGAAGTCTGAAGCATTTTCTTTACCTTATCGATATCTTTCATTCCGGGCATTTCCACAGAAATCCTAGCTGTACCTGGAACTCTCTGTACGTTTGGCTGAATAGCCCCCATCTTATCGATTCTGGTTCTGATTACCTCAAAAGCAGTACCTACAGAAAGATCAATTCTTCTTTTAACGATGCTTTGTACCTGCTCGTCTGTCGTGTTAAACTTAATCTCTGAAAGATTGGTATTTCCAAAAATTTCAGGATCTGCAAGCTTCAGGTTGGCACCTTTTGCTTTGTTTACAGCATCAAACTGAACAAAAAAGTTATCAATATACGATTTTGTAGAGTTTTTCTGCACCTCATCGGTCTTATTCAGAGCCTCAATCAGGATTGGATTTGTAGAATAATTGGTCAAATCATTTACAAGATCTCTCTGGTTGATCTCCAAAAGAACGTTGATACCTCCTTTAAGGTCAAGACCAAGCTTCATTTCTTTGTCTTTCGCTTTGGTGTAATAAAGTTCCGTAAAACCTAGATTCAGTGTATCCTTAGAAAGTCTTGCGATCTCTTTCTGATACTTTTCCGGATTGTCTCCTGCAATAGCAGTTGCCTGCCTTTCAATTTTGCTGGCGTACCATGTTGGTAATAGCTCATTTAAGCAAATTAACCCTAGTACAATAGCAACAATTGTAATAAGTCCTTTTCCTTGCATTTTGTTATAACTACGTTAAATTAAGTCGGCAAATATAATCATTTTATTGAATTTTATGAATTTTTAAGAACAGAAATGGTTTATTTTCAGATATATCGGCTTTATACGATGAATTAAGATTTAATAATTTTTAAAGATTATATTAATGATTCTTTTAAATTCCTTTGGTACGAAATTTTCATTCCAACTTTCAAACCACTAAATATCAAAATATTATGAAAAAACTACTATTTTTATTATCCGTTTTTTCTTCCTTAATCCTTAATTCTCAAAGTTTTGTTTTGGAAGAATTTGCAACCGGACTTACTGCGCCCGTCGAAATTACAAATGCCAATGACAGCCGTTTGTTTGTTGTACAGCAGAATGGAATCATTAAAATAATCCAACCCAACGGAAGTGTAAACTCAGCTGATTTCCTGAACATCGGCAATAAAGTTACTTTCAACGGCGAACAAGGTCTTTTAGGTTTAGCTTTTCATCCTCAATACTCGACGAACGGGTATTTTTTTGTTTATTATAACAATACTGCAGGGAACATCATTGTAGCAAGATATACGGTAAGCTCCACCAATCCGGATGTTGCAGATCCTGCTACCGAAAAGATTTTACTGAATATTCCTAAGCCTTTCGATAATCACAATGGCGGAAGCATACATTTTGCACCGGACGGGAACTTGTGGATCGTGACAGGAGATGGCGGAAGCGGTGGTGACCCGAACAATAATGGGCAAAACAAAAATTCTCTTTTAGGAAAAATGCTTCGAATAGATGTCAATGCAACGGGACCTTATAACATTCCGGCCGGAAATCCTTTTGTAGGCGTAGACGGTGCGGATGAAGTTTGGGCTTACGGACTTCGAAATGCCTGGAAATGGTCTTTTGATCTTACAACAGGAAATGCAATGATTGCGGATGTTGGGCAAGGCTTAATTGAAGAAATAAACAGAACACCGATAACGACAGCAGGCGTAAATTACGGATGGCGCTGCTATGAAGGTAATGATGCCTTCAATACTGCAGGTTGTGCGGCAGCGTCAACAATGACTTTCCCGGTTGCAGTTTACGATCATTCCGGTGGAAAATGTTCGATTACCGGAGGATATGTTTACAGGGGAAATCAATATCCGAGCCTTCAGGGGAAATATTTCTTTGCAGATTTCTGTTCGCAGCAGATCGGAACTTTAGACGGTAATAATGCGATCACGTGGACTACTCCATTTACAGGAAACAGCTTTTCAACTTTTGGAGAAGATAATTTGAAACAGTTGTATGTAGCAGCCGTAAATAACGGTAAGATTTATAAAATCACAACTTCTACATTGGGAACTCAGGAAAACAATTTTAATGAAATAACAATACATCCGAATCCCGCTTCTGAAAGAGTTTTCATTGACGGATTGATCGACCCAAATACCACTATTGAGCTCATCAGCACCGAAGGCAAAAAGGTTTTAGAAGAAATAAAACTCGACAACGAAAACAGCGTTGATATTACAGGAATTCCGGCCGGAGTTTATTATATCAATATTAAATCCGGAGATTTGAAGGCGTACAGTCAGAAATTGATTATTAAATAGTTTAAAATAAATTCTTGAACCATTAAGATTTGATTAACCGAAAACGTATAAACATCTTTAAAACAAAAAAGCGATTCAAATTGAATCGCTTTTTATTTATATTGTCATTGAAAAAATACGGGTTTCAGGTTTGTTTCTCATCATTCTGAGATCAAAAACCATCGCTACATTTCTTGTGAAAGCCCTTCCTTTTTCGGTGATTTTAATTTGATTATGATTGATTTCTACCAATTCGTCTTTTTCCATTTCTTTCAGCATTTCAAAAGCATTTTCAAGTTCAGGGAAAGAAGTTTGTGGTTCAAAAGTGGTTTCAAGCTGGCACATTAAATTCAAAATATGTTTTCTTACAATCAGATCTTCTTCATTTAGAATATGTCCTTTCACAACAGGAATTTCGCCTTCTTCAACAATTTTCTGATATTCTTCAACCGTTTTTACATTTTGGGCAAAAGCATACCAGGAATCTGAAATTGACGACATTCCAAGACCAACCATCAATTGAGTCTTGCTCGAAGTGTAGCCCATAAAATTCCGGTGAAGCTTTTTCTGAATCAAAGATTGATACAAATCATCATGCTCAAGAGAAAAATGATCCATCCCGACTTCAATATATCCTAAATCTTCTAAAAGTTTTTTTCCATCTTCATACAAACGACGTTTTTCTTCACCGCTCGGCAAGTCGTTTTCATCAAAACCTCTTTGTCCAACTCCTTTTACCCACGGAACGTGTGCATAAGAATAGAAAGCCAATCTGTCCGGCTTCAATTCCAAAGTTTTGCGAATGGTATGTTCCATCGCATCCCAATGCTGATGTGGAAGCCCGAAAACCAGATCATGGCTGATTCCTCTGTAGCCGATTTCTCTTGCCAACTCCGTAACTTCTTTTACTTTTTCAAAAGGCTGAATCCTGTTGATTGCTTTCTGCACTTTCGGATCATAATCCTGAACACCAAAACTCACTCTTCGGAATCCTAAATCATATAAAGTCTGAAGATGTTCTCTGGTCGTATTATTCGGATGCCCTTCAAAAGAAAACTCGGGATGTTCTGCAATTTCTACAGTTTCAAAGATTCCTTCCAATAAGGTTTTTAAATTTTTCGGTGAGAAAAAAGTAGGTGTTCCGCCTCCTAAATGGAGTTCTTTAAGCTTTGGTTTTTCATTAAAGAGTTTAAGATAGAGTTTCCATTCTTTCAAAACACTTTCAAGATAAGGAATTTCTACGCTGTGCTGTTTCGTGATACGTTTGTGACACGCACAAAACGTACATAAAGCCTCACAAAAAGGCAAATGAATGTATATCGAAATCCCTTCTTCTGAATTGCTTTCGTTAAAAGATCTTATCACAGTCTGCTTCCATTTTTCAGGAGAAAATGTGCTCTCATCCCAATACGGAACGGTAGGATAAGACGTATAACGAGGCCCGGGAATATTATATTTATCTATTAAAGAGTTCATTTAGAGAATTTATAAATCGGAATCCCAACAGGATTTCCGTACTGCAAAATTAACCATTACTGATGAATTTCCAGTCATGAAATATATTAGGTTCTGTTTTTATAATTAATCTAAATACTTGTTCTTTATTTATAAATCAGTTTCATTTTTACAATTCTGTCTTTTCCTGCCAAAACTATTGTACTTTTATCAATCCATTCACAAACATAAAAGCCTTTTTCATCCGAAATTTTCTTCCAAGTTTTCCCAAAATTCGAAGAATAGCTGATGTGCTGATTGCCAACTGCAATAATTTCTTTTCCTTTTGAGTCCGGTTTTATTTTCACGCAAGTCGTGTAACCTGCATTTTCGCCTGAAGCCTGAATATTCCAGGTTTTTCCGCCATCGTTTGTAGTTGCGATATTGTTGATGTTTGCTTCCTGTTTTGTGTAATCTCCACCGACTGCGATGCCAAATTTATCGTCAACAAAATCAATAGAATAAATGCCTTGCGAAGATTCGCCCTGAATCAAAGGTGTGTTGAAAACTTCAATTTTTTCATTTCGAAAATTTAATCTTAAAATTCTTGAAGCTTTTCCGCCGGTTGCAATCCATAAATATTTTTTTGACGATGCGATATTTGTGTTACTTGCAGCAAAAGCAGCTTCACCTTCGTTTAATTTAAAATTATTGTTGATTGTATACCATTTGTTGTTTCCTTTCGAATTGAAAACTGCAAGTCGTAAATTATTTTGCTTATCGGAATCACTAAAAGCATAAGCTAAATCATCATTGACAAAATGTAATGCATCGTAAAATGCTGTTTTTAAAGTATCCGTAAATACAATCTGAGACTTTAAAGTTTTCTTGTCGATTTTAAAAAAGTATGTCGGACTTTCAATATTAATCGCAAAAAATGATTTTTTGTTTTGGGCCAAAGTCCTGAACTGAAGCTTTTTATCAGATAATTTTATTTGTTTTTTGTTTTCAGGATTTTTTAAATCTACATATCCGAATTTTGAATCTGTCCCGCTATACCAAACTTTGCCGTTCCATATTTCAATTGCTCGAATACTTATTTTATCGTTTAATAAAGTTTCAAAGCTTACACTTTGTGCAAAATAAATTGAAGAATAAAAAAATAGAAGAGTGAATATAAAAAGTCTTTTCATTTTAAAAGTTTTAACAAAAAAAAATCCTACCATAAAGATAGGATTTAAATAATATTATTTTGAAATTAATTTTTATTGAGCTTTGAATGTTTCTTACCGTAGAAGAAATAAATTATCAGTCCTAAAGCCAGCCAAATACCTAGTCGCTCCCAACTTTCTATTGGTAAACCAGCCATTAAAGCCACACAAATAATAATTCCTAAAATCGGAACTAACGGCACCAATGGAACACGGAATCCTCTTACCGCATCCGGATTACTTTTTCTCATCATCATAACACCTACACAAACTAGCGCAAACGCAAACAATGTTCCGATACTTACCATGTGACCCAAATCTGAAACAGGCACAAAACCTGCAAAAATGCTCACAAAAACCATAAAGATAAGGTTGGTTTTCCAAGGAGTTTTGTTTTTCTTATGCAGATCACTGAAGGTTTTTGGTAAAAGACCATCAATACTCATACTGTAAAATACACGGCTTTGTCCCATCAACATTACCAACATTACAGAAGTGTAACCCGCAATAATAGCAATAGTAAGCGCAGAATTAAGGAAAGTATACCCTGTTTTTGCAAAAGCAGTTGTAACCGGACTTGCATCGCCCTTGAAGTTTAGATAATTTTCTAATCCTGTCAATACAAACGCAAATAAAACATATAATATAGTACAGATCACCAAAGAACCAATGATCCCGATCGGCATCCCTTTTTGTGGATTTTTGGCTTCCTGTGCAGCCGTAGAAACTGCATCAAATCCAATAAAAGCAAAGAATACAACTCCCGCTCCTCTTAAAATACCGCTCCATCCGTAATGTCCGAAATAATCACTTCCAAAGAATTCTAAGAAAGACATTTTACCCGAATTCATCAATACTTCACCTTCATTCACAGGAATAAAAGGCGTATGATTCGCAGAATCTATAAAGCCCCATCCTAATGCGATGAAAACAAGAACAACAGTCACTTTTAAAATTACAAGAATATTATTCAGTAAAGCAGATTCTTTAGTTCCTCTTATTAAAAGCAATGATAATAGACAAACAATAAGGATTGCGGGCAAATTGACAACTCCGCTCACTTCATCCCAAGGGCTGTGAAGTAATGATGTTGGTAGATCTATCCCAATAGAATGTAAAAATTTTGCCACATATTGCGACCAGCTTACTGCTACAGTTGCTGCTCCCAAAGCGTATTCCAAAACTAAATCCCAACCGATTATCCATGCTATAAATTCTCCCATTGTGGCGTAAGAATATGTATAAGCACTTCCTGCAACAGGGATCATTGAGGCAAATTCTGCATAGCATAAGCCTGCAAATGCACAGCCTACAGCTGCTAAAATAAAAGAATAAACTACAGCAGGGCCAGCGTTATCTGCCGCCGCAATTCCTGTAAGAGAAAAAAGCCCGGCACCAATGATGGCCCCGATTCCTAATGCAACCAAAGAAGTGGCAGAAAGTGTTCTTTTTAAACCTTTTTCAGTATCATCGGCATCTGCCAAAAGCTGCTTCAGTGGTTTTGTTTTCCAAATATTAGACATATTTTTTTGTTTATTAAAGATTTACGAAAATATAAAAATTTTGGAGATCTTAACATTTATTAATAAACTTTCGTGATTTAATTTAAATTTTGAAAGATAAAAAACTGATTTACACCTATTTTAAAACATTTTTATGTGTTTGTAATTTTGTTTATTTTTGACCACATGAATCTATATGAGCTTTTTGTAAAACCGTATGAATCTTACACGGATTTGCAAATTCTTCTGGAAATAGCCGGCACTTTCTTCGGAATTCTGAGCGTTTTTTTTTCTATCAAAAAAAATATATGGGTCTATCCTACCGGAATCGTTTCGACTTTAATATACGTTTACATTCTTTATAATTTCGGATTACTTGGAGATTGCATGATTAATGTATATTATACCGCAATGAGTGTTTACGGCTGGGTTTTGTGGTCAAAAAATTCTGAAGACCATATTCATGTAGAAGTTTCGTGGGCGACAAAAAAAGAATGGATATTTGCTTCTTTTCTATTTATTATAAGCTTAATTTTGGTGACGCTTATTTATTATTACAAACCTTTTATCGATAATAAATTTTCGCTGGAAGGTGCAAGCTTGGGTTTATATCATTTGGATTGGGCAAACTGGCTGGATGTGATCACAACTTCCATATTTTTGGTCGGAATGTGGTTTATGGCCAAACAACGCATCGAAAACTGGGTCTTTTGGATCATTGGAGATATTATTTGCATGCCGATGATGATTTATAAGGGTCTTGGCATCACTTCGGTTCAATATTTGGTATTTACAATAATGGCGATCATTGGATACGTCAACTGGAAAAAAAGTTTTAAACAAAAATGTACAAAAAAGTCATGAAAAATTTAATAAAAATAACATTCGGCATATTACTTACATTGAGTATGTCTTCTTGTTTATCTTATAACAATGGATATGCCGATACTTACGGAGATCCTTATTATAATGACGGATATTATTACGCGCCTTCAGGATATTATGGCGGCGGTGGATATTACGGTAACGACGGATATTATTATCGAAATGATATGAGATATTATTACGATAACGGCGTACCTTATTATTATGGAAATAACAGAACCAAGGTTTATATCGAAAGACGAAATACTACGTCCCAGAGACCAAACGGTTTTAGAGATACACCGAATAATAACAACGGAAATTATACAAATCCGAGAAATAATAATAGAAATAACACTAATAATAGCAATACCCGAAGTAATAACGGTTTCAGAAATCAGGGAACCAACAACAACAAGCAGCGAAATCAAAAACAAAGCACTCCGAGATCAAACAGCAACGGAGGCTTCCGAAACAATTCCTCTGAAAACAAAAGCAATAATAACAGCGGAATGAGAAATAATTCTCAAAACAACAGCCAAAATAATTCGCAGAATAACTCAACGAGATCAGGCGGATTCAGAAATTAATATAATAATTCTAAATAACTAAACGAGCAGTTTACACTGTTCGTTTTTTCGTTTTAATTGTAGTAATTTTGCAGGTCAATTTTTAGAAAAAATAATATGGAATTTTATAAATATCAAGGAACCGGAAACGACTTTGTAATGATCGACAACCGCGATCTGCAGTTTCCTAAAAACAAAGCGATCATCTCAAAATTGTGCGACAGACGTTTCGGAATAGGCGCAGACGGACTTATTCTTTTGGAAAATGACGAAAAGTATGATTTTAAAATGGTCTATTATAATTCCGACGGCGGAGAAAGCACGATGTGTGGAAACGGCGGAAGATGCCTTGTAGCTTTTGCTTTTTTCCTGGATATTTTTGAAGACAAATGTATCTTCATTGCAATCGACGGAGAACACGAAGCCGAAATTCACAACGGTATTGTAAAATTAAAAATGATAGATGTTGACAGCATTTCCAATGACGGAGAAGATTCAGTTTTAAATACAGGATCGCCTCATTATGTAAAATATGTTGAAGATATTGCAGGTTTCAACGTTTTTGCAGAAGGAAACAGCATTCGAAATTCCGAAAATTACAGAGAAAATGGTATCAATGTGAATTTTGTTGAAAAAATAAATGAAGATGAAATTTTTGTAAGAACCTATGAACGAGGCGTTGAAGATGAAACTTTCAGTTGCGGAACTGGAGTTACCGCTTCTGCTTTAACTTTTCTTCAAAAGAATAATCTAAACTCCATAAAAGTTCAGACTTTGGGTGGAAACCTGAAAGTATATGCTGAAAAAAATGGAAATTCTTTTCAGAAAATTTGGCTTGAAGGTCCCGCAAAGCAGGTTTTTAGAGGTAAAATAGATCTTCTTTAAAAAAACAACTTTTAATCAATTTTATAATGAAAAAAGCTATTCTCATTATCATCATCCTTATTCTTGCTGTGGCAGGATTTTTTGGTTTGAAATTCTACAATAAATATTATGGAAACAACGTAGAAAAAGAAGGCTATGTTTTGATTCCGCATAAAGCAAATTTTAAACAAATTCTAGATTCTATCAGTCCATATATTAAAAATAAAGAATCTTTTGAAATTGTAGCCAAAGACAAAGATCTTGAACAAAATTTCAAAGCGGGGCGCTATCATTTTAAAAGTGGTGCAAGCAACACAAGCCTTGTCAACATGATAAAAGCAGGAAATCAGACCGAAAATTCTTTCAGAATTGGAGATTTTGGAGATATTTATCAAATGGTGGGAAGAGTAACCAAAAAAACCGAGCTTGATTCATTACAATTCGTAAAAGATCTCAATGAAATTGCCTTAGAAAAGGGATATAATAACGCAGAAGATCTTAAAAAATATTTTTTCATCGATACCTACAATTTTTTCTGGACAGTAACTCCAAAAGAATTCTTTAAAAAGTTTGAAAATCAATACAATGATTTCTGGACAAGCGAAAGAAAAGCAAAAGAACAGCAATCGGGACTTACAAGAGAGCAAATTTATGCTTTGGCATCTATTGTTTATAAAGAATCCGGAGGCAAAACCGATGAAATGAAAACGATTGCAGGATTGTATCTCAACCGCTACAGAAAAGGCATGAAGCTACAATCTGATCCTACCGTGATTTATGCAATGAATAAGCAGACCAATTTTAAGGAATCTATAAAAAGAGTTTTTTACAAGCATCTTTCTACACCATCGCCTTACAACACGTATGCAAATGCAGGCATCCCGCCGGGGCCAATCTGTGTGGTAGACAAAAATTCTGTAGATGCAGTTTTGGATGCAGAAAACAACTCTTACATTTTTATGTGTGCAGATCCGCGAAAACCGGGCTATCATAAGTTTACCGCAAGTGCAGAGCAGCATGTAATCAATGCGAAAGAATATCAGGATTGGCTCAATTCAAAGAATATTAAATAATAATAATCATATTAACTTTTATTTAACAATTTAATAATTAACATTTCGCATTAAAAAGCGACATATTGACTAAAAATAATAAAACGAATCTTGGAACAATGAAATTTTTATGTTTAATAAGTTCATAAAAATTAAACAAATTTTTCATTATTCCATATAAAGAATACCTTATGAATCAGACGGAAATAATAAGCATTTTCACAAAAAAAACCTTGGGACTTACTTTTGTATTATCTGCGGCGGCATTTGCATTTGCCCAGGAAAAAGTAGGTGTAACAGGTACAATTGTAGACAAAAGCAACCAGCCTGTACCTTACGCTTCAGTTACTTTCAGCCACAAAGAGAATAAACTTTTCAGCGATGCTGTACTTACTGATGAAAAAGGCCAATATACACTTCAACTGGTTCCGGGAAACTACGATGTTACCGTTGAGGCAATCGATTACAAAAAAAGCGTTATCAACAAACAAATTTCAACAGCGGGTAATATTGGAGCTCTGTCAATAGAAGCAGAAAAAACGTCAACAAATTTAAAAACTCAGGATATTCAGGGGGTTGTCATAACAGCGCCTTCGACCAAGCCGTACAAAGTTGAGCTGGATAAAAAAGTTTACGATCCATCTTCTGATTTGGTGAGCAAAGGCGGGAGCCTTCAGGATGTGCTTTCAAATGTACCTTCTGTAGCGGTAGATACAGACGGAACAGTTTCGATGCGAGGAAACAGCAATATTCGTTTTCTGATCAACGGAAAACCTTCATCTTTATTAGGAATTGATGATGGCGCAGACGCTTTAAAATCTATTCCTGCAGATCAGATCGAAAGAATTGAAGTAATTACCAATCCTTCTTCAAAATATGAAGCAAGCGGAACTGCTGGTATTTTAAATATTATTCTAAAGAAAACTAAGAAACTTGGCTTTAATGGTAGCGTTGAAGGAACGTTAGGATATCTTCCAAATACAAGATTAAACACCAATCTTAACTGGAAAAAAGGTGCCTGGACTTATTACTTAAACGGCGGTGGTGGTTATAACAGAAATAAATCTACCAACAACCAAATTTATAATTATCTTTTAGACCCAATAACTTTATATAATAAAAAACAGAAGCCTGATTCTACAGATGACGGAAGTTTATACACCGATCAAAGGGGAATCAACGAGGGAGAAAGCAACAATTATAATGTAAATACAGGATTTGTTGTTGATATTACCGAAAAATCTTCATTGAACGCGTCGGTAATGTTTAGGACATTTGATAATGAATCTACTGAAACGATCAATACTTTTGACAGATTTGTCAATATAATCCCCAATGCAGCTAACGATGCTGTAGACAGTTATATCATAAGAGAAAGAGATATTACCCGTGTCAACAACTCTCAAAGAAAGAACAATTCTTTTCAGGCTGATTTAGGTTTTGATCAGAAAATTGGAGACAAAGGACAAATTATAAGTCTTGCTACAAGCTTTCAAACCAGCAAAAGTAATACTTCGGGTCCTATCATCGAAAATACTATTTTCAATGATGCACCACCTTCTACTACTTTAAATAATCTTTATAACACTTCCGAAAACACCACTTTTTTAGCAAAAGCAGACTACGAATTGCCAATTGGAGAAAATTCAAAGTTTGAAGCGGGAGGAAGATTTGATCTTAATAAAAATGATTACAGTTATTTCGTAAATCAAAGTATAGACAATTCTCCCCCGAAAGTTTTGGGAAGATATACAAGTGACACGTATTACGACGAACAGATTTTGGCAGGATATGCGCAATTCAGAAGTAAAATCAATAAATTCGGTTACCAAGTTGGTCTTCGAGCAGAAAATACAAATATTGATGTAAAATTCCAAAGCCTTGAAGATGCAGATTTAAATAAAATTACTACCGTTAAAAAAAATTATACAGGCTTCTTCCCAAGTGTTTTCTTAAGTTATGATTTAAATAAAAATAATCAGTTATTATTAAATTATTCAAGAAGGATAAACAGACCACGTTCTTGGTTTTTGATTCCATTTATGTCTTTTGGAAACAACAGAAGCTTGTTCACAGGAAATCCGGATCTGAATCCTACTTACGAAAATTCATTTGAGTTAGGCTACAGCCTTACAAAAAGTAAGGTCACTTTTAACCCTACATTATACTTTAAAAAATCTCAGGATGAAGTTAATTTTTACCAATATTCAGATAGTGATCCGCAAGGAGCAACCGTTCTTTTCAGAAAACCTGTAAATGCAGGTACAGAAACCAATTACGGTCTTGACATCAACGGAAGCTATGATCCATTCAAATGGTGGAGAATAATGGGAAGTATAGATTTATACGGATACGAAAGCGAGGGTTCTTATAGTGAGGGTTCTTATGGAGAACTTGACTTTACCGGTAGCGGATTTTCAACAAGATTGAGACTTACAAATACCTTTAAGCCAGACAAAAAGACATCTATACAGGTTCAGGGCTTTTACAGAGGACCGGAAAAAACAGCAAGTAATGATAGACAATCTATGTATGCGATCAACTTTGGTGCATCAAGAACTATTTTAAACGGAGACGGAACGCTTGCATTTAATATTCAGGATATATTTAATACAAGAGCAAGAGAATCTACAACGATTGCGTCTAGCTATACACAATATCAATACATGCAATGGCAGCCGCGACAGTTTTCTATATCGCTGACTTACAGATTCAAGCAAGGAGAAAAAATAGATCAGCCTAAGAAGAAAAAAGATGTTAACAGCAATTTCAACGGAGAAGATGAAGGTGCGCCAATGTAATTATTACAGCTAAATAATAAAAAGAGTCCCGAAAATTTTAATTTTCGGGACTCTTTTTATTTTGAAGATTTAGATTTTTCGGCTTCGTAAATTCTTTTCCTTAAATCACTGGACGAAAATCTGTGATCTCTTTTGTTGTAAAAGATTTCAATGCCTTTTTCTTCACAATATTTTTTACCCGTAAAATCTTTGTCCATATAATCGTCGCCTATAATTCTTACATCAATCACAAAAGATTTTAAAATATCTTCCAAATCCTGTTCTGTGTAATATGGAATAATTTCATCTACAGCGTTTACCGCTTTTAACTGAATATATCTTTCTACAATGGTCTGTGTTGGTTTATTTTTATTTGGACGATCGTGAGACGGATCGATCTGTAAACCAACAATTAAATAATCACACACTGTTTTGGCTTCTTCCAACATCTTGATATGACCTGCGTGAAGTAAGTCAAAAGAAGAAAATGTAATGCCTATTCTTTCGGTTTTCATATATTTATTTAATGATTTAAAATTAATTTTTTCTTGATTCTAAATACTTTTGCCATTCCCAAACGGTTTTTAAAGCTTCTTCCAAAGATGTTTCAGATTTCCAGTTCAGTTCCTTTTCTGCTTTATCTGCATTGGCGTATGCAACCGTAATATCACCTTCTCTCCTATCGCAAATCTGATAAGGAACTTCTACATTATTTGCAATTTCAAAGGCTTTTACCACTTCCAATACAGAAGATCCTTTTCCGGTTCCTAAATTATAAATATCAATAATGGTGCCTTCCGACTGTTTATTAATTAAGCTTTGCAATGCTGCAACATGCGCTTTTGCCAGGTCTACAACATAAATATAATCGCGAATCGGCGTACCATCCTCCGTTTCATAATCATTTCCCCAGATATTTAGTTTTTCACGGATTCCGGCTGCTGTCTGCATTACATAAGGAATCAGATTATTTGGAACCCCGATTGGCAATTCGCCCAAAAGTGCCGATGGATGCGCACCAATTGGGTTAAAATATCTTAAAAGAGAAACTTTGCTTTTATAAGCCTGAGCAAAATCTTTTAAAATTTCTTCGCCCATTTGTTTTGTTTTGCCGTAAACGCTTTCAGGCATTTTTTGCGGCGTGTTTTCATTAATCGGCATTTCATCAGCCTGCCCGTAAACAGTACATGACGAACTGAAAATAAAATTGGAAACATTTCTGTCTTTAAATTCCTGTAAAATATTGATTAATGAAAACAAATTATTTTCATAATAATCAACCGGCTTTTTTTGACTTTCTCCCACTGCCTTAGATGCCGCAAAATGAATGCATCCTTCAATATTGTGGGCATCAAAAACCTGATTGAGAAGTTCTTTTCTTTTTAGGTCAAAAGGATAAAAAATAGGCCGTTTACCTGTAATTTCCTCAATATTATTTAATATAAATTTTTCTGAATTGGATAAATCATCTACAATAACTACTTCATAGCTATTATTCATGAGCTCTACAACAGTGTGTGAGCCAATATATCCAAGTCCTCCTGTTACAAGTATTGCCATTTTTATTATTACTGTTTTATTCTTCGTTTTTTCCTATGCTTTCTATTTCGTTTATAGATTTAATGTTTGTACTTTATATTTATTAACAATTATTAAAACTACTAAGAATATTAATAAATATTTATATGAATTGTATTCCAGAGATAAGCCTTGAGCTAAAATATCTGTTATTACCATCATTACTGTTAAAGCAATAAATAAGCACAAACTAATATTAAGAAATAAAATAGCTCTTTTATATTTTTCTAATAAGTTAATAAAAGTTAATAAATTAAGAATCAACGCTAAGGGCACAAATAATAATTTAACAATATTAAAGTTATTGAACAATGAAGTTACAGCTATAAATGAAAACAGTAATAAAAGAAAGCTAGCTGTGATGGCTAAATAATAAACTGCTTTATATTTAAAAACTCTTTTTTCATTCATTAGTTATTCATAAATTCCAAAACAGCATCCGTAATAAATTTCAGCTGCTCTTCATCCAATTCTGTATGCATTGGAAGAGAAATTACCTGATCCAAAAGCTTATCTGTATTCACAAAATCTGCGTCATTACTTTCCTGATAATATGCTTTCTGTTTCCTTAAAGCAACCGGATAATATATCATTGCCGGAATTTCTTTTTCAGTTAAGAATTTTTGCAATTCGTCACGCTTTCCGTTCAGAATTCTTAATGTATATTGATGAAAAACGTGGCTTGAATTTTCGGCTCTTTTTGGTGTTAAAATATTTTCATTTTCTGCAAAAGCTTCGTCATAATAATCCGCTGCTTTTCTTCTCGCTTCATTATAAGAATCCAAATGTGGAAGTTTTTTTCTTAAAACCGCAGCCTGAATACTGTCTAATCTTGAGTTTACCCCAACCTCATCATGATAATATCTTTCGTACATTCCGTGGTTTACAATTCCTCTTAACCGGTGCGCTAAATCGTCATTATTGGTAAAAATCGCCCCGCCATCACCGTAACAGCCTAAATTTTTAGACGGAAAAAAGGAAGTCGTTCCAACAGTTGACATCGTACCGGCTTTTTTTACAGTTCCGTCTGAAAAAGTAAATTCAGCGCCGATGGCCTGCGCATTGTCTTCAATGACAAATAAATTATGTTCTTCAGCAATTTTCAGGATTTCTTCCATATTGGCACATTGCCCGAAAAGATGTACCGGAATAATCGCTTTTGTTTTATGAGTAATTGCTTTTTTGATCTGCTCAGTCGAAATCGTAAACGTGTCGTAATCAACATCTACCAAAACAGATTTCAACTTAAGCAAATGAATAACTTCCACCGTTGCCGCAAAAGTAAAATCAGAGGTAATCACTTCATCGCCTTCCTTTAAATCTAAAGCCATTAAAGCAATCTGCAAAGCATCTGTACCATTTGCACAAGGAATCACATGGTTTACATCGAGATAAGTTTCAAGCTCATTTTGGAAAGATTTTACTTCAGGACCATTAATAAAAGCCGCAGAATCCATTACATTCAAAACTGCATTATCTACATCGCTTTTTATCTTATAATACTGACTTTGCAAGTCAACCATCTGTATTTTTTTCATATGTAAATCTTATTTTTTAAAAGTTATGTGTTACGCTTTTTTAAAGTTTTTCTTTATGCAAAATAGTCGCAAGCGATTTCATAAACAAATATTTCCGTAAAAATAAGGAATTTAAAATCCTGTCAAAAAAATTTATTGATTTTGTTTATCTTTATCAAAAATAAACACATGAAGAAAATTCTATTATTTCTATTTTTATCTGGTTATTGTATCGTTTCAGCTCAAACTGAGCTTGTTTTTGTTTACTTTAATGATAAGCCAAACAAAGCTGCTTTTTATGCAAATCCTTTATTAGAGTTGTCTCAAAAATCACTTGACCGAAGAACTGCATTGGGTATTGCTTTAAATGATCAGGACGCTCCGATAGAACAATCTTATATTCAGAATCTTCAAAATTTGGGCTTTACTATTACCGATTATTCAAAATGGCTGAATGGTGTTGCTGTGAATGCAAATCAGGCTCAGGTAAATTTGATCAAAGCGCAGCCTTTTGTACAGTCAATAGAAAGTTTCGCCAAAAATTCGTCGCTTGTTTTAAAAACTCAGAATACCAATAAATGGGAAAATTTTGAAGAAGCTCAAAAAAATTTAACAATATTCGATTATGGTTCGGGATCTGAACAAATTGATCAAATTAATCTACGCCCGCTTCATCTTGCCGGATTTACCGGAAATGGTGTTGCAATTGCTGTAATCGATACAGGTTTTCCTACCGTGAATACAGGTTCGGCATTTTCAAGATTACGAAACAATAATAAAATAAAAGATGTTTACGATTTTGTAGCTAAAAACACAGACGTTTACAATATTTCTTTAAACAATCACGGAACTGTGGTTTTGGGAGCAATTGGCGGATACATACAAGACAGTTTTGTTGGTTCGGCGCCGGATGCCGATGTTTATCTTTACCGAAGCGAAAACGCAGCCGTGGAAATTCCCGAAGAGGAATTGTACTGGATTGAAGCCGCTGAAGAAGCCGACAGAAAAGGCGTTGATATCATTACAACATCTTTAGGATATAATGTATTTGACGATCCTAAATACAATTATACCTACGCCAATATGAACGGAACTACCTCTTTCATTGCAAGAGGAAGCGAAATTGCTGTAAATAAAGGTATTTTTGTTTTGATTGCAGCAGGAAATTCGGGTGAGCAAACATGGCATTATATTACGACGCCTTCCGATAACGAAAAGGTTTTCAGCATTGGTGCCGTAACTTTTGCAGGAAGCTCTTCATCTTTTTCGTCATACGGTCCCAATTCTTCAGGAATTATAAAACCGGACGCAAGCGCAAGAGGAACTGCTTCCTCAACGGTAAATAATAATTCTTTAACAACGGTTTCCGGAACTTCTATCGCCACACCAATTGCTGCAGGCGGAGTTGCATGTTTGATTGGAGCTTTCCCAACAATGAGTCGTGATCTGATGCGAACAAAATTAAGGCAAACTGCATCTTTATATCCGAATCATACCGATCAAATGGGCTTTGGAATTTTAAATTTCGGGAATCTATACAATTCTGTTTTGAATACTTCGGAACTGGTAAAAAAAGATAAGCTTGCTATTTTCCCAAATCCTGTAAAATCTATTTTGAATATTGCTTCGGAAGGCAACGTTTTATCATTAGAAATTTTTGATAATTTAGGAAGATCAATTATTAAAGCTAAAAATAAAAAATCTGTAAATGTTGAAGATTTCCCGAAAGGGACCTATTATCTGAAAATTCAGACGGAAGATAAAATGTATTATGAAAAGTTTATAAAAGAATAAATAAAAGAATAAATAAAAGAGCTGCCTAGAAATTAAGCAGCTCTTTTTTATTTGTCAAAATGTTTTAAAATCCAATCTAAACATTGTTCAGAATCCATTATGCTCCAGGAATGCGGATGCCTAAAACCTTCTGGCCTGATGCCGCGATCATTAGTAATAATTAAATCTGCATTTTTGTGTCCTTTGAGTTTCAAAAGATTTATCATAGCGGTAATACTTATACAATTTGTATCATATAAATCTCTTCCTCTGTTATTCATCTGCCACATAATAGCTGGTTCTGTATAAATCAAAAGTGGAATATCCATTAAATATTTTGCACTTCCGCCATCTTTTTCACTATATAAAAACATAGATTCTTTTATATAATTTTCTTTATTTTTATCGGGATAACCAATTGCATCAGTCATTTCCTTTATAAAATATTTGGCTTCGTTTACGGCTACTTCAGAATAATTTCTTTCTATATCTCTCTGGAGCTGATAATACATTTTTTCATAATCCAGCGGAGGATCAATCGCAAAAACAGAACGCGGTACAAAGTAAGTATTTTTATCCCTAACTGCCATTTCTGCATATTTCACACCTAACATTCCTCCATAAGAAAGTCCTCCGATCGCAATTTTATCTTTGGAAATATTATGTTTTTCAACAACATCTTTAGCAATTCTATCTAAGAACTTTTGTTCAATAATCATTGTAAAGTTACCGTCTTCAAATCCGGGAAACAGGATAATCAAATTTTTATGATAAGCCAGCTCATCCATATAAATCTGATTCATAACTCTTTCTGGTGTTTCGCCGCCACCTGGCAGAATAATGATCATCCCATCCGGTTTTCCTTCGGGTAAAATTTTATAATAAAAATTTTCTGTGTCCTTGAAAGATATTTTTTCAGGTTTTTGTGAAAAATATTTTGTAAAGAGCAAAACGAAAAATACTGCGAAAAATCTATAAGTCATAATGATATTTTAGCACTTACTTTACAAACAACTGAGAATAAGATTTTATTACGCCGAATTCCTGCTTGCATTAATATTACCAAACAAAGATCGTGTCACAAGCTTTTCGTAAGCTTCTTTGTTGCCTTCTCCTTTTTGGATTTTCATTAAAGCGTATTGCTGAATACTTAATAATGGAAGAACAATTTTCTCTCGGATTTTAACAGATTTTCTTGAAAGCGGATCCTCTTCCTGCAGCATTTTGAAACCAGTCAACTCAAGCATGATATCCTTTGAAAGATTAAATTCATCAAACAATATATTCCAGAATTCACCAAATTTAGGGTTGTTTTTTATGTAATATGTCAACGGAAAATAGGATTTGTTCATGCTCATCATCGAGTTTAAAACTAAAGTTTTAAAGAAATCCGAACCTTTGTATAATTCTCTCACTTCTTCAAATCTTCCTTGTTTTTTCATTTCTTCCATTGCAAAACCGAAACCAAAGAATCCGGGAACATTTTGTTTGAGTTGCGACCAGGATCCAACAAACGGAATCGCTCTTAAATCTTCAAATTTCAGTTCGCTGTCGCCGCCACGTTTTGACGGACGGCTTCCAATATTGGTTTTGCCGTAAAATTCGAGCGTACTCATTTCCTGTAAATAAGGCACAAACATCGGATGAGCCTTCAGATCTGAATATTTTTTGTAGCTGATATTGGCTAATTCAGAGATTAATTTTCTTTCTATTTCGATTAAATCTTTTTTAGAATTCTTAAAAACATCATTTTCAACTCCGGCTGTCAAAAGCTGTTCAAAATTATATTTTGCCTGTTCCTTATTTCCAAAAATACTTGTAATTGTCTGTCCCTGAATCGTTAATTCAATTTTATTATTTGCAATTGTATTTCCTTGTGATGCGTAGAAATCGTGGGTTTTGCCGCCACCTCTTGCGGGAGGCCCGCCTCTGCCGTCAAAGAAAATCACTTTTATTCCGTTTTCTTCGGAAAGTCTGGTCAAGATTTCTTTGGCTTTATAAATTTCCCAATTGGCTTTCAGGTAACCTCCGTCTTTCGTTCCATCCGAAAATCCAAGCATGATTGTCTGCTGATTTCCTCTTTTTTCCAGATGCTTTTTGTAAACAGGATTCTGATACAATTCTTTCATCACATTTTCGGCATTGGAAAGACCTTCCATTGTTTCGAAAAGCGGAACAATATCTATATTAACCTCTTCATCTTTATAACTGCAAATTTTGAAAAATGCATAAACATTCATCACATCTTTTACGGCATCAGAATTTGAAATTATATAACGATTCATTCCTCTCGAACCGTTCGCTTGCTGGATTTTCGCAATTTGTGAAACCGTAAGCAAAGTATCTTTTACAATATCTTCAAAATCATCAGCATTTACTTTTTCTGAAATCTGAATTAATCGATTGAATTTCTCTTCGTTACTTGCTTCAACATTTCCAAATACTTTTTCAAAAACTTCATCAATCACTTTCTGATGAATTCTGCTGTCTTGTCTTATATCCAATGTTGCAAAGTGAGTTCCGAAGATTTTTACACGGTCTCTAAAGTTTTCGAGCAAATCTAAAAACAGAGAATTGTGCTGGCTGATCAATATATTTTCTGCCTCGTTCAGTCTGTTAATAATATCTTCCGAAGTTATTCTTTCATTTCTGAAAATGGCTCCGTACAATTCGTTGCTTAGCAATCCTAAAATTTCGGAAACGCCTCTGAAACTCAATCTTCTCCTCAAATCTTTCAGATGGCTGTAATAAGATTTTAAAATTGCCGAACGCAGCTCTTCCGAAACTCTTTTGGTAACATCCGCCGTCACAAACGGGTTGCCGTCTCTGTCTCCGCCCGGCCAGAAACCAAGCTGAATAATATCTTCATGAAGATGTGCGTGGCCGTTACCAAATGTCTTACGGATTTTTGTAAACAGCTCGCCAATTGTATCATAATAAACATATCTCAAATAATGGATAATACTCAATGCTTCGTCAATAGGCGTCGGTTTTTCTTTATTTACAAAAGGAGTTTTACCCAACTGCTGCAAAAGCATATCGATATTGGTAATCGAATCTGTGGTAATCGCTTTTCTTAAATCATGAAGAATACGCTGTACCGAACTTGGATAAAACTGCGTCGGATGTGCCGTAAAAACTACTTTTACACTAAAATCTTTTAATTTTTGACGGACTTTTTCAAGTTTATGATCCTGCAAAGAACGCTCGAATAAATTGGTGATTGTTCCGCTGTCGCTTTCAGAATGAAGACTTGGAAATGCAGCATCTTCAATGCTATCAAACAAAACAACCTGTCTCTCAATATATTGGATAATCTTAAAAAGAAGCTCAAGCTTTTGCTCTTCCGTCTGTAAATCGGTATGGTTTTTAAAAAATTCTTCGACAATATCTTCCGGGGTTTTGCCTGCATTGTAACCGTCTTTGCTTTCTTCATATAAAAACGGAAGCAGCATCCCGATATTCGTCATTTTATCATAAGGCAGGCTCATAAATAATGAATTGTAGATCTGAAATTTATTCTCTACAATCTGCCTGAATTTTTCTGCGCGTTGGTCGTGTTTCATATAACAAATGTAAAGTTTTTTCAATTTAACAAAGATTAATTTTGCTTAAAAATTGTATGAATTTGTTTCAAATAATGGTTAAAGTTCATAGTAAATTCTCAACAATAGGGGAATTGTGTTTGTGCATTGGAAGATTTTTCTTTATTTTGCAGAACCAAAACTCAAAATTAATATATGCTTAAAAAGATTTTCTTCTTTTTTTCAATCACATTATTGCTGCTCTCATGTGGCGACGATTGCTATAATGCTCCTCAACAGATCGTTTTTGAGTTCGTTGATTCCAATGACGAAAATCTGATCACGAACGGAACTTTAAACACTTTTTCAATTAGCGACGAAAATCAAATCGGAGTACAGCTCACCAAAACGGATGATGATAAAGTCGTTCTTGAAAATGTTGGTGCTTATAATGGTACAAAAAATTACACATTCTATTCAGCAGTTAAAATTTTTGATTTTTCAATTGAATCGTCTGAATTTAAAGGAGGTTGTGACGGTTACCAGATCAGCAAGTTAACATTTAAAAATGTAGTAGCAACAGATGAAAAAGGATTCTATAAAATTGTGTTGGAATAATTGCAATTTTAAAAGTAACTCCATAAAAACATCCTTTAACTTGGAATTAATTAATTTACTAAATATCATAACTTATTGAATCAAAATTACTTAAGAAAATATTTTATTAAACTTATCATTAATAAGGGAATTTTATTGGTAAATTATATGTTTTTTCTGTAATTTCGCACCCCTTAATAAACTACACAAATGCAAAAGAAAATACTTTCAGATCAAAGTCTTGAAGAACTAAAATATACCAGAAAAAAGCAATATTCAATCATAAGACTCCAAATCATTTTACTTTGTATTCTGGTTGGAGCATCAACTTATCTTACGATCACAAA
>Ga0307414_10000128_pt1 | contig 53071 bp, 48 predicted proteins | sample DK1Ometagenome_FD_203804 | JGI IMG/M metagenome (GOLD analysis project Ga0307414, IMG submission 203804) | Maize rhizosphere microbial communities from greenhouse at UC Davis, California, United States - DK15-O-3 | ecosystem: Host-associated > Plants > Roots > Rhizosphere > Soil | place: USA...
CGCAAAAGCTATAATTGCTGGCATTTCTCTGTAAATGTCTTGTGTGTAAAAAACCAATCCATAGAATAAAAACAGAAAAGACATCAGTAGGACCTGTTTTGGTCGGGCATTGCGTAAAATCAATCGTACATCATTTTTTAAGAAGATGGCAATGTTTCCAAAACGGTTCATCCAAGATAAATCCGTAGTATCTACTTTTTCTGTTTTCTTGGAAATGGTTCCATCTAAATAAAATCCTTTTTTAATACCATTAAAATTTATTTGGTACAACCCAACCATTATAAGTAACGGTATAACTGCTAAATATGGCTGATTATATAGGAGATTAAAAGCAAATCCGATAGGTTCTGAAACTTTAAAAATTTGATAATATTCAAGTCCAATTAATAAAGCCAAAATCGATATTGTGATATAAAAAATGACGTTGTTCTTATTAATTAAGAAATTAAGAAAGTTGATGCTTAACGTTATAAAAATGATGCTTAAAAACCAACATAGCACATTTAAAAACGGATAGCCTTGTACCAACAACACAATACAAAAAGGAAGGTATAATAAAACACCTAGAGTATTAAAAAATGATACGGCCGTTTTTCCTAATAGGTAATGGATTATTTTGTTTCTTTTTATAGGAATTGTCATTAATGGTTTAATATTCATTACTGGCAATTGTTGCATGAAAAACCTAAAAACCAAATCGAATAATAACCAATAAATTAAAAAATTATTGACCGTTTCTAGAGGATCTATATCTGGCATAGCCTTCTTTAAAATAAAAAACAGCCCAATACCTAGAAAAACAGCAATGCCACCAAAATATAAAGCTGCTAAAAAAAGTAGTATTTTAATGGCAATTCCCTTTTGAAAATAGGATGCTCTTTTAAACTGTTTCCACTCTAAACTTAAAAATTGTTTTACCATGGTTTTGTCTAGTTATATTTTTGAGCGATTCCTTGTAATTCCATGCCCCAAGTTTGCCCCAGCATCATGCCTTTTTGAGTTAGGCTTAGCTGCTTTACCGCAAGTTTTTTACCTAAATCGGTGTGGTAAAAAGCTATTAATTCCTTTATTTCACTTTGGGTAAACTCTGTCATGTATAGATCTGCTAATTTATCATACAAACCATCTAGAGTGGTGTTTGCTTCTTTTTGATAAGCTTCTTTATTAGCTTCAGATACCATGGCGCCAATTTGAGCTATAGCATTATCAAAAGCAGCACCAGATCCTGTTAATTTAATAAACTCGATGGTTTCTTTTTTAAATTCGGAAGTGTCTTGGGCTTGAATGGTGGCAGTAACAAATAGCAATAATACTAGTAATGCTTTTTTCATAATCATTAGGTTTTTAAAGGTTAGTGATTTTATTTATAGATTGGATTTCTTATTATTAGTAAAAATTTTACCATAATTGTTACAATCAAAATTTAAATTTACAAATCTACTTCCCTATTTTTGCAAAAAACACATAATAAATGTCATCATTTCACAAACTCGTTGTAAAAAATATCAATAAAGAAGCCAATAAAGCAATTAGCGTTTCTTTTGATGTTCCTGAAGATTTAAAATCGTCTTTTAAATTTAAAGCTGGACAGTATATTACCATAAAGAAAGACATTAACAGCAATGAATTAAGACGCGATTATTCTATTTGCTCTTCACCTAAAAGTGGGGAGTTAAAAGTAGCTGTGAAAGAGGTGAAAGATGGCACATTTTCTTCATATGCAAATAATGTATTAAAAGCTGGTGATTTTTTAGATGTTGCACCTCCAAAAGGCCGTTTTATATTTGAACCAAATGACAATAAAACCAAAAACATTGCCGCTTTTGCTGCAGGAAGTGGCATCACTCCCGTTTTAAGTATCATAAAATGTGCTTTAGAAGAAGAAATACATAGCGAAGTCATTCTTGTTTATGGTAATAAAACGCTTGAAGATACGATGTTTTTAAACGAACTCTTGGAGCTTCAACATCAATACAAAGATAGATTCTCCATTCAATTTGTATTCAGTCAAGCACAAGAAGAGAATGCTATTTTTGGCAGAATTGAAAAAAGCACAGTGAATCTTGTAGTTAAAAATAAATACAAGCACATTGAAATTGATGCCTTTTACTTGTGTGGTCCAGAAACCATGATTCATACCGTAAAAGATGTGTTAACCGAACACGGAGTGGCTCCAGATAAAATTCATTTTGAACTTTTTAAAGCTGCTAAAGTGGCTGAAATCACAGAAGAAATAACATCAAACGGTAAAACCAAAGCCACTATAATTGTGGACGATGAAGAGAAAACCATTGAAATGTCTCAAAAACAAACCATTTTAGAAGCTGCTTTAGATGAAGACATGGATGTGCCTTATTCATGCCAAGGTGGAATTTGCAGTAGCTGTTTGGCACGTTTAAAAGAAGGCGAAGTAGTTATGAGGCAAAACAATATTTTAACTGAAAAAGAAGTGGCACAAGGGCTAATTTTAACATGTCAAGCACAACCTACAACAGCGACTGTTGTGGTAGATTATGATGATGTTTAAATTAGAAAATTAGATGTGTAGAACGCTTTACCTTTAGAGTTTTAGACAATTGAAATAATCTTATCTACAATAGTTTTTGGGGAAATACTACCGGCAGCATTTTCATAACCTTTTGGATATTTGTTTCCATAAATAGAAGTTGGAATTTTAGGAAATTGATTTTTATCTGCCAATAATGCATAATCTTCTGGTTGATTAAACGGTGCAAACCCAGCAAATGGATGCGTAACTCCCCAAATAGTAACCACTTTTACACCTAACATGGCTGCTAAATGAGCATTTCCAGAATCCATAGATAACATAACGTCTAAGTTTGAAATCAAATCCAATTCTTCATCAAGCGTTAGTTTTCCTGATGTATTTAAAACATTAATGAATTCGCTTTCAAAAGCGTTTAAAATAGCCGTTTCCTTTTTTCCACCGCCAAACAAAATAATTTTATAATCTTTTGAAAGCGCCTCAATAACTTGTTTCATTAGTCCTAAAGGATACATTTTACTTTCATGGGCAGCAAAAGGAGCAATTCCAATCCATTTTGTTGTTTTATTTCCTAATATATTTGAAACTTTTGAAGTTAATTGTTTAGGTTTTGGAAATGAAGGCTTACTTAAATCTACAGAAAATCCTAGCTTTTGAAAAACCTCAGCATAACGTTCGTGCGTTGTTTTTAATTGCTGAAAGCGTTCGCCGGAAATCAATACTTTCTTTTCGGGTCTGCCTTTACCAATTTGAACGAACGGTTTTCCGAAGAAAAAGAATTTTAGAATATTACTTCGTAAAACATTATGTAAATCGGCCACGACATCAATTCCTAATCCTTTTAATTCCTTGGAAAGTTTAAAAAGTCCGAAAAAACCTTTATGTTTTCCCTTAATCTCAATTGGAAATAAAGACACATTTGGCAAATCCCTAAAAAAAGGAAAGAAAAATGCTCTTGTTAAAACGGTGATTTTAAGTTGTGGGTGTTGCGCTGTTAGTGCACGTAAAACTGGAATCGTCATGGCAACATCTCCCATTGCTGAAAGACGAATGACCAATATGTGTTTTAGCGTTTTTGGCAAAAATTTGTTGTTTATCTTATAAGCTTTATAACTGCTTTAAAAGTGTTCCGTTATCCCAAACCCCTATTTTTGTTATATAATCTTCATCATAGTAATATCCTCTTCCACTAAAATTTCCGTTATAAAAATGACCTCCATAATATCCGCCAACAGCATAAAAAAATCGTCCTTGTCCATGAAATTGACCATTTAAATTGAACATCCCTTGATAAATATCTCCATTAGCAAATTCATATCTTCCTAAAAATGGCATGTTGTTCTTAAAATATCCAGTAAAAAAATCGCCATTATCCCAAACATAGTTTCCATAACTATCTTTACAATCGCCCGCACTACATCCTTTATCTATACTATTGCTTGTAAACGCATAAGGGGTTTGAAGTTTGTGGTCTTTATAAAAACCTCTATTATACTCCTCTTCTTCAGTGCTTTCTTCTCCTAATCCGTTAAGCATGCCATCAATATACATACCTGTCATTATTTTGCCATTTTGGTCTTCATAACTTCCATAACCTTCCATTTTATCATTTAGCCAAAACCCAATATAGGTCCCAAATTCATTCCATTTATAAAGGCCATAACCTTCTCTTTTGCCATTCATCCAAAAGCCTTCATAATACCCATTGTCAAATTCCCATTTTCCCCAGCCATCATTACAGTTTCCTGAAACGCATTTTAAAGCAGGAGTGGTTTCTTTTGTTATTTGTTGGGTTTTGCCAATAGGCTGTTGTGCCCAAGCCATTGAAATAAAAAGTACTGCTATAAAATTTAAGGTTGGTTTCATATCTGATTATTTATAAATTAAATGTAATTCAGATTTTTGAAATTATAAAATGATATTAAAAATTTATTTTTGACCGCGTAAAACAGGATTGAGCTCATCGTCATTATACATTTTCATCTGTTTGTAAACTTTCATGTACTTATCGCCATTTTCAATATCATAAAGCAAGGTATCAATTGCTGTTGATAAATCTACACGTTGCTCCAATAGAATATCCAACTTTACTTTACAGGCCGCTCTATGCCCTTCAGAAGCATCTTTACGAGTAGCTTCTTCATTCATATGATAGATTTTTAAAGCCAAAATGGATAATCTGTCAATACCCCAAGCCGGGCTTTCGGTATTAATAGTTGCATTTGCTTTTGAAGTAACATCTTTATATTTTTCTAAAAAATAACTATCAATGTACTCCACCATGTCGGTTCTATCTTGATTGGAAGCATCGATTTTACGCTTTAAGATTAATGCTTCAACAGGATCTATTTGTGGGTCGCGAATAATGTCTTCATAATGCCATTGCACGGTGTCAATCCAACATTTTCTGTATAATAAATGCTCAATTAAATCGGTTTTAGAATAAGCGTTTTCAAATGGCTGTTCTACGCTGTTAATAACATGGTATTTCTCAATAACTTCTAGAAATATTTTATTAGCTGTACTTGTAAACATGATGTATTAATTTTAAGTGCAAACCTACAAAATTTAAACATAAATTAAATCTCTTCGGTTTCTATAGGTTCGCTGTCCGTTATATTTAAATTGATATGATAACCGTAAATATAAGTCTAAATAATTAACTTTAACATTCAAAATGAAAGATAGAACCAACCATGCGCATCCATAACCTTTCCCTGCAAAACTCAATATTAAATTCGTTTGTATCTGAAATTAGAAACATTCACGTTCAAAAAGATAGTATGCGTTTTAGACGGAATGTTGAGCGCATTGGTGAGATTTTGGGATATGAAATGAGCAAAAGTTTACATTATAAGTCTTCAATTATTGAAACGCCTTTAGGAAATTGTGCAGTTAATTTAATTGATAATGACATTGTTTTATGCTCTATTTTAAGAGCTGGTATTCCATTTCACAATGGTTTACTTAATTATTTTGATGCTGCTGAAAATGCCTTTATTTCCGCTTACAGACATCACAAACATAATTCTAATAGTTTTGAAATAATTGTAGAATATTTGGCTAGCCCCAGTTTAGAGAATAAAACGCTTATTTTGGCGGACCCAATGCTAGCTACAGGCCAATCGATTGTAGCTGCTTTTGAAGCTTTAAAACCTTTTGGAAATCCCAAGGAAGTTCATTTAATCAGTATAATTGGTGCTCAAGAAGGCATTAATTTTGTAAATAACCTCTTTGATGATGCTACTCATTTATGGATTGCAGCAATTGATGATAAACTAAATGATAAAGGGTATATTATTCCAGGGCTTGGTGATGCTGGTGACTTAGCTTTTGGAGAAAAACTACAAAAATAATATCACAAAAGGTGTAATAATTAATGTAAGTAGAAATAGTTCTCTAAACCATCTATCTTGAATTGTTTCTACATAATTTGTTATAATAATAGCCAGTGGTGCAAACACAAATAGAAACTCACTGCCATCTTTATTTGGTGCCAAAAAAACGGTAATGAAACTAATAACAATAACCAAAAAAACAATTTTATATGCTGGCCTAAAGGCTTTTTTCTTACTCTTAATGCTTCGTACGTAAAAAAGAGAAGCCCAAATACCAAATGATAATAACATGGTAATGGCAATTAAAAATTGTGGTGTGTTATAGGTGCTAAAATCATAACTGACTTCTGGCAAGCTTTTAAAAACGCCTAAAAAATTATCGTTATAGATTACTGATATGCTAATTGCGATGACAAAAACCGCTGCAATTCCACAAAAAGGAATTAGCCAATGTTTAAATTTATTATCTGAATATAAAAATAAAGCAGCATAAATTACCACAAAAAATAAAATGGCCCAAAAATAAAATAATGTCGCCATTCCTATCCAAAAAGCCGCATCAAATAGCTTTTTCTCTGGAGTGATCATAGAGCGTAGACTAATAGTTCTTCTAAAGCTAAGTAAAATACAAAAGTTTGCGAAAAGCATATTTGTATTGGCTGTTGTTTGAGTTATAGCCAACAAAAACAAACTAAAAAGCAGGATTTCATAACTGTTCTTTTTTGTTAAACTATGCTTACTAACTATGAAATTGACTAATAAAACAGAGACAAAGCAAAACACAAATAAGCCAATTTGCTTAAAAATATAAGTGACCTCTATTGGTTCTATTACTAGCTTTGATTTAGCTGTTATAAAAGCTAAAAGCGTAATAAAAAAAACAATAATGAAATTAATTGGTTTAGATTTTTTAAAAATACTTGTTATCATTAACCGTTTTTGTATTTTTGCTTTGTAAATATACTAACTATGAAATTGATATATTTTAAATATTTTCATTTCTAAATATTTTATATTGAAAGTTACATATCATCTAAGTAAAACAATAAAACAAACCTATGAAAGATTTCTTTTACGCTATACAGGATTTATTTGTGAATGTGCTTTTTGCACCATATGATGCCTTAAGAGCATTAGAGCTAGAAAATTGGTTTTTAGCCAATGCTGCATCTTGGATTTTCTTGTTAATTGGTTTTGTTGCTATGGTTTATTGGATGCTACAGCTTAAAAAATACAACGATAATAACGAAGAAGACAAAAGCATTTCTGCACATTCATATTTATAAATCGAAACCAATATCCTTACGATAATACATCTTATCAAAATGTAGCTTTTCTATATTTTGATAAGATTTTTTTATGGCCTCTTGGTAGGTATTTCCATAAGATGTTATTGCCATAACACGACCTCCAGAGGTTACTACTTTCCCTTCTTTTAATTGAGCGCCTGCATGAAAAGCCATCGAGCCCTCAATCGTATCAATCCCCGTGATTACTTTTCCTTTTTCATAATCTTCAGGATAGCCTCCAGATACCAACATAATGGTTGTAGCGGCACGTTCATCAATTTCAATATTGATTTTGTCTAAAGTTCCGTTACCCATTGCTTGAAGAATTTCAACAAAATCATTTTTTAATCTTGGTAACACAACTTCCGTTTCGGGATCACCCATGCGCACGTTGTATTCAATAACTTTGGGGTCGTTTCCAACTTTTATCAATCCTATAAACACAAAACCCACATAAGGCAAATTGTCTTTCTTAAAACCGCTTATGGTTGGTTTTACTATGCGTTCTTCAATTTTACTAAGAAATTCGTCCGTAGCAAAAGGCACTGGAGAAACCGCTCCCATACCACCGGTGTTTAATCCTGTATCACCTTCGCCAATGCGTTTATAATCTTTAGCTGTTGGCAATATTTTATAATGTTTACCATCGGTCAAAACAAAACAGCTTAATTCGATGCCGTCTAAAAATTCTTCAATCACGACTTTTGTACTTGCTTCTCCGAATTTAGAATCCACCAACATGCTCTTCAATTCCGATTTTGCTTCGTCTAAATCATTCAAAATAACAACGCCTTTTCCTGCTGCCAAACCATCTGCTTTCAATACGTACGGCGGATTCAACGTTTCTAAGAACGCATAACCTTTTTCAACAGTTTTTTTCGTAAAACTTTCATAAGCAGCCGTTGGAATGTTATGTCGGAACAAAAATTCTTTGGCAAATTCCTTACTGCCTTCTAATTGTGCGGCGGCTTTTTGCGGACCTATAACAGAGATGTGCTTAATAGTATCATCATTTAAAAAGAAATCGTGAACACCAAGAACCAATGGGTCTTCTGGCCCAACCACAACCATATCAATCTGTTTATCTAAAACCAGTTCTTTTATAGCATGAAAATCGGTTACGCCAATATTAACATTGGTTGCTATGTTTGCTGTTCCAGAATTTCCTGGAGCCACAAATAATTGTTTACATAACGGACTTTGAGCAATTTTCCATGCGAAAGTATGTTCCCTTCCGCCAGAGCCAAGAACTAGAATATTCATTGTGTTTTCTATTTTGTGTGGTGCAAAAATAAAATTAATGAACCGAATTCAAGAATATTTTTTATTTACTTTACAAAAATTACTTTCAGCTTGAAATTGTTTGATCTTTCTTTAAAAATTAATGGCTTCTCCATAGAGAAAGCTAAAACTGTTTTGAAAGCTATTCAAAATGAGAAGGATTTTTCCGTTTCTATTGAAACAAGAAAGCAAGAGATTGTTTCTTACCATTTAAAATACAATCCGTTTTACAAAACATTTGCTAAAAATGTAGATACGTCAGATTGGAACAGTATTCCTGTGATGACCAAACGCGATCTACAACAACCTTTAATGAATCGTTTTTCTAAAGAATTTGCAAAAAAAGATGTTTACATCAATAAAACATCCGGTTCCTCTGGTGACCCCTTTATTTTTGCTAAAGACAAATTTTGCCATGCCTTAACGTGGGCGGGATTTATGGATAGATATAGATGGTTTGGATTAGATTTTAACACCTCGAAACAGGCACGCTTCTATGGCATTCCTTTAAATAAAACAGGCTATTATAAGGAACGTTTCAAGGATTTTATGAGTAATCGTTATCGGTTTTCTGTATTTGATTTAAGCGATGCCCAATTTGGAAAAAACTTGAGAAAATTTGAATCAACCAAATTTGATTATATCAATGGTTATACAAGTTCCATTGTTCAGTTTGCTAAATTTTTACAACGAAAGAATATCGTTCTTAAACATGTTTGTCCAACACTAAAAGCATGTATTGTGACATCTGAAATGCTTTTTGAAGACGATAAAAAATTATTGGAAACGCATCTTGGTATCCCCATAATTAATGAATACGGAGCTGCCGAGTTAGGCTTGATTGCCTTTCAGAATAAAAACAATGAATGGATAGTGAATAATGAAGATTTATTTGTTGAAATTCTTGATGAAAATAATCAGGTTTTGCCTTACGGACAGGAAGGGCGTGTGGTTATTACGTCACTTTACAATAAAGCACATCCGTTTATTAGATATGATTTGGGTGATATGGGGAAACTTTCAAAATCCAGCACACCCAACAAACCCATTCTTGAAACATTAATAGGCAGAACCAATGATACTGTTGTATTACCCAGTGGAAAAAAAGCAGCAGGATTAACGTTTTATTATGTGACTAAAACCGTTATAGAAGATGGTGGAAATGTGAAAGAATTTATTATTGAACAACTTAAAATAGATACTTTTAAAATAAGTTACACTAGCATGGAAGCACTTTCTGAAGAAAAAATTAAGGACATAAATAAGGCGATTGAAACCTATTTAGAACCTGGATTGAACATTCTATCTGAAAGAAAAGAATCTTTGGAAAGAAGTAACCGAGGTAAACTGAAGCAGTTTAAATCTTATTTGTAGAAACGGTTTGTTTGGACTTTATGAAAAAGTGCTCAAATAAAAACAGAAGCATATAATAGATGGATTTAGTTGCTGAAAACCTCAATCCTTTTCTATAAACCCAGTAATTGTGCTTCAATAAATTTATTTTATTTGAGGACATGGAGTCTTTCCTAACACGATAATATGCCAATGATTCTTGTATGCCTAAAGCTGGTTTCCCAGATTTTTTAATAGCTGCCAACCATAACAACCAGTCTTGGCGTTTTCGCAAATTAGGAGATAAGATTTTACCCAAGACTTCAGCATTGTATATGCCTGTTAAATTGCCTATATAATTGCTTTTTAAAAGTTTTTTATATGATAGTGTTTCTAAAGCTTTTACTTGAGTATTTAAAAAAGTACCATCTTCATTCATTAAATCGTAACTGCTAAAACACACATCACAATAGTTATAGTTCATAAAAGCCAACTGGGTTTCTACCTTTTTTGGCTTCCATAAATCGTCGCCATCTAAAAACGCAATATAAGCACCTTTAGCTGCTTTAATGCCTTTGTTTCTGGCAATGGCGGCTCCAAGATTCGTTGGGTTCTTAATAAGCCTTATATTGGGGTTTATGCCAATGAATGTCTGGACAATTTTAAGAGTGTTGTCTGTTGAACAATCATCTATCAATATCAACTCCCAATTTGGGTAGGTTTGGTTAATAACGCTGTTTATGGTTTCTGAAATGTAAGCTTCAGAATTGTACATGGCTGTAATAATGGAAACCAAAGCGTTCAAAATGTAGTGTTATAAATTAATTGACGGAAATTAAACCAAACTAAACAAGGTTCATTTCCGTCAATATAATGAAAGCTATTTGTTTATATAGCCTGTAAAATCTTTATGCTCGCTTTTGTTAAGCTCTTCTTCTGTGAGGCCTTTAAAATAATCAAATGTTATTTTCATGCCTTCTTCTCTTCCTACTTTTGGCTCCCATCCTAAAAGTTTTTTTGCCAAAGTAATATCTGGCTGTCTCTGCATTGGGTCGTTAACAGGTAAATCTCTATAAACAACCTTTTGAGTGGTGCCTGTTAATTTTATAATTTCTTCAGCAAAATCGCTAATTGTGATTTCATTAGGGTTACCAATGTTTACGGGATATGCATAATCACTTAGCAATAACCTGTAAATCCCATCAACCTCATCATCTACATAGCAAAAAGAACGCGTTTGAGAACCGTCTCCAAAAACCGTTAAATCTTCACCTCTTAAAGCCTGACCCATAAATGCCGGAATTACACGACCGTCATTAAGTCTCATTCTAGGGCCATAGGTATTGAAAATTCTAACTATTCGTGTTTCCACACCATGAAACCTGTGGTAAGCCATAGTTATAGATTCTTGAAAACGTTTGGCTTCATCATAAACACCTCTTGGCCCAATAGTGTTTACATTGCCGTAGTAATCTTCGGTTTGAGGATGTACGAGAGGATCCCCGTAAATCTCAGAAGTAGAAGCAATTAAAATACGTGCTTTTTTTGCTTTTGCCAAGCCCAATAAATTGTGAGTTCCTAAAGAACCTACTTTTAAAGTTTGGATTGGTATTTTTAAATAATCAATAGGGCTTGCTGGTGATGCAAAATGCAAGATGTAATCAAGATTCCCTTCTATTGAAATATATTCTGTTACATCATGATCAATAAACTCAAAATTTGGGTTGTTTGATAAATGTTCAATATTCTTTTTATCTCCTGTGATGAAATTGTCCATTCCAATCACGTAGTAGCCTTCCTTTATAAAACGGTCACATAAATGCGAACCTAGAAAGCCTGCTGCTCCAGTTATTAATACTTTTTTCATTTTTTGTTTTTTTTAGTCCTTAATTAATATTTAAAGCATCACATTTCAAGATCAATAAATAAAAGTTATACATCCAATTTTTCATAATAGGAATTTAAACTTTTATATTCTGGAACTAACTCCTTGATTTTCTTCACAATTTTTGTAAATTGATATTCCCTGGCAGCATTTATTATCTCATTTATCTCTTTATCTACATATTCATATTGATTGTTGTTTTCTTTTACAATCATTATTTTATCATGATAGGTTGGAAGAGTAATAGATGCATTGTTTAACAGCTCCTCATATAACTTTTCCCCTGGTCTCAAGCCAATAGCTTTAATTTTTATATCCTTGCCAGGAATAAAGCCAGCTAAGCGAATCATTTTGTTAGCTAAATCAATTATTTTAACCGCCTTACCCATGTCAAAAATAAAAATTTCCCCACCAAACCCCATTGAACTTGCTTCCATAACCAATTGACACGCTTCAGGAATAGTCATAAAATACCTTATTATTTCTGGATGGGTGATTGTAATGGGGCCTCCTTGCTCTATTTGTTTTTTAAATAATGGAACAACAGAGCCATTTGAACCTAAAACATTTCCAAAGCGAGTAGTAATAAATTTAGTTTCTTTATTATCTAAAGAGTTATATAGTGATTGTACATACATTTCAGCAACACGCTTTGATGCTCCCATTACATTACTTGGGTTTACGGCTTTATCTGTAGAAATCATGACGAAACGTTCGGCTTTATGCTTAACAGCCAAATCCGCCAAAATCTTAGTACCCATAATATTTACCAAAACAGCTTCCGATGGATTTTTTTCCATCATTGGCACATGCTTATAAGCTGCACAATGGTAAATGATATCTGGCTTATATAATGTAAATAGGTGTTCTAAATTTTCCTTATTTCTAATATCACATATAATGGGATAGAAATCAAGTTCAGAGTATAGTTTTTCAACTTTTAAAGTTAAATCATGAAGCGCTGTTTCTGCCTGATCAATTACTATAAGTCTTTTAGGGTTGTATTTACCCAATTGATGAACAATTTCAGAGCCAATAGACCCTGCGCCACCGGTAACAAATATTGTTTTATTTTCAATTAAGCCTAAAATGGTAGTATTACTTATTTTAATAGGCTTTCGCTCTAACAAATCTTCAATTTGTATATTCTGTATACTATTATTAATACCGCCTTTTAAGTCAAATTCTGATATAGAAGGCGCTCTATAGATTTTTATGTTATGTTCAATGCAGTTTTCTATATGCTTTATGTTTTCTTCATTTTTTAAGTCATTTTCCAAAACTATAAGCCCAACGCCATTGTGAGCCCTAATTAACACATGCGCTTTTCTGTTTAATGCTAAAATAGGCATCCCAAAAATTCGCTTATTTCTCATTTTTGGATCATTATCTAAAAAACCTAAAACTTTAAACTTTTTAGGAAACTCATTGTCAATGGCAACAGCAACTGAAATTGAATTTTGAGACACTCCCAATATGAATACTTTTTCGTGGTCTGCTTGATTATTTTGAGCAAGAAAACTAGCGTACACCTGTTTTACTAATGCTCTAAATAAAAACAGCCCCACAAATAAGCCTAAAGCAAATAGAATCAAAAATATAGGTTCATAAATATAGATTCCTTTTAATTCAAAGCCTATGAGATTGACTAAAAAAAGAATAAGACCGGATAAGAAAGACGCGAAAAACAATTTTACGGCGTCAACATAGCTTGAATGCCTAATTAACCCCACATATGTTTTAAAAACAATAAAACATATTGATGTACACAAAATCCCAATTATAAATTCTGGAAGAAAATATCTATTAAGAAATAAAAATGAATAATTATTAGTGATGAAGCCAATAGTAATCAAGACAATCCCCACTATTTGAATATCAAACCAAAATACTAGCCATCTTGGAACGTAGCCAATATTTTCAAAACTAAAATTAAATGAAGTATAATTTAAGAACAATTTAAATGTCTCCCATATTTTTCTTAAGCTGTCTTTAAACATATAACAAATTCTTACCTTTTTACAAATTTAATGATTTATATAATCCAAAATCGCTTTTGAGATAAATGCTTTGTCTTTTCTTGTAAGGTTAGAGCCAGATGGAAGGCATAAGCCTTTTTCAAAAAGAGTTTCAGAGATATTGTTGCCATAATATGGATAATGCTTGAAAATAGGTTGTAGGTGCATGGGTTTCCATAAAGGCCTAGATTCAATGTTTTTACTTAAAAGTTCTAATCTTAATTCTTCTCTACTAAATCTTAAAATTTCATTATCAATTATAATACAAGTTAGCCAGTGGTTTGAAAAATAGTCTTTGTTTGGTTCTTCAAAAACAGTAATACCTTCAATATTTTTAAAAAGGTCCTTGTAAAAAATGTTGTTATCCCTTCTTAATTTTATATGATTATTTAAAACTTCCATTTGCCCCCTACCAATACCTGCAAGAATATTGCTCATTCTATAGTTGTAGCCTACATCAGAATGTTGGTAATGAGGAGCATCATCTCTAGCTTGTGTTGATAGAAATACAGCTTTTTCTTTTATAGATTCATCCTTAGTAACCAATGCACCCCCTCCTGAAGTGGTTATTATTTTGTTCCCGTTAAAAGATAAAATACCATAATCTCCAAATGTTCCACATTTTTGCCCTTTGTATGTGGATCCTAAAGATTCCGCAGCATCTTCTATAAGTGTTATGTCATAGGTCTTTGCAATTTTAACAATTTCATCAATCTTTGCAGGCATTCCATAGAGGTGGACACCAATAATGGCCTTGGGTTTTTGAGTTTTTGAAATTCTGTCCTTTATTGCCTGTTCTAATTTATTTGGGCACATGTTCCAAGTTTCCTTTTCACTATCAATGAAAATTGGTTTGGCGCCTAAGTATAAAATAGGATTTGCAGAAGCCGAGAAGGTCATGCTTTGGCAGATGACCTCGTCGTTACTCTTTACTCCAGCCAAAATTAAAGCTAAGTGGATTGCTGCCGTACCAGATGATAAACATGTAACATGCGTGTCTTTGCCCAAATAGTTTTTTAAATCGGTTTCTAAATTAAATATATTTTGTCCATAAGTGGAAACCTCATTCAATTCAAATGCTTTTGCAATATATTTTTGTTCTTCACCAGTTAAATGAGAAGTGGAAAGACTAATTTTCATTATATTCCCTTAATTTCTTGACATTGTTGTAAACTTTTCCTTTAATTATTATATATATGGCCGACAAAACTATAAATGTAATAATTCCAAATGTTAAGCTAGAGTTTATATTAAAAACCAAATAAAAAAATATTATTCCATTTAAAATTAACTGTACTAAAAAATAAATTAATGAGATTTTTAAATGAGGAATTTTTAAATCGTTGGCCAATAATTGGTATAAATGCCTCTTATGAGCTTCTAAAATATTTTCTTTTCTACCAATCCTTTCAAAAATAGTCCAACCTCCATCTAAAAGATAAACTCCGAGCATTAAAAAAACAATGTAGTTATTTGATTCAAGAAACAACTTGATAATGAAATAAATAATTGTGAAACCTATTGTTATACTACCTACATCACCTGCGAAGCATTTTGGCTTTATCCTAAAATTAAAAAATCCAAAAATCAATGTCGTAAAAATCAATATCAGCAATAAATTACAATTAGTAAATGCAACCACATATATGTTTATTGTAAAAAAAGTAACATATGATATAAGTGCATTTAAAAAAGTAATTCCATTTATTCCATCCATAAAATTATATATGTTTAGATAGCCCAATGAAAAAACATAGCTAAAAAAAATAAGTCCAATACTAGCTATTGACAGATTATTAAAAAACTCTAAATGATAAAAAACCAAGGTAAAAGAGATAAAGTGAACCAAAATTCTCTTGTAACTTGTAAGAGTGATTAGATCATCAATAAAACTAATTATTGATACTAATAATATTGATATAATTAGAAAATAATAATTGGATGATTCATTAGGAAAAAATAACAAGAATAGGAAAACTGCTGGGATGAATATAATGCCCCCGCCTCTTATTATTGGATTAACGTGAGCGCTTCTATGGTTAGGCGTATCTTCAATCCCTTTACGAGCCGCTATTTTTAAATAAAAAATTTCAACCCCGAAAAGCAAGCTAAATATAATTACATAATTAATCATTCTTAATAGGTTCTTTAAATGATTTAATAGTTTTTATTAAACCGTCTATGGCACTAAATGGTAATTGTTCGCCTATTGCATTAACAATTTTAGTGTTAGATACACAATAATTATCTGTAAGCTTTTCTAATTTTTCAGTATTTAAAGGCAAACCTATTTTGTCACCTATAAAGGCCATTTTAAGTATTATCGCTTTTGGGATATTTAAAATTAATTCTCTTTTATTAGAGGTCTTAGCAATAAGTTTTATTAATTCGTTAGTTGAAATAGCATCATTATCAGAAATATTATAAACTCCTGATCCTGGTCTAACATCCATTAATTTTTCTATTACGAAACACAAATTATCAACGGAAAGAAATGATCTTTTATTCTCAAATTTACCTAAAGGGAATGGTATATTCTTTATTACCAATTTATATAATAAATTTAAATTACCCTTATTATTAGCTCCATGAATCATACATGGTCTTAAAATATATACTTTTTTATCTTTGTCCCATTTTTTTGACAAAATATATTCTTCAGCTTTAAGTTTAGACTTTCCGTAGGCTGTAATTGGGTTTGGAATTGTTTCCTCTATTAAAACTTTTTCAACTTTATCTGCTACAGCTTTTACGCTACTTAGATAGATAAAGATTTTACAATCACTTTCCAAAAACTGATCGAACAATTTAATTGTTAAATCTGTATTTGCTTTATAATATTCATCATCTGAAACCCCTTTTCTTAAATCATGAGCTTTACCTGCTAAATGAATAAAAGCATACTTTTCGTCTAAGAACTCTTTATTAAAATTAATGTAGCTAACTATATTTTTTTCTTTGTTTTCTATTCTTGAAACACCCGAAACATTATATAACCTTAATAGATGCGTTTTTAAATTACCCCCCACAAAACCTGAAATTCCAGAAACTGCTATTGATTTCAAAACTATAATGATATAATTGATTTAACCATTTTTTCGTTTATACTCCTCCTAGAATACTTTTGAATAAATGACACTCTACTAATTGTTTTATAATTATATTCCTTCATTTTAAGTATTAGCATCTCTGAATTTCCTGGCTCAAAAATTATTGAGTTTTCTACATTCTCTCTTAGAAATTCTGCTGCATAGCCTCCTACTCCAGCTATAATTGGCTTATTAAAACACGCATATTCAAATAACTTAGAAGGTAAAACCTTCTCAAACGCTTTATACTTATTCAAATGAATAAACAAAAAATCTGCTTTACTATATTCCTCAATTAGTCTTTCTCTACTTACTGGAGGAAGCAACTCAACATTTTCAATTCCTTGTTTTTCAATCTCAGAAACTAATTTAAATTTAACACCACCATCTCCTATAATTTTAAACTTATAATTATCTCCCAAACTTTTAGCCAATGTAGGTATTATCAAATCTAAACCTTGTCCTTCTCCAACATTACCTGCATATAAGATTAACTTTTTATCATTAATACTTGTAATTGTTTGATTTGGATGTGGTTTTAAAAATATATCATCGATTCCATTAGTGAAAAAAGTTAATTCGGTTTTGTATTTACTAAAATAACTTCTAAACCCATTAGAAACCAAATTTATATGTTTAGCACTAGTGAAAGTATATTTCTCTATAGGATAAAGAAATATGTTTAACGTTAATCTTAAAATTGGATTTTTATAAATTTCGAGCATGTTTTCTCTAAAAATATCTCTAATATCCAAGTATAATTTTGCTTTCATTCTATTAGCTATTCTAGCGCCTAAAAAAGCAGAAAACAGCCTTGAAGATGATGCATAAACAATATCATATTTTTTATTCTTAGTAAGATTTAATGCTTCAAAATAAAAACTTCTAAAAGTTTTTATTTGGCTCAATATTCCATTTTTATGCTTTGGTATTTTAAGCCTTCTAATAATAATATTATTTGACTCTTCTATAGTGTCTGCATCGATATTATAAGATTCATATCTATTAGGTTGTGTTGTAATGACTTCAATACTATCACCTGATTTTATTTGTTTCTTTATTTCATTAAACAATGACGTGTTTCTAAAGGAGCCAGCAGATAAATCTGGTTCAAAATAAAATGTAATAAATAACATTTTCATGTTTTTTGCTTTTATTTAAAGGTTAATTACAGTTTTTAATTCTTTTTCAAATGTAACAACCAGTTTAATTGCTTCTTCTACATTATTAAAACCCAAACAATAATTATAAGTTCTTTTTTCAATATTCTTGATTTTAGAAGAAAAGCTAATTTGAACTTGTAAATTTCCAAACGTTACTAAATTAGAATTTATGTTTATTTCTTTAATATTTGGATGGAAGTGATAATGTGCTTCTTGTTTATAATTTGAGTTTTTTGAAAGTTTGTCCTCAATAAGTAATGAAAACTCATCCGAGATAAATTTTCTAGTATGGTAAATTCCCATACTTTTATATCCATCATGCGTGGCTGATATAATATTTTTTGCCTCTAATAGTTTAACTATTTTCGCTCTTTTAGCAACACGGAATCCTCCCCAAACCACAGTTTGTTCTCTTGAACCAATTTGAACAGTATTGTGTGAAACTGTACCTCTTTCATCTTGCCTAATGTTATTCTTTTCATAGGTAGAAATCCCTCTATCTACAATAAACGGAGTATTATTTACAACTAACTCAAAACTAAAAGTATCTGAATGGACATGAGCTGGTTGATAGGATGCTCCGACATGTCCTACATCAACAAATAGCTCATATTTTTCTTTGACTACTTTTCGGTAACCGGACTCTTTAAGTTCATTTTTTTTCCAAGAAATACCAATTCTTTTAGCATAAAAGTATAACTGAGAAGAAAGTGGTGCTATATCATAGGTGCTATCATTTACATTTGGTATATCACCGTTCTTATAAGTTAATGTTTCTAACCATCCTAACATAGATACAGCTTTTTGTTCCAAAAAACTAACTAATTCATTCTTCTTAAATGAATTATTCTTTATTAAATTAATACAATCTAATATTCTGTGAAGCATTATTTTATGGTACATAGGTGACAATTCAAAATGTCCTCCGTCTTGTAAAATTTGCTCATTCAACTCTTCATGCAATATAATACTTGCCTTTTTGTATAGCATTTCATCTTTAAAGTAATAAGCTCCAAACAATAAAGAAAATCCATTTTCTAAAATGTGGTTTCCTAACAAATGATGCTCAATGTTATTAGACAAAATTTGATAATGATTGTATAGCATTTGGTTAATTTCATCATCAACTATCTTATGCTTTGATAAAAATTTTATCCAATTCATTCCTCTCAAGGAGATAGTATATGAGGCTTTCCCTTCTTTTAAAGTTTCATTTTTTTTGATGTAATCTTTAATTAAAAATAAACCTTCAGACACTTGTATCTTTTCTTGGTTTAGAAAATCAAAATAATTAATATTGAATGTCCAAAGTTTTCCAAATTCATAAAAATTCCATTCAATAGTCTCTTTAAATTCATATTCCAAATTCAAGAACTTGAAGGTGTTTGGTTTTAAATAAGTAATAGGGTATAGTAAACAATCATCCCAATTTAAAGGATTGACTTCTCTATTTAAAATTTTATCGTATCTTTTTTTAAAGAACTTATTCCTAATAAAATAATAGATTCTATAATAAATTTGCGTGGCTTTAAGATATTTTAAAGTATTTAATAACAATATTATTCTATTGTAACCCATTTCCTCTCTTTTAAGGATTCGATTGCTGCGTATGAAGCTTTTGTAGTGTTAACTATTTCATCAAATAGAATGATTGGAGCGCCTCCATTTTTGTGTTGCGTTAGTAGTTCATTAAATTGATTATAATGCCCTTTATCCTGCTTAGAAGATGTATTTACCGCTCCCTTAAATCCATAGGCTTTCAGTTTTCTCCAATTATCCATAATCAAAGTTCTATCTTGAGAGTAAATTTCAATACGCTCTTTGGAGTAGGCCTTACTTCCATTAGCAAAATAATTTATAACTGCATTGGTGCCATTTTCATATTTTAGAAGTATCGACGCATTATCGGTGTTTTCTTCAGGATTGATGCCCTTTGCGTTCATACAAACTGATTTAACCTTACTTCCAGAAAAATAAGAGCATAAGTCGATATAATGGCATGCTTCTCCTATAATTCTGCCTCCTCCAATCTCTTTATCATGAACCCAAGCATCTGCGGGAATGAAGCCTGCATTCATAGTGGCAATAATATTAATTGGAACATTGTCACTTCCTAAAAGCTTTTTCATTTTTTTTGCTAACGGCGCAAACCTTCTGTTAAATCCCACCGAAACATTAACATTTCTTATACTATATTCTTCAACTATTTCATTTAACTCATTAACTGTAAGTGCTAAAGGTTTTTCAACAAAAACACTTTTATTGGCCTTTATGGATTCTAAAACCATGTTGGCATGCATATTATGCTTTGTTGTAATGAATACCATATCAACCTCATTATCTTTCAGTATCTCATGGTAATCAGAAGTGGACTTTGCGACTTTATGACGCTTTGCCATAATTGTAGAGGATAATCCTCCTGAGCTAGCTATATATTTTACATCAGCATTTAGCTTTTTAAGACATGGTAAAATTGTAGCGCTTGTGAAATTTCCAGCACCTATAATCCCTATAACTCCCTTTTTTCCTTCAAATGATTTTTCTGTAATTGAAATGGTGGGGCTTGGAATTTCAGTACTATTATACTCAATAATCGAAGCTATCGATTTTGAATTTTTCATATCCCCATAAATTTGCTGATAATTTTTTAATGTAACACGTTCTGTAATAAAAGGTTCTACCTTTAATGTGCCTTTTGAAATTGCCAATAAAACGGCTTCAAAATTTCTCTTTTCTGTCCATCTTACATATCCAATAGGATAATCATGCCCTTTTTGTTCATATTCTTCATCGTATCTTCCAGGCCCATATGAACATGATACTTGAAAAGAAATTTCCTTTTTAAAAAAATCTGACCTATTTATATCCAACCCAACCACACCAACAAGCACAATTCTACCTTTTTGTCTGCACATTTGGGCAGATTGAGAAATGATTTCATTACTTTTATTTGAAGCCGTGATAATAACACCATCACACCCAATACCATTGGTATAAGATTCTACAAATTTAACTTGATCGGTACCTTCCGCTGGGTTTATGGCAATTATCCCTTTGGCATTTGCGATTTTTATTTTTTCTGGATCAAAATCAAACCCAATAACATTGCATCCGTTAGCCAGTAACAATTCTGCTGTTACTAAACCTATTAAACCCAACCCTACAACAACAATAGTTTCTCCAAATGTTGGATTCAATAATCTAATCCCTTGTAAACCAATAGATCCAATTACTGTAAAAGTAGCATCTTCATCAGTTACATTATCTGGAATTTTGGCAACTAAATTTTTTGGAACATTTACATATTCAGCATGGTTCCCGTTTGAAGCTACTCTATCTCCAATCATGAATTCTTCAACTCCTCTTCCTAGACCGATAACCTCTCCTACATTACAATATCCTAAAGGTAATGGCTGGTTCAATTTATTAAAAACAGCATCAATTGTTGGCTTGAGGCCATCTGTTTTAACTTTATCCAAAACCATTTTTACTTTATCAGGCTGTTGACGCGCCTTTTGAATGAAATTGGCTTTACCAAATTCTACCAACATTCTTTCAGTGCCCAAAGAAATCAATGTTTTTCTAGTCCTAATCAACACATGACCAGAACTTACTAAAGGCACTGGTACTTCTTCTAAAATAGTTTCTCCGTTTTTAAGATCTTGTATGATTTGTTTCATTTAATTTATCAATTTCATTTTTTCTTCATTATTGGGGTAATTAATAAGAACTGCTTTATATTTTCCTTTAAAAACGAAAAGACTACCCGCCGCTACTCCAATTACTTTATATTTTTCTATTACTTTATTTATGTCGTCTAATGTGCTCGCCCCTCCTAAAACTGTTATTGGCACGCTAATGGCATCTCTAACTAAATCTATCAACTTAAAATCATAGCCGCTCATCATGCCATCATTGTCAATAGAGTTTATTACAACTTCACCAACTCCCAATGCTTCAAACTGAATTGCCAATTCTCTAGGGTCTTTTCCTGTTGCTTTAGTGCCATTATGAGTAAAAACCTGATATTTCCCAAGTAACCCTTTCTTTTTAATATCTAAAACCACAATAACACTCTGCACACCTACTGCCTTGGCTATATCAATAACTAAATTAGGATTTTCTATAGCAGCAGAACTTAATGCTACTTTTTCTGCTCCTAAATGAATTATTCGCTTTGCATGTTCTACTGTTTTTACTCCTCCCCCATAGCAAAGAGGCATTCTAGACTCGTTTGCTAAATTTTGAATCATATTAAAATCTGGCTCACGACCTTCTTTGGTCGCATCAATATCTAGCACAATTAATTCATCAACTTCTTTTTCATTAAAAATTTTTACCGCGTTTATAGGATCTCCAACATATTTAGAATCTTTAAACTGAACAGTTTTAACTAAGCCTTTATTTCTTACCAGCAAACAAGGAATTACTCGTGATCTTAACATGAATTATAAATTAGCAAAGTTTTTAAATAATTGAATTCCATTATTATGACTTTTCTCAGGATGGAATTGCACACCAAATACATTATCGTGGTTTACAGCAGAAGCAAATTTGCCTGCATATTCAGTACTTGCTAATCTATCCTCAATAGAATTACATGAAAAATAATAGCTATGTAGAAAATAAAATCCTTTTTCGAAATCTATGTTCTCGAAAATTTTATGGCTTTTAGTAGGTTGGATACTATTCCATCCCATGTGAGGTAAATGTGGCTTTTGAGTCATTTTGCTGGAATCAAATCTTTTTACTTCGGAATTAATATACCCTAGCCCTTCTGATTTACCTTCGTCACTTCTTTTTGCCAAAATTTGCATGCCTACACATATTCCTATAACAGGGATTTTATCTTTTAAAACCAAATTGTCTAGTTCCTTTTTAAAACCAGAACTAATTAATTGATCCATTGTTTGATCAAATGCACCTACACCAGGTAAAATTAATTTTGTGGTCCCTAACAAATCTTGAGGTGTATTTGCTACAAAACAATCTATATTTAGTTGTTTGTAAATGTTTAATATCGCTTGTATATTCCCTGATCCATAATTAACTATTTTTATCATCGTTTCCCTCCTCTTTCAATACCTATTAAACGCATCATTTTTGCTCCAATATTATAGATACTTTCTTGAGATTTGTAATCCTTATACGTTTTGTTAGGAGCGTCCATGTAACCTTGTAACTCATCAACAGATATTCCTAGTTTATTAGCAATAAATTCAAAATCTTGCTTAATCGTTTCTGGGTCATAAGCAGGGGTTTTTAATTCTTCTAAGGCTTTTTCTCTTGTCATTTGTCCAGTTAGAATTAGGCTAGAAAACTGTACTTTTCTGGTGTCATAACCAAATTTTTCTGGTAGCCAATAAGCCTCATAAAATCTAGTGAACCTAGACTCAAAATGTTTTTGAGGGTATTTTTGATAACCAAATTTATCAACTAAAAACTGCATAGACTCATCTTTATTATATGGTATGTAATCTAATGGTCTAATTAGTTTTATGCCTTTTAAATAAGGTAAATAAATTTTATGCCACAAAATATTTGTTACGGGATAGTCTTTTAATTTTGCTGTTCCGTGTTTTTTATATATATCTTTTAATTGGATAGAATCTGACTGGTAATACATCCATTCTAAAGGGTTTCTAACACATTCTGTTGAGTAATTACCTCCAGTAAGGATGTATTTAATCTTGTGCTTTGAAGCAAATTTATACATGGTTGCAAAAAAAGCATGATCTTGAGGTGTATCTATGTGTGGAACTCCCGATTTAAAATAAGCCAACTGCAAATCTTTTATTTCTTCCCAGTTTATTACCTCTGTATATAAATCTAATCCTAACCCATCTACTAACCTTTCAATATTGTTTACTGCTATTTGAGAATTCCATCCTGCATCTACATGAAAAACCAAAGGGCGTAAACCGTATATTTCTTTCATGGCGTATAAAAGATATGAACTATCTATACCTCCGCTCATTCCCATTAAGCAATCAAAATTCTTCCCTTTGCCCTCTTTTTTGATTTTCGCTACTATTTCTTTAAGGGCCTGATCTCCTGTTTCATCGGTATGCCAATTGGGTAGTATATCTTTATAATATGTATTGCAATGGTCACATATGCCTTTTTCATCAAAAATAATTTTTGAATCGGTTGTGTCCATGACACAGTTTGTGCAAACACGATGCCTTATGTCTTTCATTATCATTGTTTTATTAATTCAGCAACATTTAATCTTCTAAAAAACGAATAAATGTTCTTACAAAGATATTTTTTTCTTTTCTAAATCCGTAAATTCTGTGTTATTAATCCATTGAAAAATAACATTAAAAAACATCATCCCTGTAACGCTAAGAAACAATGCACCAGAAAAAAAACTAGTCATTAAAATACAAAATAATAACAACGTTGAAATCTTATTGCTTTTATTGTAAAAATATGTTTTGAATAAACAAATAAAAATAATAATTCCTATTAACCCAAAAAACATAAAAACATCAACAAACTCGAATTCAACTATATATTCATCATACTCACCTACTCCAACAAAATAGTTTAATACATTCCAATTTGATTGTATATAATTAATAAAATAAACTAATTGATTACTTCTTAGGGAAGTTATCATCCCCATAAAACCATGAGATTTATATTGATTTTCCCAATAAGGTGATAATATGAACAAACCATTAAGAAGAGCCTCTTTAAGCAATAGAATAATAGGAATAAAAATGATTAATAATAATCCTAATGCTTTTCCTTTTTTCAAAACAAAAATAATATGGGCCAAGAACAATAAAAACAAGAATAATAAAATATTCTTTTTGCCTAATAGTATGACTACTAAACTAATTGAAATTAATATAAGCAAATTTTTTCTGCTTTTGTTCTTTATATATTCAAAATACAAAATTGAAATTAGAAATATGTAATAATATGCAGCTTCTCCATGTTTAGAAAAAATACCATCATATCCAAAACGAGAAGAAGAAAAATATGATCTAAATAATTCTATTTCAAATATAAATGCTAAAATTATTAAAATGGCATTCATATACAATACCGTTTTAAATACCTTTATAAATTCATCATTCCCTGAAAAATGAACATTATATAATTTTAAAAATGCTATGAAAATAAATATATACAAAAATCTATTGGCATAATAGGCGTTCTTTAAAAGCTGATCATGATTAATTGGTTCTGATTTAATGAAATTGCTTACAAAGAAGGCTAATATTAATATTAAACCCAAAATCAGGGCTGTATTAATCTTAAATTCTTTAATAAGAAAAAACAGCATTATAAACTCGAAACCTAATTTTATAATGCCAGCAAATCTCAAGAAGGATGAGTCAAAATAAACCAATGAAACTTTAGTTAGAAAATCAGATAAAAAAAATAACACTACGAAAAGAACAAATATTTTTTTTTCAATATTTGAGCTTATAATATTTGATTTAAAATCATTATTCATCAAAAGATTTTGAAGCTGATTAATTGCTAATGTACCACCTAAGGTCCTATACCATTTATATTTGTTTCTTGATAAAGTAACAATCATAAAAAAATAGGTGTCTACTCCTCCTTTTTTTTGTTATAAAATATGTCATTTCATCAAATTGAGCATATAATCTTAAATTTGTTAATTTTGTAAAGGTGAATTAAATTTTAGATTTAGCAGAATATATTATTTGGTGATAAAGAATAATAAAAAATAATATTGATGTAGTAATTATATTTTCGTTTAAAAAAATCATTCTAAAAAATTTATATGACTCATGCTCTTTAAATATTAAATCAAAATTTTTTCTAAGGTTGGGGTCTTTTTTTATCCTTTTAATTCTCATTTTGAATATATATTTAGGATAATATTCTAAAAGCATAATTTTCTCAACTTTCTGGTTATCTTCTTGAGAAACTTTATCTCCTAAAAATTCTCTATATAACTCAAAAAATTCTTTCATATATACATCACTAAAATTTGTTTTTTGATCAAAATCTGAATTATCTTTTTTACAAGCTATAATTTTTTCATCTAATATAGAAAAGACATCTCCATTAAGTAAAATATTAAAAACAACATGAAGATGTGCGAAATTTCCTTTAAAATTCACGTTAGAGTTAATGTATTCTGATTTTAAGACATAAGAAGACAAAAGTCTAAATTGTAAAACCGTTTTTTTTAAAAAAACATCAATGCTGTAAGCTTTTGCAATCGATCTAAATTCCACTTTATTATTAGAGGGAAGTGTATCAAACCCAAAAGCTCTGCAAAAAAGTAAATCTGTTTTGTTGTCTTCTATAGATGAAAGTATGAGTGATAAACCACCATCCATTATAAAATCATCATCTCCTAAAAGCATCGTATAGATTCCCTTTGCTCTTCTAAAACATAATTCAAAATTTCTTTCCCAACCCAAGTTCTCTTCATTCCTATAATATCTTATGGGAAGACCACTATTGATATATTTCTGAACAATCATCTCTGTTTGGTCAATACTTGCATTATCACAAATTAAAATATCAACTTTTTGATTATATTGTTTTTTTAATCTTCTAAGGTTTTCTTCAAGAAAAGTACTTCTATTATATGTTGGAATGGCTATTGTTAACAGTGGTTTCATTTTAATTAAGTTTATTGAGAAAATAAATTCATTAAACCTTTTTCTAGATTATAATTTATTTCCCATCCTAATTCACATAATTTTAAATTATTAGCTTTAGATTGCATAATTTCATTATTCTTATATTGAATTTCTCCAAATTTAAGTTTAGTTATGTTATTTTTAGAAATCTTAACCATTAAAGAAACTAATGACCTAATTGATGTTTCTATTCCAGTACCAACTTCAAATTCTGTAAATAGTTCTAATTTATCAATATTATTTAGCACTATAGCATAAGCTGCTACTACATCATCAATATAAATGAAATCTCTTGTTTGTTCCCCTTTAGTTAAAGAAATATGTGCTTCTTTATTATTTATTTTAGAAACAATACTAGGTATAAACTTAGTAATTGAATCTTCATTTCCATACATATGGAAAATTTTTAAATTTACTAATTTACATTTTTTAACATCATTACTTATTAACACTAACCATTCAAGAGCATTTTTTTTTGATAATGTATAGTCCTGTAGATAATCATGCTTTACAGAGGGCGTATTAAAGAAAGTATCTGTATTAATAAAGAGTTTAACGTCATTGTGATTAGCAAGTTGTATTAGTTTTATCGGCAATAACACATTGGTATTAATTAGTGAATCTAGCCTATCTTCATCACTTCTTCGATAGACAGTTGCAGCATGAATGATTGAAAAAAAAATGTTTTCTTGAAATATTTCTTCCAAACTATCCTTAGAAGAATATATTTTAAAATTAAAGCTATTTATCCTATGTAGGTTGTTTTTATTATTTGTTAATCCAATTATCTCATATTTGTCACAAAGCATTTTTGCCAAATGGCTGCCTAAAAACCCATTTATACCCGTTATTAATATTTTCTTTACCATTCGTCCAAATAAATATTTAAAGCTCCATTTACCTCTAATTCATCTTTAAAATACTTCGTGAATTCAGGAGCTCCACATATGTAAAAATGTTCTTCTGAAATGTTTTTTACTTTATACAAAATATCATTAATTAACATTCTTCTATATTTAGTCCCTTCCATATTTTCTTTCGTACAAAAAAAATCGATGTTACTTGGAGATAAATTTTTTTGAATACTATTGAAATGAACAAAATCATGTTTTTTAGAAACAGAGTAATAAATAAATAATTTGTCTATCTCTCTTTGATTCATATAATATTCCATAAAACCTAAAAAAGGAGCTACTCCAGTGCCCCCAGCAATACAATGTATTGGTTCATCATCAAAAGAAGGTAACAAAAAATCTCCGTAAGCATATTTTACATAACAATGGCTCCCCTTTAATAGATTATTAAAAATTTTAGCTGTATAAGTCCCTTTTTTTTTAATAATTAACCTAATAGTATGAGCTTGGTTTAAATAAGAAGCAATGCTAAATGGTCTAGATTCTGGCCAATTATCTGAAGCACTAATTTTATCTAAAGTTAATTGTAAAAACTGACCTGGTTCAAAGGTTTCATAATCATCTAATTTCAAAATAAACTCTTTTACATTTTCACCATAAGAAATTACATCGCAAACATGCGCTCTGGTAACTGTTGACATACTATATTAAATTAAAAAAATCTTCAAAAACACTTAAAATATAATTATTCTTTTCTTCATCAATCCCTGGATAAACCCCAATAAATAATGTATTATTCATTATATAATTAGTGTTTTCTAAATTACCAATTACTCTATAAGTAACATCTTTATACATTGGTTGTTTTAGCATATTTCCTGCAAACAATTGCCTAGTTAATATTTTGGCATTTTCTAAATGCTGTACCAATTGATTTTTTGAAAATTTATTATTTTCAATAACAGAAATAGGAAATCCAAACCAAGAAGGATCTGAATTTTTCGTAGCTTCAGGTAAAATTAAATAGTTATCAAATTTTTTTAAACCCGCTTTTAAAATTTTGAAATTTTTCTTTCTCTTATCAATAAAAGATTCCAGTTTATCTAATTGAGCTACACCTACAGCTGCTTGCATATCTGTAACTTTCAAATTATATCCAATATGTCCATATACATATTTGTGATCATAACCATAGGGTAAATCCCCATGCTGCTGCGTAAACCTTTTTCCACAAGTATTATCTGCGCCCGGTTCACAATAACAATCCCTTCCCCAATCTCTAAAAGATGTAGCAATTCTATTTAAAAGTGGATTAGATGTTAATACGGCACCACCTTCGCCCATTGTGATATGATGTGCTGGATAAAAGCTAACTGTTGCTAAATCGCCAAAGGTACCAACTGATTTACCATTATATTTAGAACCAACAGCATCACAACAATCTTCAATTAAAAACAATTTGTTTTCTTTACAAAACTTTGAAATAGCTTCTAAATCGAACGTATTTCCTAAAGTATGAGCTATCATGATTGCTTTAGTTTTTTCAGTAAGTGCTTGTTCTAATTCTGAAACTTTAATATTATACGTATCTTTTTCTACATCAATAAAAACAGGTATTAGTCCGTTTTGTATTATAGGATTTACAGTTGTAGGAAAACCCGCCGCTACTGTTATTACTTCATCTCCTGGTTTTAAGCGTCTGTTTTTTAATAATGGTGATGTTAGAGTTGAAAAAGCAATAAGATTTGCCGAAGAACCTGAATTGACTAATAAACAATATTTCTGCTCCATGATTTTGGCAAAGTTGCTTTCAAATTTTTGAGCATATCTTCCTGCTGTTAACCAAAAATCTAATGATGAATCAACTAAATTCACCATCTCCTTCTCATCATAAATTCTCCCTGCAAATGGAATATTAGTTTTTCCTGGAACAAATTGAGTATTGGTATTTTGAGACTCCTGATAGAATTGTTTTACTTTTTCTAAAATTTCACTTCTTAATTTTTCTGAAATTTCCATTAATTTTCTTAATTAGTTATAAAATAATCATTTAATTGCCTTATACATATTTCTTTTACATTCTCATTTTTTATAAAAGATTTATTCCATTCTACAACTTTATCTAGTGCAGTTTCAATATTCCATCGAGGATACCAACTTAATTCATTCTTAGACTTTGAACAATCTAATTTTAAATAATTTGCCTCATGAAGACTTGCTTCTTTATTTATAATATATTCGGCATTACCCCACTTTTTACAGAGTTGCTCTATAATCCACTTTACGTCTCTTGCATCAGATTCTTCAGGCCCAAAATTCCATGCCCCACTTAATCTTCCCTCGCTATCTGATGCTTTTTCTATTAAAGTTAAATATCCTGATAAACAATCTAAAACATGTTGCCACGGACGTATTGCGGTTGGATTTCGTATTTCTACTTTTTCTTCTGAAATTATGGAACGAATAAAGTCAGGAATTAACCTATCACTAGACCAATCTCCTCCACCAATTACGTTTCCAGCTCTAGCTGTAACCAATACTGTTTTATGAATCTGGTAATTTTCTGGATTAAAAAAAGAACTTCTAAATGATGAAGTGACTAATTCTGAACACGCTTTACTGTTAGAATAAGGATCGTATCCTCCTAATGGTTCATTTTCTCTATATGCCCAATGCCATTCCTTATTTTCATAACACTTATCTGTGGTAACATTTAAAACAACTCTTATATTTTTAACTTTTCGAACTGCTTCCAAAATATTAACGGTTCCCATGACATTTACTTCGTAATTTTCAACAGGATTCCTATATGATTCTCTAACTAAAGGTTGTGCAGCCATGTGGATTACAATGTCTGGTTTAACAATTTCAAGTTTACTTAATAAATTTTTAAAATCTCTGATATCACCTATAAATGATGTAATATTATTCTCTATACCTGCGCTTTTAAACAAACTTGGAGATGTTACAGGTTTTAACGCATATCCGTAAACATCTGCGCCTAGACTGTTTAATAACAAACACAACCAAGAACCTTTGAATCCTGTGTGTCCTGTAATAAAGACTTTCTTATTGTTATAAAATCCATTATATAATAAATAATTTGTTACCAAGTTTTCCATAAAGCTTTATTAGTTAAGAGCATTTCTTCTAATTGATTTTTGTCCCTTAAAGTATCCATTGGCTTCCAAAAACCATGATGTTTGAAAGCATATAATTCACCATCTTTCGCCATATTTTCTAAAGGAGCTTTTTCAAAAATAGATTCATCTCCATCAATATAATCAAGAACTTTTGGATTACAAACAAAAAAACCCCCATTTATCCATGCTCCATCACCTTTTGGTTTTTCTAAAAACTGTGTAACTTTATTTTTATCATTAACAACTAGGGCCCCAAATCTTCCTTCTGGTTGAACAGAAGTCATTGTTATACATCCTGAATGAGACATATGATAAGTAATTAAATCTTTAATATTTATATCAGATACACCATCTCCGTATGTCAACATAAAAGGCTCATTACCTATATAATCTTTAGCTCTTAAAACTCTACCTCCTGTCAATGTATTTGTTCCCGTATCCAATAATGTTATCTTCCAAGGTTCGGCATTAATTTTATGTATTTCTATTTTATTCTTTGATAAGTCAACTGTAATGTCTGATTGATGTAAAAAATAATTTGTAAAATATTCTTTAACTATATATCCTTTATAGCCCAATAAAATAACAAATTCATTAAAGCCATAATGTGAATACATCTTCATAATATGCCATAATATGGGCTTGCCTCCAATTTCTATCATTGGTTTTGGTTTAAGATGGGTTTCTTCTGAAATTCTTGTGCCCAATCCCCCTGCTAATAATAAAACTTTCATGTATGTGAAATTTTTTGATTTTTTATCATAAAATTTTATGCTTCAATAGCATCTTCAATCCCTTTTGCCATATTCTCAATGGTGCAATAATTTGTATAGTAATCGAATGCAAATTTACCTAGTTTTCTCGCATACTCAATGTCATTAATCATTCTAATTAAATTAATTTCTAATGATTCGCAATTATCTTCGCAAAAAAAACCATTTTCTCCATGAATAATATTGGTTTTTTCACCTCCACTAATAGCATTCTCTTTTGTTATAAAAGGCACTCCAAACCCAAAACTTTGAAGTACAGATAGGCCTGCTTGCCCAAAAGAAGCAGAAACAATTGCGGTTTTATAAATATCGTGTAATTTATTCAAATCATTTACTTTTCCTAAAAAAAGTACATAATTATTTAGTTTCAATTCACTTACCTGAATTTCTAATTTTTCTCTTTCTTTGCCATCTCCTACTATCAGTAATTTTATATTATTAGACAACTTGTCTTTTATATTTGAATATGCATTAATTAAGATATCTATCTGCTTTCGTTTATCTAAACTCCCGATGAAAATGATAGTGTTTTTAATTTCATTTTCAAAACTCTTTATTCTTAGCCCTACATCAAACGTATTATTTGCTACAAATAATTTATCTTCATTAACTCCTTTCTTTATAAATTCCTTTTTAGCTGATTCAGTATAAAGAATATTAGATTCGGCTAAATTAGTTAAGAGTAATCTAACACTATTTGCAAGTTTACTTTTAGTAAACCAAGCCCCCCACCAAATGTATTTAATATGCTTCCTATATATTAAAAACGTAAGAATATTATTAATCCATCTCAAATCAAACATTGAGATAACAGCATCATATTTTTTGGAGCCAATTTCTTTGTAAATATTACTCTGAATAAAGAAAGGTCCCACTTTTACGTTTCTAACTATAATTTCTTTATAATTATCATTAGAGTTAACTGTAGGCTTTCCGGAATGTAAAATGGTTACATCATATTTTTTTGACAATTCATTATATAAAGCTTTCCTATAATGCAATATTACATTTTGTAAAATTAGTATTTTCTTGTTTTTCATTTAAGGAATTGTTATTCTTTACCTTTATTAATAGGCTCTAATGTATCTGGTTCTATAAACATTTTGAACCATATTTTTGCTGATAAAATTTTAAAAAGCATTGAAGAAAAGTTCTTTTTACCTTCTCTGTTCAATTTCAACATTTTTGCAATATTAGCATTATTAAAAAAATTGTCCCAATTATAATTTATTAAAATGTCTTCAATCTCACTTGAAGAATTAATAATATTATCAATAGGTGTTGCAAATCCAATTTTAATTAATGAGTTAGTTATATAATCTGGAATATACTTTTCCAATCCTTCTCTCTGAATTAGTTTTCCTCTCATCCCTTTAAATTTATAGCTAGATGGCAAACTAAAAGCAAACTCAACTAATCGATAATCCATAAAGGGCAATCGGCTTTCAATGCTTTGAGACATAGATAAAGCATCTCCATAATGCAATAAATTTACCAACCCTCCACTGTGTTGTCGAATTAACACTTGATTTACTTTATCAGATGTTTTTTTTAATCTTAAAACATCCTCCTTCATATATGAAAATAAAAATCTTTTATTATTAAAAATATTAATCCCTAGAGTGAAATTTTTCAAAAAATTTAATGTTTTATTGTCAAATGATCTTAATAACAATAACAGTAAATATCTTAAGGAATAGACCCTTCTAAAGACACTAAACTCTTTATAGGCTGATAGAAACTCCCTTCTTTTGAATAACGCTATAATATGTCTTGGAACTACATCAATAACATAACCTGCTAAAAGCTCATCAGCCCCTTGTCCTTCCATTAAAACTTTTATTTTATTTTTAGCATTTTTATAAACTTGATTAATTGCTACAGTAGCAGGAGAAGAATGCCCCGACTCTAAATAATATATAACCTCTGAAAGTTTTTCAATATAATTTGAAAACGATACATTTATTAAATTTGGAATTGTTCCAAAATCATTGTTTAATTTTTTTACAACTTTAGATTCGTCTAAATCCACGTCTTTTTTAAATGCTATTTTATCATTGTCGGTGTAATCCTCTGTTTTGCTATAAGCCGTAAAAGTATTTAATTCTTTATAGTTCATTTTTGAAAGGATTCCCACAATAGAGGATGAGTCTAAACCAGAAGTAAGAGTACTACCTACCTTCACATCACTTCTCATTCTTAAACGAACCGCATCACAAAACAGCCGTTCAAACTCTATTTTAGCTTCTTCGTAGCTTAATTTTTTATCAATATCTTTCGGATACTCCCAATATCTATAAATTTTAATCGTACCATTCTCCCATATTAAATTATGGGCTGGAAGTAATCTTTTAATCTCCTCAAACCAAGTATATTCACTTTGCGCCCCCAACCCTTTATAACAATAATTAGCTATTACATTAAGATTAGGTTTTCTTAAAATTGGTTTATAATTTAAAATTGGTTTTATTTCAGAAGAAAAAATAATTTCATCTTTCGATGTATGATAAGAAAACGGCTTAATTCCAAACCTGTCTCTAGAACAAAAAAGCTTGTCTTTTTCTTTATCATAAATTGCAAAAGCCCACATTCCATTGAACTTACTCACACAATCTTCACCCCAATTTATATAAGATTGTAATACAACTTCAGTATCTCCCGATGTTTTAAAACTTACTCCTAAACCTATCAGTTCTTGCTTAATTTCCAAATAATTAAAAATCTCTCCATTATAAGTAAGAGTGTACCTGTTGTCAACCGAAAACGGTTGGTGATTTGATTCTGATAAGTCTATAATGGAGAGTCTCGTGTGTCCTAAAACAATATAATCGTTTATTTTTATTGATTGATGAAAATCTGGCCCTCTATGCTTTATAAATTGTAACGACTCTTCGAAAAGCTTGAGGTTTGTTTCTTTATTTAAATTATGTACTCCAAAAATACCACACATTTATATTTATATTTTTAATTAAGGATATAAGCATTAATTTATTATCATTCTTCTTTTTAAATACCAATACATTACTGCCGCAAAAACACTATAACCAATTAAATATGAATAGGCCAATGAAATTGCCTCTTCAACATAAGAAAACAGGATAATTGATGAAATTATAATAGTGCTTTGAACTAGAAAACTAAATAAGGTAACTAGTTTTGTTTCAGAGGAAGATATACATACTTGTTCAAAGACACTAATCAAAGACATTGGGATTGTCGATATAATTAATATATACAATACATTTTGACCTCCCATATATGAAGCCCCATAAAACTCGTAAATTAATCCTGAAAACAAAAATATGAAAAACCCCACGATAATAACGATCACACAATTAATCATCAGACTCTTTTTTATTAAAATGCTATAATTTTTTTTATCTCCAATGTAGTTTGACAGTAACGATAAAGACACCCCCAATATAGCTCCTGGCAAAAATAAAATAATTTGCGATAATTGATTGGCCGAGTTAAAAATCCCCACTTCACTAAAGTTAGATTTTTGCAAGAGAATGTAATATGTAATCCAGTTTCCTAAAGAATAAATGACTTCCTTTAAAGCCAAAGGCAACGAAAACTTTAAAATATTTTTTATCCTGCTTTTTAATTGATTATAAAGGATAGGAATTCCAGAGTCAATAAGATTTCTTTTGATTAAAGCATTATTTAAAATACAGCTAACAATCATGTTTATTGTCATACCAATAACAGCACCAATTAACCCAAAAAAGTATGTAAACAATAAAATCACAGGAAATGATATAATCCCTAATATAACATTGATCCTTGCCAACCCTTTAAACAATTGAAAACCAGATATTAATCCTAATTGATAAATATTTATAGCGTTAAAGAAAAGAAAAATACCAGCAAATCTTAAAGGAAGAATTAATATAGTATTATCTAAAACATAAAGAGCAATGTAGGGAGCAAAAATAACAAGCACAAAACCAAAAAATGTGGCAGAAAAAAAGATTATAACATTAGTCGCAGATATAATTTCTCCTACTTCTGCTTCACTTTTGTTTATACTTTGCCCTACCAACTTCGTAATTGTAAAGCCCAAGCCAAAAGTAGCTAATAAACCAAATACAGATATAGTAGATTTAATTATTGATAATTCTCCGAAACTAATACTTCCTAAGAATCTGGCAACAAACAATCCAGCAATTAGAGATAGTCCTTTAACAATAAGATTGCCAAGAACCGACCAAAATGCACCACTAATAAATTTTTTTAAAAGTTCATCAGAAAGTACTTTTTTAGTAAAATAACGCTTGATTTTGGTTATCATTTAGGTTCTATTTTCTTTGATATTAACTCTCCATTTCTGTTTGAAAACGTAAGTATATCATCCTTAATGACCATATTAATTATATAGGATTTATTAGAATATACATTTTTTAATTTAAAATCCTTCAAGTCAATTTTTTTTATGCTTCCATCAAAACTACTGGTGTAAATTATGTTCTCGGAAAAAGCACAAATTTTTGAAAGTATATCTTTATGAATATTTATTTTATTTGTTACATCTAAATTTCCGTCTAACAAAAGCAAATTACCCATTGAATCTCCAACTAAGATGGATTTTGAATTAGGCACAAATTTAACAGATGTTGGTCTAGCACTTCTAATAATTGTTGATTTAATTTTTTTAAATTCATTTAAATCCCAAATAATTAATTTATTGTCGCTACCAATTGACACTAAAAAAGAATTATCGTCAGAAACATCAAAGTCTCTAACAATTCCCTCATGATTACCAATTAATTTAGATTTTTGTGTTTCTTGAAAATCTACCAAGAATATTTTTCCATCATTACCAGCACTAATAAAAAAAGCTTCTTGGGACAAAAATTTAAGTTTATTTATGGCTTTATTATGAAGACTAATTGTCTTAACTAAAGTTCGCTTATTAATGTCCCAAACCTCTAACTTACCTGTAATGGTGCCCGATATTAAAAAATTTTCATCGTTGCTAAAAGCAAGCGTTTTAACACCATTATTTGTATTTGATAATATTATGATTCTTTTACTAGGATGAAGTCTATTTGTGGTATAAATGGTCTGATTATTATAACTTAATCTTGCGAAATAGTGCTGTTTGCTATAGTCAAATGCTCTAACCACAAAATTTTCTTTATAATAGTCTTTAACAACATTTTCTTCTTGACAAAACATTGAAAGACTGAACAAAAAAAACATTAAAAGCTTATTGCTGCTTATCATTAAGTTTAGTATTAAAGAAAACATAAAAAAAACTAAAAAAAACAATTCCATGCTGTCTTACCAAAATAGATTCAGTTATCATAACCATAAATAGTATTATAAAAAAACACAAGATGGTTGCATTTTTTGTTTCCTTGAAAAGAACTAATAAATTAAAAAGTAATACTAATAATATGGAGAAACCAAAAAGCCCTCCTATAAGCGCAGATTCAATAAATTGATTATGAGAATTATAATTTTTATCAATCCCTTCATCGTACCCATTGATATAAAAATGTTTGTCCCTTACTTTTGCTGCATCAAAAAGACCGCTCCCAAAAAAAGGAGATTCCGGGATAGCATCTAAAGAAGCTTTCCAGTTTCTTAATCTGTCATCTATAGCCGTGTTAATGTCTCTTTTAAAATATTTATGACTGTAATCATATATTGGACCATTAATTGATAAAAATATTATACCTGCTACTAGAGAAATAATCAATAATAAAAAAACTTTATTATATATTTTAAAATACCCATTAAAAAAATTCATCTTAATTAAAATAATTCCTACTAAAATCAAAGTAAAAACACCACTCCTACTTTTTAAATGAAAAATAGAAAATGAAATAAAAAGAATTAAAACTATAAGTGATAATTTTTTAGATAATTTTAAATCAACTTTGTTTTCAAGAATGTAATTTCTAATAAAAGCAATACACAGAATCAAGTACATTGAAAAATATGTAGGATGTAAATCTATTACATCTGAAAAATAAAATGACCCTTTTAATAAAGGATCTGTATATGATTCAAAATAAAATACAAAGACGGAATAGAACAAACAAACCATCAATGCTACTACATTTCCTAAAACAAATGAAAAAATCACTTTTTGGGTTGTTTGTTTATTGATATGTTTGTTTAAAATAAAAAATAGTAAAGGAAATAATAAAAAAGGAAGGTTTTTTTCTAGTTGTTTAATACTTTCAATTAAATTTTCAGAATAAATTAAGGTAATTAGTAAAAAGAAAAAATAAATTAAAGGAACTACTTGTAATTCTATTTTAACAAAAGGAACATTTCGCTCTTTGATCAATAAAAATATGGAATAACCTGTTAGGAGCACAATCGCAATTGGGTTAATATTGTTAATTAGCCCCAGCGGCATTGTAAATACCACAAAAGACAGCAATGCTGTTACAATGAAATTATCTTGCTTTAACAATAACATATATCACCCTTAAACTTACTTTTAATGTAATAAAAATAATAGTTGAAATTAATATAAAAACAAAAAACATATCCAATCCGGAACCTCTAAATAATATTAATAAAGCTTCATAAAAATATAATAGCGGAATGTAGTTAATTATATTATTGACATTTGTTAATTTTATAGTATACTTATAAAGGATATTAAAAATATAAAAAAAGATAGCCCCAATAAATACACCAAAAAATGAGAAATTCCAAAACATTTCTGATTGAAATGATACTGGCCAAGATCCTCCTTTTTCTCTATACTCTTGCGAAAATTCATTAGTGTAATGATGAATTATGCTTTGTGGTTTATTAGGCATAATATTTCTAGGAATTAATATAAATAAGGGCTTGATGATTGTTCCTCCATAAGTTTTCAATTCAGGATATTCAATTATTTTTTCAACTGCATTATTGGAGTGTAAATAGGTGTATGATATTTCTAGATTATTCATAAATGAAGGAATAAAATTATCACCTTTAACATAATCTAAAACATGATTATTTGCTTCTAAAAAACCATCTACCTTATATTGACCGTACCCCCTAATAATAGACATTACAATAATTAAATAAAACACCAAACCAACTGAACATAAAATTAAAAGAATCTTTTTGAGATTAATTTTTAACTTAAACTTCGTTGATTCTAAAATGAGCATTGGCAATAATAAGAATATGGCATCGCGTTTATCCTCCCACGACATTATTGAAAAACATAATAAAAGAATAAAATACAGTATAATTCTTTTCTTTATACTAGGATTTCTAAAAATATTGACAATGATCAAAATTGCTCCTAAGGTTTTAGGCACTTCAGAAAAAGAACCATCTCCACCAATGATATCTAAATTAAATTCAAATATGGTGAAAATTATAATAATACAACTTCCTGTGAAATAAATAACCCCTGATGAAAATTTCCTTAAATCACCTAATGATTTTAAATTAAAGAAAAATGAAATTTTTGGTGCTAAAAAATAACTTAAAACAATAGCGAAATTTGCTAAGTTAAAATAAGTCATTACAAGATTGGCATGGTTCCAACTGCTATATGTAGAATTAAAATCGTTAAAAACCAATCTGCTTTGAAAAACAAAGCTACCTAATAAGAAATTTAAATTTATATAAGAAACAGCTATAAAAGAAGGTGAAAAAAGAAATACATTTTTTGAAAATCCTTTTAAAGAATAAACAATACCAAATAATAGTAACTGGCAAATGCCATAGTTGTAAGGCGAAAAATTAATAGCTTTTTCATGACTTAAAAAAAAAGGGGCAAAACTAAATATAAATAGAATTACTAAAAATTTTGAAGTCGTTTGTTCTTTCAAGTTCTTTAAAATTACTTTTTATAACTAGGTATTAATTCCGCAAAAATCTAATATAACTTTACTGTTGTCAAGTTTAAGTCCTTTAAATTCTTTATGTGCCACTAGGTATGCTATAATATCTGCTTTTTCAACAGCCTCCTTATAATTAGTAAGCTTAAACACTTTATGGGTATCTATATTTGGTTCAACAATAAAATATTCTTCATTGTTTGCATTCTGCAATACTTTTTGAGCTATGTATTTAGCCGGCGATTCTCTTAAATCGTCAATATTTGGTTTAAATGCCAGCCCCATTAAGGCTATGCTCGGTTTTCTTCCATGTTTAAGTTCAAATTGCAGCTTTGTAGTTTGAATTTTTTCTGCACACCAAAATGATTTATAATTATTTATTTCTCTAGCTGTACCTATTATTTTCGATTCCATAGGATATTCAGCCACTATAAAATAAGGGTCAACCGCAATACAGTGCCCACCAACCCCACAACCAGGTTGTAAAATATTAACTCTTGGGTGCTTATTAGCAAGTTTAATTAAATCCCAGACATCTATATCTGCTTTATCACAAATTAACGATAATTCATTCGCAAATGCTATTTGTACATCTCTGGATGAGTTTTCAACTAGCTTGCACATTTCAGCTGTACGTGCATTAGTTTTATGTAAATTACCTTTAATAAACTGACTATAAAAAGTCACTGCTTTATCAGTAGATTTTGCATCAACACCACCAATTACTCTATCATTGTGAACTAGTTCATACATGACATTTCCTGGAAGCACACGTTCAGGACAATATGCTATGTTCAATTTACCTTTTAATTCTTGACGCTCTTGATATATAAACTCCATCATTTTTTCTGTAGTTCCAATAGGAGAGGTCGACTCTATTATATACAAATCGTCTTCTTTTAACAATGGAACAATAGCTTTTGTTGCTGCTTCAACAAAAGAAATATCGGGTTCATTTTTTGCCTTAAACGGTGTTGGAACGACAATAAGATATGTATTTGCTTCTACAGGTGTTGTGGAAGCTTTTAAATATCCTTGGCTAACAGCATTGGCTACTGCCTCATCAAGTTCTGGTTCCACAATATGTATTTTTCCGGCATTTATTGTATCAACTACTATTGGGTTAATATCAACTCCATGAACATGTATCTTACTTTTGGCAATTAGTGCGGCCGTAGGTAAACCAATATAACCTAAGCCTATCATTACAACTTTTGGTTGATTCATTATTTCAGTTTTTTAATATGATTAACTATTTTTTTACAAGCATTTCCGTCCCCATAAGGGTTGTGTAATCTACTCATAATAATATATTTTTCTTTACTTTTTAAAAGCTTTTCCGTTTCTAATATAATTTTTTCCGTGTCTGTACCTACTAACAATACGGTTCCTGCTTCTACGGCCTCAGGACGTTCAGTAGTATTTCGCATAACTAATACAGGTTTCCCTAAACTTGGTGCTTCTTCTTGGACTCCTCCGCTATCAGTTATAATTAAGTATGATTTTTCCATCAACCAAACAAATGTTGGATAAGAAAGTGGATCAATCAACTTAATGTTATCAATACCAGCTAAAAGTTCATAAACTGGCTTTTGTACGTTTGGATTGAGATGTACTGGGTAAATTATTTTAACGTCTTTGAAATCTAATGCTATTTGTTTAAGTGCTTTACATATATTAATAAAACCCGGTCCATGATTTTCTCTCCGATGTCCTGTAACTAAAATTATTCTTTCTTCTGGATTCACTAATTTTTTTATAGATTTTATTTCGTCATTAATATAGTTAGTGGATTTAACCTTATTTACACTATATAATAAGGCATCTATGACTGTGTTTCCAGTTATTATTATACTGCTTTCTGATTTATTTTCATGCCTTAAATTCTGTTTTGATGTTAAGGTAGGTGCAAAATGAATATTGGTTAGCACACTAGTAACACATCTGTTCATTTCTTCTGGAAATGGTGATTTCATGTTAAAGGTTCTTAAACCCGCTTCAACGTGGCATATTTGAGCTCCTGAATAAAAACCAGCAAGGCTTGTGGCCATAGTTGTAGTGGTGTCTCCGTGGACAAATATATAATCGGGTTTAAAGTCTTCTAAAACCGGTTTTAAATTAGATACTATATCAGAGGTTAAAGAGTATAAATTTTGGTCAGGTTTCATCAAATCCAAATCATAATCAGGAAGGATTTCAAAAAAATGAAGAACCTGATCAAGCATTTCTCTGTGCTGCGCCGTAATACACACTTTAGTTTCGAATCTATCATATTCTTTTTCAAATTCCTTAACTAAAGGCGCCATTTTTATAGCTTCGGGTCTGGTTCCAAAAACAATAAGCACTTTTCTTTTTTCTTTCATATTAATAAGTAGTTTTTTAATTAGGTTTTCAATGGCAAATTATTCATTAGAACCGAATTTCTTGGTCGCTTTACGAAAGTATGATAGTTATTACTTTCTACAAGTTTAATACTATTTAACATGTCATTTTCATTTATAATTTGTTTAGCAAATTCATACCTTGTCATTACTTGTCCATCACAAAAATGGTGGATTCCAAAGTTTTTTCTGTTTTGCCATATCAAATCTATGATATATTGTGCTAAATTAACCGTGTTGGTTGGACAACCTAATTCCTGCGTGGTAACTAATAATTCTTTTTCTTTTTGAGCCTTTTCTTGGATAGTTTTATAAAAATTCTTTCCGTATTTTTTACTGTATAGCCAAGAGGTTCTAATTATAAAATATCTTTTTAAAATTTCTTGAATATATTTTTCTCCTAACAATTTAGATTTACCATATTCATTAATCGGATTAGGTAAATCTTCGTTTGTATATGGTTCTTTTTTTTCTCCATCAAAAACATAGTCAGTTGATATATGAATAAATACAGTATTGGTTTCTTTACATGTCTCGGCTAAAATTCTAACAGCATTAGCATTTATTTTATATGCTATTTCTGGTGTTTTTTCAGCTTGTTCTACATTAGTATACGCTGCACAGTTAATGCAATAATCAAATTTGTTATTTATAAAAAATGTTTTTACTATTTCTTCGTCAGTAATGTCTAATTGATTTTTTGTTATAAAAGTAAAATCACACCCTATGTCATTTTCTGAAAATAATTCTTCAATGGTTTTTCCTAATTGCCCATTGGCTCCTGTAACCAAAATAGTTATAGGTTTGTTTTCATTGATTTTTGTTGGGTTTTTTATAGGAGAATCTTTCATGTAAAAAATTAAAAATTTAACTTGTTAAAGCTAGGAAGCTGCAAATCTTTTTCTGATATAACAAGTTCTTCTCGGTTTAATTTCCAATCTATCTTTAAAAGTTCATCATTATAAATAATCCCTCCTTCATGTTCCTTATTGTAAAAATTATCACATTTATAAGAGAAAATAGCTGTGCTGCTTAAAACTATAAACCCATGAGCAAACCCTCTTGGAATGAATAATTGTTGTTTATTGGCTTCTGATAATTCTAAGGATACATATTCACCATAAGTTGAAGAATCTTTCCTAATATCCACAGCAACGTCTAAAACACAACCTTTTATAACACGCACTAGTTTTGCTTGAACGTATTCCCCCTTTTGATAATGAAGCCCTCTTAATGTCCCTTTTACAGAAAATGATTCATTATCTTGGATAAAATTTATATTTTGACCAATCAATTTATTGAATGTTTTTTGATTGAAACTTTCGAAAAAATAGCCTCTACTGTCTTCAAAAAGAGTTGGCTCCAATATGAAACAACCTTCTAATTTCGTTTCCTTTACAATCATCATTAATTATTAAGTAAACCTAATAAATTTTTACCATAACCACTTTTTAATAAGGGTTCAGCTAAGGCTATAAATTGGTCTTTACAAATAAAGCCCATTTCATAAGCAGCACCTTCAATAGCTCCTATTTTAAGCCCTTGGCGTTCTTCGATCACTTCAACAAATTGAGAAGCCTGCATCAACGATTGAAATGTCCCTGTATCTAACCAAGCGGTACCTCTATCTAAAATACTGACGTTTAGTTTACCTTGCTTTAGATATTCTCTATTTACGTCGGTGATTTCAAGTTCACCCCTATGACTTGGTTTTATGTTTTTTGCAATTTCCATAACAGAATTATCGTAAAAATAAATGCCTGGTACAGCATAATTTGATTTAGGCTTTATTGGTTTTTCTTCAATGGAAATGGCTTGGCCTTCGTTATTAAATTCTACAACACCATACCGCTCGGGGTCATGAACTCTATAAGCATAAATAACCCCTCCGTCTGGATTATTGTTTGCTTGCAACAGTTTTGCAAGACCAGTACCATAAAAAATATTATCCCCCAATATAAGCGCTACTTTATCTTTACCTATAAAAGATTCACCTATAATAAAAGCCTCTGCTAATCCATTTGGTGCTTCTTGAACGGCATATTCAAATTTACAGCCATACTTTTTACCATCTCCTAATAAATCTTGAAATAACGGTAAATCCTTAGGGGTAGAAATAATTAGCACCTCATTGATTCCTGCATACATTAAAGTAGAAAGCGGATAATAAATCATTGGTTTATCATAAATAGGCATTAGTTGCTTGCTAACCGATAAGGTTAATGGATGAAGCCTAGTACCTGAGCCCCCTGCTAATATGATTCCTTTCATTGTTTAATGATATTGTTTTTCGTAATATGATTGATAATCTCCACTTGTTACGTTATGTAGCCAATCTTCATTGCTCAAATACCAATCGATTGTTTTGTTCAATCCTTCTTCAAAAGTTACTGATGGTTTCCAGCCTAACTCTCTGTTTATTTTAGATGCATCAATAGCATATCTTAAATCGTGTCCTGGTCGATTTTTAACATACGTTATTAACTTCTCTGAACTGCCTTTTTCTCTGTTTAACTTTTCATCCATTTGTTGACAAAGTAGTTTTACCAAATCGATATTTTTCCATTCGTTAAAACCCCCGATATTATAAGTTTCCTTATTTTTTCCTTTATGAAAAACCAAATCAATAGCAGCCACGTGGTCTTTCACATACAGCCAATCCCTCGTGTAATTCCCGTCACCATAAACAGGTAATGGTTTATTGTTTATTATATTATTGATGAACAATGGAATTAATTTTTCTGGAAACTGGTTCTGACCATAATTATTTGAGCAGTTTGTAATTACATACGGCAAGCCATAAGTTTCCCCATAAGCCCTTACAAAATGATCTGAACTGGCTTTTGAAGCTGAATAAGGTGAATTTGGGTCGTATGATGTTGCTTCAGTAAACAATCCTATTTGTCCTAAAGTACCATACACCTCATCGGTGCTAACATGGTAAAATAATTTATTGTCAAAATTGTTCTTCCATAAATTTTTAAAGGCATTTAAAAGAATCATCGTGCCAATAACATTTGTTTTCACAAAAGCTGATGGATCTTTAATAGATCTATCAACATGGGATTCCGCAGCTAAATGTATTACGCTTTCAAATTTATGTTGTTTAAAAAAATTATTTATAAAGCTTTCATTGGTAATATCTCCTTTAACAAAAGTGTAATTGGATTTATCTTCAATATCCTTTAAATTTTCCAAATTCCCCGCATAGGTTAAAGCATCTAAATTAACTATATGATAATTGGGATGGGTTTCAACGAATAATCTCACTAGATGAGAGCCAATAAAACCTGCTCCTCCAGTTATTAATATCTTCATTCTTTAATGGATTTATAATTTTTTAAATACCTATTCAATGATAAAAGCATAAAAACTAACAATGCTAAAATCAACATAACGCATGGCACAAGGAATTTATAGCTTTTTAAAATCCCCTTTTGCCTTACTCCTTTATCAGGAAAATCGGAAATAACATTTAATATACTAGATTTATTGGCGCGCTCTTCATTAAGTTCTACTAAGCTCGTTTTTAATTCCTCAATTTTATTTATTAATGCCAACTCTTTATTATCATCGCTACCATTCTCGCCTAAATTAATGGAAGTGCCCTGCATGGGCCTTCCTGCTTCAGTAAGCATCACTTTTTTATAAAGCAACTGTAAGGAGTCTATCTCTTTAATCTGTTTATTGTATAGACTGTCTTGTAATTTGATGTTTACATCGCTAATGTATTTTTGAAGATTAAAATAGTCATTTCCAGAAATAGAGTTTATTATCATTGGTTGTAACTTTTTTGCTATCCTATTATTTGTTGCTATCACAGAGACTGTATGAAACCGCGCATCAAAAGAATTGAAATTTTCAAGATACGCTTTCATATCTATAGCTTTTCGAGTGGTGGTGTCAAGACTACGCACAAACCTATCAAATAATTGTATTTTTTGGTTTTCGTCAGAATAAGACTCTACTTTAAACTTTTTTATCGTACTGGCCTGCTTTTTAGTAATCTTTAAAGCCTCTGCTAAAGCGCTAGAATCTTCTGCACGAGCCAATTCATTGTAAAAATCTATATTGTTATACAACTGCTGGACACTATGAAAATTTGGTTCTACTACCATAGTGGAAATATATATAGGTTTCATAGTAGTATCTAAATAAAATCCTACAACTACACCAATAATACCAACAATAACAAGCTTTATAAAGTTCTTTTGAAGAAAAAGTAAAAAGAGAATAATAACATCAAATATGCTTTTAAAAATATTGCCAATAAATCTAAAAAAACGATCAAAGGCATTGCCAATTAGCTTAAATAATTGCCCTAAATCTACTTCATCAGATTTTTGTGGTTGTGGTGATTCTTTACTCATGATTTTACGGTTTATTAGTTAAATATTTGCTCTAATATTTTTCTTGTTATAAGATATGTCGGCCTAACCCCCGTAGTGCCTAAACCTCCTGAAGCCAAGGTGCTTCCAGTTTCTAATGGGTTATCACTGGCATAATATGCATATCTGACTTTCACTTCTGGACTGATACTTCTCCTCACTTTGGAAGCCGCCTGAATGGCTTTTTGATAATGGGCGCCTTCCATTTCTAAACCAATCACATTCCATGTGGAATTATAAAAGAATTTTAAAATGTCTTTATTTTGAAGGGATGTGCCTAAAACCGTAATCATTGAACCTTCATAAACATTGACGCCTTGACATTCCAAATCTTCTTTTTTTAATTCATTTTTAAATGGATAATTATCAGCAGTACCCTCAAAAATATGTGCCGACGGAATCATGATATCGCCTTTACCTCCCTCTAAAATACCCGCTTTACCCATAATAGAAATAGATTCAACGTTTAAATGAACCTTATTTCCTTTTACTTTATAAGGTTTTAAAAGCTCATCAATGGTTTCATAGGCCTGCTCACCAAACGCATAGTCCATGACTAAAATAATAGGTTTTTTTGATTTTAAAGTTTCATTATTCGCATTTATATCAACTTTATCAAAATCTATTTTACTGGTGTCAAAAATTTGAACATCTATATTTGTGCCTGAGGTATCTTGAATAAAAATCATACCCTTTTCTATAGCGGTTATAGTAACTTTATTTCGAATATCATGATTCTCTTTTTTACTTAGTTGCTCATAAACTTCATAAACATCTTTATTTGGAAGCTGCCTTTTTAAAGTTACGGGCGCAAATAACGTGTTCATAACACTATGCATATTTGCACTAATTATATGAATGGGGCGTTGTAATAATCCGTTTTTATTAAGCACATCTTTAATTGAATCTGCCCATATTTCGCCATGTATATGATGTCCGATGCGTTCTCTCAAAACAGGGCTAAAGGTTATCGTTCGTTTTTTATTGTCAAGTTGCTCCTCAATAGCCAATTTACCCAGCCAATATACAATATGCAGCAAACGTTCAGGTTGTGCTGGTGTTGCAAAACCATCATAAGCCGCTGTGAGCTCGTTAAAAGTTCTTCCTAAAATATTAGCCGTGTGAGTAATAGCGACTTCCCTTTCTGGTTGTGTAAGTTTCTTTTTAGATAAAACCGCTTTTTCCAGTTTTTCCCAATCTCTTGTAATAACACCCTCTTCCTCATGGGCAAGAACACGGTTACTAATTTTATGGGATTCTATAAAAAGAAAAGTAAGATGCGTTAAAATATCATAGATTTCAGAGCGCCCTCTAGTAATCTCAATATTCATTTGCTCATCGTCTATTCTATAACAATTTCTTTTTCTCTTTTCTGGAATGATGGCTTTAAAATGCGAGTTGGAATATCCTTCATCACTTGTTAGATTAATAAAAGTACATTCTTCAATACCTTGGGGCAATCTATCAATTACATAAAGTAAGCCAGCTAATTCTGCTTTTTCTTCACCTATAGAACCATAAATTTCTGGTCTTAAAAGTAATAAAGATTGTCTTAAGGTATCTCCCGAAATACCCATAGGTTTATAAAAACCCCGATTAAATAAGTGACGCATAGTTATATACATCCTTTCGATAGCATTTGAGCTTTCTTGTGCCCTTGTTCTTTCGTGATGTTTTTTATTCTTCATAACTATTTTAAACGCTGCAAAGGTAATACTATTTATACAAACTTGATTGAGAAAAAGCATCAACAATTTTTCTGTCGTTGGATAGACGAGGGATTTTATTTTGACCGCCAAGTTTGCCTATAGACTTCATATAGTCTTGAAATCCGTCTTTTTTTACCTTGGTTATTTTAAGTGGCTGTAACACATTGCCTTGTATCAAATCGAAATAATAACTGTTTTGCTTTTGAAGCGATTCGTCAATTTTTTTGGTAAATGCCGAAATATTCTCTGGCTCATTTTCAAACTCAATAAACCATTCGTGGTAAGGTAATCCAGTTTCAGGATTTATCTGAGGCGCCACCGTAAATTCTGAAACTCTAATATCCGTGTCTTGAGTGGCTTCTTGCATGGCTTGTTCGACTTCTTTTCCAATAACATGTTCACCAAAAGCGGAAATAAAATGTTTGATTCTTCCTGAAACAATAACTTTATATGGTTTGGTTGATGTAAACTCAACGGTATCACCAATATTATAGGCCCAAAGTCCCGCATTTGTTGAAATGATCATGACATAGTTTACACCAACTTTAACGTCTTGTATAGTAATTCGCTTCGGATTATCATTAAAAAATTCGTCCGCCAGAATAAACTCATAGAAAATACCAGAATTAAGTTGAAGTAACATGCCTTTTTCGTTCTGCTTGTCTTGATAGGCAAAAAACCCTTCGCTTGCAGGATACAATTCAATACTATCTACTTTTCTGCCAATAAGATTTTCAAATTTGGCTCGATACGGTTCATAATTAACACCTCCAAAAATGAATAAGTTGAAATTTTTAAAAACATCTCCGACTTTTTTGCCTGTTTTTTTATTGATTTTCTCAAAATACATTTGAACCCAAGATGGAATTCCAGAAATAATCGTCATGTTTTCCGGCAAAGTTTCTTCCACGATAGCTTCCACTTTAGTTTCCCAATCTTCAATACAGTTGGTTTCCCAAGTCGGCATTCGGTTTTTTTGTAAATATTTAGGAACATAATGGGCTACTATTCCTGAAAGTCTACCAACTTGAATCCCATTTTGGGTTTTCATGATGGGGCTTCCTTGTAAAAAAATCATTTTTCCGTCAACAAAACTGCTTTTTCCAGTTTCATTAATATATAATAAAATAGCATTCCTAGCAGATTTCACATGAAACGGCATGCTATCTTTTGTAATTGGTATATACTTTACACCAGACGTTGTGCCAGATGTTTTAGCAAAATACAAGGGTTTCCCTTTCCAAAGAACATCTTCTTCCCCAGCAACAACTCTGTCAACATAGGGTTTTAACAATTCATAATCCCTTATGGGAACACGATTCACAAAATCGTTATAAGATTTTATACTATCAAAATCATGATCTTTTCCAAATTGAGTATTTTTTGCTTTCTTAATTAATTTTTCAAAAACTTGTTGTTGAGTATCAATGGGGTTAGTTGCCCATTTTTGAACACTATTGTAAATGCGTTTTGCAAATGGTTTTGCTAGGACAGATTTTATTGATAGCATTATTTAAAATCTATAAAGTTAGTTGGATTTATAGGATAGCCATTATTCCAAAGCTCGAAATGTAAATGAGGTCCTGTGGTATAATCACCCGTGTTACCAGATGTGGCAATTACTTCTCCTGCCTTCACCAAATCGCCTTGAGTTTTTGTTAAGGATCCATTATGTTTATAAACAGATAACAACCCTTGGCTGTGCTCTAAAATAATAACATATCCAGTTTCTGCCGTCCATTCTGCAAAAATTACAGATCCATCCGCTGTAGCCTTAATGGGGGTGTTTTTAGCAACTACCAAATCTACTGCATAGTGCTTTTCCTTTAAATTATAAGGTTCACTTATTGTTCCGTTTACTGGTGGAAATAAAACAAAATTTGTTCCCGATTTAGCCGATGCAAATAAATTGTATTTATCTTCTTTATCCACTTTGTCGCGCAAAATGGAATCTTCATGATTTGGCCTTAAATCTACTTCATCAATTTCTAATTTTACGGCTTGAATAATAGAGTCTTTATTAAAATCCACTTTACTCACATCGCCTTGCAATACTTTTTTTATAGACTCATAATACCTATCGTTCATAGCTATAACTTGTTGTAATGAATCTGTGGTAAATGTTAGTTCTGTGGCTTGTTTTTTTAATGCTGTAGAAGAATATCCGGGTATATATTCCCTTAAGGGCGTAAAAGCAATCAACATAAGAGTAGCTAAAACCAGTAAAATAGCCGATAAGGAAACCAATACAAACACATTTAAGCGTGTTAGTTTTAAAGAGATTCGTTCTTCAAATGTATCTTCATTAAGAACGACTAAACGGTACTTATCAAGAAGTTTTCTCTTTAACCTTTTTGGTTTCTTTTTTTTTTCATCCATGTTAAAAACAAAAATAAATAAAATTATATCAAAGCATTCCTTTTCTATATGCTAAAGTTATGTTAGAAACGTTTTAATTAAAGTTAAATTATTAACTTTGTCGTTTAAATATATTCACTATGAACTTGTATATGTTACCATTGGTTATTGGTGCTCCACAAATTATTTTAATTGTGGTAGTTATTTTGTTATTGTTTGGGGGTAAAAAAATCCCTGAATTAATGAGAGGTCTTGGAAGTGGCATTAAAGAATTTAAAGATGCCAGTAAAGGTGAGGATAAAAAAAGTGAGGAAGAGAAAAAATAATATTTAACTTTTACAAAAAAGCCCAACATTATAAATAATGTTGGGCTTTTTTGTGCTATTGTTTATTGAATTTTAATTGATTTTATTATGGCCTCCAATTCAAACATTAAATCTCGCTTTTCAATAGATGGTGCATAAGCAAACCCTTCCGCAATAACCCATCTATTATTTATTTTATCTTCAATTGCATAATTTATAAAAGGACCGGCCATTACAGCGTTTTTTACATCCCACATGGATTTAGTTTCCAATGTTGGCTTATTATCTAGAATGGTTTCTGAGTTGAATGGTGTATAGGCACTTTCAGTAGTCATATAAGATCCTGTAACTGGTCCTTCAATATATTTTTTACCTATGGAATCTCTTATGGTAATTATTTGATTTATAATACTGTCATTTCTTTTAATATCCTCATATGGTAATTGGTAGAGCAAAAGACAAACAAAACCAATATCTGTATCTCTTTTAATCCAAAAGAATTTATCATCATGTTTAGCAATTCTGTAAGCTGTGGTAAAATCTATATTTAATTTTAACTTCTCTTGAATGGATTTAGTATTGAATAATACTTTTTTAATCTGTTGTTGCTTATGAAATATTTCGATGTTTTTAAAAGAATCAACTATTTTAGATGCATTTTCATTGATTTGATTTATAACATCTTGTTTGTTTATTCCCAAAATAGTAATAACCCTTTGAGGCTTTGCATACACATCATTATCAAAAGAAATTGATGATTGATTAGCAATTTTGATTATTAGAATAGTTCTGTTTTTAGTTACAAAACCAGAAAAAACCTGTGATGGTATTTGGTTGATATTGAATATAGGTTCTTCTTGAGGTAATCCATAAACAGGTGATGCTAATATATTTCTAACAGTTTCTCCAATAGTGCCGCTCCACAAATCATTATCTACAACAACTGAAACTTCGTTTATTTTTCCTGTGGAATCAAAATACACATTGTCGTTTGAAGATTTCCCGTCTTTGCACGAGAAAGTGAGCAACAAAATACTTGCAACTAAAAGAAATTTTTGCATAATAAATATTAGGTTAGAAGGAATTATCCTTTAGATATCTTAAGTTTCATCCCAGGTTTTAATTTACTACCGCTAATATCGTTCCATTCTTTAATATTTTGAACAGAAACTCCAGGAAATTTTTGAGAAATACTCCAAAGCGAGTCGCCACTCTTAACTGTATAAGTGACAATGTCACCAGAAATATTACTTGTTATGGATGTTTTTGTGGGTGTTGAGGCTGTAGCGACTGTGTTTGTAGGTGCCACATAATTACTTGGATAAATGGTTAAACGCTGACCAACTTTTAATCCATTACTCCTTAATCCATTCCATTGCATAATTTGACTCACTCTAACGCCAAATTTTCTGGATAATCTTCCCAAATAATCTCCAGATTTAACCACATAAGTCGTTTTGCTCTTTTCTTTTTCTTGAGCCAATTCAGGTAAAGGCTTTTCTCTTTTATCAAATTCTGCTTGAGCAAACGCATAAATAGCATCTTCGTTGGTTACAAAAGTTCCAATAGCAGACATAGGCAAACGCAACGTATAATTTTTCCCTTTAACATAAGGAATAACATCTAGTTTATAGGAAGGATTTAGAAATTGAAGCTCTTCAATATCAACATCGGTCACTTCTGATACTTGATCAAGCGTGATCATTTGCTTTACTCTAATCGTATCTGTCTCAATATAGGCAAATTCAGGCTTCATTTTCTTAAAACCATGTTCTTCTGCATATTCAAAAATATACATATTAGCTAAAAAAGCTGGTAAATAACCCGCTGTTTCTCTAGGTAAATTATTCCTGATGTTCCAATAATTTTTATATCCACCAGAACGACGAATGGCCTTTGTTACATTACCCGGACCTGAATTGTAGGCAGCTAAAGCCAAATCCCAATCACCAAAAATTTCATATAATTTTGATAGGTATTTTGCCGCTGCTTCCGTTGATTTAATAGGATCACTACGTTCATCAACATAACTAGAGACATCCAATCCATACATTATACCGGTATTATACATAAACTGCCATAAACCCGTGGCTCCAACTCTTGACTTTGCTGCTGGTTTTAAAGCCGATTCAACTACTGCTAAATATTTAATTTCTAAGGGAATATTATGGTTGTCTAATTCACGCTCAAACATTGGGAAATAATAAGCACTCAATGTTATAAGTCTTTGTAGTGTCTCTCTTCTGTTTTTTAGATAAGATTTTATAACGCTTTCTAAGGCCGGATTGTATTCTACATTAAATGGCGTTCTGGCATCGAGCTCTTTTAATCGAGCTTTTAAAGTATCTGTTGGAAGTTCGGGATACTCTACGTTTTCTATACTAAGTTCAGCAACAGACTCATAAATAGTATCGAAAAGCGTATTACTGTACAAGTCCTCCAACCATTTTTGGTCTAATGATGCTGCGTGTTCATTATCAAAAACAGCTTTAAATATAATGGTATCTTGAACTTTACTATTATCATTTACAATTAGTAAACTACTATCCACTAATGTGCGATTAGAATTTTGTTCAATCACCTGAACAGGTTGATTGATTTGTGAACTACAAACCAAAACCGTGAAGAAAAAAATTGTTGATAAAACTTTAGCCATATTATGTTATTTCTATAGTTAATTAACGCTAAATATGGCTAAAATCGTATTTTTTGATCAATTTTAAAAACTTTATTCGAATTATTCGATGATTGCCGCTATCCCAGGTAGTACTATTCCTTCTAAGCTCTCTAACATAGCGCCTCC
>Ga0307414_10000129_pt1 | contig 52291 bp, 77 predicted proteins | sample DK1Ometagenome_FD_203804 | JGI IMG/M metagenome (GOLD analysis project Ga0307414, IMG submission 203804) | Maize rhizosphere microbial communities from greenhouse at UC Davis, California, United States - DK15-O-3 | ecosystem: Host-associated > Plants > Roots > Rhizosphere > Soil | place: USA...
ATACCACGGACACCTGGACGGCAGCCCCTGCTGGGCGCTGGTGCAGCTCACCGCCAAGGCATCGCGCCAGATCGAGACCACCACGGTGCCGGACACTGCCAATCAGTGGCTGCAGGATCTCAACCAGTTCGTGGCCGACGGCGTGGCTACCCTGGCATAGCCAGCAGCGCGCCTTTTCAACGAAACATAGTGGACGGAGCCTGTCATGCTTTATACGCTCAGGAACGCAGCCGGCGACGAACGCAAGGTCTGCAGCACCAAGGAACTGGTTCGCCTGGCTGCCACCGGGTGGCGCGTTGTCGAATCACGGTGGATGTAATGAACGACGTCGCCGAGCTGACCTGCAGCCCGTATTTGACCCGGCCGCTGCGCACGATTGCCGAGGCCGAGCGCGACCGCGCCGCCAAGCCCGCCCTGCCGGCGAACAGCAACGCCCGCATGACCGCACCAACCCCGCCTACCAAGTCCTGACACCGCTGACGCCGCTGACGCCGCTGACGCCGCTGACGCCGTGCGCTGGGTAAACCCAGTTTGGTATGTTTGTTGTTGACAGCTATACCAGACTGCTGTTATAAAAATCCGAGATAAACGACATCACCGAGGCGAACATGTTCACTCAGCAACTCCTCTCCATGAGAGAGGCGGCCCGCATCCTGGGCGTGCCATACACCACTCTGCAGCACTGGGCCCAACACGGCACCATCGACAGCCGCAAGATAGGCGGCCGCAGGATGATCCCGGTCGAGGCTGTGCAGGCACTCGTCAACGGCGAGGCGGCGTGATGTCCAACCTTCATAATCTGATCTCCGACGACATTAGAAGAGCCCTGGACGAAGCCGGCTATGCGGTGGTCCCCAAGGTGGCGAGCAAAGACATGATCGCCGCGGGCATCTGGAACATGTACCTGCAATACACCGGCGGCACTGTCGCCAGCGTGTTCGAGGCCATGGTGCTGGCCGCGCGCAAAGATTCCGAGAAGGTGACAGCATGACCCGCGAAGTTAGCCCCGAGATGAAAAACTTGGCGTGGGCCTTGTTCGGTAGGGCAAGCACTGAACTGCGCCTACGCGGTGGTGGGGCGGACGCATCTTTGTTGGCCGCGTGTGATGAGGCGACTCGTGCCATCCATGAAATATTCCGTGACGCGGTGCTGATTGTGGAGCGATCGAAATGACCGCCGCCGCATCCGTCACACCGATCAGGAAAGCCGACAGGGCTGCAATCCGTCAGCACCTGGACATGCTCTTCCGCAGGGCTGACGCCGTCGTTCCCGGCTGCACGGTGTCGCTGGTCTGGAGCAACGCCGCGCTTGACGCCTTGAACGAGAGCGAGACGTTCCCCGCTACGCCCGTCGGGCTCGACAGAGCTGCGGACAAGGCCGCCGCGATGAACGAGCAAGGCAGGAATTGCTACGTAGGAGCCAATCCAAGGAAGCCGGGCGCCGGCGGCCGTGGCAAGAACGCGGACGTCCCCGTGGCGCTCTTCCATTGGGCCGAAGTGGACGACGCCGACGGTGAAGTCGGGTTGATGCTGTGGAACGGTGCGACACCGTCCGCAACGATCACCACGGGCACGACGCCGACGACGCGGACCCACGTTTATTGGGAGTTAGACCGGCCGGAGACGGACCTTGTGGCCTGGAAGGCCCGGCAGAAGGTGCTTGCAAAAGCCATCTGCGGCGACCCTGCGGTCGTCGACGAGAGCCGTGTGCTGCGCCTGGCGGGGACCATAAATTTCCCCAAGCCGTCCAAGTTCCAAAAAGGCTATAAGGTAGAACTGGTTAGCCCTGTCGACCAGTCCGGCACGATCGTAACCCCGGCGCAGCTAATGGCGGGCCTGGACTACGTTTCGGCTACTCCTATCGTACAGGAAGAGAGCGGCCCCAAACAGATCGGCGCGCCCGAGCTGATGGCCCGCGATCAAGCCGACCTGCTGCAAACCCTGCAAGCGATCGAAAACGACCTGGACTATAACGCCTGGGTCGGCATGGCCCATGCGGTGAAGGCGGCCACCGGCGACAGTGCCGACGGGCGCGAGGCGTTCATTGCGTGGTCGGAGACCTACCCCGGCTGCACCGCCGAATCAGCGGAACGGGTGTGGGACTCGATCAGCGAGAGCAAGGTCGGCGCGGACTTCATCTATACCCACGCCAGCCGTGCCGGCATCGCCACATCGTCGGCTGCGCAGGACTTCGAGCCGTTGCCTGACGATGTCGAGCCCTACGTCGCTAAGCCGGCCGCGCCCGCCAAGCGGTTTGCGCCGGTGCCGATGCGGCTGCCGGAGAACTTCGACCCGACCAGGATCGAGCTGCGTAAGTGGGTGCTCGGGCATCGTTTCATGGTCGGCTCGGTCACCGGCGGTATCGGTGCGCCCGGTGTCGGCAAATCCACGTTCAGCATCCTGTCCGGCATGGCGATCGCCACCGGCCGGGAGTTGACCGGCGAAAAAGTGCACCTGAAGGGCCGGGTGTGGATCCATAACCATGAGGACGACACCGACGAACTGCTGCGCCGTATCGCGGGGGTGTGCCTTCACTACAATTTGGATTTTGCTGACATCCGCGACAACTTCCTGTTCAGCTCGGGCGCTGTGACCCGCCTCGTGGTCGCCGTCAAGCAGGATGACAGCGTCAAGCTGACCCAGACCGTGCAGGACATCATCGACACCATCAAAGAGGAGAACATCGTCTTCCTGGCGGTCGATCCGCTCGTCAGCACACATGAAGGGGTGAACGAGAACAGCAACACCGAAGTAGAGCGCGTGGTCGACGCTTTCCGCAAAATAGCCCGTGAAACCGGCTGCGCCATCGACCTCGTGCACCATTCGCTGAAAGACCACTCAGGGGACACCGAAAGCCGTGCCGGCGACATGAACGCTGCCCGCGGTGCCGGTGCTCTCGTGGGCGCCGTCCGCGTAGCCTATACCCTGGCGCCGATGTCGACCAAGGGTGCCGAGGACCGGGGCATATCGCTGGCGCTGGCAAACTCGCTCGCCCGGCTGGACATGGCGAAAGGCAACTACTCGGCACGGTCTCGCGGTCAGCCGATCTGGTACGAAATGAAGTCGGTCGGCCTGGGTAACGGTGACGACAACCTGGGCGATGATCTGCTGTGCGAAACAGGCCAGGAGTCGGACACCGTCGCCGTGCACACCCTGTACGACCTCAATAAGCAGATGGCTGAGTCTGCAGCAGAGGAGGCCGACAGGGCCGCGGTGCGGGCTGTGGGCTACTTGGAGGACATCGTTTCCGAGTTCCCTAAGGGTGAAAAGCTGATGCCGCAGGGTGAACTGGCTGAGCGTTTGCTCAAGCGGTGGGCGGTGAAGAAGGACAAAGCCCAGGAGCGAATTCGCGAGGTTGTGTCGGACAGCCGAGACAAAGGAGAGGTTATCGAGGTCGCCGGAACACGCTTCTTGGTCTACAGGACCAGTGCCGGTAACCACGCCAACTCGGCGAAATACGTCCACTGTGTGGCTGTAAATTAGCGGTGCACGCGGTGGTGGTGGTATTCAGTTATCCAGTTATCCAGCGACCCAAAAAACACTGGATAACTAAGGAATATCAATGACTTGACTGGGTAGTTATCCGGGTTTCAGTTATCCAGTTATCCGGGGGGGGTCTAAGTCATTGAAAAAGCTTAGTTATCCAGTTATCCGAGTTATCCCCCTTACAGGGGGGACTATCGCCGGATAACTCCGCTCAGTCCCACCTGAGGGACGCCGACGAGGCGGACCAAACCAGTTTGATTTAAACCGTCAACGAGGAAGATATACCAAAATGGCAAAGCGCAAAAAGACCTCCCTGCAGCCTAAGTCCCCCCGTCAGTCGGCCGACATCGTCGCGCCGCACGTCGCGGTCCGGGGTGAGCCCGGCGTATTCGTCCGCCTCGTCGACGGTGCGGTCGTTGCCCCCTGCGAACTCGAAGTCGAAGTGCCCGTAAACGAGAACCGCCCCGCCGACGGTGTCGTCAAGGTCAGCGCCCGGACCCGCCGCGTCAAGGCGCCGATCGACGTCGCACTCGGCTACGGCAGAATCACCGCCGGGCAGCACGAGGCCGGCGCCCGGCTGTACGAGTGCTTCGCGTTCGGCGTGGTCGGTGCCAGCGGCGGCCCGACCAAGGGTCACACCGCGGCCAAGGCGGTCGGCGGCAACGGTGTGAGCGATGCCAGGGTGCAGGCCATCACCCACTACCGCCGTGCGCTGGGCTGGGTCAAAGAGCCCATCGTGCGACAGGTGCTGGAGTCGGTGGTGTGCTACCAGAACACCGTGACGGTGGCGGCCAGGGATCTGGTGCTCAGCTCGGCGATGGCAATGTCCTACCTGCGGTCCGGGCTGGACACCGTGGCGGAGTATTTCGACGTGGGGTAAAAATTATGCCAACCTGGTATTTTCGGTATTGACGCCGAAAAAGCTATATGGCATAACTTGTCTACGGTCGGGATTTCCGGCTTCGCGGCATGTAGCTCTGCTCCTCCTCCCACTTCGGTGACCTCGAACCCCGCGCCTTAAATGGCTGCGGGGTTTCTTTTTGTCGGCCCCCAGCCCGCTGAGGCCAGGCCCGACTTTCAGGAATAGCGCCGGCCCGCCTCTGCCGCCACTGAGCGGTATGCGCCGGCTGCGTCTACCCTGGGGTGGTGCGATGCAGGTCAGCGTCAAGGTCGACACCAGCGGCGTGGCCGCCCTGCTGCAAAACCACAGCAGACAGATCCCCTTCACGGTAGCCAAAGCATTGACGGCCACAGCCAAGGATGCGGCGGATGCGGTCACTCGGAGCATTCCTGTCCGATTTGACAGACCGACAAAGTTTACACAGAAGGCCATGACGATCATCCCTGCTACCAAGGCCTCGGGTAAGGCCGTAGTCCTGGTGAAAGACCAGCAGGCCAAGTACCTGCAGATCGAGGAAGAAGGCGGCCAGCGTTCGCCTGAACCTGGCAGCCCGATCGTTACCCCGGTCAGGTACCGCACCAACATGTACGGCAACATCGCCAGAGGCGCCCTTGCCAGACAGCGTGCCAGACCAGACACCTTTGTCTCTAACGGCAAGGGTAAGACCAGGCACCTTGCACCTGGCCTGTACCTCAGACCCAAGGTAGGGGTGCGGCGCGATGGCAAGCGAGGCACGACGGGCGCATCCAAGACCGGCGGTCGCTGGGCCAAGGGCGAGAGCGGGTTGACCCTGCTTGCAGCCTTCCACAAGAAGGCCCGGTACACGGCGCGCTTCGGCATGCGGACCACCGTTGAACAGACTGTCAAGTCGGCCTTTCAGACCAGGCTGCAAGAGGCGGTCGAGTTCGCGATCCGAACGGCTCGATAGGAAGCCCGTACAGCCCGCTCTGGTGGCCTGGGCTACTAGGCCCGCCCCGATCGCCCACACCGCACTGGGCGGCCTCCTGGCGGGCTTGGCAGGGCATGATAGAGGCGCCGGGGACCCTGGCGCCCCAGGGCTCCAAGGGTAGTTCTGCACCACTCTGTGTGCCTTAGCAAAAGTTTACCGAAACGGAGTTTTTGTTTCCATGGGCAAGCAGGTCAACCGAAGCGAACTGGCAGAGGTTTTCGGCAAGTCCCTGCCCACGATATCGACCTGGATCACCAAAGGCTGCCCGGTTGTCGAGCGCGGCCGACGTGGAAAAGAGTGGGTCTTCGATACTGCAGACGTAGCCAACTGGCTCGAACAGGTCGCGGTCACGAATATCCAGGGTGACACGTCCAAACTGGACATGGATGAGGCCAAGCGACGCAAGACGGCGGCTGAAGCAGCGCTCGCCGAACTGGACCTGGCACGGGCACGGGGCGAGGTGATCGAGTCCGCCACGGTCGAGAAAGCCTGGTCGGATCTGATCCTGTCATTCCGGGCTAAGATGCTGTCGGTACCGCCGAAGATGGCGCCGATGCTAATCATAGCCGGCGACGTCGCCGAGATTGAACGCCTGCTAGACGACGCGATACGCGAAGCTCTAAGCGAGCTGGCGCGATACAGCGGCGCCAACGAGGAAGACGAAACGACTTAAAACAAACGAGCCCCGAAGGTGCTGCAAACACCGACGAGGCTCTGGCCTTAACAGTATTCTGGAGATACCGTGTTGGCTGACACAGATTGTACCACAAAGGTCTGCACGAAGTGTAGTGTAGAAAAGCCTTTGACTGACTTCTACCCCCATAAATTGGGTAAGCATGGTAAGCAATCCCGCTGCAAGCCTTGCATAAATAAGGCTCGGGTTGAGGCCGCGCGGGCGCAGTACCAATCGGACCCCGAGCACAGGGCAAAGACGATAGCCCGGCAGCAAAAAGCCCGCCTCGACAGGGACCCAGAGGCGCGCGCCAAGATGTCGGCGTACCATGCTGAGCGGCATAAACGCCGCCGCGATACCGACCCTGAGTATGTACTGCGGCGCCGGGCAACAACGAATGCCTGGTGCGCGGAGCAGCGCAAAGACACCGTGTTTCTGGATCGCCAACGGGAGTATCTTCGGGCGTATCGCGCGGCCAACCCGGAGCGCAAAGTGCTGTGGGATACGCTGCGCAAGGAGCTGCTCGTCGCGCAGAACGACGGCACGATTACCGCGCAGATGATACTGGCACTGAAGGCCGCTTGTTTGCGGTGTCCATACTGCGGGGAAGACATACCGAGCGGATCGGCTACGCTGGATCACATGGACCCAGTCAGCCGAGGCGGCGCGCACAGCGTGGATAACATTCTATTCTGCTGCAAAACATGCAACTGCCGCAAGCGTGCGAAACCTTTTGAAAAATGGCTGTCGCTGCTGGACGCGGACGCACCGCGCCGCATCGAGGAAGCCTTAGCCTTGCGCGACTGGTTGAGGGAGGGTGGAGTTGAGCAACATTTCCGCCCTTCTGCAAGCAGTGGCTGCGAAAGCAGCACCGCCGCCTAGGCTCAACATCGCCGACTTCGCCGACGAACACCGCATCCTGTCCCGCGATGCGTCGGCGGAGCCCGGCAAGTGGCGCACTGAACGCACGGCTTACATGCGCGAACCGATGGCGGTGCTGAACGATCCGACCGTACACACGGTCGTGGTCATGAGTAGCGCCCAGGTCGGTAAAACGGAATACGTTCTTAACGTCCTGCTGTACTACATGGCAGCCGAGCCATCGGCGATCCTGGTCGTTAACCCGACGGTCGAGATGGCGGAGAACTTCTCGCGCACTCGGTTGGCGCCGATGCTGCGCGACTGCCCGATCCTGAGCGACAAGGTCAGCACTAATTCCCGCGGCGCGGACGCATCCACGCTGCTGTTCAAGCAGATGCCGGGTGGTTACGTGGCGATGGCCGGCGCAAACAGCCCGTCCAGCCTCGCGTCCCGCCCGGTTCGCATCGTTCTTGGGGATGAAATCGATCGCTGGCCCGTTTCGGCCGGCGCGGAAGGCGACCCGGTCAACCTAGCCCGCGCCCGACAGAAGACGTTCTACAACAAGAAGACGATCCTAGTGTCAACGCCGACGATCAAGGGCGTCAGCCGGATCGAAACCGCATACCTGGAATCAGACCAGCGTCGGTTGTTGGTGCCGTGCCCCGATTGCGGCGCGGAACGGCACCTGGAATGGAAGAATGTCCACTGGCCTTCGGGCCGGCCGGAAGAAGCCTGCTACGCCTGCCCGGAGTGCGGGTCGACATGGGACGATGCGACACGGTGGCGGCAGACACGCAAGGCCCGCTGGGAGCCACAAGCGGCTTTCAACGGCACTGCAGGCTTCCATCTGAACGAGATTGCCAGCCCTTGGGTGCGCTTGGCGGACATGGCGCGCAACTTCCTTGCGGCCAAGAACGATCCTGAGCAACTTAAGGTGTTTGTCAACGTCAGCCTCGGAGAGAGTTTCGAGGTTACCGGTGAAAAGGTAGACAGTAATGCCCTTGAAAGCCGCGTTGAGAACTGGGGTGAAAAAGCACCTCAAGGAGTTCTCGTCGTCACCGCTGGAATCGACGTTCAGGATGACCGTATCGAGTGTGAACGTGTTGGCTGGGGTGTCGAAGAAGAGTCGTGGTCTCTTGACTACACCGTTATCTACGGTGATCCGAGCGGCCCTAACCTTTGGGCGGAGCTAGACGCTTACCTAGCCCAGACAACCGCCACTGCAGACGGTCGCACGCTGGCGCTCAGCGCCAGCGCGATCGACTCCGGTGGCCACCATACGCAGGCGGTCTATCGCTTTTGTAAAGAACGGGCCCGTAAGCGGGTCTGGGCAATCAAAGGCATGTCCGGCAAGCGCCCGGTATGGCCGCCGAAGGCGTCTAAGAACAACATCGGCAAGGTCAACCTGTTCCTGGTCGGCGTGGACAGCGCAAAGGACTCGATCTACTCGCGGCTGCGCATCACTGAGCCCGGCCCCGGATATATCCACCTGCCTAAAGGCCGCGACCCGTCCTACTTCGCCCAGCTCACGGCGGAAACCGTGGTGACCAAGTACGTCAAGGGCTTTCCGACGCGGGTTTGGCAGAAACGGCCGGGCGCCCGCAACGAAGCCCTGGACTGCCGGGTCTACGCTTACGCAGCCCTCCAGAGTCTCAACGTCAAATGGTCCCGCGAGCTGGAAAAGCGCAGCCGCCACGTGGCGCCGGCGCCGGAACCGGTTCTCGTGGCCGACATCACTGATCCCCTGCAAGCGCCGGCAACCCCGCCGGCCCGGCTACCGGCGCCCGCCGCACCCGTCGACGCGCACACAGCCGCTTTGCGGCGGCTCGGCGCACGCCGCGGGGCTCGCCCAGGCTACAGATAACGAGGTAAATCATGGCTTGGACGATCGCCGAACGCGATGCGCTGAAAAAGGCCATCGCACAGGGTGCTCAGCGCGTGCGGTTCGGGGACCGCGACGTCGAGTACCGCTCGCTCGAAGAGATGCGGCAGACGCTGGCACTGATTGATGCCGAGCTGAACACCGCGGCCGGCGTCAAGCGGGTCCGCCAGATCCGCTTTTACACGGGGGGCGGCTTCTGATGGGCATTTTCACGAAGATCGCCGACAAGTTCCGCAACGCGGCGCCCGACTATGACGCAGCCGGCCTCGGCCGCCGCGGCAAGCTGTGGACGCCGAGCAGCGCCGGGCCGAATGCGGTCCTGACCGGCAACCTTGATCTGATGCGGTCACGGGCCCGCGCCGAGATGCGCAACAACCCGTACGCATATTCAGGCAAGGCCAGCCTGGTATCGAACATCGTCGGCACCGGCATCAAGCCTCTCTTCACGACGCCGGACGCGGGCTTCAACCGCGAAGCCGGGCAGTTGTGGGACGACTGGGTCGCCGAGTCCGACGCCGACGGCCTGCTCGACTACTACGGCCAGCAGGCGCTGACGGTCGGCGCCATGATCGAGAGCGGCGAGGCGTTCGTGCGGCTCAGGACACGGCGGCCCGTCGACGGGCTGGCGGTGCCCCTGCAGATCCAGGTGCTCGAAGCGGACTACTGCCCGACCGGCAAGCACGACATGGTGCCCGGCGGCGGGATCATCCGCAACGGCATTGAGTTCAACGCGATTGGGCAGCGCGCAGCCTACTGGATGTACCGCGCCCACCCGAACGACCGCACGGGCCTGGAAGCATCCGACCTGACGGAGTCGCGGGTGCCGGCGGCGGAAGTCGCTCACGTGTTCGATGCGGTGTTCCGCAGGCCCGGCCTGATCCGCGGCGAACCGTGGCTGGTTCGGGCGCTGGTCAAACTGCAGACGCTGCACCAGTACGACGCAGCCGAGCTTGAGCGCAAGAAGATGGCCGCCATGTTCGCGGGCTTCATCCGGCGGCCGATGCCGGACGGCTTGAGCGCCGAAGACCTGGTCGAGATGTGGGGCGACGATGCCAGCATCGACGGCGGTGCGGGCATGGTTGGGTTGGAATCCGGCACCATGCAGGTACTGGCCGCTGGTGAAGAAATCGAGTTCAGCCAGCCGGCCGACGTCGGCGGGTCCTACGAGCCGTTCCTGCGGTCTCAGCTTCGCGCCATCTCGGTCGCCATGGGCGTCCTGTACGAGCAACTGACGGGCGATTACAGCCAGATCAACGACCGTACATACCGCGCCGCGGTGAACGAGTTCCGCCGCCAGGTCGGCATGTATCAGCACTCGGTGGTGGCGCAGATGCTGTGTCGCCCAGTCCACCGGCGCTGGGTCGACCTGGCGGTCCTGAGCGGCGCGCTGAAGCCACCGCGCAGCCTGCAGGGCCGGGATCTGTACCGGGTCAAGTGGGTGCCGCAGGGCTTCTCCTACATCCACCCGGTGCAGGAAGTCCAGGCGGCCAAAGAGGCGGTGCGGAACGGCTTCAAATCGCGCGACGAGGTCATCGCGGAGATGGGCTACGACGCCGAGGCGATCGACGCGGAGATCGCGCGGGGCAATGCCCGTGCGGACGCCGCCGGCCTGGTCTTCGACAGCGACCCCCGGCACGACAAGGCGGCGGCGCTTGCGGCTGCCGCTCAGCCCACCGACGACGCAGACGAAACTGACGAAACTGAGGGAGTCTCGGACGAATGACCGAAGACAACGACGCCGCCGGGCAAGCCCCGGCGGACGCCATCGAGCCCGTTGCCGCCGAGGCCCGTGCTTTGCGGCTGCTGCCGCGCAATGGCAAAAAGGGCGGTTGGTACGAAGTCCGCAACGCCTTCGAGGGTGTCGCGGAGATCAGCATTCACGACGAGATTGGCGGGTGGGGCGTCTCCGCTAAAGGCTTCATCGACGAAGTCAAAGCACTCGGCCCAGTCAAGTCGCTAAACCTGCACATCAACTCTCCTGGAGGCAGTGTTTTTGAAGGCTTGGCGATCTACAATTACTTGAAGCGCATTGACGCTGAAGTCACCGTCTACGTTGACGGCTTGGCGGCCTCGATCGCCTCGGTAATCGCGATGGCCGGCAAGGTCGTGATGCCGGAGAACGCAATGCTGATGGTGCATAACGCTTCCGGCGTTGCGATGGGCACCGCGGAAGACATGCTCGCAATGGCCGCCGCACTTGAGAAGATCAACACTTCTCTGGTCACCGTCTATACCGACAAGACCGGTAAGGACGCCGCCGACATCGCCGCCATGATGGCCGCGGAGACGTGGTTGACCGCTGCTGAAGCCGTGGAAATGGGTTTCGCCGACGAACTGATCGAGCCTGTCCGCATGGCCGCCAGCTTCGACGTGTCGCGCTTCGTGAACGCGCCCGACTTCCTGGCTCAGGCCGCTGAACCAGAGCCCGAGCCTGAAGTTGTCGCAGAGCCGGAACCCGTAGCGGTCGAGGAAGTCGTCGCCGAGGCCGAACCGGTCGACGAACGCGACTACCACGCCGAAGCGGTCGAGATTGCCGCCCTGTGCGCCGATGCAAACGCCAATGCCGCTGAGTTCATCAGCGCCAAGGCCAGCCCGGCGGACGTCAAGGCCCGGCTCGACACGATCGGCACCATTCGCGACCTGTGCGCCAAGGCGAAAGCACCGGCACTGTTCGACGAACTCAAGAACAAGTCGGTCGAAGCCGCGCGCACCGCGCTGTTCGACCACCTCCTGAATTCGCAGTCACCTGAAATCCTGACTGCGAACACTGCCGGGCAGGGCGCCTCGCCGAAGCCGGCTATCGACACCGCGGAAGTCTACCGCCTCCGCAACAAGCGCAACACCAAGTAAGGACTTCCGGATATGCCTGCAATCACTGAAGGCGCCCGCGCGGGCAACTTCGTCGTGTCTGAAGCCAACGGCACGCTGAGCCGCGCTTCGATCACCGTAGCCTCTGGCGCCGGCATTCTCCAGCCCGGCACCGTGCTCGCCAGGCTGACCGCGACCGGCAAGTACGTCGCTTACGACAACGTCGGCTCGGACGGCTCCGAGATCGCCGCCGCCGTGCTCTACGCCGGTGTCGATGCGACCAGCGCTGACAAGGCCGCTGTTGCCATCGTCCGCCTTGCCGAAGTCGAAGCCGCCAGCCTCGTGTGGGCTAACGGCCTGATCACCGCCGACAAGACCGCCGCTTACGCGGATCTCGCCGTTTCCCACGTCATCACTCGCTGATAAGGCGCCGCCATCATGCTCGACATTTTCAACAATGACGCTTTCTCCCTCATCAGCCTGACCGCTGCCATCAACAAGATCGACCACATCCCCGGCCGCGCCGGCGAGCTGGCGTTCTCGGGCGTTGGTTCCGGTGTCAACACCACCACCGTCGCGATCGAGCAGAAGGGGGAGACCCTGTCGCTCGTGTCGTCCGCGCAGCGCGGCGCCCCGGTCGCCCAGATCGGCGGCGTTGCCCGTACCGCTGACTACATCGGCGTGCCGTTCCTGCCGCTCGAAAGCGTGATCCGGGCCGACGAAGTCCAGAACGTCCGCGCGTTCGGTTCGGACAACAACGCCGAAGCCGTTCAGGCCGTTGTCGCTTCCCGCATGTCGAGCCTGGTTCAGCGCCATGACCTGACCCTGGAAAACCTGCGTCTCGGCGCCCTTAAGGGCCAGGTCATCGACGCCGACGGCACCACCGTCCTGGTTGACCTGTTCAGCAAGTTCGGCGTCACCGCCGAGGCTGCCGTCAACTTCGCGCTGACGACCGGCACCACCGACGTCCGCCAGAAGTGCCAGGAAGTCATCCGCAAGATGCGCGTCAACTCCAAGATGGCGCTGCCCGGCTCCGCCCGCGTGCACGCGCTGGTCGGCGACAACTTCTTCGACGCGCTGATCGGTCACGCCAACGTCAAGGGTGTTTACGACGGCTACGCCGCCGCTGAGCGCCGCCTTGGCGGTGACTACTCCCACGGCATCTTCGAGTTCGGTGGCATCTTCTTCGAGAACTATCGCGGCTCGGATGACGGCGTTGTCGGCATCGGCACGGATACCGCGCGCTTCTTCTGGACCAACGCGCCCGGCATCTACGCCGAATACTACGCCCCCGGCGACTTCCTGGAGACCGCCAACACGATCGGCCTGCCGCGCTACGCGAAAATGGCGCCGGATGTCAGTGGCCTCAACCGCTACGTAACCCTGCACACCCAGCAGTCCCCGCTGCCGCTGTGCCTGCGGCCGAAGACCCTGATGAGCGCCACCAAGGCGTAACTTATAGTACATAAGGCGTAGATTGGGCGGGCTTCAATGCCCGCCCTTTTGTCATATAGGGAGAGAAAACCGTGACCGCATTGCAAGACGGCGGGCCTGTTGAAGTCACCACGACCGCCCCCGTGATCATTGGCAGCGGCGTCCAGTCGGGCTCGACGTTCGGCATTGCCGTTACGGCCCGCCAGGCGGGCAGCGTCTATCGCGCCACCCTGCGGACCCGTGGAACGTACTCGCTGCCGAAGCCCGCCGGCAGGGCCTGGCTCGCCGGCGACGCTGTTTTCTGGGACAACACCAACAAGCGCGCGACCAACGTTGCCGCACCGGGCTTCCGGCGCATCGGCACCGCGGCCACTGCAGCCGTCGCCACCGCTGTGACGGGCTCGGTTGCCCTCTGCGGCCCGGCGCCGCGCGCCGTGTACGACCCGCGCGCCCTGATCGTCGCCAGCAACCGGCAGATCATGCCGATGAACGGCTTGTCGAGCGGCAGTTCGCAGTTCACTTCGTACCGCTCGGCGCACTGGACCCTCAAGGACGCCCGCGTCGGCGCCCTGCGGCTCGTGTTCGCCAACTCGCAACTGACCATCACGGGCGAGATCGACGGCCAGGACGACTACACGGTTAAAGCCTCGCTCGAGTACAATGGCACGACGGTCCCCGTCTACTTCGGCGGTCAGCGCACCGGCACCGTGAAGATCGGCACCCACATCGTTTCCGACCCGGTCGGAATCAGCATCCCGGCCGACACCCAGTTCTGGGTGCGAACCTTTGCGGGCGTCGACACGCTGGGCAAGAAGTGGCCGGTTGGCCCGACCGCGAACACCGCGATCGGCGAAGGCTACATCGGCACCACGGACCACACCGACAACGTCGCTTTCACCGGGTTCCTGTCGGCGTCCCTGTTCCAGCCCGCCGCGATCCTGGCGACCGCAACAGCGGCCGTGCCGAGCTTCGTCATGATCGGCAGCTCGTCCGCCTACGGCCAGGGCGACACCGGTAACGGCGTGGCGCCGTACTACGATTATGGCTACCTGTCCCGGTTCCTGTCCAACCGTTACGGCTACGTCAAGTTGACGCGCGCATCGGATGCGCTGAGCTTCTTCCTGGCCGACCACAAGCGCAGGTTGGCCCTGCTTGGCACCGTCCGCCCGACGCACATCATCCAGCAGCTCGGCAGCAACGACCTGACCAGCGCCGCGACCTTCGCGACGATGCAGTCCCGCCTGCAATCGGCGTGGGACATCCTCGCCAGCACGGGCGCCAAGGTGATCCAGGCGACGATGACACCGGTGACGTCCAGCACTGACGCCTGGGCGACCGTGGCAGGGCAGACGCCGCATTCGAGCAACGCGGTTCGCGTGCAGATCAACGATTGGATCCGGTCGATGCCGGCACCGCTCTCGGGCGTGCTGGAAGCTGCCGACGCCGTCGAGACTGCCCGCAACTCGGGCTACTGGAAAGTGGACGGCACGGCGAACAAGTGGACGGTGGACGGCACCCACGTATCGCCCCACGGCCACGCGCAGACCGCGGCACTGCTGCGAGACGAAGACCTGGCGATCTGAACCAAGCGGGGCGGGCTTCATCGCCCGCCCTGACCGCGCGCCCGAAGAACTGGAGTCCCCGCTATGGCAGCCGGAAAGCACGACATCACCATCGAACAGGGCGCCGACTTCACGCTGACGGCGCTGTACACGAATCCGGAAGGGGCGATCATCCCCTTGACCGGCTGGACCGGGCGCATGCAGATCAGGCAGTCGCCGAGCAGCCCGTCACCCGTCGTCAGCCTGCCGGGTGTAGACGGCACGATCACCATCACGGGCGCCGCCGGCAAGGTCGAAGTCTTCATCCCGGCCGAGACGACGGCGCAGATCGCGCTTTATGGCAAGTCAACGGGCACCTTTGCCTATGACCTGGAAATCGTCGAGACGGCGACCGGGCGAGTCAAGCGACTGCTTAAAGGCACTGCAACGGTTGATGCGGAGATCACACGATGAGCAATGACGTTGTAGTCGTCGAGACCGAAGCCCGCATTACCGTCATCGGCGATGTTGGCCCGCGCGGTCCGCAGGGTGAGATTGGGCCGCAGGGTCCGCAGGGTCCCGTTGGCCCCGCCGCACCGACAACTCTGATCAACGAGTATACCTTTACTGGCAACGGGTCGCAGACAGCCTTTACCTTCGCGGGCGTCAACGCACCTTCGGCCGGGTCGATCCTGATTGCGATCGACGGCGTGGCGCAGGCCGCCGCCGCGTTCGGCTATGTGAACAGCGGCGCCAACCTCGTCGTCACCTTCACCGAGGCCCCGCCGAACGGCGCCGCGGGCACTGCGCGCGTGCTGGGCTATGTGGCCCCCGTCGGCGTCGCTTCGACCGCTGCGGCTCTCGGGCCGGGCGCTGACCGCACCAAGCTGGACGGCATCGCCGCCGGTGCTACGGCCAACAGCACGGACGCGCAGCTTCGCGACAGGTCAACGCACACGGGTACCCAGCTCGTCACGACGATTTCTAACCTGGGTGCGGGCACAGTCACAGCGACGGGCGCACCCACCGCGCGGTCTCTGGCGGATCGTTTCGGCGGTTGGATCACCCCGCAGGACTTCGGCGCGGTTGGCGACGGTATCGCAGACGACACCGTGGCGGTGCAGGCGGCCATTACGGCTGCGGCGGCGTCGGGCAAGCCCGTTGTGTTCGGTCCGGAGACATACGCTGTAACCACGCTGACGGCCGGCGGCGCGGGCATCAAGCTGCTGGGGTGCCGGGGCGCTACGACGGTCATCCGGCTCAACGGCGGCGCTTCAAATAGGCTGCTGAGTGTCACGGGGTCCGGCTTCTACTGCGAAGGCATCAAGTTCGACGGCAACAAGGCCGTGGCAACCAGCTTGAATATGAACGGGATCAACATCGCAGCGTCCTGCCTGAGTGCCAAGCTGGTAGATGTCGAGGTTTGCAACGTTCATGGAAGCAACACGGACGGCACGGGTCACGGCATTCTTGTGGTTGGGGCGGCAGACGACGGTGCGGGGTACGATTTTGTTCGGGGCTCGTCGCATCACAACGACGCCGAGGGGCTGACCGTCTGGTATGCCGATAACGTCAATGTCAGTGGCGGTCATTACTACTCGAACGGCCGTAGCGGCATCGCCTGCGACTTCAAGAACATGCCGAATGTCGTCAAGCGTCTGAGCATTGACGGCGTTCGGGCGTATTCCAACGGGCTTTCGGGGATCGTTGTCGGGAATTTCTCTTCAGGCGGTGTCTACACCCACGACAACACGAATACCGACAGTTGCCACGTCACCAATAACTACTGCTACACCAATGCCGAATACGGGATCATGGCCTACGGTGATTTCATCTCCGTGGTCGGGAACACCTGCAACGGCAACAACACCAGCAACGGCGTTTATGGCGGTATCGTGTTCTCGGCACGGTATTCCACCTGCAAGAACAACCGCTGCGCCGATAACTCCAGCGTCGGCGGCTACGGGATCGACAGCGGAGCCACGGCATACTCTGAGGTGTCGGGTAACATCTGCGTCCGCAATTACGTCAACTTCAATCCTGGCGGCAGTATCGCCACGATTTTCTCTAACAATCAGAGTTATGACTACCACGCTACCGGCGTTTACGTGATCCCGGTCGAGGCAGGGGCGGGCAACTTCCCCTATGAGTGCCGGGGTCTAATCATGCGAAACAACATTTTCGGGGTCCACGCGGCTGGAAAGGTGGCCTGCCAGATCCTGCACGGGGTGCGCGATCTGGTCTTCAATGAAAACCATTTCCACATCAGCGGCACCGGCCGGATGCAGGATGCGTTGTTCTGGAACGGGCATAGCAGTTGCCAGATGGAAGGCAACACGCACTCCGTTGCAGCGACCTCGAACCACGACTACGTGATTACCGCGGGCGTGCTCCGGGTCACGGATTTCGAGGAGTACGTCACCAACGTCCAGACTAATCCGACACTGACGCAGGTCACGACATGGTCCCGTGACACGATCGGGTCCGCTGGCGTCGCACATCTGGTTCCGGGGGCGGTGGGCAGCGGTTATACGACAGCTTCGGTTGAGTTCACGGGGGGCGGTGGTACTGGCGCTGCGGCTAGTGCGCGCATCTGGAACGGTCAGGTGCTCGGTTATCACATGACGAGCTACGGCACGGGGTATACTTCGGCTCCGACTGTAACGATCACGGGCAACGGGACCGGAGCCGCTGCAACGGCAGTGCGGGGCTATCAAGTACCGACAGGCAAGCGACTGACGATCTACGCCAACGCAGGGATGCTGATCCATCCCGGCACGGTGACTATGCCGGGGCTGGGGCCGCACCAGCTTGGCGCGCAAGATTTCATCGAGCTTCGCGGTCAGTATGGCGGCTGGCGGGTCGTCAGTTGGTCCCGTAAGGGAACGGCTGACGGGATGGCTTCTGCGTCAAGCATCGCGGGGGCGGGTGAGCCCGCGACGTTCTCCGCGGCGGGCGTCAACCTGCTGGCGACCGGGCAGACGGCGCTGTTTCCGGGTGCGCTGCTTAATCGGCGGTTTATCCCGATCACCGCGCATATTCGTGTCGCTACTGCGTCTGGGGCGCTGACCACGCCCGCGGTTGTCCGCATCGGCAACGACGGGACGTTCAGCAATATCGCGGCGTCAACGACCCTGACGGGGATGGATACCGCCAATGAGGTCGCCGTACTGACGATGGCCACTCCGGCCACCGCGGTATCTGTCAACTCGGCGGGGCTATCCATCGACGTGACGACGGCAGCGGTGGGACCCACCACGCTGACTGTTGACGTTTATGTCCGTGGAATATTGATTTAAGGAATCAAGCGCATGCCTTTCGCACCGACTCACCTGTCCGCGGTCGGGGGCCGGCGCTTGACGCCGGCTCTTGACCAGGTCGCCGGCCTCAAATGGGCTTACGCGATGGACCCGCACGAGCGCCAGCCCTTCACGATCGACTGGTCGAAGGAGCTGGAGCAGACCGGCGCCGTCATCACCGAAGCCGTGTGGACGCTGCCCGCCACGGCGGCGGCCGGCGGCCTGACCAACGCCGCGGCCACGTTCAACCGGACCGAAGCGACGATCTGGTTGGAAGTGGCCGAGCTGAGCCAGACCAGCCCGCTGTACGACGACACCGGCACCGAGTACCCGATCGCGCTGAAGATCACCGACAGCGTCGGCCGCATCTACCGGCGAACGATCGCTCTGACCGTGCAAGCCCAGTGAGCACGGTAGTCGTTGAAGGTGTGCCCTGCCCGGCCGCGATAGTGGACCGGGCGGGGCGCCTGTTCGTCACGGTGGCGCGGGCAGCGGTGCCGGTTGGCACCATCGTCGACCTGGACGGCGTCGCGCGCACGGTCATCGCGGTGCGGGACCCGTTCGAGCCGAAGCCTGCCGCGCCCCCTGCAATCGAGGGTGACTTCCTGAACGACGACGCCCGACGCCGCGCCGAAGCTAAAGCCATGTCCGCGATAGAAGCCCGAACCGCCAAGGCCCGCAGTCAAATGGGCAAGTTCTGCGAAATGGAGCTGGCATAATGGGCCTGTTTGACCTGCTCAACGACGCCTGCATGTCCACCTTTGGCGACGTGACGGCGTCAATCCGCAAAGCCAGCACGGCGGTCCTCGAGGTGCCCGGCATCTTCGACCGCCGTTTCCTGCAGATCGAGTCCGGCGGCGAGGTGACCTTCAGCGGCATGGCGTCCACGCTGTCCGTCCGGGTCGCCGACATCCCCGGCGTGGCACGCATGGACCGCGTCACGGTGCCGGCCGGCGTCTACCTGATCACTGACATGCAGCCTGATGGGCAGGGCATGACGGTGTTGATCCTGGAGGCGCAGTGATGCCGCACATCCGTCAACAGATCCGCTACGCCGTCGCGGCCGCACTGGCAACAGTGCCGACGATCGCCGGCCGGGTCTACCCCGCCAAACGCTACGGCTGGCAGCCGGACCAATTGCCCGGTGTCGCGATCTACACGGATAGCGCACAGGTCGAATATCTGCACCGCGACCGCGAGCAGCAGCACACGCTGAGCCTCGTGATCGAGGTCGCCGCGTCGGCCACGGACACGGTCGAAGATGACCTTGACGACATCGCCGCCGCGGTTGAGGTGGCGATGTCGTCCGACCCGTCCTTCGGCGGCCTGGCGTGGGACTGCATGCTGGCATCCGTCAGCGCGGACGTCTCGACCGATGGCGAGCGACCGGTCGGCATCACTCGCCTGACCTACACCGTCACCTACGCCACACAGGCATCGGAGCCGTCCGGCTCTGCCTAAAACAATACCCATTTGGTTTGACTAATCTGACCAATTTGGTATAGTCTCTTAATCTCACCTGGAGTTTAGTGATATGCCTGCAAACAAGGGCCGCGACTTCCTGCTCAAAGTCGGCACCACCAGCGGCACGACGCTGGCCGCGATGACGACCACGTCGTTTAGCGTCAGCGGCGAAGCGATCGACGTCACCACCAAGGACAGCCCGAACCGCACGCGAGAGCTGCTGGCCGGGTCCGGCACCGTCACGATGTCGATCTCGGCGTCCGGCATCCTGACCGGCGGTGCCCAGTTCGCGACGCTGTTCACCGCGGTCAAGGCTGCGACGCTCGACCAGTACACCGTTCTGTTCGATGGCGGCGACAGCGTTACCGGCACGTTCCTGGTCACGTCGCTCGAAGCGTCGGGTGAAATGAACGGCGCGCAGACCTACTCGATCACGCTGGAAAGCAGCGGCGACTTCACCTTCACGCCGGGCGCATAACGATGGCAAATCGGCAGCGGGGTGAGTTCCCCATTACGCTCGGCGGGCGGGAATACACCCTGCGGCCGAGTTTCGAAGCGCTGGAGGCGGCGTGCACCGACGTCAATCTCGGCCTGCCCGTGCTGGCCGGCACGATCATGTCGCCGCACTGGAAGCCGTCGCACCTGCTGGCACTGGTCAAGCGCACGCTGGTGGCTGGTGGCGAGAAGGCACCCGACGACCTGCCCGCGCTGTTGATGGCGAGCACTCTGACCAACGTGGCAGACGTCTGCGAGCAGATGTTGCGCTTTGCCCTGGTTGGGTCTGTACCCGCAAATTTAAAGGAGCCAGGCGAAGCAAGTCTGACGGAGGCGACTCCGACGGCTTCGCCTGGCGCCGTTTCGCAGGGATAGCAACGAGTTTGTTAGGCTGGCGGCCCGGTGAGTTCTGGGCCTCCACGCCAACCGAGTTTTGGGATGCCTACGCCGTCTGGGCTGAGTCGCAGGGTATGACGGAGTCGGCGGACGGGCTGTCAGGCGACGACGTTGACCGACTGCAAAAGATGTTGGCGGCCGATCAAGGCCAGTAAGGAACCCCGCCCATGAGCACTAACAGAGCCTTGGCAGTTGAGATTACCGCCAACAGCAGCCAGTACGTCCAGCAGCTCAACCAGGCCGCCCGCGCTACGGAGACGCAAGCCCAGCGCATGCGTACCTCGCTGGACAGTGCGGGCAGCTCCGCCCGCGGCAACGGCCAGATGTTCACCCAGTTCGGCTACCAGGTTAACGACGTGGCCGCGCAGATGGCTGCGGGCACCAGCGTGGTCCAGGCGTTCGGCCAGCAGGCGGGGCAACTATTACAGGCATTCGGTCCATTCGGCGCAATCTTAGGTGCAGCCATCACCGTCGGCAGCATGTTCGCAGTCACGATGATGGATGGCAAAGACGCCGCGGAAAAGGCGAAGAAGGCCACGGAAGATTACGCCGACGCCGTCGAGTTCGGCAAGGCGATCACCGAGACGAGCACGGAGACGCAGCGGCGCCACAACGAAGAGAAGCGGCAGGGCGCCATCGATACCCTGCGCCTGAAGAAAGAGGAAGAAGACTTAGCCGCCGCGCGCCTGAAAATGCAGATATCCGAACTGGAGACGCTGCGCGGCTATGGCGATTTCGACAGTGCAGGCGCTGGCGACATGTCCAGCACGTTCAACACCGCCGGCGTCGAGTTGGATCGGCTGAAGGGACTGCTGGCCGAACTGCAGAAGAGTTCAGCCACGACAGCCACCTCGCTTAACAACGTAATGAACCCGAAAGCCGGTTGGCAGGATGACTTCAGGGCGCCCAAGGTCGACACCGACGCGCTCGAAGAGTACATGACCACGCTGCGCCAGTCGGTCGACCTGCAGAAGCTGGACGAACGGGCGCGCGTCGCCCGCGAAGCCGTCATCCGTGCGGAGAATGCCGCGCAGCAGGAGCAGAAGACGCTGACGGAAGACCAGATTGCCACGGTCAAGCGGCTCGCACTGGAACGGTACGACATCGAGCAGGCGCAGAAGCCGCAGAAGGACGACGAGGTCGAAGCGTATATCCAAAGCCTGAAGGACTCGGCCGCCGCGCTGGAAGTCGAGAACCGGGCGCGCGCCGTGCGCGAAGCCCTGATCAAGGCGCAGAACATCGCTATGGAAGAGGGCACCATCTTGACCGATGCCCAGACCGAAGCTGTGAAGAACCTTGCGGGCGCATCGTACGACCTGGCCGAAGCGCAGCGCAGAGCTAAAGAAGAGGCTAAGGATAACGAAAAGCTCATGAAAGAAGTGAGCATGACATTCGAGAGCGCCTTCGAGGATGCGATCATCGCCGGCAAGAAGTTCAGCGACGTGCTCAACGCCATCGGCGAGGACATTGCCAAGCTGATTATCCGGCAGGCTGTGACCGCGCCGCTGGGCAATGCAATCCAGAGCTCCATGAGCAACGCGGGCGGTGTGGGTGGGATAATGGGCAGCTTGGTGAGCGGCGTCAGTGGTCTGTTTGGAGGGCTGGCCGGCGCTCGCGCGGCGGGCGGTCCTGTCAATGCGGGCTCGGCGTACTTGGTTGGCGAGCGCGGTCCGGAAATCGTGGTCCCAAGCGCACCTGGCACCGTCATTCCAAACCATAAACTAGGTAACTTGGGTGGCGGAGGTACGACCGTCGTCAACCAGACGATCCAGATCAGCACGGGCGTTGCGGCTACCGTCCAGGCCGAGATCCGAAACCACTTACCAATGATAGCAAATGTGACAAAGGCCGCAATCTCAAACGACCAAGCCCGCAAGGGCCGCAGTTTGTAATAGGCCGATTGTGTGCTTGCGGTTATACCAAGTCGGCATTATTATACCGGCTAACTTAAACCGCAAGCGCCACCTAACAGGCGCTGCATGCCCGGAGTAACCCCGACATGGTATCATACCCGCTGACGATGCCGGCCTCGCCCGCGCCCGTCAGATCGTCTATCCGGCTGGTGCGCAAGACCGCGGTCGCCGAGTCCCCGTTCACCGGTCAGCAGCAGACCTACTCGCACCCCTACGCCCTGTGGCAGATGGAAGTCACGCTGCCACCGATGACGCCCGCACAGGCCGGTGCCTGGAAAGCGTTCATCGTGGCGCTGCAGGGCCGAAGGGGCACATTCGTCGCGGGGGACCCGGACATGAAAGTGCCGCTGGGCGCACCGGGCGAAGCCCCTGCGCTCTCGGGTGTCACGGTCAACGGCGCCGGCCAAACGGGCAACGTCCTGAACGTCAGCGGCATGGTCAATAAGACCCTGGGTGCGGGCGATTACATCCAGGTCGGGCAGCGCCTGCACATGGTTGTCGAGAACCACGGCGGCGGCTCGGGCGGCACGACGCCGCTGTTCATCGAGCCCGCCTTGCGCGCATCCCCTGCAAACGGGTCTGCTGTCGTCACCACGAGCCCCAAAGGACTCTGGCGCCTGGCATCCGACGATATCGGCTGGGACAGCGACCACATCCGCCTGCACAACTTCACCATTGCCTGCGTCGAGGCACTGTAATGGCGCGGACTCTCCCTGCAGGCTTTGAAGCCGCAACGATCGCCGAAGTTGTCGTCCCGGTAATCCTGGTTGAGGCGCTGTTCGACAGCGCGCCCGTGCGGCTGTGGTCCGGTATTGGCAACCTGGTGTGGAACGGTGGCACGTATGCTGGTGCGGGCGCCCTGCTCGGCGTCGGCACGGCGATGGAAACGCAGGAAATGCGTGCCACGGGCATGGACATTACGCTGTCCGGCGTGCCGTCCGAGCTGCTGAGCCTGGCCTTGGCTGAGCCCTACCAGGGCCGCGAGTGCCGGGTTTACCTGGCCGTGCTGAACACCAACACCGGCGCCCTGCTCGCTGACCCCTACATGATCTTCTCTGGCCGCATGGACACCATGACGGTCAGCGAGAACGGCGATACCGCGTCGATCGGCCTCGCCACGGAAAGTCGGTTGATTGACTTGGAACGCAGTCGAGAGCGTCGTTATGAAGACTCCGATCAGAAAATGGACTATCCATCCGACAATTTCTTCGAGTATGTGCAATCAATCCAAGACGCCACTATTACGTGGGGCAAGTCATGAGGCGCGAAGATTGGCAGTCTCGTCTTCATGCCATCATCCAGGACGCTGAGAAGCGCCAGTTCACTTGGGGTCAGTGGGATTGCTGCCAATGGGCTGGGCTCTGCATCGAGGCCTGCACCGGGTCCAACCCCGTCGCCGAGTGGGCCGGGCGCTGCACGACGGCTGCTGGCGCGCAACGCATCCTCGCCAGGCACTTCGGTGGCTCCCTGCAGACGGGGTGGACGCAGATCCTTGGTGAGCCCGTCCCACCCCTGACCGCCGGCCGCGGCGATGTCTGCCTCGTCCAGCTCGATGACCAGCCGGCCTGCGGCGTGGTCGATTTGAGCGGCGAGCGCGTCGCCTGCCTGTCGCTCGACGGCCTGGAGTTCGTCCCCCTTACCGCCGCGGTTGCGGCATGGAGAGTTTAACATGCCTCCCGTCGTAGTAGCCGTCGCCGCCGCAGCCGCTTCGTTCGGTGCGGCCGGTCTCGCCGCGGGCACTGGGATTGCGGCACTCGCGGCTGGTAGCCTCGGCGCCACGCTGATCGGGTCCGCCGCCGCACTTGCCGTCAGCACCGCAGGCAATGCCATCTTCGCCAAGAAAGGCGCGGGCAAGCCGTCGATGTCGCAGACCGCCCGCGACCGCACGGTGTCTGTTCGCCAGGCGATATCACCCCGTCAGATCGTCTATGGCAACGTCAAGGTCGGCGGTACGATCGTCTACCTGCAATCGACCGACAACAACAAATACCTGCACCTGGTCGTGGCCCTGGCCGGGCATGAACTGGCTGAGATCGGCGACATCTACTTCGATGACGTCGTCGTCCCCCTGGACGTAAACGGCTACGTCACCGCCGGCAGTCAGTTCTACAACGTCGGCAGTCACCTGGCCGCCGCGGACAAACCGCGCGTCAGGATCAAGAAGTATCCCGGCACCGCGACGCAGACGGCGGATGCCGACCTGATCGCGGCGTCGGGCGGCAAGTGGACCACGGCGCATCGCGGTCAGGGCGTCGCCTACATCTATGTCCGGCTGACGTGGGACTCCGCCGCGTTCCCGTCAGGCATTCCGAACATCACCGCCGTCGTTAAGGGTAAGAAGGTCTTCGACCCGCGCAGCGCTACGACGGCGTACAGCGACAATGCGGCGCTGTGCATCCGCGACTACCTGCTGACTCCGGTCAAGGACGGCGGCGTCGGCGCCCTGAGCACCGAACTTGACGCCACCAACTGGATCGCCGCAGCCAACCTGTGCGACGAACTGGTACCTGTCGTCGGCACATCCACGACAGAGAAGCGGTACACGCTGAATGGCACGATCGCGCTGTCCGACTCCAACACGCCGAAGGGCACACTGGAAAACCTGCTGACGTCGTGCGGCGGCACGCTGGTCTACGCCGGTGGCAAGTGGCGCCTGCTGGCCGCGGCGTACCGCACGCCGGCCGTGACGCTGACGGAGTCCGACCTTCGCGGCGGTATCCAGATGACGACGCGGGTCTCACGTCGCGAGCAGTACAACGCCGTCAAGGGCACATTCATCAGCCCGGATAACAAGTGGCAACCCGCGGATTACCCCGCGGTCATCAGCACCACGGCGATGGCCGAGGATGGCGGCGAGCGCATCTTCCGCGAAGTCGACCGCCCGTTCACGACGTCGGCGGCGCGGGCCCAGCGGCTCGGCAAGATTGAGCTGCTGCGCGGTCGCCAGCCGATCACGATCCAGATGCCCTGCAAGCTGACCGCGTTCCGTGTGCAGGCCGGCGACGTGGTCAACGTCACCAATGCCCGGTTCGGCTGGGTCGCCAAGCCGTTCGAGGTCCGCGAGTGGCAGTTCGCGCTGTCCGACGATGGCATGCTCGGTATTGACCTGTCATTGCGCGAGACAGACATCTCCGCGTTCGACTGGGCGACCAGCGAGGAGCAGACCGTCGACCCGGCGCCCAACACCCTTCTGCCCGACTGGCGCAACGTCGCGGCGCCGGACGACCTGTCCGTCAACAGCGCCAACAGTGAGGTCATCACCGGCACGGACGGCACCCTGATCAGCCGCGTGATGGTGAGCTGGACTGCAAGCACTGACGCCTTCGTGTCGAAGTACGAAGTTCAGTACCGTATCGTCGGGCAGACCGGGTGGGCGTACCGGTCTGAGACCACGTCGACCACGTTCGTGATCGACAACATCCCCGTGGGCACCGCGATCGACGTGCAGGTCCGTGCGGTCAACTCGCTGGGCAACTACTCCAACTTCGTGACGATCTTCGCTCATACGGTCACCGGCTACTCGACGCGCGCCAATCCTGCAGTCACCGGGCTCAAGGTCGTCGGCTCGGCGGGCGGCGCTCCCGGCGTGTTCAACACCCGCGACGTGTCCTTCCAGTGGGATGCGCACAGCATCGGCGTCCTGTTCGATGCGTACGTCGTCGAGATCCGCAACGTTGGCACCAACACGCTGCGCCGGACCTTCACGACCAAGACCGCCGGGTTCCTGTACGACCTGGCAAGCAACGTGGTTGACGGGCTCAGCCGCACGTTCATCGTGAGCGTGCAGGTCAGGAACGTGCTGGGCGCCCTGTCGACGGCGGCAACCCTGACCGCCACGAACGCGGCGCCTGCCTTGCCGACTGGCATCACCCTGGAGGGCGACTTCCGCACCATCCGGCTGCGATACACGCCGCCGGCCGAGGAGGACTGGGCGGGCATCCTGGTGTGGTCCGGCACGTCGTCCGGTTTCACGCCAGGCGATGCCAACAAGGTCTATCAGGGCCCGGACACGCTGGTCGTGTGGGGCGCGGACCCCGGCGTGACGCGGTACGTCCGGTACGCGGCGTACGATGTGTTCGGGGTGACCGGGCTCAACGTGTCCGGCGAGTCAGTGGTTTCAACCACCAGGATCAGCCACGCCGACCTGATGGCCGAGGTGATCGACAGCACGTCGCTTTTCCCCGACCTGCAGGCCCGGATCAACCTGATCGACGCGCCCGGCACCGGCCTTGTTACTCAGGTCAGCCAGATCGCCAGCGGGGTGGGGGGCAACACGGCCGCTGTCGAGACGGCCATGTCCGCGATCGACGGACTGGAAGCCAGGTACACCGTAAAGGTCGACGTCAACGGCTACGTGGCCGGCTACGGCATCGCGGCATCGGCCAACGACGGCGCGCCGACGTCTGACTTCATCGTCAGTGCCGACCGGTTCAGCATCGCCAAGCCTGGCGTCGGGGGGCTGTCGCCGACCATCCCGTTTATCGTCTCGACCAAGGGTAGCACACCGGTACTGAGCTTTAACGGGTACGCCTCGTTCTCCAAAATCCTGTCCGGCACGATTGACACCGAGCAGCTTTTCATCGGGGGCGCCAATGTCATTCTCGACGGCGTCGACCGGAACATCCGCGTCAGCAACGGCACCGCCGACCAGGTCAGGATGGGCCAGCTCAGCCCCGGCGTGTACGGTATCGAGATCCGCGACGCAACCGGCAGCCTGGTCCTGTCGTCGGCCGGCGGGGTTCCCGTAAGCAAGGTTTACGGGCTGGGCCCGCTGGCGACAGCCAGCACCGTCAACTGGGACACTCAGCTCGTCAACGTTCCTGCTTTCGGCAACTTCGCGTATCTGTCCGGCATCACCAGTGCCAATATCAGCACCTACATCGCCGGCGCTGCGATTGGCACGGCGTACATCTCGGACCTGTCCGCGACCAAGCTGACGGCAGGGGATGTCGACGCGCAGGGAATCAATGTCCGGGGCGGTGCCCTGGACGTTTACGACGGTTCGACGTCGTCGCTCCGCGTCCGCATCGGGCACTGGCCCGGCAGGTCTTACGGCATCCATGTCCGCGACCCGGCGACGGGAAACATGATTGCCGAGTTCAGCAACCTCCAGAACTACCTGAACGGTGCGGTCATCGACGACTTGACCGTCACCACCGCCAAGATTGCCAACCTGGCAATCAACGGCACGAAGATTGAGGATCTGGCGGCGTCGAACTCGGCCGGCGCCAGCAGCAGCACGAACGTCGCCAGCGTCGGCCTGACCTGCACGGGCAAGCCCGTCACAATCATCGGCACTTCCGTTGTCAGAGTTGTCGGGCTGACCACGAACAACGAAGGTCAGGCGCTCTACAACACGGCATCCGCCACCGTAGCAATCAACCACTTCGGCACGCAGATCAAGAACGTGGCCGCGGTTTCGGTCTACGGGTCAGACTGGCGCGGAACGGCGTCGATCATGCACACATTCACGCCCGCGGCCGGCTGGAACGAGTTCCACGTCATCGGCAGCGGTGGTTCTCACCACACTTCCATCTGGGTCATCGAGAACAGGAAATAAGACATGAGCCAAACCACGTTCACGCGGTACGACCCGGCAACGGGTCGCATCCACAGCAAGACCAACTGCCACGTCTCCGACTACCTCGCGAACGTGGCGATACACCCGGAGCTGGCCGTCGTTGACCAGGACTGCGATCTGGAACGCGACTATGTCGACCTGACGGCGGGGCCCATCGTGCAGCGCCGCCCGACGATGCCGGGCTTCGATAAGATTGCGATAACGGCGGACGGTGCAGACTCCGCCACGCTGTCGCTGCCGGTTCCCTTCGTGGTCACCGTTGACGGCGTCCCGCACGCCGTCAACACCCTGGACGAAGCCGGCCGGTACACCGTCGGCATCGATAGCGACATGCCTGCAAACTATGCCGTCGCCGTTGAGGCGTGGCCGTACCTGTCCTACTCAGCGGAGATCGTGGCATCGTGAAAATATCCGTCACCAAGGACCTGGCGCCCCTGCGCGCCAAGGCTGCCCAGCGCATCGCCGAGCTGGCGACCGCCAACCGTGCGGCCTACGCCACGCCGGGCAAGGACGGCGTCTACATCGCCAAGCGGGACGAGGCCCGGCGCTGGGTTGACGCCGGGGCGCCGGCAGACCTGGCGGACTACCCTTACCTGCAAGGCGAGGTGGGCGTCACCGAGCCGACGGCGCAGCAGTTGGTGACCACGTGGCTGACCCGCAACGCCCACTGGATGTCGGTGATCGCGCCGCGGATCGAGCGCCAGGAGCACACCGCCAAACGGGCAATCGCCCAGGCCACGACGCCGGCAGAGATCGAGGCCGTCGTCGAAAACTGGGTCGCGGTGTGATTTAGACTATTGCCGCAATAACACCAATTTGGTATTATCGGCAAGGTGGCCCGGATCAGGGCTGCGATCGAGGTCCCGGCCCGCCGCCAAGCCAGCCGGGACACCCAATCCACAGTCAGCCCGTTCAGGGGACCGACATGAGACGGATACTACTAAGATGATAGGCGTGCAGTGTGAGTCAAAATTAGGACTAAGCCTTCAGGTGAGTGACCCCGGCGCCGTGTCCGATATTATCCCACAATGGTATCGGACGTCGGGGGTGCGGTATGGCTACCAACCTGCTTGCTGAGTGGCTGACGCCGACCACGATCGGCGGCATATGCACCGCCGCCGGGGTCGCCATCACCAAGATCGTCGACTGGGTCCTGACCCGGCGCAAGGCGCAGAGCGACCTGAGCAACGAAGCGATCAAGACCGCGCACACCAACCAGGCTGCCGTCGTCGCGCAGCTCTTCGAGTTGGTCAAGACCCTGCGCACGGATATGGCCGAGATGCGCGCCGAGCTGGAGGAGAGCGAAGGGCGCCGCGCCAAGGCCGAAGACACGGTCCGCAAGCTCCGGGACGAAGTCCACGACTTGCGCAACGAGCTATCCCGCCGCGGCCTTGCCGCACCGCCGCCGAAGTAACCGAGTAGGAGCAGAGCCTATGTCCGCAAACTGGCAGACCGCTATCGATGCTTACGCCGTCCACAAGAACTATGCCGCCGCCGCCGCGGCGCTCGGTATCACGCCGGGCGCTTTCAGCAACAGATTGTACATGGCTCGCATGAACAAGCTGACGCCTCGGTCGGCCGAGGTCAAGGTCAAGCCCCGTATCAGGGTTGACGCGGTCATCCGGCCTGCGGCGCCCGCTGTGGCTGCCCCGACGCCGGTTGTGCCTGCGAGCCATACCAATAAGTGTGTCTTGGTCTTAAGTGACCTCCACATGCCCTACCAGCACCCCGACTCATTCGCGTTTCTGGCCGCGCTGAAAGCCAAGTACAACCCGGATCGCATTGTCAATGTCGGTGACGAGACTGATGGGCATGCGCTGAGCTTCCACGACAGCGACCCCGACCTGGACTCTGCAGGCCGTGAGCTGAGCCAAGCCCGCGCTGGCGCCCGCGCCCTGCACGACATATTCCCGCAGATGGACCTGGTCGACAGCAACCACGGCTCGCTGCTGTACCGGCGCGGCAAGGCGCACGGCATCCCCCGGCACATGCTGCTCGAATACCGGGATGTCCTGTTCGGCGAGAAGCAGAAAGACGGGACCATCATCCGGCGCGGCGGTATCGGCGAAGGCTGGACTTGGCAGCATAGCATCGTGCTCGATCTGCCCGGCAACAAGAAGTGCCTGGTCGTGCATGGAATGAGCAAGAGCACGATGCAGAACGTCAAGCAGTGCGGGATGAATTTCATACAAGGCCATCATCATGGCACCGCCGAAGTAGTGTATTCAGGGACACCTGATGCGCTTAACTGGGGCATGACTGTGGGCTGCATGATCGATGATTCATCGAGAGCGTTCGCATACAACCGTACGACGATGGCACGTCCGATCATTGGTTGTGGTATTATCATCGACGGCCAGCCCCGGCTTCTCCCGATGATTCTCCAGAAAGGCGGCCGGTGGGGCGGTTATGTTCCGTAAAATTGTGTCCGTAATTATACCAGACTGGTTTAATATAGGGGGTATCGCACCCCCTAAAATTCCGCTAAAATGCTTCCTGTAGTGGAGGAGCGACATGCCCGCAGCCATCGTCTGGACGGAAGAGAAACTAGCACTGCTCCCCCGGTCGCAGGTGGAGGCGCAGCGTGTTAAGTCGCGCCATTACTATCCCGGCACGGCTTGCCCGCACGGCCACGTCGCCCCCAAAACGGCGGCTGAAGGGAAGTGCACCATTTGCCGCCGTATCGACGGGGCTATGCGTGCCGCTAACCGGCGCCGCACGCGTGGGCAGGCTTTACAGGTCCGAGCCACAGGGCCTGTAGCCGGCGAAACATACTACGATCTTACCGCCACAGGCGAGTCTAGATACACCCAAGGCCCGAAACGAAAGGTATTTGAGGTGCAGGCCGTTTGCACCTGTGGCTCGGAGTTATGGCTTCGGGGGGAAGCTTGGGGCGACCATAAAAGGTGCCGCCCCTGCGCAAACCGATTGATCGCGACCAGGCACGGTCTCTCAGCGACCATACTTACACCGCTCTATTATGCTGCTCGCGGGCGCGCCAGAAAGAAGGGCATCCCGTTCACAATAAAAATGACGGACATAGTAATTCCGGAGCGGTGCCCGATCCTTGGTATAACGCTTGATCCTGAGCGCCGCGGGACGTTGAACCGGCGAGCGCGGGATAATGCACCTAGCATAGATAGGATCGACCCACGCAAGGGGTACACGCCAGATAACATCATGGTTATCAGCTACCGCGCCAATGTTCTTAAAAACTCCGCCTTGCCGGAGGAGATTTACAAGATTGCGGAGTTCATGCGCGCACGTGAGAAGCTGACGACCTGAGATAACGCGATCGGTTCCTCATTCGACCGACATCTGTCCTTGCCCGCAGCTATACCAAGGTGGTTTAATTATGCCGAGTCCCTTCACCATCGCGGTCGACTTCGTGCTCCGGCACGAAGGCGGCTATGTGAATGATCCCCGCGACCCTGGCGGGGAAACGAACTTTGGTATCTGCAAGCGGGCTTACCCCCGCATCGATATCAAGGCGCTGACCCGCGCCGAAGCCATCGCGATCTATTTCCGTGACTACTGGCAAGCAGCAAGCTGTGAGTATCTGCCGCCCGCCGTCGCCCTGATTCACTTCGACACCGCCGTCAACCAAGGCACCGGTGCCGCAGCCCGGCTTCTGCAAGCCGCTGCCGGCGTGCCCGTAGACGGCAAGGTCGGAGCCAACACAATCGCCGCGGTCAACGCCAAAGGCGCCCGCTCGATGGTCGAAGAATACGCAGCCCGCCGCATGAACCGCTACGGCGTCACCGCGAACTTCGATCGATATGGCCTGGGGTGGTCACGCCGCCTCATGGCCTGCCTAGCCCTCTGCCACACCCTTTAACCTGCAAACTGGAGTCATCAAAATGGACCGCATCAAAGCCCTGCTCGGCAACAAGATCGTCATCCGCTCGGCCATCGTGCTCGCCATCGCTGTGGCTGGCATCAACATCCCGGCCGAACAGATCGACATGTTCGTCAACGTTCTGTCGACGGTGCTGGGCCTGCTGGGTTAACCCGGCGAAGACCAGTCGGGGGGCGGCCACGCCAGGCGCGGGTCGCCCTCTGCCGGCTCTTCCGCGACGATCGTCGCGATGCTCGACAGCGTGTCGTCGTCGCAGGCATCGAGCAGCAGGGGCAGGCAGGCTATGAGCCTGGCCCGCCGGGCGACCGCCGCCACGTCGTCGTCGCTCAGGATCGCCAGTACCTCGGCCGCCTGTGTCTGCACGACGCAGATACCGCGGCTGGTGTTGCAGTAATAGACCTGACTCCCGTGCGGAATCAGTGTCTTCAATTCGTCATTAGTTAGTTCTTTGCTCACGACTTTGGCCCCGCGTCATATCGGCGGGGAAATTTGTTGTTCACGGTCACTGCAGGCTGCCTCGTGTTGCTATGTGTACCCGGCGGTACAGTGTTACATATTTGTTCTATAGTCAACCGATACCCGTCCGATAGTACGGACTCGTTGGTGCACTGATCGATAGATATACGTGGTGGGCATCTTTAGCTGAAAGATCGGGGTGCTAACCCCCTGCCGCGGCGGCCTTCGCCGCTTCCTCGCGCTCCTCTGCCAGTTTCAGGCACCTCGCCAGCACCGCATCTATGTGGTCATCCCCTGTTGGCATGAGTCGGTTGCTTCCGAAGCCTGCAGGCACCGGCGGGACGGCGATCTTTTGTGGCGTCGCTACCCCTTTCTTTTGGCGCATCAGGTGGCCCTGGGCTATGTGGATAAAAATCCGTGTGGTTCGTGCGCAGGGATTGCACTCAGAGACGGTGCGGCGCCATCGCCGGGGAATCGTCAGTTCGTATCGGTTCGATGCCTGCACCCACCGCCAGCCGACATGGCGCCTCCGCTGCCGGTACCAGCGCAGCCAACCCGCCTTACGGAGCCGCTTAATCGCGTAGCTGACCGACCGCCGGGAGCACCCCGTCACGTCGGCAATGGTCTGCAGGGAAGGGAAGCACGCGCCGGACTTCTTATCCTGGAACGTGAAGTACAGAGTCCGCCAGACCAGCTCGTCTACCTTCATGATCGGCCGTTCCGCCCAGCCGACGATTCTATCGGCGCGGAGGCAGTCTAAGGCGCACGCGGTCTGCTGTGATTTGAGGAATAGCATAGGGCTCTCCGTGAGCCCGGCTCTCCTGGCGAACCACCGTCGTTATCGAAAATACGCTTCAAAGCGTTTTTTCCATTGACTTTATGTCGGTGGGCGGAGCAAACTCTGACTGCCAAGTAAGAGTTGTCCGCCCGGTGTTGGTTCGCCCATGCCGGGCTTCTCTTTTGTGTGCTGCTGGCGCGCAGTCCCACTGGGTGAAGATGGAGGCAATGCTGCACGAGGTTGTCACAAAGTGCAACCCATTGCGCTGCACCTTCGCGATTTTCCATCTTGACTGGTCAGACCCTGCGACCTATACCACGTCTGCGGACATTTGGACGTCTGTAAGGTCACTGTCGTCTATCGTGTGTATCGAAGAGCCCTGTGCAAACGGATGCCCTCCTGCTGCACAGGGCTTTTCGACGTTTCAGAGCACACTGATGACCGATTTCAGCAGCGACACCGCCAGCAGCGGGTCAAGGTCATTGACCGGGTCGACGCCGGCATGACTCAGCGCCAGGATCTCCAGGGCGATCGTCAGGTATTCCCGCTGATCCTCAACGTCCTGCGGCGGCGCCAGGTCGCGCCCGATCGCCAGCCCCGTATACTGAGCGCCACTGCCCTTGAAGCTGCTTGCCATGCCGCGGAGCTGACGGATGATGTTTGCCGTCTGGGCCGCGCTGACGGTGGTGGCGGGCGCTGTGATGTCGCTCATACGAAAAAATCCACTCAAGTTGCCTTGAGTGGATTCGTAGACGGTATAAGTTTCCGGGATGTTAACGTCGAACTTTATCGATCAGCGTAAGGGGTACTACGTATTAACCGAGCAGGATGGCGTCCAGCTGGGCGTGCAGGTCCGCAGGGGTTCCGTTGTTCACGATGTCCCGATCGGCCACGATGCGCGCCTGGTCTGATTCGCTGGCGTGGCCCGCACCGTTACCGTGCGCCGGCCGCACGACCCGGATGATCCGGCCGCCGAGTCGCCGCACCGCTTCAGCCTCGTTCTCGAACCTGCAGTCATCGGTGACCACGGCGCCATTGCGGGCCCGGTCCATCCATGCCCGCGTCCACAGACCCGTGCTGATCAGGTCGCGGCCCCACTCCGTCCCCAGGGTCTGCATGGCGTACCGGGGCGTCTTGCCACCCAGCAGGTCGCAGGGGACTTCTTTCAGGTCGCCTTCGATGTGCGACTCGGTCAGGCCGATCGCGCGCAGCATATCCTTGAGCGGCCCGGCGAACTTCTCGACCCGGTAGCCGTGGTTTGCAGTGAGGTGCTTGGCGGCGGTGCTCTTGCCGGAGCCGGCGAGGCCGACCAGGGCGATCAGGCGGGGCTTTGTCATGCGGCATGCTCCAGTACGACGGCGTGGATCTTGTCGAGTCGCTTGTGCAGGTCCGCCACTTCGTCGCGGAGCGCCTGGATCTCGCTGAGCGCCTGGCGGTGTGTCTCGCAGTCGACGCCGTAGACGCAGTTGACCCAGCTATCCATCAAGTCATTGTCCACTTAATCACCTCTAGAACAAGTCGCTGACGAGCGCCGGGTCGACACCGATCGCAAGTGCGTAGAGGCGCAGAACCTCGTTCTCTTCCTTGCGCTTGGCGACGTCTTCGTCACGAAGGGCGATAGCCTTCATGAGCTGCTTGGGGTCGAAGCCGCGTGACTTGGCCTCGGCCTTGATGTCCTTGATATCGTCGTTCAGCCCTTTGACTTCTTCCTTCAGGCGGGTGATGCGCTCGGCGTATTCGCGCAGCAGCTTGGACGTCTCCGAGTCGACGCCGCTGTTATGTCCAAATCCCTGGGTCATTTTGGCTTACCTTTCTTCGGTGCAGGTTTCTTGGCGATGCGGAAACCCTGCCGGTCCAGCTCGGCGACCATGTCCTCGGGTCCGCCATGCCGCAGGGCTGCAGCGACGAGCGTCCAATCCAGAGACGGCAGGGTGCTCATGGGTTAGACGCCGAGCAGGTTGGACAGGTCGTCCGCGTCGGCGCCTTCGACGACACCAAAGTCGCTGCTGGCATCGCGGGCACCGCCGCCCGAACCGCCGCCACCGAGGCTCTCACCCTGCTTGACGAGCTGCAGGTTTTCGAGGAGCAGGCTCACGCCGTTGGCGCCGTCCTCATGCTCCCAGGCCATCGCCGTGAACGTGGCGAAGAAATAGCAGCCGCTGTAGACCCGGTTGGTGTCGACGATGTCGTAAACGTCGTTCTTCTTGTCGATCAGGGTGGCGCCGTCCTCGCTGGCGATGACGCGGGCGAGGCGGTCGACGATGCCGGGTGCCTTGGACTTGCTGCCGATTTTGAAGCAGATGTCGTCTTCTGCAAAGCCGGTGTACAGTTCGCCGTCTTCGCGTCTCCTGAACTCGTCACCCGTCTTGATCGGGTGCTTGAAATTCTTATGCTTCATGGTCAGCTCGGTCTTCTTGCCCCAGTTCTTTTCGGCGGCGTCTTTGATCGCAGCGTTGATGCCGGAAATGTCCGAACCCTTGGGCAGAATGGCGACCAGGCGCCATGACTTCTCGCCGGTCTTCTTGTCGATTTCGGCGGTGTCCTCGAAGACGCGGACGAAGGCGCCCTTGAACAGCGGGGTCTTGGACTTCGCGGAGAAGGTATTTTTGCTCGGCATGTCTATGTTTCCTTGGTTGGGATTGGTTTAGAACCTATACCAGATTGGTAACCGTGTCAATCCAATTCGGTATGATTTTACTCAGACGTTAGGGCTACGAAATCCGCCGTAGCGCCGCACTCGATCGCAGGGCGCTTGTCCGACGCCGGCACCAGGCCAGGCACGCCGGGCTTCCGGGTGACGTATTGCGCCAGGTCTTTCGCCGCCTTCTTGCCGACGATGCGCTCGGCAGCCGCAGGTGTGATCAGCTTGCGGACCCACATGTCTTCCGGCGCCACACCTGCAAGCTCAAGCGCCAGGGCAGCGTCGTCCTCGTCGGCCCAGGCCCGGTTGCCTTCCTTGCCGGCTACGAGCTTCGTCCCCGGCACCGCGGTGCCGTTGACCGCCAGGCTATAGGCGTGGGCCTTGACCGCCTTGAACCACGCGACGACGCCGTCGAGCTTCGCTTCGTGCTCCAGGATGGCGCCGATCTCGTCGGGTGTCAGCGTCTCAGGCGCCGGCGGTCCCTCGGTCACGGGGCCGAAGTCGTTCTCCAGGATCGCCAGGGCCCGGCTCTGCTGCTCCGGGCAGATGGCATAAGCGGGACAGAACGTGCAGTGACTTCCAACCGCGAGTGGTGCGTCGGTGTCCATCGTGCGCTTGGCGGCCGATACCAGTTCGGCGGACCACTCTGACAGGTCGTAGGCTGTGATCGTCTCCGACCGGATCGGCCCTTGCCAGTGGTGTGCACGGGGCTGAACCACGACAACATCTATGGTGTCGACCGCAGCGTCCGGCATCGAGAGTAGACTTCCAAGCGCGTAGTAGCGGAGTTGCGGATTACCTTCCGCTTCGACCGCCAACCCAGCCCCGTACTTAAAATCAACGACGATCAGCTTGCGGTAATCGGGTATATAGACGACCGCGTCCGCCGTACCGAACATCGGGGTACCGACACCTAGCGCAGACAAGTCGAAACGCTGTTCAATCTGGACCACGTCGCCTGCGAGTATGTGCGCTCGGATGTAGTCCACATATATTTGCGCCGCTTCCGCCATTTCGGCGGTAACAAAAACCGCGCCATACTTCGCGGGAAGCTTACGATCCACCCACTCTATCGCGTCCTGTCCATTTCGCAGGCAGATTTCGCAAAGTTGATGGGCCGCGGTGCCCTCCTCAGCGTATGCGGAGGACTTAGACTCGATGCCTGCGGAGAGACGCACCGAGCCAGGGCACGCGGTCCAGCGATAGCATGAGCTGGCGCCAAGGGCTGCATGTGCCCGGTTTGCGTGATCAATCGACATGACGCCAAGACCTCCCTTTGACTGCAAGACGCACCGCGTTGCGACTGACGCCGAATTGGGCCGCGAGTGCCCTTTGGCTTAAGCTGGTCTCCGCAGTGAGCCTGCGAAGTTCCCGTACCGCCGCATCAGTCAATTTGTGCTTAGGGTGCTTGATGCCGCAAGGTGTCGTCCCATGCTGTATCTTATCCGCCTCGTTCTCCGACGGGGTGGCCCAACGCAGGTTGCTGACGTGATTGTTCAGCCGACTTCCGTCATTGTGGGCGACGTGTGCCTTCCCTTCCGGGTTAGGCAGGTACGTCTCCGCCACCAATCGACTGACCGACTTGCGAACCAAGACACCGTCGTACCGCAGGCCGATCCAGTGGTACCCGTGAACCGACACGTAAGGCACTATTTCGTATGGCACAGGCCCCTTCGTGCCTGGCCCACCCGCGATCCGAAACACTCGGCCGTCTTCAGTGACGGCGTACTTCGGATTGTCTGGGTAAGGCTTCATGCCGGCACCGCAACGGCTTCGATCACCGCGGCATAGTCTTCTGGCTTGATCGTGTTCAGGTTGGTGGCACCGAAGCCGGCCAGGATTTCTTTGATCTTCGGCACGCCGCCAGGGGTGCGGGCAAAAGCCTGCAGGGCAGCGAGCACGTCCTTATCGGTGTAGGTCTTGGCGGGCTCAGCGGCGACTTCTTCAACAACCGGCTCAGGCTCGGCCACGACGGGCGCCTCAACAACCGGTTCCGGCTCAGCGACGGCTTCGACGACGGGCTCAGGCTGCACTTCAACAACAGGCGCCGGGGCTTCGACTTCGACCTTGGCTTTACGGGTGCGCTTCTTCTCTTCGGCGACGGGCTCAATAACCTGGGCGACCGCGGTATCCGCGAACACAGGGGCGAAAACGTCTTTCTTGACTTCCGCAGGGCTGCAAGACGGGATGCCGGCGCCAAACTGCGCCATCACGGCGGCGAGCAGGGCGGGCAGTCTTTCGGCGTCGGCGGCGGAGGAGATGTTGATCGTGAGCATAGCGGCTTCATCCTTCTTTGTCGGTTGCGCAGTTGGCGCGGTTTGCGTGGTCTTTTTGGTCAGCGTCGCGACGCGGAGCTGGTGGAATGTGCCCGGCGGTATCGCGTGCAGGTCTTCGGGTATCGGGTCTTCCATGCCGTCCACTGCGATCAGCGTGTTGTTGATCATCATCACGGCGGCGTGGCGGTCGTCGGGGCCGGGGTTGGTTGCGAGCCAATCTGCAAACGCAGCGGCGGCGGGGAGTCGTTCGCGGTTCTCAGCGAGTAGCTGGGCGGTCACGGCCTTGTACGCCTTGTGGACCCTGTCCCGCTCTTTGAGCTGAGCGTCCTTGGTCTTCGCTGTCACGCCGCCGGCAGGGCTTGCATGGCGATCTGGCGGGCTCCGTGGATGCAGATCAACGCGGCTTCGGCACGTCCATCGTGCTTCTTCAACGGCCACTTATCTGCATGCCTCGGCAGGATGTCGCTGGCACGGGCTCGGGACTGTTCCTTGTCGCCGGTGCAGCCCATCGCCTTCTTCCACACAGCCGGCGTCACGAAGGACACGGGCACGAAGTTGGCGGCGAGGATACCGAGAACCAGGCCATACCCCTTGCCGAAGCTGAACGCGCCAGCGGCACCTTCACCGGGCCGTGTGCCAACCTGTTCGATATAACAATGCGCGATGTTGCCGGCTTCCGCGTCGATCAACCGTGCAAGCGCCGTGCGGTCAATCTCACTCTTGCCCTTGGCGCCGCCGCTCTTCAGCGTCGGCATATCGACGACACTGAGGAAACCCGTTTCCGGGTTATAGAATGCCAGGGCGCCAGAGAGTCCAGGGTCGATACCTAGTATAACTCTTCCCAAATCAGCCTCCTATAAAGTCGTTCGGCGTCACTTGCCCGCCGGTTTCGGCCTGTATCCTTTGCAGGATCTCAGGTCTGGGGATGCGAACACCGCTGCAGTAGCGGTGGACTGTTGCCTGGGCCACACCAATACGCTTCGCGAACTGGGTGCCCGTCTCTCCGGTCTCGCGGAGGTATTGGGAAAGCGTCATACCGGATATATACCAATCCGGAATAATGCCGTCAACAACAATTTTCAATATCGATCGGCATAGGCCGCCGCGGGAACCTATACCAATTATAACTAGACGGCGGATTACCATATCGGTATACATTTGCTTAACGACGCACACACCGACGCTGGAGACACACGATGGAAGCCATTGATACGACACAGAAGTCCGCGGATAACCTGCGGATCATGCTCGGCAAGAAACTGCGCGGCCTGCGCATCAACGCCGGTATGAGTCAGGACAAACTGGCGCAGCTCGCTGGCATGAAGCAGCCCATGATAAACCGGTTTGAGACAGGCGAGCGCCGCATGACGGTTGAGCACGCCACTGCGCTGGCGCCTGCCCTCGGCATCGCGCCGGCCGAGCTGCTGCCGCCGAACATCGGCACGACGTCGGCGCCGCCGGTGGTTCAGCCCGCCGCGGTACAGGGTCCGCTCGGCGTGATGGCGGTGCTGGGCAGCGACGGCGCCCCGATCGAGCAGACCCCGGTGCCGCCGGTGCTGGCAACGGCTCGGGAACGCTATGCTACATATGTGCAGGACAGCTCGATGTCACCGCGCTACGCCGCCGGCACCCTGCTGCATGTAGCCCCGCACAAGCCGGCGGCGCCTGGCCGCGGCGTCATCCTGGTACTCAGGGACGGCCGCCGCCGGGTGCGCGAGTGGGTCGGGTCCGAATCCACTTACCTGCAGGTCCGGCGGTACGGCGCCGAGCCCGGCACCGAGAATTACCCCCTGGACACGGTCGACGCGGTGCACGCCATCGTCGGCACAGTCGAGGTCTGACCATGTCATGAGATCCGCATATCGATGTAGCGACTAAGGGCCCGGCGAAACGCCGGGCCTTTTTCGTTTTGGCAGGGTAGCCCGATAGATAGTTCAGCCTAGACGCCTGTCGAAAGTGTGAACCGGGTCAGACTTTAGCCAACCGATAGCAGATTGGGTTTGACCTGTCATTTCCAGATTGGTATTAATTAACCCACACGATACGACGCAACATTGACCCGAAGGAACACCCTCATGTCGCTCAACACCGCCGCCCTGAGATACTGGACCGCCTCCAGGACCCTGCTCAACCCGTCCCTCGCCGATGACGACGGCATCATCGTCCGCGCCGCCGTAGACCTCGCCCTGATGGCTGAGCGGTCATCGCCTGCCCTGGCCCGCCGGATCAACCGCTCCATCGACATCGCCAACGACCGCGGCCTGTTCGCCGAAGCCGACGACGAATTCGTCGCGCTGGAGGCTTGAGCCATGACCGCCGCGTTTGACAAAGCCGCCAGGCTCGCACCGAAGATCCCCGACCTGACCTGCCAGCATATCGACGCCGTTCTGGATGACCTGTCCGACGCCATGGGCCTGCTCGATTGGGTGCCGATGGATCAAGCCGCCTCGGCCTACAACATCCTCGCCGAGCTGCGCGGCGACGACGGCGCTCTCGAAAGGCTCCGCGCCATGAACGACGCGCTAAGGAGATCGGCCGCATACTGGCGCAAGGTCGCCAAAGAGCAGGCTGCTCGCATCGAGGAACTTGAACAGCCGGTGTCGGCAATCAACTGGACGCACGTTGTTCGCTAAGCTGAATTATAACAAGCTGTTTTGGAGTGGTATAAAATGAGAACCGAGAACATGACCACCGCCGACATCTACATCCACCTCGCCAACCTCGCCCTGCAGATCGAGAAGCAGATCCGGGCGCCCGGTCAGGCCCCGTCAAACCGGGCGCACCTGCGCCACACGCACACCAAGATCACCGACGCCATGTCGGCAATGGGCCTGGTCAACCACAGCCACGCCGTCGCCGCCCGCCAGCCGGTGACCCTGTGATGCGCCGCGTCCTGGTCGAGTCCCCGTACGCCGGCGATGTTGCCCGGAATACCGAGTACGCCAAGGCCGCCATGCTCGACTGCCTCGGACGAGGCGAATCACCGCTGGCATCGCACCTGCTCCTGACTCAGGTGCTAAACGACTATGTCCCCGATCAACGCCAGTTCGGCATCGACGCCGGGCTCGCCTGGGGCGCAGTGGCACATGCAACCATCGTCTACACTGACCTCGGTGTCTCGAACGGCATGGCGCAGGGCATCGGCGACGCCATCGCCAACGGCCGCCCGGTCGAATATCGCTCTCTTGCAGGCTGGAGCACCCCGGAATGACAAAGCGCGCAAAGCTGATCACGCTGTTCCTGTCCGCCACCGGCTCCTGGGCGCTCGTCATAGGCCTGATCGCCGCCGTCAGCGTGGGGCTCTCAGCATGACGATCAACTGGCAACTGTTCGCACACCCCGGCCCGGCTAATGCGCACGTCGCCCGCCGCGCCAACACCCTGATCAGCGAACGCATGTGCCCCGGTACATTCTGGGTCGTGAACGACAGCTACGACCGCTGGGACTACGTCCACTTCCGTGACCGCGGCATCGGCCGGAGCCGCGACGTGTGGGACAACCGCCGCAAAATTGCGCGCTAAGATATACCAAAAGGGAATATGTGGTATGAGTGCCAGAGTTATACATGGCGATTGCATCGAGCAAATGCGGCTGATGGACGATGCCAGCGTCGATAGCATCGTGACCGATCCACCCTATGAGCTGGGTTTCATGGGCAAGGCTTGGGACGATACCGGCATTGCAAACAGCGTCGAGATGTGGCGCGAAGCGTACCGGGTCCTGAAACCGGGTGGTCATTTGTTGGCATTCTCAGCGACGCGGACACAGCACCGCATGGTCTGCGCCATCGAAGATGCGGGCTTTGAGATCCGCGACTGTATCCGCTCGCTGAATGGTCAAGAGCACTACCCTGCGTGGGTATATGCGACGGGGTTCCCAAAGGGGTTGAATGTTGTAAACAACTTGATTAGACTGGCTTTATGCCAATCGAAAGAACGTGCCCGGCTTGCGGCACAGAGTTCCGTGTCTACCCTAGTCAGTTGCGACGGGGCGAAGGAACGTATTGCAGTCGCGCTTGCTCAAATCCTGCCCGAGGGCGGGCTGGCGTTGATAACGGAAATTGGCGGGGCGGTAGGTTTACACGTTCCGACGGATACGTGGCCGTCCGGGTGGATGGCGAGTATCGGCTTGAACATGACGTGGTCATGGAACGGCTCATTGGACGGAGCTTGCGAAGGGGTGAGCAAGTCCATCACCGAAACCACGTCAGAGACGACAATCGACTTGAAAACCTGGAACTGGTTGATTGGTCTTCACACATCCGCGAACACCACCCCATGCAGCGCGATCCTTCCAAATGGGTCGCCGTGGCCTGCGGTCAGTGTGGCGTTGGATTTGAGCGGCGGCGAAGCGAGCAAGAGCGACATCCCGATTGTTACTGCTCTCGGGGATGCTACATCCAATCCCGTCGTAAAGTTTAAGGGGTTCAACGTCTGCCTTAAGCCTGCATGGGAGCCGATTTGCGTTGCTCGCAAGCCGCTGAGCGAAGGCACTGTCGCTGCGAACGTGCTTGCACACGGAACCGGCGCGCTGAATATCGATGCTTGCCGGATCGACGGGCGCGAGCGGACTGACTACGGGCTGTCGAACGCCAAGCGGTCACAAGGCGCTGTCTATGGTGCGCCGAGTGAAAGCGCGGACTTCGACGCCAGCAAAGGGAGATGGCCCGCCAACGTGATCCACTCGGGAGACGAAGAAGTCCTCGCCGCCTTCGCTCAATATTCCGGCAAGGGTGAAAACGTCGCCCGGTTCTTTTACTCAGCTAAAGCGAGCAAAGCCGACCGCGCCGACAGCAAGCATCCCACGGTGAAGCCGATCAGCCTGATGCGCTATCTCTGCAAGCTGGTCACGCCGCCCGGCGGCACGGTGCTCGACATGTTCGCAGGCAGCGGAACTACTCTACAGGCTGCGGTCGAAGAAGGCTTCAACGCCATCGGCATCGAGCGCGAAGACGAATATTTCCAGGACTGCAAAAGGCGTCTCGGCATCGTAGACCCCGCCCCGGAGGACGACGTCGACGCCTTCCTCGCCGAACTTGTGGCCTGAACTATACCAAACTGGAGTAAGTGGTATGAGCACATTTGCCAAGCTCGACATCGAGATCAGAGCCCGGGAGTTGTACGAGGCCGCCGACCGGATCGGCGTCCCCTGGGCCCGCCGCGACAACATCGTCCGCGATGCCTACCGGTCTGCAGCAATCCGGCTGCTTGCCACCCTGCCCCCGAAGCCAGCAGCGCCGTGCCTGGCGCCCGATTGCGGCGACGCCTGCACCGCTGACTCGGAGGCATGCAAATGACCGCGCCCGTGTTGATGCTCGGCGATTGCCTTGCGCGCATGGCCGAGATACCGGCCGGCTCGGTCGACATGATCCTGTGCGACTTGCCATATGGAACAACTGCCTGCGCTTGGGACGCGGTTATACCCTTCGAGCCGCTGTGGGCGCAGTACAAGCGGGTGATCAAGAGTAACGGGGCGATCGTGCTGACTGCGTCGCAGCCATTCACGTCTGCGGTCGTGGTTAGCAATCTAGACTGGTTCCGCCACGCCTGGGTTTGGGATAAGAAAATGGCCGCCAACGTCATGGGCGCCAAGTTCGCGCCGCTCAAAGTGCACGAGGATATCTTAGTCTTCATGCCTAAGCCGGGCGCTTATCGGCCGCAGATGGTCAAAGGTAAACTGCGGAAGAAGGGCGGTCATCCCGCCCGAGAAAACATATACGGCGCCAAGGGTGCAAAAGAAGCTGTCTGGTCCGACGAGTACTACCCGAAAAGTATTCTTGAGTGCTCCAACGCGGATCAGCGTGATAGGCTTCACCCGACTCAGAAGCCCGTCGAACTTATGGAATACCTGGTCAAGACCTACACCAACGTCGGCGATACCGTTCTTGACAACTGCATGGGCAGCGGGACAACTGGCGTCGCGTGCGTGAACGAAGACCGAAGATTTATCGGCATCGAGCGCGACCCTGAGTATTTCCGCATCGCATCCGACCGCATCGCCGAAGCAGCCAAGCGCCGGGAGGCTGAAACTGAAGCCTTCCTCGCCGAGCTTGTGTCCTAAATTATAACAAATTGGAGTATTGCGGTATGAGACGCGGCCCCGAAGACTTCCTGATCCTCGTTGCGATCCTGCTGCTGGGTCAGGGCATCGCCCTGATCGTGGTGCCGCTGTCGATCCGCTTCCCCGAAATCTTCGCCGACCTGTGGCTGTATTTCGCGGGGTTCGCGCCATGATGCTGGTCTGGTCTATGGCCTATTGGCTCTGGCTGTTCGCGCCAGCACAGAAACCCCTGCAGCATGGTGACGAGGAATGACACATCGCTTCCTTTCGTGGGACTGGGAAACACGGGCTACCGTCGACCTGCGTAACCAGGGTGTGTATCGTTACTTCGAGTGCCCGAACACGGACCTGCTGTGCGGCGCCTGGGGTTTCAGCGACGAAGACGAAGTCCACATCTGGAAGCGGGGCGAGCCATGCCCCACAGTCGTGGTCGACTGGGTCAAATCGGGCGGCGAGATCCGGGCATGGAACGCTCAGTTTGACCGGCTCGGCTGGGAGAAGATCGCGGTACCTCGCTACGGGTTCCCCGAAGCCCGCATCGAGCAGTGGATGTGCAGTGCTGCGGAAGCAGCCGCCATGTCCCTGCCGCGATCGCTCGACAAGGCGTCCGAAGTCCTGCAGCTCGCTGAGCGAAAGGATGAAGCCGGCAGCAAGGTGATGAAGAAGCTGTGCAAGGCGCGCAAGGTCTGGACACCGGACCTTCCCGGTTACGCGAAGGTCATGGCCGCCGCGATTACCGATGACCTGAAATATACCATTTCGGGGTCAAGCGTTATCGAGTGGTGGGGCACACCTGAACAGTTCGCGACGCTGTATGAATACTGCAAGCAGGACGTTCGCACAGAGCAGTGTGTCGTTCGCAAGCTGCGCCGTCTGCCGCCGCAGGAGCTCGAAGTCTTCCGGCTTGACCAGATCGTCAATCAGCGCGGCGTTGCTGTCGACATGGACTTGGTGCAGGCGTCAATCGAAGTGGTTGCCACGGCCACGGAAAAGCTAAATCAGCAGCTCACCGAGACAACCGGCTGGCAGGTCACGAAGGCGACCAAGGCGAAAGACCTGACCGCGTGGCTACGGGCGCAGGGCGTCGATGCGGACGGCGTCAGCAAGAAGGCGGTAAAGGATCTGCTGGCTGGTAAGGATCTTCCCGACGAGGCGCGGAAGGCCCTGCAGATACGTCAGGACGCGGCTAAGAGCGCGCTGGCGAAGCTACCCAAGATCAAGAAGTCGATCTGCTCTGACAACCGGTTGCGCGGCAACCTGATCTATCACGGTGCGGGCACGGGCCGATGGACCGCCGTCGGCGCCCAGCTCCAAAACGTGCCGCGTGGCACGATGGAGTGGCCTATGATTCAGGAGGCTATACCGTGCCTGCTGGATAAAGATGTCGACCTGATTGAGATGCTATTCAGTCCGCCGCCGGACAGCCCCGACGCCCCGCCGCGATCCTGCACGCTGGACGTTGTCAGCTCGGCGCTTCGGTCCTGCCTGGTGGCATCGCCCGGCAACAGGCTGATAGGCATAGATTACGCGGCCATCGAGGGCCGCACGCTGGCCTGGTTGGCCGGAGAAGACTGGGTCCTGGACGCTTACCGCGCGTTCGATGCCGGCACCGGGCCGGATATGTACAAGGTCACATACGCCCGATGCTTCGGCGTCGATGTTTCCACCGTGACAAAGGCCCAGCGTCAAATCGGTAAAGTGGCGGACTTGGCGCTTGGGTTCGGTGGTGGGGTCGGTGCTTGGCACAACATGGCGGCCAACTACGGTGTCGTGATGACAGACGAGGAAGCCGACTCTGTCAAAGTGGCATTCCGTGAATCCAGGCCGAAGACCACCCAACTGTGGCGCGACTGCGAGGATGCGGCCATAGCTGCGATACAGCGTCCAGGCACTGCGTTTCCGGTGTCGGGCGGTAAACTCCGGTTCGTCTGGAAGGGTGGCTACCTGTGGTGCGTGCTGCCGTCCGGCCGGGCGCTGGCGTACCCAGGTGCGGGCGTCGAAGAGCGGGAGATGCCGTGGAAGGATCGCAAGGGTAACCCTGTGCTGAAAGAGTCGGCCTACTACTTCGGCTCAAAGGCCGCCACACCGAACTCTCCGCCGCAGCAGTGGTGCAAGCAGTTTCTATACGGGGGCTTGCTGGCGCAGAACCCCACACAGGCCGTTGCGCGGGACATCGCGGCTTACGCGGCGGTGCGGTGCGAGAAGGCTGGCTTTAAGCTTGTGCACACTGTGCACGACGAGCTGGTCGCCGACGTCCCGCTGGAATTCGGCACCGGCGATGAGATGGGCCGCATTATGTGCGAGCCGGTGGACTGGGCCAAAGACTTGCCGCTGGCCGTCGCGGTCGACGAATCATACCGCTACCACAAATAAGCCAAACGACAAGCCTCCTACTGGAAACGGTAGGGGGCTTTTTGCTGTGTGACCTAATACCAAAATGGTAATGACAGCTCGGCATGAAGCCGGTATAACTCAGTCCATCAGAACGAAACGACGTTAACCGGATGGAAACGAAAATGACGATACGGTTCGCGCCCGACGACGGGAGAAGAAGAAGAAGATGAAAGCGCCGATGCAAAAAGCCAGCGACTACGACAGACCACCCGAAGTGACTGAGGAATACCTAGCGATGCTTAGAAGAAGATGGCAGACCCGGCTAGAGAAGATCGACTTCAAGGCCCTGGTTACCGAAGCACTGAAGGATGCAGCGTGATGCGCATCCTGTCACCTGAGATCATCACCGCGGTTGTCGCCTACATGGACTCTCCCTCGCCGGCAGCTTTGAGCGCCTTGACGCGGGGTATACATGCCAGCGCAGACCCGCGAAGCCTGCCCTGCCTGCTCAAACATCTCACCGTAATGATGCAAGCCGCGAGAAGATCGAAATGATACGGCCGAACAATTGGGACAGAAGATGGCTCGACCTCGCTCAGCACTACGCGAGCTGGTCTAAGGATAGCACCCAGGTAGGCTGCGTCGTGGTCAATCCACAAAGTCAATCTCAACTCAGCCAAGGCTACAATGGTCCGCCCCGCGGCGTCGCCGACGATGTGCCGGAGAGAAGAGAGCGCCCCGCTAAGTATCTATACAGCAGTCATGCTGAAGAAAATTGTGTCTCGTGGGCCGCGCGTGAAGGTATTTCTCTCAAGGGCGCAACGATATACGTCACCTTCTGCCCGTGCGCCGCGTGCGCCCGGATGATCATTCAAAGCGGCATCCGCGAAGTCGTGATGCTGCCTGCAAACGAAGCCGTCGCCGAGCGCTGGGCCGACTCTTTCCGCGCCGCCCGCGACATGTTCCACGAAGCGGGCGTCGATGTCCGCACAATCCAGGATGACCATGAACTATGAACGCCGCCGCCCGTGTCTACCACCCGATCCCCGTAGAAGATTTCCGCCTCGCTGACTGCGCCGGCAAGGAACCCCTCGACCGCGGCCAGGCTAAGGAGATCGCCGCCAGAATGAACTGGTCGCGCCGCACCAAGGTCAAGATGAACACCTACCAGTGCCGGCACTGCGGCTCGTGGCACGTCGGAGCCAAGAAATGAAGCAGCTCAGCGAAACGACGCCCGCCATTCTCGCCAAGTGGCAGGACGGTGTGCCCACGGAGACCATATCCATCCAGTTCGGCAAGTCCGCCCGGTCGATCCAATTGCTGGCGTCGTACCACAAAGCCCGCCGCCCGGCCTGGTATCTCTCCGACGTCCGCGCTAAGGCGTCTGCCCTGCAATTTGAGGTGGACGAGAAATGACCCGCGAGGAACGCCAGGTCCGCACCGCCCTGCTGACCTACGCCGCCGACCGGTCGCGGCTTGAACTGGTCATCCCGGCCCACATGCTGTGGCACTGCTGCAGCTCGATCGGCGAGTCGCCCGGCTCCAACGATGCCGACAAGCTGTGGTGGTCCGAAGTGATGCCGCCGCTGCGCCTCGCCTGCCTTGAGCCGCTGAACGGCCTGCCCGAGCTGCGCTGGCACACCGCCAAGGAAGCCGCCCGCCTGACGACCAGGATTGCCATGTCGGACCTGTCCCGCCGGCCGATCATTACCGCAACGATGGCTGTGCTGCGCTGGATCGAGGCCCTGCTTGCAAACGATGTCCTGGAGTTGACGGAGGGGACTGCGATCGACTGGGTGGTCGACAAGGTGCTCGTCGAGGTGCAGCGCCACGAGGATCTGGCCGCCGACGTCGACCGCTCCGCCCGTAAGGCTGCGCGCAACATGCACACGAAACTTCAATCCCTCGGCCTCTACAAGGGTGCCGATGTCTTCAGGGTGGCAGCGTGATCAGAGCAGAATACATTCAACACGCCGGCGACGATCTTACGGTTGTCAACTCGGCCCGAGTCTCCTTCGACAAGGAAAGCAACTGGGATCTAGGCTACTTCGACACCGCGACACTGGGCTGTCCGAAGACGCTGTCCGACCGTGACGCCAAGCTTATACAGTACCTGGCGACGCACAACCACTTCACGCCGTTCACCCACGCCACGGTAACACTGCGCGAAACCTGCCCGATCTTTGTAGCTCGGCAACGCTTTAAGCACGTCGTCGGCTTCACCTACAACGAAGTAAGTCGGCGCTATGTGGACGACGAGCCCGAGTTCTACGAACCCGAGACGTGGCGCAAACGATCGGAGAACAAGAAACAGGGTAGTAGCGAGGACGCCGTTACAGACATGGTGGTGCGTTGTACCGTTTCCGAGGTTGAATGGGAAAGCCCGGTGGCGGAGGAATACCGTAACGTACTCGCCTACGCCCAATCCGTATATTTCTCGATGATCGATGCGGGTGTCGCACCTGAACAGGCCCGCATGGTCCTGCCGCAGTCGATGGTGACATCCTACTACGTCACCGGGTCTTTGGCGGCCTTCGCGCGGTTCTACAAGCAGCGCACCGACAGCCACGCACAGTACGAGACGCGCCTTCTTGCGGACCAGGTGGGCGAGATCATCGCGCCGCTGTTCCCGTGCTCCTGGCGGGCGTTGACCGCATGACGCACCACATCATCATGCTGCTGGCGCTGGCCTGGGTCGGCGCCGCGGGAAGCCTCGCTGTACTGAGGTATCGCGACGATGACTGAAGAATATGCCTGGGTGACCAAGTTCGCACTGTCCACTGCGCGCATCCGCAAGATCCGCGTCGAGCGGCGCGATGGTAGCGAGATGCTGGTGCGCGACGCCGACGACAGTAGCCGCCAGTGGTTCGTGGTCGGTGCTGAGGCGTTCTTCTCCTTCAACGAAGCCCTTGCCGACGCCCGGCAACGGCGGGACCGCAAAATCAAGATCCTGCAGAGCCAGATATATCGACTACACCGCCTGAAATTCGAGGAACCAAAATGAAAGTATCAGCGTCATGGATCGTCCCCGCCGGCCAGGTGTGGTTGGTCCGACAGGGCGACATCATCGCCAGGAAGCGCCTGCGCGAGAAGCTGGACGGCATCGAGTTCGACGAGATGATCGTCAGCAGTGGCAACGAGCGCGACACGGTCCGGCAGCGGGAGGCGCAGTGATGCCGTCATACATAGCCGGGAGGCCGCGCACCGGGCGGTTGCTGAGTGACGAGGAGATCGTCAAACGCTACGTCGGCGGGCTGGACTCGTTCACCCTCGGCCTGCAGGCAGGGTGTTGCGGCGTCACGGTGCTGCAGATCGTCCGTGCCGCCGGCGAAACCGTCCGCATGAAGGGCGCGACGCCGCGGCGGACGCTGCGGATCAGCGATGCCGACATCGTGCAATTATACCAAAGTGGGTTGAGCGGCGGCGAGGTTGGTGACCGTGCGGGCTGCTCGGCGTCGACCATCTTCAATGTGCTGCGTGCCGCGGGGGTCAAACCCCGCCGCCCGTTCGAGACCAGCAAGACGGCGCGGGAGGCGGCGCAGCGGGCACGCCAGTCCGAGCGGGGCAAGAAGAGCGCCGCAGCGCGGGCAGTGACATGAACAGAGCGAAAATGACCGAACACCCCCGCCTCGTTAATGCGCTACGTTTGGTCGCGGCAGGCTCAGTCACAGCGTATGTGGATCAGGAGCGAGTCCTGCGGCTGCACGGATGTGGAGTTCTCAGCGCCGTCATTTGGCAGGCAAGTGATGCCAAACTCGTGACCATCACGACAAGGAACCGTGGTCGGGCGCTTGTCGAATTAACTGATGCTGGTCGTGAGCGGCTGGCGTCCATCCAGGGAGGCTGACCAACACCGCGCTTCGTAGTAGATCGTTACCGCCATGAGAACGAGCGGGGTGTCGTGCTTCTTGGGGGGCCGCGCCTCGGCCGGCGACCAGGCGACCATCGATGCCAGCACCGCCGCGATGATTCGTCTCATGTCCACGCCCTCCCGCTCTGTGACCGGGTCAGGATAGGCGGGCGGGGCTTAACGGGCGGTTGGTGCGGCCCGTGACCAAAAGAAGCGGGACACATGCGCGCAATGTGCCCCGCAAAGTGCTTTGGAATGGTACCCAAGTCATGAAGGTAGGCCGGGCAGCGTATATCCCAGGTGCGAGGCATATGCAATCTTCGATGGACATTAACCGATCGTTAACTTATGTGACCCATGTTGCAGGGCAGCGAAGCATGACGGCCTCGCTGGATGCGTTTCCTCCCTAGACTGCTAAGCCCGCCAGGTCGCCGCCTGGCGGGCTTTTTCTTTGTGCGCTGCTCATACCAACGCGCTATGACCAAAAGTGTATAAAATTGTTATTGACCCGTGACCGGTCACGCGGCATTCTTTGTTCATCGAGACCGGCGCCTTTGTCCAGCACGGCAAGGGTTGGAACTGCATCGACGGCTGCAAGATCACCGCTCACTAAGGGGACCCACTATGAAATACAAGATCGTGTATCGCGCTTCCCACTCCCGCGACTGGGCCATGATTGGCGGCTTCTACGCCACATGGGCCGATGCAGGCCGGGCCCTCGACACCATCAAGGCCAAGAACGACGCCGCTGGCCGCCCCGCTGACTACCTGATCGAGGATATCAAGCGCGTCGCCTGATCACTGCCCGCACAGACCTTGACGGGGCCCCGCCGCCAGGCCGCCTGATCACTGCCCGCACAGACCTTGACGGAGCCCCCATGCGTAACGCCGCCGCCCTGCTCAAAGCCCTGCAACTGGAGAGAAGAGTGCCACCATGCTGACACCGAACACCGCCGCCGCCCGCAAGGCCCTGCAGCGCGCCCGGCAACTAAAGCGCGGCCTGGTCCGCGTCGAAGTCGTAGTCCCCGAGGACGCCAAGCAGGAAATCAAGGACTTGGCCGAAGAACTGTGCAAGGAGCACGAAGCGAAATGACCAAAGTCAAGAAGAAGCGCACTTCTCGCAGCGCCAGGCCCGGAGGGGCATGGATCTCTGTGGACGGCACCCCGTACGCCGTCTTCGATGATCGCCGGGTGGCGGATCTTCGGTCCAATCTGGTGACTGGCTCCGAAGCTGACCGTGTTCTTTGCCAGTATGACGCCATGGTTTCAGACTACACAAAATACCATGACGTGGACAGGGTTGCGAAATGATCGCTTACCACATCACGCCGTTTGGCGACGGCTATCGCATTGATAAACTCGTGACAGAGATCAAGCGCATCGACATCGGCGGCCGCTACCGGCTGCGCAAGGTGACGCGGGTCGATGTCGACGGTGCCGGCATCTACCCGAGCCGTGCCGCGGCGCGGGCCGTGCTGTGCAAGCTGGCGGAGTGCTGAGCGTGACCATGCCCATCGAAGACTGCATCCGCATGCTGCTGCGCTACGCCGACGAATACGCCGCCCAAGCCGCGGAGCACGACGCGCAGGCCGAGTATTACCGGCACCGGGCCGCGCAGATCCGCGCCGCCGCGGAGGCCGCCAGCGCCAGGGCGGGGGACTGCGTCCTCGACCATCCACCCGGATAAGATCGACTGATATTCTGTACAAAGGAGCGACCGAGTTGAGCAACACGATCATAAACCTCCGCGTCTGGTGCATTCACTTCCAGATCATCCGGGGCCGGCCGTGGTTTCGGGTCAGCTACAACGACTATCACCGGGGCCGCGCTTCGCGGTTCATCGAACTGTACTAACCACGACACAGGAGAGTGAACAGTGCTCGAAACCATCGCCGGAACCGTGCTCGCCGTCCTGCTGATCGTCACGGCGCTGGCCGTGATCGGGTGGGCGGCGGGCCTATTCGATAAATTCCGATAACGCCCCATTATCGGAATTTCACCAAACCACGGTTGGTGGCGGCTGCCAGCTCGGTTAAACCGGGCCATCGCGTGCCCGGTTTAATACCACGGTGCTATTACCATTTCGGTATATACGGGACCGGTCACAACGTGGCATAGTCTGTCTCACGAACACAGCAGAACAGACAGACGGATGCCAAAATGACCGAAGGTTTCACCCAAGTCCTCGCAGTAGCCTTCCCCCTGCACGGCAGTAACCGCGCCGCCGTATACCACGGACACCTGGACGGCAGCCCCTGCTGGGCGCTGGTGCAGCTCACCGCCAAGGCATCGCGCCAGATCGAGACCACCACGGTGCCGGACACTGCCAATCAGTGGCTGCAGGATCTCAACCAC